>Ga0070765_100002824_pt1 | contig 11018 bp, 7 predicted proteins | sample HubBroMetageWFT5_FD_71516 | JGI IMG/M metagenome (GOLD analysis project Ga0070765, IMG submission 71516) | Warmed and freeze-thawed soil microbial communities from the Hubbard Brook experimental Forest, New Hampshire - Hubbard Brook CCASE Soil... | ecosystem: Environmental > Terrestrial > Soil... | reverse complement strand
GCAGCGTTCTTAGTCATGAGAGTAACCGCGCCTTTGCTCGCCTGATATGGCGCGACGTCGCGAGCCCCAACGAGGCCCCAGATACTCGAGATGTTGATGATAGACCCCGCGCCGCCCGTCCGCATCAACGGGGCGCAATGGCGCATGCCGAGAAACACGCCGGTCTGATTGATCGCGATGATGCGATTGTAGTCCTCGAGAGAAACCGTTTCGATGCCTTCATACGAACCGACTATCCCCGCGTTGTTCACCAGGATCGAGAGTCGGCCTTGCTCACGGTCCACTTGCGCGACGATGTCCCGCCACTGCTCGTCGATGGTCACGTCGTGCCGGGAGAAAATGATTCCTTTGCCGAATTCTCCCGGCGCGATGTCGGTTGCGTAGACGGTCGCCCCTTCTTCAGTGAACAAGGTAGCAATCGCGTGGCCAATTCCACTGGCGGCGCCCGTCACGACCGCAACTTTTCCTCCCAGTCGCATCGCTGTCTCCCTGCTCCAAGTTTGGGGCTGACGCCCGAGCCCTGGCGGCAATGCAACGCGTCATTCGCGACGGTGCGCCAGCAAACGATCCTGCTCCAGAAGCTACCGCTTTTTCTCCATCCGCTCGCGATGGATTAATGCCGGATCGCGACAGTCTTCAATTGGGTAAAGCCCCTCAAGCCCTCGAATCCCTTCTCACGCCCGTAACCCGAATGCTTCATTCCACCGAACGGAAGCTCTATACCCCCGCCAGCCCCGTAGTTGTTGATGTAGACTTGGCCCGCGACGATCTTCCGGGCCAATCGCATTTGTCTTGACCCGTCGCGCGTCCATATGCCGGCCGTCAATCCGTAGTTGGTGCCGTTCGCAATCTCAATGGCGCCGTCCTCGTCATCGAAGGCGAAAGCAGCCAGCACAGGACCGAAGACTTCCTGCTGCGCAATCGGATGATTGACCGGCACGTCCCCAAGAAGCGTGGGCGGATAGTAGAAGCCGCCGTTGGGCGCATCAGGAACAACGCTGCCCCTCGCGACGACGGCTATCCCATCGCGGCGCGCTTGGTCGACCAATGCGCTAACTCTGTCGAACTGTTTGCGGCTGATGAGCGGTCCGCAATCCAGACCTCTCATGCCAGGTCCTGTTTTGAGAGCCTCAAACCGTTCGCCCAGGAGGCGCAGGGTCCGATCATAGATTGGCCGCGCGATGAGCACCCGGCTGCCAGCCGAGCAGGTCTGACCCGCGTTTTGCACAATCGCATTGACGACCACGGGTAGCGCTTGGTCCAGGTCCGCGTCAGCGAAAACAATCTGGGGCGATTTGCCGCCAAGCTCGAGCACCGCCGGTATGTGATTGGCGGCGGCAGCCTGTGCGATCGAGGCGCCGACCGGAGGAGATCCCGTGAACGACAGGTGATCTATGCCTGTATGGGCGGCCAGCGCCGCGCCTGCTTCAACTCCAAGGCCCGTAATAACGTTGAAAACGCCAGCCGGCAGCCCGCAGTCCAACGCGAGTTCCGCTATGCGCACGACCGAGAGACACGCGTCTTCCGCGGGCTTGACGACGCAAGCATTTCCGGCCGCGAGGGACGCGCCGACCGTTCGCCCAAGTATTTGTGCAGGATAGTTCCAGGGAATGATGTGGCCCGTCACTCCATACGGTTCGCGCAACGCGAAGACCGTAAATCCTTCTGCATACGGGATTGTTTCGCCGTGCAGCTTGTCCGCCGCTCCGCCATAGAACTCGAAATAGCGCGCGCACGCTGTGATGTCGGTTTTCGCCTGGTGGATCGGCTTGCCCGTATCGCGGCATTCGATCTCAGCCAGTTCGGCATGACACTCGAGGATGCGCGCTGACAGTCTCGTCAGGAATCGGCCGCGCTCGACGGCGGGCGTATTCCGCCAAACGGTCTCGTATGCGCGGCGGGCGGCGAGAACGCCGGCGTCGACGTCTTCACTTCCACCGCGCGCTATGGTGGTGAATTCTTGCCCGTCGCTCGGATCGATGACCGGGATGTCGCCCCGCTTTATGGCCGGCGCGGAGCTGCCTCGAACAACGTTCATGAAGGCGCGACCGGTTTCCATTCCGATCTCCAAACTAGCTTGCGTAAGCGGGGCTGGGCGTCAGGGACGACGCCACCCTAACCCAAAGTCCGGCGGCTTCAATGCGCGCCGTTTGCAGCTCCTGGCTGCATATGGTATACAGGCTACTGTTAACACGTCAAGGCGCGCCGCATATTGACTTGCCTTATGGGGAAAGCGTTCACCGTAACCGAATGGCGTTCGACCGACCCCGCTCCGGGCAGCCGGAGCCCGTGCTCCGCTCCTTGAGAATAGCGCGAGTTGGTCCGGCGCGCTAAAGTGCCCCCTATAGCAATAAGCCACGGGTGTGAGATCGATGGCGACACGGCGCAGTGAAGCGCCAAATGAGTGAGGAGGAAACAAATGGCCTTTCTTAAGAGCGCTTTACTTGGTTCGCGCGCAAGCATTTTACGTGGCGTGAGCGTGCTTGCAGTGGTGGCAAGCCTAGCTGCGGGCAGCCACGCGTTCGCGGCTGGCAAAGGTCTGCTCGTGGTCTTCATGCCGCCCGGCACCGACAATTATCTTGCCCAGTGGCAAAAGGGCGCTCGCGCCAAGGCTCAGGAACTCGGGTACGACATCAAGATCATCGAAACCACCCGCGACCAGGCGGAACAGGACAGCCAGGTACAACAACAACTCGCCTCGGGCGAGAAGGTCGCCGGATACATCTGGTGGCCCTACGTGAACGCCGCCGGGACCGGCTCGCTGCGCGCGTTGTCGCAGACCGGCGTGCCAGTCGTCTTCACCAATCAGTATCCGATCGCCGGCACCGAGAAGTTCTGGACCGCGTATGCGGGGGTGAATGACTTCCTGAACGCCGAGACCGCGGCTAAGGCCTTGCTCAAGGCCTGCGCGGAGACTCCGACCGCTAAGTGCGACAAGGGCCTCATCATCACTTTCCCCGCCGGGTACTCCGCGGGATCGGATCGCGTGAAAGCCTTCAAGAAAGTCGTTGATGGCAAGCTCACCGTCATCCAGGAGCACGACGCCGGCTTCATGGCGCAGGAAGGCTACAAGACCGCGTCGCAGATCATTCCCGCTCACAAGAATGAGATCAGCTGGGTCTACACAGAAAACGACTCTCTGGCCGAGGGCGTCATTCAGGCGCTCAAGGAGAATGGCCTGCACCCGGGCAAGGACGTTCTGGTGGTCGGCGGCACCTGCCACGGCGACACGAAGAATCTCCTCAACAAGGAGATCATCGGCACCGGCATCCAGGCGGCATTCCTGGAAGGTTGGTCGTCGGTTCAATCGACGCACAAATATCTGCAGAGCAAGAAGGTCGCCGACGGGGAAACATATCTGCCCGGCGACTCGAACACGGCGCCGTCGGACGATGGCGAAGCCCACCGCTTCAACTTCATACCGAATCCCTGGGTTGGGAATACGCAGGCCGATTTGGATAACTTCAAGCTGTGGGGCCACACCTTCAAAGAGCTCTGCAACTACTGAGCTTTCGAGCAATGCGCGACCGCGGGGCTTCGTCCCGCGGTCGTACTTTTCCCCAATCGGAACATCGATCGATGCCGTCCCGCGATATTGTCTTGCGAATGAGCGGCATTTCGAAGCGCTACGGCTCGCTGTCGGCCTTGCTGGACGTCGATTTCGCGCTGGCTCGGGGCGAGGTGATGGCGCTGCTTGGCGAAAATGGAGCCGGCAAGAGCACGCTGGTAAAGATACTCGCCGGCCTCGAGCGCGCCGACGCCGGCGCCGTCGAAATCGAAGGTCAGCCGATCCGCCTGCGTTCGCCGAGTCATTCGCTGCAGGCAGGCGTCGCTTACGTCACTCAGGAGCTCAGCATCGTCGGCCCGCTCTCCGTAGCGGAGAACATCTGTCTCGGCGGGCGCGACCAGCAAGTGGTCTGGACCAGGGCTCGGCTGGCTGACGAGGTCAAACCGTTCCTCACCCTCGTCGGTTTGGAATCGATTGATCCGTCCGTCCCGGCGGGCAGCCTGTCGGTCGCTCAGCAGCAGCTGGTGGAGATTGCCCGGCTCCTTTCGCGCAACGCCCAGATTCTCATTCTCGATGAGCCGACCGCCGCGTTGTCAGACGTCGAGATCGAGAAGGTGAAGGCGGTGGTGCGCAAACTCGCCAGCGAAGGTCGGTCGATCATCTATGTGACTCATCGCTTGGGAGAGGTTTTTGAGATCGCCGATCGCGTCACGATTTTTCGCAATGGCCGTAGCTTCGAGCCCGTCGAGGTCAAATCTCTGGACATCGACGAATTGATCCAGCACCTGCTGGGGCGCCGGTTGGAGCAAATGTTTCCGGGCCGCTCCGAAACCCTTGGACCGATCGTTCTTTCATTGCGCGAAGTCATGGCGCCCGGTCTCTCACGACCAGTCTCGCTCGAACTTCGCGAGGGCGAAATTCTCGGCCTCGCTGGCCAGCTCGGTAGCGGCGCGAACGGCGTCGTGCGAGCGATTGCGGGAGTCGTCCCGTCCGACAGCGGCTCGATCGAACTACGCGGGAGGCCTTTCCGACCGGGCTCAATTCGAGACGCGATCAAGGAGGGCATCGCTTACTGTTCAGACGACCGGAAACGGGATGGGATCTTCGGGGTTAGAAACCTCTTCGAGAATTTTACCTCGACCGCTCTGTGGCGCATCTCAATCGGCGGCCTCCTGAGCCGACCGCGGGAGATCAAGATTGCAACAGAGCTCGCCGACTTTTTTGAGGTCGATGCCGCTCGCCTGGGGCGCCACGCTGCGAAACTGTCGGGCGGCAATCAGCAGAAGGTTGCGCTCGGCAAATGGCTAGGCATCGAGCCCTCGATCCTTCTCGTGGAAGAACCCACGCGTGGAGTCGATGTCGGCGCACGGGCCGAGATTTATCGCCACCTGCGCAAGCTTGCCAACCAAGGGCTCGCGATCGTCTTCGTGTCCTCTGACAATCAAGAGGTTCTCGGCCTCGCGGACACCGTCGCCACGTTCTTTCGTGGGCGCTTGGTGCGCGTCGCAAGCGCGGACTCGCTCGAGGCGGAAGAGCTTTTGCGGGATGTCACTCATCCGGGCGCAGAAGACGTCCGGTTCATCCAGTGAAATCGCTGCGGATCGTCGCCGACCTGGTCCAGACCGGGCCGCCGGAAGAACTTGATCCTCAAATTGCGTCGAACCGTCGCCGCCAAGCGACCGCCGCCCTCGTCGTCGCTCTGATCGTTCTGCTTATCGTAGCGGGTCTGACGACGCCGAGTTTCCTTACATTCGAGAATTTGTTGGTGGTGATACGGAACGCGTCGGTGACCGGCATCGTCGCGCTTGGCATGTCCTATGTCACCATATCCGGCAATCTTTTCGCCCTGTCGGCCGAGGAGCTATCGATTCTCTCGGCCTGCATATTCGGTTGGCTCATGCGCGCGAACTTCGGTCTGTCGCTGAGTCTTGTGGTCACGCTATTGTTATCGGGAGGAGGCGGCGCTGTCCAGGGCGGCATCATTGCGCTCGGCGCCGATCCAATCATTACGACTCTCGCCTTCGGCGGATTCTTTCGCGGCTTGGCCTCGGTCGTGAGTCAGAACCAGAACATACTGCTCGGAAGCGACGCCGCAGAATGGCTAGGCACGGGCCGGCCGCTTGGCGTGCCAACCCAAAGTTGGGCGTTCATTATTCTCACCTTGGTCGCATGGTTCGTGCTGCAACGCACCCGGTTTGGTCGACTGCTGTTGCTATCGGGCGCGAACCGCGTCGCAGGGACAGCGTCCGGGTTGCGTATTGGTCAGGCGGCGCTTCTGGGCCTAACGCTATTGGGCTTTTGTTGTGGGATTACAGGGATTTTTGCGGCGGCTCAGTTCGGACAAGCCGTCGCCAACCTTTTCCAGGGTCTCAACTTCGACGTGATCGCCGCCATCCTGGTCGGCGGCATTGCGCTTCGAGGCGGCCAAGGGTCTCCAATTCAGGCGGCTCTCGGCGCAGTTTTTATCTCCGTGCTGCAGAACTTCATGCTGCTGCACGACTTCACCAGTGGCTGGCGAACGACGGTCGTCGGCATCCTCGTCGTCGTCGCCACTTGCGGATTTCACCTGCTCCAACGGAGGCGGGCGTGAGCAGGCGGGACACGCTCATCGATCTCGCTGTTCGCGCAGCCTTCATGGTGATCATCTATTTGGTGTTCGCGTTCCAGCTGCCGAACTATCACACTCCGAATGGCATCGCGGCGCTGCTCGATGGCGCGGTGCTGGTTGGGATCGTCTCGGTGGGCGTTGGGGTGACCATGATTGCGGGCGAGTTCGATCTTTCTGTGGGCTCGCTTGCAGCGGTGACGGGCGTGATCGCCATGGAGATCATAAACATAGGCGTGCTGCCCGCTCTGCTGGTTGGCGTTCTTTTCGCCGCAGCAGTCGGCGCCATCCAGGGCCTCGTGATTGGTGCTCTCGGGATCAATTCGCTGGTCTTCACAATCGGCACGCTGATCGGCTTTCGCGGGCTGGCGATGGTTATTGCGCACGAAAACACTGTCACCATGCCGATCGAGCAGCTGCCCGACGTCGACGTTCTTACGCAGCGTTTTCTGGGCGTTTTCTCGCCAATAAGCATTGGCATGATCGTTGTGTTTGGCGTCGTCGGCCTCTTTCTCAGATACACGCGGTGGGGACGCGAGATATACGCAATCGGCGGGGGGCGGAGCGAGGCCCGGGCCGCAGGCGTGCCTGTGCTTCGGCCGATGATGATCGCGTTTACGTGTTCCGGCGCGTTGGCTGGCCTGGGCGGGGCGCTGCTGTCGATCCGGCTCGGCAGCGCGACGCCCCTCGGGTTCGATTCGCTTCTTCTCTCCGCCGCGACAACCTGCCTGATGGGCGGGATCGCATTGGAAGGAGGGATCGGCAACGTAATAGGGATCGCGATCGGCCTTTTCACGTTACGCTTCCTTGTTACAGGCATGGGCGCACTGGGCGCGCCGTATTATGTGCAGAATCTGGCGATTGGGGCCCTGCTCATTCTGGTCGTTCTTATTCAGCTGATGGCGACGCGGCGCCGACGACGCCAGGCGCGCGCGCAGCTGTCGGTCCGGATCGCTTGATTGAAAAACATAAGGGGAGGGAGCTCGAACCTTGTACGACTTTCATGGACGCACTGGCATCGTGACTGGAGCGGGATCCGGGATCGGACGCGCCACCGCGCTTCTCCTTGCCCGGTCGGGCGCCACGGTGCTCGGAGTTGGCCGCAAATCCGGGCCGCTCGAGCAAACTGCCGCGCTCGCTCACGGGTCCGATGGCAAGATATTGCCATGTATCGTCGATGTGACCGACGAAGAAAAAGTTCGCTCCATGATAGCCGAGGCCGAGAAGAATATTGGCGCGATCTCGTTTCAATTCAACAATGCAGGAATTGGCGGCGCACACAAGACAATCGTCGATCTTTCGCTCCGCGAGCTCGATGAAATCATGAATGTGAGCTTCCGCGCGGTCTTTATCGGCATGAAATATGCGTTACCCGCGATGAAGCGAGCAGGCGGCGGCGCGGTAGTCAATTGTGGATCACTGCTCTCCTTCAAGGGAGCCGTACGGCGCGGCGACTACGCGATGGCGAAACACGCAGTAATGGCGCTGACCAAGACCGCCGCCGGCGAGCACGCGAAGGACAACATTCAAATCAACTGCGTCTGTCCTGGGCCAATCGACACGCCCCTCCAACATCAGTCCGAGGTGCTTGTGAATCCGAAGGACCCGACATACGAGCGCCGACGCTACGAGGTCGGAATACCGATGGGGCGTTATGGCACGCCGGAAGAAGTGGCCGAGGTGGTGGCGTTCCTATTGTCGGGAAGCGTGCCATATCTGAGCGGGGCGGCGATTCCGCTCGACGGCTCCTTTCTCGCGGTCTAATCGTCCGCGTCGCGCGTGTGCGGATCATCCTTCGCGGGCGATAATGAGTCAAAAGCGCGGAGGTTGGGACCTGGGACGGAGTGATTAGTGGGCTCGAGCATCGGCCAGAAGAAAGTCCGCCCCCTTTTCCGCGATCATTATCGTCGCGGCATTTGTATTTCCGGAGACGATGGTCGGCATCACTGAGGCGTCGATCACCCGGAGGCGGTCGACGCCGTGTATCCGGAGCTGTGGATCAACGACCGCATCGGCCCGCACCCCCATCCTGCACGTGCCCGCGGCATGAAGCAGGGAAAGCGCCGATTTTCGGCAGTGCTCCACAAAATCTTCTTCGGAATTGCATTCGGGACCCGGATTGATTTCCTCGGCGACGTACGGGGCCAAGGAAGGCGTGCGAGCCATCTTGCGAACGAGTTTTACTCCCTCGACCAGCGTCCGGCGGTCGTAGTTGGAAGCGAAGAAATTGAACTGAATTGCTGGAGGCTCTGTGAATTCGGGTTTCGCGAGACGAACCCAGCCCCGTGAGTCCGGACGAATGTGCTCGGCCAAGATGGTGTAGCCGGAGAACGGCCTTGGGGTCAGGTCCTCTGCAGTGCACCAGCCCAACAACGTAACCATCAAATCGGGGCGGTCCTTGCTACCGTCGGCTCTAACGAAAACATTAGCGAAATTGCCATTGCTAGCCATGGGTCCTGAACGGAAAAGCAGGTAACGCGCCATCACCGCCATGCGTATCCAGAAGTTGTTGGCGATGTCGTTGACCGTCACAGGCTTCGGGCAGCGATATTCGAGACCAATCCCACAATGGTCCTGAAGATTCTCTCCCACTCCTTGCAAATCGCGCACGACCGGAACGCTCATCTTCTTGAGCAGGTCGGCCGGACCGATGCCAGAGAGTTGCAGGAGTTGCGGCGAATTGAATGCTCCGCCGCACAGGATGACTTCGCCCTTTGCGCGCGTTGTGTAGGTCTGACCTCCGACCGCGTATTCCACGCCGACGGCGCGCCCGCCTTCAACCAAGACGCGCTTGGCCAGCGCTCCTGTCACAATCTTGACCGAATCCCTCACATTCGGGAGCTTTAGATAAGCGGCGGCGGTGCTCCAGCGACGTCCGTTCCGCGTCGTGACCTGCACATACCCCGCCCCTTCCTGCGTCTCGCCGTTGAAGTCCTTGTTCGGGGGCGATCCAAGTTCTTCTCCGGCTGAGATAAAGGCGTCCGCCAATTCATGCTTCGAAGGAAGGTCCGAAACCCATAAGGGCCCATCCGTTGCGTGGTATTCGTTTGCCCCCCGCTGTTGATGTTCCGATTTTTTGAAGTACGGCAGCACATCCCAGTACCCCCAGCCCGTACAGCCCAGCTGCCGCCATCCGTCGAAATCCTCACGCTGGCCACGCATGTAGATCATGCCGTTGATCGAGCCGGTGCCTCCAAGCACCTTTCCGCGAGGTTGGAAGAGACGCCGACCGTTCAGTTCCGGCTCGGGTTCGCTGAGATAGCACCAGTTGACTGCAGGATTGGCGTAGAGCTTTGCGTAGCCCATCGGTATGTGGATCCATGGGTACGTGTCCTTGCCACCCGCTTCGAGGAGCAGCGTCTTATGCTTCCCGGTTTCGCCAAGACGGCCCGCGACGACGCACCCCGCGGAGCCAGCGCCAACGACGATATAGTCAAATTCTTCAGTGTTGCTTTTCATGGCTTCGCCTGAATGACCCGCACGAACGTCTCAGCCTTTCGCAAGGCTCGGAATGAGATTGGTCAGCGACACGGGATGATTTGAATCCATGACCTCCTGGAGTTCGAAAATATTGCCGTCGGGGTCCCGCCCGTATGTCGCGCGGAACACACCGACGATTTGGGGCTCGGTATGGAATTCGACGCCCGCCTTTTTCAGCCTCTCGTATTCGGCAAAAATGTCGACCACGTCGAACGCGACATGGGTCACGCCGGCGTCGCAGGCCGGTCGTTTTGGATCGTTCTCCTTCCCTTTGGGATTCAAATACTGGAATATTTCGACGTGGGTGTTTCCGGCGCGAAGAAGAGCGGTGCGCGTCGCCGATCGCTTGAGTCCCACGATGCGGTCGACTTTATCGTGCTCGGGAGAATGTTCGTCCCAGTCATATGACGCCACAAACTCAAGACCGATAATGTCTCTGTAAAAATGAACCAGGCGGTCGAAGTTCTGCGTTGAAAATGAGGTGTGATGAATTCCACGTATCATGACGCTTCCTCCTGGATACATTCGTTGTTCTTCACTCTTTTTAGACGGAGCCCTGGCCGAAATATCCCAAGCTTGATCAGATCGGGTCCACCGTCCGTGATTCTTCGACGAGGTTGTGGCGGCCTGCACAACCCGGACCATTTCTAGACCTGCATCGAACCCCGGAAAGTCCTCGGCCTCGCCGCTTCGCTCCACAGCCCGGGCGGCGGCTATGGCGGCGTGCAAATCGTCGTATATGTTGGCGAACGCCTCGAGCATTCCCTCGGGATGCCCGACCGGAATACGCGATCCCCGCGCCGCGACGGGGTGAAGGCCATTAGCTCCGCGCTCCAGAGTGCGCGAAGGCTGATCCAACGGCGACCAGATGATCTGGTTCGGCTGCTCTTGGCGCCAGTGAAGCCCGCCTTTCTCGCCGAAGACGCGGATCGACAGACCGTGCATCTGACCGACGGCGATTGCGCTCGTCCACAGCCGGCCAATGGCGCCTTCCGAGAAGCGGATTTGCAGCGCAGCGTCATCTTCAAGAAGGCGACCTGGCACACACGATGCAAAATCTGCGCTTACCTCCGCGACCGACTGACCGATTATGTAACCCCCCATGTGCAGCGCATGGATGCCTGCGTCGGCGAGCACCGCGCTGCTTCCAGCCTGTTTCGGATCATAGCGCCAACGAATGCGTGGATTGTCGGCGTCGTCTGAGCGACTGTGGAACCCGTGAGCAAATTCCATCACAACGACTCTGACTTTTCCAAGTTCTCCCGCGTTCGCCATGGCCCTCGCCTGACGCACCATTGGGTATCCAGAGAACCCGAAATTCACGCCGCAGATGCTTTTTCGTTCTCGCGCGAGGCGAACGAGCTCCTCGGCCTCGGCGACGTCGAGAGTGAACGGCTTTTCGCACAACACGTTGAATCCGGCCTC
>Ga0070765_100002821_pt1 | contig 11022 bp, 10 predicted proteins | sample HubBroMetageWFT5_FD_71516 | JGI IMG/M metagenome (GOLD analysis project Ga0070765, IMG submission 71516) | Warmed and freeze-thawed soil microbial communities from the Hubbard Brook experimental Forest, New Hampshire - Hubbard Brook CCASE Soil... | ecosystem: Environmental > Terrestrial > Soil... | reverse complement strand
GCGTCGAGGCGTTCGCCGGGAGGGCCGAGCGCGAGTTGCTGGCCACCGGCGAACGTGTCCGCAAACGCAGCGTCGAGACTCGCGATGAGCTCACGGCCCAGGAAGCTCAGGTCGCGCGACTCGCCCGCGACGGACTGTCGAACGCCGAGATCGGAGAGCGGCTGTTCATCAGCCAGCACACAGTCGCCTACCACCTGCGCAAGGTGTTCTCGAAGCTCGACATTGTCTCGCGCAACCAACTCGAACGGGTAATGCCGGACGACGCCCAGGCCTCGCGGATCGCGTAACCACCGATCACGCGCCCGACTATCAGGCTGATAGTCGGCATCGTGAGCTGAGCACCAGCCCAACCATACGCGTATGGCCCCGCAGTGGCGCAATCGCGCCGGTTCCGCGTAATGATCGATCGATCGCTTCCCGCGCAGTGGGCGTACAGCTCATGGGCGCGCGAGCCTAGGCACGGCTGAGCGTCGCCTCGGTGATGAGTCGGGCGGTGTGAACGATGCTCTCGACGGCCGCTTCGGGGTCGAGGCCGTAGAGGTCGGTGAGGGTGAGGACCGCCTCGGCGCTGATGACGACGGCGAGGTCGCGCCGCAGTTGCTCGAGTGTTGCTGGATCGATGCCGCGGTTGCGTCCTGTGATCGGGGAGAGCGCCTGATCGATGAGGGCGAAGCGGTAGCCCGGCCGCACGCGTCGAGCGGTGCCTCGGACGACGGAGACGGAAATGAGCGCGCGGATCGCGCCTTGACGTTCGAGGACGAGCTTCGCCAGAAATTCGGCGGCGTAGGCGACCCGCTCGACCGGATCGCCGGGATCCGCTCCGGCAGCCAATGCCGAGGCCGGATCGGGCTCGATGCCGGCCAGCGCTTCCTCGAGCAGGGAGGCGAGATCAGGGAAGTAGCGGTAGGCAGTCGGTTCGGAGACCAGCGCTGCCCGAGCGACGGCCGGCATGGTGATGTCCGCCCCGGCCGTGATGAGCTCTTGGCAGGCCGCGATGATCGCGGCACGCGTGCGCCGCTTCTGGTTGACCCGGCCACGCTCCGCGGGCGTGCCACTCATCGTTCCTCCTGTCGCCGCGATACCGCGAATCGCTTATCAAAGGCTGCTCTCGTCATGATAGTCGACTTGCATAACGAGCGTTCGTGCGATACGGTTCGTGAAAGTCAACTCTCACGAAACGGAGCCGCTTGTGTCCCAGGCGTCGATCGTTGGACCCCAGGGTGGAGACGTGGTCCTCCCCGGCCCCATCCAGGTGCGCATGGTCGAAGATGGAAACGGCACCGGACACCGACTCGCGGTCGCGATTCTCACCGTCCCTCCGCGCACGGATGGGCCACCCGCCCACTGGCACCAGAAGCACGACGAGACGTTCTACGTCATCTCTGGGACCGCTCGCTTCACGGTCGGCGACGCCCAGCGCGAGGCACCCGCCGAAACGTTCGTCTCGGTGCCTATCGGCGCCGAGCACACCTTTGCGAACCCAGGCGACGAGCCGGCGATCATCCTCAACACGTTCACCCCCGATTTCTACGTTGGCTACTTCCGGGACCTCAGCAGGCTGGCGGCGTCGGACGGGATGACCCCCGACGCGATCCTCGCGGTGATGGCGCGCTACGCGACCTACCCGGCAGGCACGCCCGGGCCCCAGGAGCGAGAGGCGGAGTGATCACGCGCAGGTGACAAACACCGACCAAAGGCACAACATGACCACCAACATCATGACCGGCTTCTATGCCGAGGACCTGGAGGTAACCATCGATGAGCAGGGTGCGGGCCGACCCGTTCTGCTTCTCCACGGAGGCGGTGGACCGCCGTCAATGGGACCGCTCCCCTCCGCCCTGTCCGAGAACTTCCGAGTCATCGCTCCCGTGCACCCCGGGTTCGCCGGCACCCCGCGACCGGGGTGGTACAACGGGATCGACGACATCGCTCTGAGCTACCTGCAGCTGCTCGCGCAAAGAGACCTCCGCGACGTTCTGGTCGTCGGCTCATCGGTCGGCGGCTGGATCGCCTCCGAGATGGCGGTGCGCGAGCACCAGCGCATCAGCGGCACGGTGCTCCTCAACGCGGTCGGAATCAACGTGGAGGGGATCGAGCTTGCCGACTTCTTCTCCATCACGCCCCAGCAGCTGATCGCGTACTCGTTCCACGACCCAGCCCTCGCACCCGATCCGAGGCAGCTTCCGCAGCAGGCGCGCGACATCCAGGCCGCCAACGCCGCCACGCTCGCGGTGTACGCCCGCGAGCCGTACATGCACGATCCAAAGCTCCGGCGACGGCTCGCCCTTGTCTCGACGCCAGTCGCGGTGATCTGGGGCGAGAGTGACCAGATTGCGCCCGAGCCCTACGGGCGCGCGTACGCCGCCTCATTCCCCAACGGCCGGTTCGAGCCGATCCCGCAAGCCGGGCACCTCCCCCACCTAGAGCAGCCCGGGCACGTCCTCGAGGCGATTCATCGCTTCGCGGACGAGACGACACGCCCGGCCAGCGCCCAGGCCGTTAGTGCATGAGCGCGCTTACGGCGGCCAGGTTTCTCGTCCTCGGGAAGGCTCGCCGTGGAGCTTGCGTAGGACATTCTTGGGTCGTGAGCGGGTTGTGAACACGGCGGGCCTGCGGGACGCGGCCCGCCGTATTCGCGTTCAGTGCCCGAGGCTGACCTCGATCGCCTTGACGATCAGCATCAGCACCGCAATCACGAGATAGCCGCGTAGCGTGAGCATCCCGACCTTCCGGGTGCGCGACCAGACGGGCCGCTCGAGCAGCGCTAGTGGCGGCATCGTCCAGCGGTTGCGCTGCTCGCGGGCTGGGGCATGTGCCTGGCGGCGCTTGGCGCCTGCGGGGAGGTCCAACGGGGCCGTGGTCCTGCGCCGGTCGCGGGCGAGGTAGGCGGCGGCGATGGCGAGCCCGATCGCGAGCGCCGCGAACAGGCTCTCGGTGAGGGTGGTGACGTCCATGCGGGGGAACAGGGTCGTCGCAGTCAGGATTGCTGAGAGGATCACGAGCACGCCGACGATCACTGCGGCGATCGCGTTCAGCCAGCCCGGGTTTGTCCATGGGCCGAGCACGGCCTTGTCGTTGCAGAGCAGCAGTAGGAACACGGTCGCCGATGGGAGCAGCACGCCGGCGAGCGCCTGCACGGCGGTCGTGATCGTCCCGAGCGGCGCTCCAGGGATCAGCACGATCATCGCCGCGAGGGCCACCATTGCCGCGTAGGTGCCGTGAAACAGCTTCGCCTGGCTGGGACCGTGGTGCAGGGAGTGTGGGCGTCCGAACACGTCCCCGAACGCGTACGAGCTCGCCAAGGTGACGGCAGCGGCGCCAATGATCGCCGCGTTGAGCAGCGCGAGCGCGAAGAGATCCCCGGCCGTCGGTCCGAGGGTGTGCGCGAGCCCGGTCGCGACGGTACCGGCGTCGCCGAACTGGCCGTGCAGCGGCGTGTTGCCGAGCCCGAACGAGACGGCGACCATCAGCGCGGCGGCGCCGAGGATCACGACGAACGATCCGATCACGGTGTCGGCGCGCTCGTAGTTGATCCACCGCGGCGTGATCCGCTTGTCGATCACGTTTGACTGCTGGAAGAACAGCTGCCACGGCGCGACCGTCGTCCCGACGATCGCGATGATCAGCAGCATGGAGGTGGAGTTAAACCCACCCTCGACGCCCGGAGTCATGGCGCCGTGCACGATCGGTCCGAGATGCGGGCGGCTGACGATCGCCAGCGGAATCGCGATGAAGTTCGTGATCACGAACACGAACATGAACCGCTCCCAGCGCCGGAAGCTCCCGGTCGCGGCCATCGCGATCAAAGCTACAGCGGCCGCCGGGACAGCGACGTACTTGCTGACACCGAAGAAACCCAGCGCAAGGGTGACGCCGATGAACTCGGTAACGATCGTCAGGAAGTTCAGGATGAACAGGTCAGCCACCGAGAACGCTCCCCAGAAGCGCCCGAACCGCTCGATGATCAGCCTGGCGTGACCGACGCCGGTGACTGCGCCGAGGCGGACGACCATCTCCTGGTTGACGATCAGCACCGGCACGAGCAGGATCAGCGTCCACAGCAGCGTCAGGCGGTAGTTCTGGCCGGCCTGCGCGTAGGTGGCGACGCCGCCGGCGTCGTTGTCGCCGACCATTACGATCAGACCGGGGCCCATGATGGCCAGCAGGGCCAGCAGCCGGTGGCGGCGCGAGCGCGGCAGATGGGCGTGCTGGCCGAGCGTGCCCAGCGCTCCACGGATGTCCCCGGCGTGCGCGTCGTCGAGGACCGTGCGGCGGCCCGGCGGGCCGAGCGCGGCGCCGTTCACAGGGGTGAAAGTTGTCGTGTCCATCGTGACCTCCAAGAGCTCTCTGGTAGGGCGGGCTGAGGCGTCCCGCCCACCCGGAGGTCACGAAGCCCTGGTGTCAGGGCATGACCATCGGGCGAGCGAGCGCGCCGGGTTTATGACTTCGACCTGCGTCTGAGTCGGGCATCGCTTCCTCGCTTGCGATTGATCGAATGGTGCGACAGCCGTTCGAGCGTCCACTCGAGCGACAGGCGGCCGTCGGGGCCTTTGGTCCAGCGGGCCGTAAGTGGGCCAGGCGCACTCCGCCGGCGCGTCGGAAGGTGGCGGCGCGAGCGCCGGCTGTGTGTGAGTTGTGTTCCCGCCCGTGCCAGCTGGTGCGGGCGGCGCGGCGCCTTGAAGGTCATGGCGCTGCCTCCGTTCTGTCGGCTCCCACGGTCCCCCGCGGAAGCCCGGACGGTGCTAGACCGGGAGGCTGACGCGGGCGAGCGGGGAGATGCTGTTACTTCGCGGTTGATCGTCCATAGCTGTTCGCTTGTTCTCCCGTGAGCCCACAGGGCGCACACTCGCTTATCCAAACAGCGTACCAGAAATCATGCATGGTTGTGCATGACTTGTGGGATGCTTACGAAGGTGAGCCGAGAGCACGACGTCGACCTCGCACACCTCAGCAGCGAAGCCGCCGGCGAGGTCGCGGACACCATGCAAGCGCTGGCCGCATCGAGCCGCGTGCGGATCCTCAGCCGGCTGACAGCCGGGCCGTGCTCGGTCAAAGACCTCGCGCGCGCGGTCGAGATGGAACAGCCGGCCGTCTCCCAGCAACTTCGCGTGCTCCGCGACCTCGGCCTCATCGTCGGCAAACGCCAGGGTCAAAAGACGATCTACAAGCTGCACGACACACACGTCGCCGTACTCCTCGCCGAAGCCGTCGCGCATACCCAACACCGACACGGCGCAGGGCGAAGACGCCATCCCGCAGGGAACGCCTCACCGGCATCGACCCGGCGGTGAATCTCACGCGGACAAGGACTCGGAATCGACGTTTGATCACCGGCAGAAGCCCGGAGGGGCAGCGCGATCCGTCGGCGTGCGTTACGCGGGACTTGCCTAGGTCAACGTGAGGCTCGACTCTGCCCCGGGGCGCTGGTTGCTCGCTGTTGCGGTGCTGGGCTCCGGAATCGCGTTCCTTGACGCCACCGTCGTCAATGTCGCGTTGCCGGATATCGGCCGTGACCTGCACGCGTCGACCAGCACCCTTCAGTGGATCCTCAACGGCTATACGTTGACGCTTGCCTCGCTGATCCTGCTGGGGGGGTCGCTTGGCGACCGCTATGGGCGGCGTCGCGTCTTCGCGTCCGGCACCGGCTTGTTCACGGTCGCCTCGCTGCTCTGCGCGGTCGCGCCGAACGCCGGGCTGTTAGTGGCGGCGAGGCTCGTGCAGGGGGTCGGCGGGGCGCTTTTGACGCCCGGTAGTCTGGCGATGGTCGAGTCGGGCTTTCGCCCGGCTGACCGGGCCCGCGCGATCGGCGCGTGGTCGGGGCTCGGCGCGGTGGCAGGCGCTCTAGGCCCTCTGGTCGGTGGCGTGCTGGTGGCGGCGGTGTCATGGCGGGCGGTGTTCCTGATCAACCTTCCGCTCGGAATCTTCATTGTCGTGATGGCAGGCCGCCACGTGCCCGAGACCCGTGACCCCGCGGCCGGCGGGCCGATCGACTTTCGCGGCGTGATCCTGGCGGCCGTCGGCCTGGGAGCCACCACGTATGCGCTGATTGAGGCCCCCGGGCACGGCGGATCGCTACTCGTGCCAGTGACGGCGATCGGCGGTGGGATCGCGCTGATTGCCTTCGTTCTCGCCGAGCGGCGCTCCGCCAACCCGATGATGCCGCTCTCGATCTTCGCCTCGCGCCAATTCAGCGCGGCCAACGCGGTGACGTTCGTCGTCTTCGGAGCGCTCAGCGGGGTGTTCTTCCTGCTCGTGGCGTTCTTGCAGATCTCGCTCGGCTACTCGCCACTGGCGGCCGGTGCCGCGTCGCTGCCGATCACGGCCTTGATGCTGGTCCTCTCTCCGGCGGCCGGAGCCCTTGCCCAGCGGATCGGGCCGAGGATCCCGTTGACCGTAGGACCGCTGGTCACGGCTCTGGGACTGCTGTTGATGTCGCGGATCGATCCAGGCGACAGCTATCTGTCCAGCGTGCTCCCGGCAGTGGTCGTCTTTGGTTTGGGCCTGACCCTGGTCGTGGCGCCGGTTACCGCCACGGTGATGGCTGCCGCGGACGAGCGGCACTCGGGCATCGCCTCGAGCATTAACACCGCCGTTTCGCGCCTTTCCGGCCTGATCATCGTCGCCGTCCTGCCTTTGGTCGCCGGTTTGACCGGGGAGAAGTTCTACGACCCGGCGGCGATGGACCACGGCTTCCACGTGGCCATGTTGGTCTGCGCCGCGCTCGTGGTAGCGGGTGGGGTGCTGGCCTGGCTGACGATCAGTTCTGAAGTTCTCGAGTCCGAGCCCGCGGCGGATGGGGACCTACCGACCGGGGTACTCCACGACTTCTCGTGCGCCGTCGCGGGTCCGCCGCTACGACCCGGACGCGAAGCGGAGTGCCACCCCATCGCCACCAACTCGGTGGCGCGGTGAACCCAGCCCACGCGAACAAAACGCGTTGCGTCGGAGCACCCGTCAGGCGCCCGTGAATCGATACTCGGTCCGCCAGGCGTCGGGCGCGTCGTTGTGGGCGGTCCAAAAGAGTTCCGCGATGTTGTCGGGATCGAACGCCGTACCACGTACGACCGAGCCGGCGATCGTGACGGTTGCGGCATGGATGCCGTACTCCTGGACGCCGGCGGCGATCAGGGTGGCCGCCGCGCGCAGGGCGGCCTTCCCCATAGAGAGGCTCGCCAGTGCGGGCACCGGATGGTCGGCGAAGCCGCCGCTGGTGAAGAGCAGTGTGCCGGTGCCGGCGCTGCGAAGGACAGGTGCGGCGACCTGTGCCGCGACGACCGCGCCGAGGACATCGACGTCATAAGCGGTCCGGAGCCGTCCGACCGTCGTCTCGAGGATTTCGCCGGGATCCGGCAGAGCAGCGTTGTACACGGCGACACCGGGGGCGCCTGAGGCGAGGAAAATGCGCTCGAGGGTCGCGCGGTAGCCGTCCAGATCTTCGATATCTGCGCCTACCGCCTCGATCTCAAGCCCGTCTCTACGAAGCTCAGGGGCGAGTTGCTCGAGCGTTTTCGCGCGGGAGATGAGCGTGCTGCGGAAGCCTTCGCGGCCAAAGCGCCGAACCACGCTGGCGGCGACGCCGGGTCCGGCCCCGATCAGCAGCAGGTGATGAGCGTCAACAGACTCGGGCATATCCTGCCTCCGGGTAGAGATGCGCCCGGCTGTCGGCTCGGGCCTCGCGTCCTTGGGGTCCAATCACGCGACGAACAACTACCAACGTTCGCGGGAGATGTCATCACCGCATCAAGGTGATTTCGGCCCCGTCGTGATCTGACTCGGTCCGGGCCGACACGGGGAGGGGGCAGGACGGTCCGGGGGATTGGCCCGGGCCTCCCCCGGACGCGACGTGCCGTCATCGGCGGGACGATCGCCATCGATCATCAATCAAGTACCGGCCCGCAACCGGAGCGCGAAGGGCAGGCCTCCTGGCTGCGCGGTCCGCGCTCCGACAGGAAGGAATTCGCATGCCTAAAGTCACAGTCGGTCGGGAGAATTCTGCCGACATCGAGCTTCACTATGAGGACCATGGCTCGGGTCAGCCCGTCGTGCTGATCCATGGTTATCCGCTGAGTGGCCGGGCCTGGGATAAGCAGGTCCCGATTCTGCTGGACGCCGGCCACCGGGTCATCACTTACGATCGCCGGGGATTCGGCCAGTCCAGCCAGCCCGTGGTCGGTTACGACTACGACACTTTCGCCGCGGACCTGGCCGCGCTGCTGGACCACCTGGACCTGTGGGACGCCGTGCTGGTTGGACACTCGATGGGCACCGGGGAGGTCACCCGTTTCCTGGGGACCTATGGTTCGGCGCGCGTGGCCAAGGGCGTGTTGGTCGCGCCGATCCCGCCGTTCCTTCTGCAGACGACTGATAACCCCGACGGGGTCCCGCAAAGCGTGTTCGATGGGTTCGTTCAGGCCGCGAAGGCCGACATGCCGGCGTGGATGAAGGGCTTCCTGGACAACTTCTACAACGTCGACACCCTGCGCGGCACGCTGATTAGCGATCAGGCCTACCAGGTGAGTTGGAACCTCGCCACTACCGCCTCGGCCATCGCGGCCGTGGCATGCATCCCGACTTGGGGAACCGACTTTCGCGCCGACCTGCCCAAGCTCGACGTCCCCATCCTGGTGGTCCAGGGGGATGCGGACCAGGTCCTGCCGCTGGACAAGACCGGCAAGCGACTGCCCGGCCTGATCGAAGACGTCCAGCTGGTGGTGATCGAGGGCGGCCCCCACGCGATCCCCTGGACGCACGCAGACCAGGTCAACCGGGCACTGCTCGACTTCCTGGGCAGCGGCTACGACCCGCGCAGCGCCAGCATCCAGACACAGACAATCACTACCTGAGAGGACCTACCATGTCGAATCACTTCAGCGCCGACAATCTCAAATTTCCCGGCGACGACAGGCGCCTGGACTTCACTGACCTGTTCGTATTTGCGTCACCCGAGGACCCAAGCAAGACGGTCCTGATCGTCGATTCGAATCCGACGAGCGCCCCGCCGCCGATACCGCCGGCCGTAACCGGCCCGGAGTTCCACCCGGACGCGGTTCATCGGATCAATATCGACACTGACGGCGACGCGAGAGCCGACATCGCGTTCACGTTCACTTTCTCCGAGTATGAGAACGGCGTGCAGACCGCCTCTGCGTGGTACGCGACCGGCAGTCAGGCCAGGGAGCCGGAGCCAGGCGGTAAGCTGCTCACGGATTCGCTCGCGGTCAGTTTCGACGGCGTGGCCCGGCCCGTCGAGGTCGGTCGGATTCGGCTGTGCGCCGGGCTGCGCAGCGATCCGTTCTTCGCCGATGTCGAGGGCGCGCTGCACGGGTTGGTGTGGACCGGGCATGACGACTTCGCCGAGAACAACGTCGATTCGATCGCGCTGGAGATACCCAGCGAGATGCTCGGCTCGGGCCCGGTGATCGGAATTTGGGCCACGATCAGTCTGCGCCGTGACGGCGAGCTCGTACAGATGGACCGCGGCGGGCATCCGACGATCAACCCGTTCATCAACCCCGATGGCGAGAAGAACCTGTACAACTCTCGCCAGCCGGCCGACGACGTCGCCAACTACCTGGGGCCGTGGTCGAAGATCCTGGAGAATGGGGGCTACTCGCCCGACGAGGCCAAGGCGGCGGCGATGCAGGTGCTGCCCGACATCCTCCAATATGACAGCAGCAAGCCGGCCGTCTACCCCAACGGGCGCGTCCTGACCGACGACGTCTACAGCCTGCGCTTTGCCTGGCTGACCCACGGGAAGGTTCCGCCGACCGGCCTGAAGCCGCACGACGACCTGCGGTCCGAGTTCCCTTACCTCGGCATGCCTCACCCTGTGCCGGTGATGAGTGCCTGATCACTAGTCCCTGATCTGGGACGGATGCTTCGGCCGGCCGTCCGGGAAGCAGCGGAGGGAATCCAGATCCGGCGCTGCGTCGGATCTGGAGGCTCTCCGGTCAGGGGTGCCCATCATGCTCGATTTACCTACCTTCGGCTCCTCGCGCATCGCCGCGATGATCCGCCGATCGTCCGCCGCGATGACTCGCCGGGAACGGACTCGAGTGATCGCGATGTTCGGGGTGATCGCGGGCCTGCACCTGCTCGGGTTCTTGGTCTTCTTCGCGTGCGTGGTGCCGTCGCATTACAAGGGACTGGGAATCGGCGTGTCGATCCTGGCCTACACCCTCGGCCTACGTCACGCGTTCGACGCAGACCACATCTCGGCGATCGACAACACCATCCGCAAGCTCCTCAGTGAACGGCGTGACACCGGCGAGCCGCGACCATTCGGGCTCGGGTTCTTCTTCTCGCTCGGGCACTCCACAGTCGTCGTCGCGATCGGAATCGGGATCGTCGTCGCCGAGAAGACGGTGTTTCGCGCAGTTTCGGACAGCGGGTCCGGGCTCGAGCAGTTCGGGGGGGTGTTCGGCACCGTGGTGTCCGCGTCGTTCCTCCTCCTGATCGGGCTGCTGAACCTGTTCATCCTGGCCGGAATCGCGCGCGTCTTCCGCTCAATGCGCCGGGGCGAATACGACGAGGCGGAACTCGAGCGACAACTCGAGAACCGCGGATTCTTCTATCGGTTCTTCGGCCGCTGGACGGGTGCCATCACCAAGGAATGGCAGCTGTATCCGGTAGGGGTGGTGTTCGGCCTGGGATTCGACACCGCCACCGAGGTCGGGTTGCTGGCCACCACCGCGCTGCTGGCCTCCCAGCACATCGCGTGGTATGCGATTTTGTGCCTGCCGATCCTGTTCACGGCCGGCATGACACTCATGGACACCATCGACGGACTGTTCATGAACCTGGCTTACGGCTGGGCCTTCTTCAACCCGGTCCGCAAGGTGTATTACAACCTGACCATCACCGGACTGTCCGTGGCCATCTGCTTCTTCATCGGCGGGGTCGAGGTCCTCGGCCTGTTACCTCAGGAGATCAAGGGGCTCAGCCAGAGCCACGGCTTCTGGGGCTTCATGGCCAACTTCAACATCAACACGGCCGGTTTCGTCATCGTCGGCATGTTCATAC
>Ga0070765_100002820_pt1 | contig 11024 bp, 8 predicted proteins | sample HubBroMetageWFT5_FD_71516 | JGI IMG/M metagenome (GOLD analysis project Ga0070765, IMG submission 71516) | Warmed and freeze-thawed soil microbial communities from the Hubbard Brook experimental Forest, New Hampshire - Hubbard Brook CCASE Soil... | ecosystem: Environmental > Terrestrial > Soil... | reverse complement strand
GCCATGGCGATTTCCTGCTGCAAACCCTTGGGAGCAACATCGAGCAGAGCATCCAGCGTTCGCTTGCCGAGTTGCGAGCCAACCCAAAGAATGATGGCGGCAACGGCAAGGCCTGCCAGCGCGTCCGCGTACGCAAGCCACGTCAGGTTCCACGTCTCGCCGGCCCAAACTAGCCCGATGCCGGAAATGACCACCATGGTGCTCCACACGTCGGTTGAGAAATGGAGTGCATCGGCTTCCAGAGCTTCGCTCGAATATTTATGCGCAACGTGCTTTAGAGCGCGCGCCCGGGTCACATCGATAGCCAGCGCCACACCTAGGACGAGAATGGCGGTGACGCTCGGCTGAATATGCACGCTGTGGAAGAAGAGCCGGTCAAATGCTTCGTAAATGATGTAGAGGGCGGTGAGGAGCAGAAGCGCCGTCTCGACGAATGCGGAGAAATTTTCAAACTTGCCGTGGCCGTAAGGATGGCGTTCGTCGGCCGGCTCATCGGAGACGCGCACGGAAAGAAATGTGATAACCGCTGCAAGCAGGTCGAGTCCGGAGTGCAGCGCCTCGGAGAGAACGCCCAAGCTGCCGGTGCGAAGGACAAGAAACGCCTTCAAGGAAACGAGCAATAACGCCGAGCCAACGCTCAACAACGCCGCCCCGCGCTTCTCGCGCGCTTCCTCGTTTTGCCGAGCTGCCATCACCGTCTGACTAGACTACCTTAAGTGCCGCGAGTTTCCGTACTTCGCGACGAATCTGGGTAAGCGGCTTTCGGCCGCGCCATCATCGGCCCCGTGCGCCGAGAGAATCCAGCCTCGCACCGGAGGAGCGTGTTCGAAACACGTCCCGGGGTGACACTCTTGCTTCAGCGCACGCGTATTGTTCTTGGCACTTGCCGTCTGAGCTAAGACAGGGTATTTTCACGCAGCGTCGAGGGAGCCCTCCAAATGACCGTTTATCTTCGGACGATGGTTCTATCCTTTGCGGGAATGTGCGCACTCGCGCCCTGGAGCCTCGCGCAAGCTCCGGCTGGATCGCCAGCGGCAATCGTTTGGAACGCGCTTTCCGCTCCGGCGATGGACCCTGCCAAATCGGCTCACGCCGAAAATGTCGAAATCGTCCGCGACCGCGTCCGCATCAATTTGACGGACGGCACGATCCAGTTCACACAACCCGCCAACGGCGTCGTTTTTGGAGCTGTCTTCCATGGAAAGGGGCGTTTGCAAGCAGAACCGGCGAACCCGCTGGAAGCTCAGCAGCTTCGCCTTTTTATAAGGCAGGACAAGCTCAACCTGGAGTTCACCGAAGCTACGTTTAGCTTCACGGATGGCCTGCTCGAGGAAGTCGCCAAGCAAGTGAAATGGCAAGCGTCTGCCTCAGCCACCGATGATCTTTATGCGAAACGTCAAAGAGAGCGCGAGGACCTGGGTGCGTCATCGGTGCCGCGCATGCTGCAGGGCATTTTGTCGGCGGATCGCGCCCGCACTGCCTACTTTCTTGCGGATTTGAAAGCCGACAAGGGATGGGTGGAAGTCCACGATGATGCCATGGATCCGGAAGAAATCGGAGTTGGGCGCTGGGTGGATGTAGGTCCGTTCAAAATATTTGACACATGGATGAGCTTTCCAGCCGGTGCGCACACCAGCGCGGAGGCATGGAAAGATCCGCAAGCCAAGGAAGATTTTATTATTCGAGGCTACAAGATTGATGCAGCCGTGACGTCCGGTGCGGATCTGAATGCCACAGCGCGTCTGGACCTTGAGCCGCGTCTCGCGGGGCAAAGCGTCCTCATTTTTGACCTGGACTCCAACCTGCGCCTCGAATCGGTTAAGGATTCCAGTAACAATCCACTGCCGTTCTACCAGTCGAGAGAAACAAAAGATCGCAATCAGTCCTATGGAGATTATGTGGCGGTGATTCTCGCGCAGCCGCTTGCCGTCGGTACACCCTTTTCGCTCGCATTTCACTACGGAGGAAAACGTGCGATTCGCAAGGAGGGCGGCGGAAATTATTTCTGCGAAAGTTCAGGGTGGTATCCCGCACGGCCGAATAGCTTTTCGGCGCGTTCCGATTTCGAAATCACATTTCACAGTCCCAAGAATTCCACGCTCGTAGCAACTGGTGGAAAAACGGGCGAGACCACCGACGGCAATACCCGGGTCACCACCTGGAAAAGCGAGATTCCTCTTGCTGTCGCTGGCTTCGCCTATGGCGACTACAAAGTCGTCACCGACAAAGCGGGCGATGTTGCGGTGGACATTTACGCCAATCGCGAAGGCGATGACATCACGAATTCGTTGCAACGTGTTTTCGAATCCGGCCAGGCCATGTGCGCCGTCGGAAGCATGAGTCCTTCAGGGATGGGCAAGGTTATGGGAACGGAGATGGCCAACACTGTTCGCGTTTTCTCGTCCTACTTCGGCCCCTATCCCTACAAGCACCTTTCAATCACGAGCTTGCCAATCGCTTATTCTTACGGACAAGGATGGCCTGGGCTCATCTATCTATGGTCGGGTTCCTTTCTGGATTCCACGCAACGCAACTGCATCGGGCTCAAGGATGAAACCGGGCTCACCGACTTCTTCCGCGGACACGAGAGCTCTCATCAATGGTGGGGACACCGCGTCGGCTGGAAGAGCTATCACGATCAATGGCTTTCAGAAGGTTTCGCTGATTTTTCGGGGATCTTGTATGTGCAGTACCGCGAGAGCATGAAGACAGCACTGGGCGAATGGCGCAAGGAGAGAGAGAAGATTCGCAATAAAGATGCCTACGGACACTCGCGCGACTCGCTCGGCCCGATCTGGATGGGCCAGCGCATCCGTTCCTCCATAACCGATCCCCGCGCCTACCAGGACCTGATCTATTCCAAGGGCGCCTACATTCTGCAAATGCTGCGAATGCAGATGATGAGTCCACGAGATCAGGACCCGGAACACGCGTTCAAAGAAATGATGCAGGACTATTGCAAAACGTACGACAACAAGGCTGCCTCCACGGAGGATTTCAAGGCGATCGTTGAGAAACACATGACGCACGGTATGGATCTCGATGGGAACCACAAAATGGACTGGTTCTTCAACCAGTACGTTTACGGAATGGGCGAGCCACAGTACACATTTCATGTTGGCGCGGAGAGCACGGCGGATGGTAAGACTCACATCAAGGGAGAGATCACCCGCACTGGCGTCCCCGACACCTGGAAGGATGCCGTATCACTCTATGCCCACATTGGCGATAAGACGGTGAAAATGGGATTGCTCTCCGTGACGCACGCGAACGAGCCGTTCGATTTCGCAATCCCCGGCAAGATTGATCGGGTCTCTATCAATGACTTCGAAGATCTGCTGGCCGAAGTGAAGCAATAGGAAGCAAATAAGTAGTGATGAAAAGAGAATGGTGTGCCGCGTCCTGTAGAGACCGATTGTGCGGGTCAGGACTTTGCGCGGGGAATAAAGCGAAGCGCGAGCGAGTTCATACAGTACCGCAGGCCGGTGGGCTTGGGACCGTCGTCAAAGACGTGGCCCAGGTGCGCGTCGCAGAGCACGCAGGTCACTTCGTCGCGGCTCATTCCAAAACTCAAGTCTATTTTTGCTGAAATATTTTCCTTGGCGATGGGCGCCCAGAAACTCGGCCAGCCTGTGCCGGAGTCGAATTTGGTATCGGAGCTGAAGAGGGCGTTTGCGCAGCAGATGCAGCGGTAAAGGCCCGGTTCGTGATTTTTATAGTAAGCGCCGCTGAAGGCGCGTTCGGTGTCAGCCTTGCGCGTGACGTCAAATTCATCGGAACTGAGCGATTGACGCCACTCGGCGTCGGTCTTGACGACCTTTGGCACCATCTGCACACCGACGCGAGTTCCGTCGTCAGTGAATTTTACAATTTGGACAGGACTGAGATCGCCCGTTGCGGGTTTATTATCGGCAAGGGCAAAACGGCAGGCGCGCTGAACGCCGAGAAGCAGACCGCAGGCGCCAAGAGTTGCATTGCCAAAAATGAAGCCGCGGCGGGTTAGGTCGTTCATGGGCAGAAGCTCTACAGGCGCGTAAGGTCGTTATCTCGCTCAGTCTGCCGTCATCGGGGGCGCGGGCAGCAAGGGCAGCCGCTTGGGCTCGCCGCGCGCACCGCGCACTTCCAGGTCATCGAAGAGCAGCGATGGTGCCACGAGCGAAGCAGGCAAGCCGTTTTGCGCCGAGCCAAAGGCGCCTAGCGCCGTGCCGGCAAAGCCCGATACCTGGCTCTGCATGTAGTTGTAAACGAAGTCATCGTTACCGATGCCGCCGAGATTCCGCAGCATGCGTGTATTCAGGCCGATGATGCGCGCTCCGCGAACCATCTCTTCGCGCCCGTCATCCGGATAGATTCTGTAAACAATCAGTGGCAAACGGTCGCCGGTCCCGGCGCCGCCTCCGAAGCTCGCCAGCAACTCGGAGAAGTCGTCCTGGTGAAGCAGGCTGATGGAGGGATTGTCCATCTCGCGGACCACCAGACAGTAGGGCAATTTTTCCGAACGGCACGCATCGAGAAACTTTTTCTTCAAATCGGCGGGAGAGAGTGTCTCTGTCGATTTGAAAAACAGATTGCTCATGGTGGGTTTGGCGTCGTTTATGAACGCCGAGCGGCCGTGCCCGTTGGATATGTCGGAGTCAGGACCAGGCCGGCGGGACATCAAGAGCTCTTTGGCGTTCCCATTTTCCACTATGGTGACTTTTTCCGCGCGGACGCCTTCATCATCCACGGCGTAAGCGCCCAACAAAGCTGTTCCATGAGCTTCTTTCGCGCTCGGATCATCGATCAAGGTAACGCCCGGAGGCAGAACACGCGCACCCATCCGGCCGACCCAGTCGCTTTTTCCGCCAAGCCCGGTGAGAAGCTGCTCCATCACCGGTGTGAAGGAAACCGGCGGCCGCGAGCCATTGATGGCCGGCGTCAAAACCTGCGCCAGGAGAGGAGCAGCGGCACGCGCTTCAAACAGCACTGGTCCGGTGTAGTCCTGCGCCGGAGGCGCCGCACGAAGTGCCATCAGTTCACTGCCTGTGACATTCAACGCTTTTTTAACCGCATCCACGCTCGGCAGATCGACAGGCTTCGGAGCGTATGCGGCATACATGTGGTTGATCTGCATTCCATCGTCTGCAAGCGTGTTCATGCCAGACTCGATTGCGGCAAAGCACCGGTTCGTGCGGATTTCCGTGCCCTCGCTGGTGAGCAAATATTCCGTGGCATAAACCACGTAGTAGGTCACTCGCGATTCGTAGATTTGTGGAAAGGCGCGAAGAGTGGCGGAGGTCTCGCGGGCTTCCTGCTCCCAATTGCGATTGCTCCAGTCTGGCGTGACTAGTGGATCGATAAGCTGCAGAGGCGCGGCCTTCGCAAAGTCGTCGATGTCGGATTGGCGGGCGAGGCTGCTTAAGTAAGCCTGCTTGCGCGAATAGGTTTCTACGGCTTCCTTGAACGCCTGGTCGGTGGCAATCCAGAGGTCCTGGCGCAGAGAGTTGTAGTCGCGGTCGATGCCTACCGAACCTGTCGGGCCGATAAATCCGCGGAATCCGTCGTCGCTGATGAAATTGGAGCTGTCCAGCTTGTAGTCGCCGATGCGCGCTTCCACGTCCATAAATCGATTGCGAACATGGTCAGACTTAACCAGAGCGCCAAATTGGGCGACGACTTCGCGCACGTCGAGATCGAGCAACCGGTATTCCACGTAGTAGGGACGCTGAGGCTGCGGTGTGCCGGGGATTTTCAGCTCGAGCCGTGATTTCGAGCGTGCCATTTCGTCCCGCATGGCCTGCAGGGTGTGGTCATTGTCTGCGGGAGCCTGCGCGCGGGCAGCGATGCTGCAAGTTAACAGTGCGGCAAAAATCGTAAGTCCTGCAAATCCTCGAGCGCGTTTCACTGTTGGCCTCCCGTCTTGACGGGATCATGCGCGGGCGGTGGCAAAATCGGTGGACGATCCGTCGAACTTTCTTTCTTTTGCACTTCCAATTCCGAGATGAGAATGGCCGGCGAGGCAGCGGAAACAGGCACCGAACCAGACTCCGCGCCACAGTAGCCGTTGAAGACTTCAGCCGTGTCGCCGGTGGCAACGATTTTGGTAAGCGCGGCCAGCGGCGTTCCAACGATATCCACGCCACGGACTAATTCATCCGGGCGTCCATCCGCGAACACTTTGTAGACGACTAGCGGGAGCACTTGAAAAGCCTGGGGCTGTCCACGTCCGGTAAACGTAAAACCGCCGGCGATGTCGTCGATCAGGAGGCCGAAGGGTTTTCCCTGCGCTTTGATGAGTTCGATCAACTTTACGCGCAGCTCTGCGTTGGTGACCATCTTGTTGCTTTCCACGATCAGGTTGCCTTGGCGGGAAACCGGCGTCGCGCCGAGCTGGCGGCGTCCGTGGCCATTGGAAACGGGGAAGCCCACGAGCGGCGAGCGCGACATCTCGAAATTTTTCAAAATGCCGTGATCGACTAGAGTTACGCTTTGCGCGGGTACGCCTTCGTCGTCGAATTGGTAGTAGCCCAGCAGGTCTTCCGAACCAAGCTTCTTCCTGGTCGTGTCGTCCACGATGGTCAAGAAACTCGGCAGGATTGGTTCGCCGACCTTTTTCGCAAAGGTCTGGCCTTCAGCGGCATCTTTTTGGCGGTGGCCTTCGGCGCGGTGGCCAAACACTTCATGGAAGAAGACGGCAGCTGCGCGGCCGGTCAAGAGCGCCGGTCCAACCGAAGGCTCGTTAATCGGGGCAACGACAAGCCCTTCCAGTTCCTTGCGCATCGTGACCTGCGCCGCGGCGACGGCCTTATCGTCCGGCGCATCCGCGGGATTGACCCAGTCGAAATTGTAGTACCGGTCGATATCCATTCCGTCCGGCGCCTTGCCTTGGATAAATAGCTCGAGGCGATAACGGATCTGGCCGAATTGCAGCTGCGTTCCTTCGCTGGTGACCTGGAAGACGTTTTGTGCCTGGGCGGTAAAGGTGACAATCGAATTGATGATCGCCGCGGATTCCCTAAACGTGCGGGTGTAAACACGCACTTTCTCTTCCCACGGTTTGCGGTCCAGTGTGAGAGTCACTTGTGGGCCAATGAAGGTGTGCGGCTGTTCGTGAGAAAAATCCGGCGCGCGATTTTCGACGGAATCGACCTTCACTTCTTTGCCCGTCTTGATCTTGATGAGCGCTTCCGCGGCGGCGCGGTATTGGCTGTCCGTCTCGAGCCATATGGCCCGGCGCAGGACGCCCGGATCGTCGTCCAGCGGGACAGAGGTGCCGGGGCCTGATGTCGTCTGTTGCCGCTCACCGACTTTATGCGTGTCGTCCGTTTCGTAACTGCCCGTGCGCACGGATACTTCCAGCCAGCGGTTGCGCGATTCGGCGCTGTTCAAAAGTGCGCCGTTTGAACCGGAGACGTCCGCACGCTGCGTATCGGTAATGGTGTAGCCGAGATAGTAGACCGGCGGTTCCTGCGCCTTGAAAGTCTTCAGCGAGCGGTCGAGCTCCGCCTGGAGCGCCGCGAGCAGCGGAGATTTCTTGGCCGGTGTATCGGGAGGCGGCGCGGCCTGCGCCACGAACGGCGTCAGCGAAGCTGCAAGGGTAAAAACGCACAAAAGGGGATTCAGGTAATGACGAACAGAAATTTTCAAGGATTGCCTCACTTACAGTTAGACGGCAGAGTCAAACATACAGTGTACGCTACCGCGGGTAACGGCACAAAATGCAGGTCTCAATGCGTCTCTCGTATTTGGTAACACTAGTTTGACGGCCAGCGGACCCGGCGAGTTGCATAGGCTCAGAAGCAAAGAGCCCCGGCTGCGAATTGCAGCCAGGGCCAAAACGGTGATGTTTGTCAGCTTTGAGAGAGTCTAGCCGCAGTTAGTGTCCCCGGGGGGGCAGCCATTCGTAGGAGGCGTTTTGACGGGGGCGGAGGTGTGGTGGCTTGCGATTACGGAGAACACAACAATCGGGACAATGGCTATGACTCCGAGCGTAAAGCCCAATCCTTTGCCGATGTGCCCGACGTTTTCGATTCCGTTGCCGGCCCGCGCGCCCACATCCGTGTCCTTGCCGGCTGTAACCAGGACGTCGAGCGGCGCCTGCGACGGCGGTGCCGGTGTTTCATTGTTTCCATTGCGCAGGTTCGTCATCTGCCCTGCTTTCAATAGCACGCAAACCCCTGCCAGGTTGCAAACCCGCACAACGCCCTCGTAGGCGATTACGTTCATCACTCCATTTTCATAACCCACGTAAAAATCCGTCCCAACCACGCCCGCGACACCTGCTGCGGTATGAACTTCAAACTTGCCATCTGGTTTCGCAATCTTTTGGGCTTGCGTGCGGAGTTTGCCGTAAGCCAGCTCGAGATCTGTTTGCTGCGCTCCAGAATCGTGTTTCACGACCTTGATCGAGGAATCGGAGCCGACGTTTAACACTGACCCATCGTCCAGAGCGATACGCGCGCGCCCGTCGGTCTTGGTATTCACCAGGTCCTGCCATTCGACCAGCGTTTTTGCGGAAGCGTTGATAGTCTTGGAGCCGCGGGCAATGCTCACCGCGGGGATCACTCGAGCTACTTCACCAGCCTTTTGTCCGGCAGTCTGCGGTTCAGCAGAAATATCTGCCGGAATCGTGATTATCAGGGAAAGCAAAAGGGTCAGGCCAATTGCAAAGGGGGACTTCGTCTTCATCGAGGACTCTCCTAAATAGACTGCAGCAGTCTGCGTTATCTATCGTTGTTACTGGAGGGCGACCAGACTGTCAATTGGAAACCCAGAGAGGGTTGCGCAGACACTACATTGATCTTTGGGCACCCGTAGGGAAGTCCCGCCGGCTAGTCTTCCTCATGCACCTGTTCAGGCAGATTGGGGCGAGAAGTTACTCGGAACAGTAGAACAAAGCGGCGGCCATATCGTCGTGCGGGGCACGTCCCCGGCTAAAGCTGTCCACCGCCAGGAAGATAGCTTGGAGAAGGTTCGTGGGAGAGTCGGCAAGGTGCTGGTCGCATAGCGCCACGAGCCTGTCTGTGCCGAAACTCTCCTCCTCAATGTTCATGGAGTCCGTAACTCCGTCGGTGCAAAACAGAACGGAGTCGCCAGGCTCGAGCCGAAGCACCGTGCTGTCGTAACTCGTGCAGGGCCAAAGTCCTGGTGGAATGCCGGACAGCTTGAGTAAGTGGCAGCCTTTCCCGGTGAGATGCAGCGGTCCGGGCATCCCAGCGCTCGAAATTTGTATCTCGCGCGTGGATGGATTAAATACCGCATATTGCAGGGCGGCATGCCGCGCCGGCAGGCCGCGGATCATCAGCCGCCGGTTCATTGTGCAAAGGACTTGATCCGAGGAGATTCCTGTTTTGTGCACGCCACGGAGAGTTCCGACTGCCAGAGCTCCAAAGAATGCCGCGGGCAAACCTTTTCCCGAGACATCGCCGAGATACAGGCCGATAGAGCCGTCGGTGAGTTCGAAGTAGTCCAGAAAATCGCCGCCTACCGCCGAAACCGGCTGAAATTGGTGGGAAATGGTCACACCGCGCGAGCGCAGCGATTCCGTAGGCAGCATCACGCTTTGGAGCGCGCGCGCCTCTTCCAATTCCTCATCACGCAATTTTTCGAGTGCCTGCAGCTCGGCAGCAGGAGCAAACGTGTTCATTCGTTAATCCAAGGGAGGGGTACTACGCCGCGAAGAGGGATCAGCGGCGAGAGAAGTTTAGCAAAGAAGCCAGCATCCCAGTGGAAGAAGAGTTCTGTTGTTTCCTCGCGCACGCGCTCTTCCCTCAAGTCTTGCAACCAGGATGGAGCAGCGAGAAAATTCACTTATGAGAGGTCTCGTCACAATTCTGCTCGGTGCTGCGCTTGTGTTTGGCATTTATCATTTCTATTTCAAGAAAATGCCTACCACGGACGAAGGCACGGCACCCACACAGGCCATTAGCCTCATTGGCGTCCGCGAAGATCTCTTACTGATTGCCCATGCGGAAAACAGTTACATCGCACAGAACGGCCATTGCGCCCCGATGGATGAACTTATCTCTTCCGGCGCGCTCGCAATGTCGCATCCCGACCGCGACGGCTACACCTATTCCATCTCATGTTCCGGCGGCGAGTTTACCGTTACGGGGCGGCACGCCGCAGCCGCGGCGGGTTCGCCCATTCGCTATCCGAACTTCGCGATTGACCAGAACATGGAAACCCGCGAAGTAAACTAAGCATCTGGCTAAGAAATTGGTATTTCAGGCCCGCACCCAAGCAGGTGCATCCTGCCCCCACCTTGGAACTTTTCCCGCATGCGCTGCGTACCTTCTAACGACAAGGGTTCCCTCGATATAAATCGCGCGTTCGGCGCATCTTGGAAGGAGCAAACCATGGGCGGAGATTTGATCGGATTGGTGGCAGTCACGCTGGGGATGGGCGTTCCCCTCGGCATGCTTTACACGTACTACCGGGTGCGCAAATTGCGCAGTGAAGAGCGTCTGGCCGCAATCGCACGCGGCGTGAACATTCCTCAGGAGCCGGAACTTTCGCAGGCAGCACACTCCCGCCGGTCAGGGATTCTTCTAATCGCTGGCGCTTTGGGCTACATCGCCACGTTTGGATTGATTGCAGGGGTCCATGCAGATCGCGACTTCTGGTCCGCGGCCGCGTTCGGCGTCATCCCATTGGCGATCGGCATCGGGTATTTTCTGGATTTCACGTTGATTCGCCGCGATCTTCGCGCCTCGAGCTAACTCGGCTGCTTGGCCCAATTCAAACTGAAGTAAGGCTAACGCTACTACTCAGCCCCGGCGGGTAGATGCCGTCAGCCCATCGCTTGAAGTCATGCCGAGCGAAGAGGGGTCTTGGCGTCGCGTCACGGCGTCCGCTTTTGATCCGCCACGAGGACACCCGCTTCAGCGTAGTTCGTCGCTGGGACGTCGTGAAACGACACGTGAATGTTTTCGCGTTTTGCCCTGCCGTCCTCGATTAGCACAGAGGTAATGCGTTCCGCGATCTGGCGTTTCATCTCCGGCGTGCGGCCTTCCACCCAGGTAATCTGAACATGCGGCATTTCT
>Ga0070765_100002817_pt1 | contig 11028 bp, 6 predicted proteins | sample HubBroMetageWFT5_FD_71516 | JGI IMG/M metagenome (GOLD analysis project Ga0070765, IMG submission 71516) | Warmed and freeze-thawed soil microbial communities from the Hubbard Brook experimental Forest, New Hampshire - Hubbard Brook CCASE Soil... | ecosystem: Environmental > Terrestrial > Soil... | reverse complement strand
TGTGATGCGAAGTATCCCGTCCTCCACCACCGGCTGCACGGCCACATTGTGATCGAAAGCCGTCCGGTTCAAATCGCTCCGCGGAAATAGCAGCCGCAACGTCTCCTGGGCGTCTCCCATTCCGTGGATTTGAAACTCAGGCAGCACTTCTCGCGAAGCGCCCGTCACGCGGTCTGGATCGAGCACCACTAGAGTCGCTTGAAAGCCGTATCCGTGTGCGACTCCAGTGGCGATGATTTTCTCCTTGCCGGTGCCATCCGGGTCCGCCACCACCATGTCGCCGAAACCGCCCGAATGCCAATACTCGGAGATGAGTTTCCCGATCGGATCGAGCAGCGCCACCTGGCTCGGCCCACCCCACCAGGGATCAATGTCGCTCGCCGCGACGATGCGCGCCCCCCGTTCCGCGGTCGCCTTGAGCATGGCGAGCGCGCGCGTCTTGTAAGGCATCGGATACGCTGCGGTTTCCGGAAGCTGTTTCCCAGGCGTCCAGCGCCACTGCTCCTTCCCGCGATCCGAATAGCAGATCAGAGTCGAAGAATGCTGCTGCGTGCTCGGAGCGGGCAGATAAGAAAACAATACGCTCACGTGCCCTTTCCCTTCGAGATCCATAAACCAGATTCGCGACGCGAGTCCATGCTCGTAGTAGGACTCGGGCCCGAAGCCCTCTGGAAAACTTTTCCTCCATTGCTCTTTCCCTTCTGCGTTCAAGACCACGAGCGACGTCCCCTCAATCCGCGCGGACTTCGGCTCTCCATTCCTTCCGAAATGTCGGAATCCGAAATAACCCGCCGCGACCAGAGCAACGGCCAACGCCACGGTCGCCACGCGCAACCACTTTGCCGGTCCTCGCCGTTTTGCCGCTTGCTCCGGCGGCTCGGGCGGATGCTCCTCCGCCGCGTCGCGTCCAATCCGCGCGTGCGCCGCGATCCACGATTTTTCCTGCGTTCCGTTCGTGGCTGCCGCCGACCGGTTCGGCAGGCTGATCACCACCTCATCACCCGCGCCTTCGCTTTCGTAGTAATCCTCCAGCGTACGTCGCAGACGGTTCATTTCGGTCGCGACGTCCGCCGATCGCTTCGTACGCACCTCGTCCGGCCACAGTTCATGGATCACCGCGGAGGGCTTCAGATTGTCTTGAGAGTCGATATTCCGGTGGAGTATCTCAAGCAGCTTCCGCAGCTGCGCCTTGCTTGCGAAAGTCCGACTTTGCAGGACTCTATTGACCTCTGCTTGAATTTCTATCGTATTCATGGGATTTCGAATGCAGAGATTATAAGCGATAGTTCGCGCTGATGACACGCCTTCAGACTCAGTGAATTGGCAGGTGGAGCAGGCTTTGGTCAAACAGACGCTCACGGACAACGCGCAGAGAGCGCTGACCTTCGGATGGATGTAAAAATGGGGGGATGTGAGGCCAAATCTGATGAGTCGCATGAACACAAAAGTGGTCGTTGAGAACCGTGAACGCGTCCTGGAAGTGCAAATAGCCGCAAATGCGCAACTTTTGCGGGAATTAAATGTGTGCACGCCCCACGAACAAACAGGTTCCAACCCAAGTGAGTCTTAGCAGTCCTCGATCAATTTGTAGTTGAGAAGGGGGTCGTCACTTCCTGGCGAAAGACACCCCGCAGATTTGGACCGCTCGACAATTGCATCGAGTCATCTCGTGTCCGTAAAGTTCAGTGTGGAAACGAGGACATTTCGCCGTTACGCCGGCAACGGCAGGTCGAAAAAGCGGAGGAGTTCTGAGGCAACTAGATCGGGATTGTTGAGAGGGATGAAATGGCCCGAGTCAACTACAACGACTTTGGATTGCGGAATCAAGGCAGAGGCACGCTTGGCGAACTCTTCCGGCACGGCTTGATCGCGCGAGCCTTGAAAAATGAGGGTGGGAACCCGAAGCTGCGGCATCATGGCAGGCAGTGAAGCCAAAACCTTCGCGGGATTTCCCCATCGCATCACGGACATCAGGCGCCAGGCGCCCAGTGGGCCGGTAAAAGGGGCATGGAAATCCTCGACGACGCTGCTCATTTCCGAACTTTTGTTTTCGAGGGCGTATCGCATCACGATTTTCCAGAAAATCGTATTCACAAGAGGCGCCAGGAGTTCGCCAACGATTGGCCTGCGGATGATTCGGAAGAGGTGAAACGGCTTCAGTTCCGGAAACACCGCCGGAGACAGCAGCGCCAGGCACCCAACCCGTTCTTGAAACCGGTAAGCGTAATACACTGCGATGGCTGACCCGGCATCATGCCCGACGACGTGCCACCGATCGATCTTGTGTTCAATTCTGATTGCCTCAATCTGATTGGCAATCGCTTCCAACTGTTCAGGACCATACGAGACCTTCGGCGTTCTTCCGAGACCGGGCAAATCGACAGCCATGCAAGTGAAGCGGGCCAGCATCCTGTCAACAACGGAACTCCAGAGCTGGCTGCTGGTCGGCATGCCGTGAATAAACAAAACCGGATGACCCGATCCTCGAGAAACCAAATACAAGAGGTGCTCCTCTTACCTCAACGACGAATCAGCCTGGCAATTCGTTTGCAAAGGTCAGGCGTTTGCAGAGTTGATAAAAGATCCATGCGAATACGCGACAAAATCCAAGGAACAAACCAAAAAGAAAAGTGGAGACTATTCCCTCCAGTCTTAAACGCCCGTATAGCAGGTTCATGCTCCATGCTGGAGTGGTATAAACCTCTCCTGAACGTTGTACGCCGATTCGGTTTCTGATTGGCGGTTCGTAAACCACCTCTTCGATCACGCTGTTAAAAAACTTGGCCATCTGAAGAATCCGGCTGCTGTAGGAAGCCCTCGCGCGGAGAGGCAATGCGCCCTGACTGCGGTACTTCAGAATCAACGCGGATGCTTCCGCAGCGTGCCTTAGCGCGGCAGTAACTCCGTTTGCGGTCATCGGATCCACCATGGATGCCGCTTCGCCGACGATTAACCAGTTTGGGCCGGCAGTCCCCATATGGACGCGCGATCGAAAGGAAGTCACGTTCGGCGAGTTCAAAGCGGCTGCCTGCAGCAGGGGTTCAAAGCGCTGAAATTTCATCAACTGCCGAAGATAGATATCCTCAACCGCAATCCCCTGTTCGCGCTTAGTCTTCATCGCCGCGCCACTCGTCGTATATCCGACGCTGGCGACATTGGGGCTAATTGGAATCTCCCAAATCCAGTCGAGGTATTCCGTCCGGCTGGGGTCGAAGTACAGCGTCGTGCCCTCGACCGCCTCAGGAACTGTGAAATAGGTCCAAATGGCCACCTTCGCGGGCCCGTGCTGAATAGCGTGAAGCTTGAATTCGCGAGCCAAAAGGCATGTTGCGAATCCCGATGCATCAATGAACCAGGGCGAAGAAAACCGCGACCCGCCAGCGGTGTGGACAGAGGATATCTTCTTTCGGTCCGTTTCAACCCGTACGACTCTGTCCTTGACCTTCATGACGCCACAATCCGTTGTCATCTTCAGAAGTTCCTGATCCAAGCGCTGGCGATCCACGTGCAACGTCCGCAGCTCAACGTGGAACGGACCCCGGCCGAGCCACGGAGCCGGCGCATAACTCTCCTGAGAACCGTCGCGCATTTTCACTGTCACGTGCCGCTTCCAGGTTGCCATTTTGGCTTCCACCAAGGCGTCCATCGTGAGCCCCAGCGCGCTCAGCAGGTCAGGTGCGGACCAATCCAGGGACTCTCCGACGGCCTCGCGATTACCTTCCTCGGGCTCTATACAGACGACCCTAAGCCCGGCTTTTGCAAGATGCAGACAAGCTGCCTTCCCGGACAAGCCCCCGCCAATGACGGTTACATCGCAAGTGGTAGCTGGATTTTGATCGGACATGAGATCAGGGTTCGAGGCCAATTCGTTCACTTCCCAAATCGTTTCAACGGTTGGAAGATTGGCTGGAAATGCCCATCCAGACCCAGACGGACTATCCCGTGATGAATAGGAACCCCTGCACCCATCTCCCCATAAGGCTCAGCTGCGCGAAAAGTATCACCGGCGGTCAAAGTGGGCCAATAGTAGAAAACAACTAGTGTGAGGTCTGGTATTCCAGGATGACGAGAAAACCGGTCAACGGCGGACGGCCTGGATTTCCATGCCAATCGACATGATCACTCAAAGCCGTTTCTGTTGATGCAAGTCGATGCAATCACCTTCATGGGGAAGCCGGTCGGGAGGGTTGGGCAGAAGCCTTTGTCCCTGCTTTCGTAAAGGAAATCGGCGTAGCCGAAATGATGCCTTTGCCTTCTTGAACCGTGATGAACTGATTGGGCTGAATGCCTGGGATTCTGTCCTTCTGGCCGCTGGGCCACGCAATTTCCAGGCTCACCGGTTTGCCGGTGCCCGATTTACCCAACCCGAAAGTCAAGGGCATCTCGCTTTGCGACAAATAGCTCGAGCCAGTCTTCACCATGCGCATGAGCCCCAAGCCCTGGGCCGTCGTGAGCGTGACTTTCGCGCCAATGGCGTCGCGATTCGACCGCGTGCCCACGGCCTTCACGCGCAGCAGGTCATTTTGATTTGCGTTTTCATTGCGGAGCAAGCGTGCCGGACCATTATTTGCGGTAATCACCAAATCCAGATCACCGTCGTTGTCGAAATCGCCGTACGCGGCCCCCCGGCCCACCACAGGTTTTTGCAGCGCCGCACCTAATTGTGCTGTGACGTCTTCAAACTTCCCATTGCCACTGTTTCGGAAGAGTAGAGGCGCCTGCGCGTATTTTACGGTCGGCTGCACGACGCTGATGTCGTCCGAAACGTGACCGTTCGCTGCGAAGATGTCCAGCAGGCCGTCGAGATCATAATCAAAAAAGAAGGCCCCGAAAGTGAGCGACTGAATCGAAACCCGGGCGATGGTGGACGCCGGCGCCTGATCCGAAAACAAGCCCGAGCCATCATTGTGATACAGCGCCATGCCTTCGTTCGTGAAATTGCCAATGATCAGGCTCTGACGGCCGGAATTGTCATAGTCTGCGGCATCCGTGCCCATCCCGCCGCGCACCGTACCTGCCTCGCTGAACGCGATGCCCGCGCCGACGGCCACATCGTTGAATGTGCCGTTATGATTGTTGTGGTACAGCTTGTTCGGTTCCGTGTCGTTGGCCACAAAGAGATCCAGCCAGCCGTCGTTGTCGTAGTCCAATAGCGCCACGCCGAGCGATTTGCTCATCGGATCGTAAAGCCCGGCGCGACGCGTCACATTTTCGAAAGTTCCGTCTCCTTTGTTATGGAAGAGCGTCGAACTCTCGCCCTTGTAAGTTTGCGGAGTGCAATACGATTTATTCTTGTTGTCGAGAGTACAGTACCGGTCCTTGGTGATGGACCAATCCACATAGTGAGCGACGAAGAGGTCGAGCTTACCGTCGTTGTCGTAGTCGAACCAAACCGCGCTGGATGAAAAGCCGGGATCAGCCACACCCGCTTTTTGCGTGACATCAACGAATTTGCCGTTGCCAAGATTGCGGAAGAGGTGATTGGAGCCCACGCAAGTTATGTAGATATCGACATAGCCGTCATTGTCGTAGTCCGCGGCGGCGCAGCCGAGCCCGTACATCTCCACATCGAGGCCTGCTTCGCGGGTCACGTCCGTGAACGTGCCGTCTTTGTTGTTGTGATAGAGCGCCGGGAAGGATTTGCCAGTCTTGTGCCCCGGCCAATCCATCGAATTCACGAACAGGATGTCCTGCCAGCCATCGTTGTCATAGTCGAGGAAACAAACTCCGCTCCCCATCGTCTCCGGGAGGTACTTTTTTCCGAACGCACCATTGTTGTGCTTGAAATGAATTCCCGCCTGCGCAGTTACATCAGTGAATTGAATGGGGCCTGACGGACGCACGGGGCCTGAATTTGCCATTCGGTGTGCTGTGGGGTTGGAGACTTTCGCGGGTGAAGGCGTCGCGAAAGCAAACGAAGGCGTTGTATTACGGCCAGCAAGCAAGAAAGCCATTACGAACACCAGGCAGATAGCGATCCACCTTCTTCGGATGAATATCATTTTCCCTTTCGAACCCTCATCCAAACGCTGCAGCGGGCTCTTTATTGTGCGCCCGCATTCGAGCGCCTCTCAGGCGCGGGCGCTCGCCAGTTTCGCGCGGCGCGAATCCAGCCATATCTCAATCAACATGGCAGTTGGTCCCACGATGAAGAGCGCGTAGAAAGGTGCGTAGATCACCTGATCCAGGCGCATTACCATTTCAAGAGATGCAACCAGGAACACGACCACGCACTGGCCGAGTTTGGACCGGACTGTCGTCTTCGGATCCGTAATCATGAAGAAAACAAAGAGTTGGTACATGGGCCCCGTGATCGGCGCAATCTCCGATTGCCAAGGACTGCCGATAATCCAGCTTCGCAGGAACGCGAACGCCACGAACGACACAACATAGATCCCGCTGATATGAAAGCGGCGCAGGCGCCAGATAATCACCGAACCCAGCACCCATATCACCAGCATCGGCCAAAGGTAGTTGCCCCATTGAATGCTCAAACTAGCCACGGTGTCCGCCGCTAGAAACAGCAAGACCGAGATGCCAAAATTGGACGGGTTCCAGATGTGGCGCCCCTTCACCCGCAGCACGTATTTCGACGTGATGGAGATCACACTGCACAGCACATAGGGCCAGAATGCAGGGGAGCGAACCAGTATGCCCACGCTTATGCCAGTGATGTACGCGCTGGCCAGATTGGGCCACTTGCCGAAAAAAAGACGGCCGAGCAGTAACTCCGTCAAAATACTTGCGATGATCGCGAGTCCCGTCTTCCGATAGCTTTCCAGGATGCCGAACGACAGGTGCCCGGCAATCAGGATGCACGTAATAAAAATGGGAGCAACGTACCGATTATCGAGACTGATGAGCCGCTTCCAACGGGCTCCTTCGGCGGGGGGCCGAACGATTGGCGCGTTGTGCTGCGCGCTCATAGTGGCTCCTTAATCTTGAGGATTTGCCCGGCCGCGGGCTTATCGATGGTCTGAACTTTTCCCGACGGCCAGCGAATCACGGCTTTTTCCACCTGAGGATCCCGGCCCAAACCGAAGTGCAACCTTCGCTCGTTTTGGGAGGCAAAGCCGCTGCCTCCGGAAACCTCCTGCACCTGCTGGTGGCCCTTCCAAAACAGCGTGACCTGTGCGCCGATCGCACTCCGGTTACTCGCGGTCCCTTCCAAATCAAATTCGATCCACTGGTTCGCTGGGGATACATCGTTCTTGTAAATCAGCAACGGCCCTTTCTGATTGGCCACAACCACATCCAGAACTCCACGATTCCATAAATCCACGAGCGCCACGGCGCGGCCGTCGTAGGTATCCGTGACGCCAACTGCCTGGGCCACGTTTATAAATTTGCCCGCACCATCATTCAACCAGACTCGCTTCGATTGGTAGCCGGAAAGGCTGCGCCCTTCAAACGCCGGCCAATTTTTTGCATCGCTGATGATGGAGCTATTGCCGCCGGCGACCTTCGAAAAGTCGTACCAGTAACTCCGATTCCGGTCGAGCGAGATATAACCGTTTGTCAGGTACAGATCCAGCGCGCCATCGTTGTTCAAGTCTCCAAACTGAGCGCCGAAACTCCATCCGCCCAACTCCACGCCAAAATCGCGCGCGAGATTTTCATATTGTAGTTTGTCGCCCGAGGTTCCTTCCTTGGGCACCCATAGATTGTTTCCCTGGATGAGCACGCCCTCTTCGGAGATGTTCGAAACGTACACGGAATACCTGCCGTCGTTCAGGATGTCGCCAAAAGCGACGTTCATGCCGCTTTTTGGCGCGAAGCCAACGCCGGTCTGCTCGCCCACTTCGCGAAACTGCTTTCCATCGTTGAAGTAAAGTTCAGACACACCATAATCGTTGGCGACGAAGAGGTCGGGATGCCCGCTGCCGCGAAGATCCGCCGCCGAAGAGGCCAAGGCCCAACGCTTGCTGTTGATGCCAAGCTTGCCGCTGACTTCTTCGAACTTCCCATTGCCAAGATTATGGAACAGGTATTTTCGCCCGCCATTCTTGGCGTATTCAAAACTTTCGGGCATGATTCGCGTGGTTTGAAGGTGCCACAGATCGACGTCTTCCGAATAATAGCCGCCAATAAACAGGTCGAGCAGCCCATCGCCATCGTAATCGAACCAAAGCGCCGTGCTTGCATTCAACCAGGCAGGCAATCCTGCTTGCTCGCTTACGCGCGTGAAACCGTGACCCTGATCATTGTGGAATAACTCCGGTTTTCCCCACTTGATCAGCAATAAATCTTCATATCCATCGTTGTCGTAATCGCCCCAAACTGCCCCAGTCGAAACTCCCGTGCCGGGCTGATTGACGTCAGCAATTCCCAACTCTTCCGCGACGTCCTTGAACGTGCCGTCGCCCATGTTGCGATAGAGCGCATTCTTGCTGCCGATCGCGCTGTTGGTCACATAAATATCGGGCCAGCCATCTCGATCGTAATCGACGATCGAAACCGATGCGCCCATCGAGGCAACCTCGGGCATGATCGGATCTAACCTATGGTCGAAGGTAGGGGCTTGATGGACAAAGTTAACGCCAGCGGCGTGAGAAACTTCTTCGAAACGAAATCCATAGCGCGCTAGCGCGCTCTTGCGGTCGAGATTCACGTCCTCTGCCGCGCGCCGCGCCGATATCCGCTGAATCACGATCGGGATGGCCAGAAGGCCAATGAAAATGATGGTGAGCAGAACTTTTGCAGGCCGGCCGAAGGTCACTGCTGTGGCTCACTCCTCAATGCGTTTTCGAACACCTGCGGCGTAACGTATCGCGTTTGATACGTTTGCCAATCCTCGGGATGATGGCGGTAGACCCACTCGTCTTCGAGCCTGCCAGGAGGCGTGTTGTAAACATCCTTGCCGTGATACGGCAACGGCAGCACGGTTTTCGAGAATGTGGAGTTGTAGTCGCCATCCTTGATCCACCCGTCTCCGACAATCACGTAGTCGCGCACCCAACCCGCGGGCGGCGGCGGTTGCTCGGAGAAGAGCATAGAAAGCTCGTCGCCTGAATTCATTATCACGTAGCGATCATCAATTTTTCCCAGCAGTTCGCGCACGTCACCATAGCGCGTGTAATACCCAATAAGATCGCGCCACCGTTGTTTCGTCCCAGAAAGCTGGTTGTAGTCTGGAACTTCGGGCGCACCGGCGTCCGGCCGGGCGATCACGGAGTAGCCGCGATAGTGAAGATCCGCCGTCGCGGGGTCTAACAGGGCGATCTTCAACGGAGCACCCGGCAATCCTTTCGCCCACTCGATACAATCCCAATATATTTCGAGATTCGTTCGTATGCGCACTCGGCGCGGCGTGCCAGGGCGAAACACGCTGGTCAAATCGAAAAGGACCGTCTTTTTACGGCCTGCTGGAAAGCCCAAATTCGGCTGAGCCACGATCCAGCCACCGCGACCATCCGGTACTTCGAGGCTCATGCCGTGCGGCTGCGGCCCGTGGCCTTGTGTAATAGCTACGTTGAGGGACGAATCGGTGTCGTGTATCGAGCCTTGCCCGATCAAATAAAGCGGACCACTCTTCGGCGCGTCGTCGCCAAGATCCACCTCCAAATAATGATCGCGCGTTAAACCCTGATACTGGCCGCGCCCGAAGCTATCGAGAGCTCGTCCATCGAGCGTGCTGACAATTTCCGTGACGTCCTGGCCATTGTCATCGATCGCGCGTGCAATCTTGTGCGGAGTCTCTACGGTCGTGATTGCCAGGGGAGCCGGCGGAATCACGAACCGTTCGTCGACAAATATTTCCGTCCCGATGGGATGATCCACAACCTTGAGGGCAATGTAATCGTAATAGTAAGTTTCCCAAAGCTCTGCCCCGATGCGCAGATCGTAAAACCCATTGTGTGGGACCAACTGATCCCGTCCGATTTTGTACCACTCTCCGGTGGCCGCCACCTTCGCGGCGCCAAGCGTATTGATGCGCAAGCCGATCGCGGAACCCCACGGCACGGCATCTTTCACGAATTCCATTTGTTTGCCGTTGTACGCAAACAGGAAAGGACAGGAAGCTTTCAATCGCTGTTCGGTAACAACCTCCTGATCAGCCTTCACTCCGAATTCCGCGCGCACGGTTCCATTCGGCCAAACCACTCGCACAACGTCGGCGCTCGTTTGTTCGCCGAGACCAAAATGCATCAGCGGCCCATTGATTGGCTGTTTCTGGACCAACAAGCCGGAACGGATTTCAATTTCTCCGCCAATACCAAACGGATTGATGCGTTGGTCTCCCACCGCCTGTGCGGCGTGCGGACGCACGACCTGCCAGTGATAATTCTTCGTTCCATGATTGATCCCCTCCACGGGTTGCCCGTCGGCGGAAAAACCGAGCAGATCAAGCCGGCCATCGCCGTTCACATCCGCCGCGTCAAACACAACCGGCGGCCCAACGGGCTGCGCCATTGGCAGGAAATTTCCTTTTTCATCGCCAAGCCAAACCAGCGCGCCCCCCGCGCTTTTGCCGGAATCGGGAGTAGTCCGCGCCAAAAATAGATCAAGCGCTCCATTGTTGTCGAGATCTGCGGCGCGCAAGCGCACCTCGCCCGCAAGGTAATCAGGATTTGTGACGTTCGCAATTTCGGTAATGTTCCAGGCTTGCCCCTCGTTCTTGTCCGAAATGCGAAGAATTCTGCCATCCACTTGCAATGCCAGCAGATCGAGGATGCCATCACGATTGGCATCAGCCACGGTAATAGCCTTCATCGGCAGCAAATTGCCAGGCAAAGACCGTTCGCGGAATTGGCCCTGTCTTTCATTCATGAAAACATGCAAACGCCCCGAGCCGTCGATCATGCCGGCGTCCGGGTTTCCGTCGGCGTCGAAATCAGCCCACGCGAAACCACGCAAGCCGGAGATTCCGGCGAAGGGATGAATCGCAAGAAACGTTCCGTCACCATTATTTCTTAGAACGGTCGGCAGGCCCTTTTCGGAGCCGAGCACAATATCCAAATCGCCGTCGGCTTCAATATCCACGGCCCACGCGCCGGTGTAACTGGCTGTCGTCACAGATTTTGGCAA
>Ga0070765_100002815_pt1 | contig 11030 bp, 10 predicted proteins | sample HubBroMetageWFT5_FD_71516 | JGI IMG/M metagenome (GOLD analysis project Ga0070765, IMG submission 71516) | Warmed and freeze-thawed soil microbial communities from the Hubbard Brook experimental Forest, New Hampshire - Hubbard Brook CCASE Soil... | ecosystem: Environmental > Terrestrial > Soil... | reverse complement strand
CATGCGCCTGCTGGCGGAAGGAGCCAAGGTGACGCACGCCGCTCTGGAAGCCGGTTACAGCACGCCCAGCGCCTTCATCTCCATGTTCAGAAAAGCTTGGGGAACCACTCCGGCGCGCTGGTTCGGCTCGACCAAAAAGTGATGAATTATCTGTTATCGGGTGCAGCTCTTCAAGCGGTGTTAAACAATTTGGCGGGAGTCAATCTCAGCGCGCAGGTCGGTGACGAATTGCTCGAGCGGGCGCGGGCCTAGGTCGCCTTTCGAGCGGTGGCGCACCGCGACACTACCCGCTTCGGCTTCCTTACCGCCGATGATCAGCATGTAGGGAATTTTCTCGATTTGCGCGTCGCGGATTTTTGCTTGCAGCTTTTCGTTGCGGTCGTCAAGATGCACGCGGAATTCGGCATCCTTGAGTTTCTGTGTCACCTGCCGCGCGTAGTCGATGAATTTGCCGCTCACCGGGAGCACCGCCGCTTGCACCGGCGCAAGCCAGGCAGGGAACGCTCCTGCGTAATGCTCGATCAGCACTCCGAAGAACCGCTCGATCGAGCCGAACAGCGCGCGATGGACCATCAGCGGCTGGTGGCGCGAGCCGTCTTCGCCAACGTATTCGAGCTTGAACCGCCGCGGCAAATTGAAGTCGAACTGCACGGTGGTGAGCTGCCAGGGGCGGCCGATGGCGTCCACCAGCTTCACGTCGATCTTCGGCCCGTAAAACGCTGCTTCGCCAGGAATATATTTGTAGGGAACATTCATGCGCCCCAGCGTGTTGACGAGCGCGGCTTCGGCCTTTTGCCAATCTTCAGGTGTGCCGGCATAATCCTGCGGACGCGACGGATCACCGCCGGAGAGTTCCACTTCGTAGCGATCGAATCCGAAAACACGTAGCGCTTCCCAGGCGAACTCGATGCAGTCCTGCACTTCCTTTTCGATTTGCTCCGGCATGCAAAAAATGTGCGCGTCATCTTGCGTGAATCCGCGCACGCGGAGCAGGCCATGCAGCACGCCCGAGCGCTCGTACCGATACACGGTACCCAACTCAGCCAGCCGCACGGGAAGCTGCCGGTAACTGCGCAATTGCGATTTGTAAATCAAGATGTGGCCGGGGCAGTTCATGGGCTTGAGCTGATAGTCGGCCTTTTCCACCTCGACCGGCCCAAACATGCTCTCGCGATAAAAATTCGCGTGCCCGCTAGTCTTCCACAAATCAAGCAGCATGATGTGCGGAGTAAAAACCAAATCGTAGCCGCGTTTGGTTAGTTCGTTGCGAAGCCAGTCTTCCATCTCCCGGCGAACGATGCCGCCCTTGGGGTGCCAAAAAATCAAGCCTGGCCCAGCTTCTTCCTGAATGCTGAACAGATCGAGCTCCTGTCCCAGCTTGCGATGGTCGCGGCGCTTCGCTTCTTCAAGCTTATGGAGATAATCATCCAGATCCTTCTGCTCCACGAAGCAAGCGCCGTAAATCCGCTGCATCTGCGGATTGCCTTCCTGGCCTTTCCAGTAGGCGCCGGCCACATTCATCAGCTTGAACGCTTTGATGCGCCCGGTGGAGGGGATGTGCGGCCCGCGGCAGAAATCTAGAAATTTTCCGGTAGTGTAGAACGAGACCAGTGGCTCGGTGGCCTTTTCCTCCACCAGTTCACATTTAAATTCTTGATTGCTCTTGCGATAGAGCTCGAGCGCTTCGGGCTTCGGAATCATCTTGCGCTCGTTGGGAACATCTTTGGTCGCAAGCTCGTGCATCTTGGCTTCAATTTTTTCCAGGTCTTCGCTGGTGAAAGGCTCTTCGCGCACGAATTCGTAGAAAAAGCCGTTCTCGATCGGCGGTCCGATGCCGAGCTTTACGTTGGGAAAAAGCTCCAGTACGGCGGCGGCCAACAAATGCGCGGCCGAGTGGCGGAACACTTGCACCGCATCGGGATCTTTCGCGGTCAGAATGGAGAGCTTTGCGTCGTGCTCCAGCGGGCGCGAGAGATCCACCAGTTCGCCGTCCGCGCGCGCGACTAGAGCTTCCTTAGCCAGTCGTGGCGAAATTTGGCGCGCTATCTCCGCCGCGGTAGTGCCGCGCGGCACTTCGCGGGTCGCGCCATCCGGCAAGGTGATCTGGACCGTCTCCATGTGGCTATTTGTTCTCCGCTGGAAACCAGTAGCTTACTGGCGCAGGCAAAAGCGGTCAAGCAGAGGAGCTTACGCCGTCTCCTAGCAGTTCGGGACGGTTGCGCCGCGTTTTTTCCAAAGCCTGCTCGCGGCGCCAGCGGCGAATTTCTTCGTGGTTGCCACCAAGGAGCACTTCTGGTACGTCCCAGCCGCGGAAGCTAGGCGGGCGCGTGTAGTGAGGATAATCGAGGATTCCACGGCCGGTGATCCTTGACGCGAGCTGGACGTCTTGCTGGCCGGTATCGGTCGCGCTGAAAGATTCGTTCACTACGGAGTCGTCGTTGCCCAGAGCGCCAGGAATCAGACGCGTGAGCGCATCCAGAATCATTGCGGCGGGCAATTCACCGCCGGAGAGAACGAAATCGCCAACGGAGATCTCATCGGTAGAGAGATGTTCGGCGACACGCTCGTCAACTCCTTCATATCGGCCACAGAGCAGGACCACTCGATCGAGCTTGGCAAATCGTCTGGCCGTCTGCTGAGTGAAAAGTTTTCCAGCGGCGGAAAGCAATACGATCGCGGTACCGGAAGGCGGCGCGGCGGCGCTATCCTCACCGAGCAGAGATTCAACCGCTTCGAACAGCGGCTCGGGTTTCATTACCATTCCTTCGCCGCCTCCGAACGGACGGTCGTCCACGGTGTGGTGACGATCGTGGGTGAAATCGCGCAAATCGTGAATGTGCGTGTCGATGAGTTTCGCTTCGCGCGAGCGACGCACGATTCCGTAGTCGAGCGGGCCGCCGAAAAACTCCGGAAAAATCGTAATGAGGTCAAAACGCATCGTCTGTATCAATCCTGCGCGCTCAATTTGGGAAGCCAGCGAGGCACGCGACGGGAATATTCCTCGTATTCGGCGCCAAATTTCTTGTGTCCGTAGCTCGCGAAGGCCCAGAACGCGCACCAAAAATAGATCGAGGCCCCGGCGGCCGCGAGAATGAACGCGACAATTCCGGTGGCGTCTGCGTGCCAACGCGCGCCAGCGGGCAGAATCCACCTTGGAATCAGCACCGCCACGGCGCCGGGTACGAATATTGTGAAGACGATCGTGCGCAGCAAAGCGCCCACGGGGCAGAGTATACCAAACAGAATCAGTCGCGATTCAAATCGAGGAGACCTTCGGGGGGCACTATTTCGATGCGGCGCGCTTCCAGATCCACGCGCTCGCAAATTTCTTGCGCTAAGGGGATCAGGAGCTCGCTGCGAGCGGTATCCACGACGAGAATCGGATTCCTAGCGGCGCCTTCGCCCGTAAATTGCACGTCGCGGACACGTCCAACCGACGCGCCGTTTTTCTCCACAACTTCGCAGCCTATTAAATCAGTCACATAATAACTCCCGGATGGCAGGGCGACACGCTCGGCCAGAGGAATTTGTACCTCCAGCCCTATGAGTTTCCTAGCGTCGGAAACCGAGTCGGAGTTCTCGAAGTGGAAAATTGCCTGGCCGCCGCGACTGTGCGAAAGCCAGCACTTACGGATAACCACGCTTCTTGCAGCGCCAGCTTTCTGGTTCCACAGCTCGGCAGATTTTAGGCGTGTCAGACGATCGGGAAAATCGGTGAGGATTTCAGCGGCTACTTCGCCGCGAACTCCGTGCGGGCGCAGAACATGCGCTACGGTGACGCGATCAGCCCTCGGAGATTGTTCCGCAGCCACTACTCGAGGATTTCCAGCGTAAAACGTTTCTTCAATTTCATTCCCGCCGCGCCCAGCAAAGTACGAATGGATTTGGCTGTGCGTCCCTGCCGCCCGATCACTTTTCCCAAATCATCGGGATGGACGCGCAGTTCCAACACGGTGACTTGTTCGCCCTCCACCGACTTCACCACAACATCTTCCGGATGATCGACAAGGGCCTTGGCAATCTCCTCTACAAGTGCCTTCATTCTATCCTCCACAGTATCTTGAGCTCCGCAGGGGAATTCGCTAGAGCATGTATGGGTATAGATTTACTGTGGGGTGAGACGCCTTAGGCAGGTTTCCGGTTTCTTAAAAAACTGCGGACGGTGTCACTGGGCTGTGCACCCTTGCCGAGCCAATAGGTAACGCGGTCGTGATCCAACTTTATCGCGGCAGGTTTCTGCAGCGGATCGTAGGTACCCACGATTTCAACGAACCTTCCGTTGCGAGGACGCGTTTTCTCGGTCACGATTACGCGATAAAACGGGCGCTTTTTCTTGCCAATCCGAGCTAGCCGAATCATTAACACAGCGAAAATCCTCCTATGCCAAACCAAACGATTATAGCGGAGCCGCGCACTTTCACCAATCGCTATCTCGGGCGGGGCTTTAGCGGAGTAACCAGAGAGGCAGAGCAGCCTGGGCGCAGTGCTCGATCATTTGTTGGTCGCGCTCTGAAAACGCGTCGGTGCGCTCGCTTTCGACGTCCACGGTTCCGATCACGCGTTCACCTCCGGGAGCGACGACCGGAACGATGATCTCCGAGAGCGTGCTGCCAAATGCGGTGAGATAGCGCGGGTCGTTCCGGACGTCGCCAACAACTACCGTCTTCTTTTGTTGGATCGCGGAGCCCGTGAGCCCTTGGCCCACTGGAAACTCGGAATATTCAGGAGCGCTGGGACCGCTCCAGGAAATAATGGAGACGAGCTTGCTGCCCACATCATAAATGCCAACCCAGCGATATTGGCCGAGCACTTGTATGCGTTCGGCAAGCTTTTTTGCTTTTGCCACCCGATCATTGCCGCTGGCAGCGATCGAGCGAATTTCATTGAGCACGTTATCGATAACGATGGGCACGTTTTTCTACTTCAATCCGGCGAATTTGCCGATGCCGCGCATTTTTGTTTTTGCGTAGGTTCCGTACTGTTTCATCATTTTGCGCATGTCGGCGTATTGCTTCAGGACCTGGTTGACTTCCTGGACCGAGGTTCCGCTGCCGAGAGCGATGCGCTTGCGGCGTTTTCCGTCAATCAAGTTGGAATTTGCGCGCTCCTTAGCGGTCATGGAATTGATGATGGCTTCCACCGAGCCGAGGCGCTTCTCATCGATCTCCGGATTTTTGGGGAGATTTGCGAATGGGCCGATTTTCGGCAGCATGCCCATGATCGATTCGAGCGAACCCATCTTGCGGATCTGGCGCAATTGGTCGCGGAAATCTTCCAGGGTGAAGTCGTCTTCGCGCAATTTGCGTTCGAGCTCGCGCGCTTTTTTCTCGTCAACGTGCTTTTCGACTTTTTCAATCAGGCCGAGGACGTCGCCCATGCCGAGAATGCGAGATACGACGCGGTCGGGAAGGAACGGCTCCAGGGCATCGTATTTTTCGCCGACACCGACGAACTTCACGGGCGCGCCGGTAACTTTGCGAATGGAAAGCGCAGCGCCGCCGCGGGCGTCGCCATCCATTTTCGTGAGGACCACTCCGGTGATGCCTAGGCGCTTGTGGAATTCGCCAGCGGAGCGCACAGCGTCCTGGCCGATCATGGCGTCGGCAACGAAGAGCACTTCGGAGGGATTCAGCTCGCGCTTGAGGTCGGAGAGTTCTTTCATCAGCTCGTCATCGATATGCAAGCGGCCGGCGGTGTCCACCAGAATCACGTCGCAGGCGGAAAGTTTTGCTTCGCGGAGGGCGCCGCGAATAATTTCCAGCGGCTTGTCGGTTCCAGCGCCGGGCCACAGCGGAGTTCCGGTTGCTTTGGCTACTTGGGCGAGCTGTTCGCGCGCGGCGGGACGATACACGTCGGTGGAAACCACAAGCGGTCGATGGCCATGCTCGGCAAGCCACTTGCCCATTTTTCCGGTAGAGGTAGTTTTCCCGGAACCTTGCAGACCGACGATCAGCCAAACGGACGGCGGCTTCGAACTGTATTGCGGTTTCGCTTCGCGGCCGAGCAGCTCGCCTAACTCATCGCGAACGATTTTTACCACTTGCTGGTCGGGCGAAAGTTGCAACAGGACTTCGGAGCCCAGGGCTTTTTCGCGGACGTGGGCGATGAATTCGTCCGCAACACCGACGTTCACGTCCCCTTCTAATAGGGCTTCGCGAATTTCCGCCAGACCTGCGTCCAGGTGCTCATCAGTGATCTTTCCCTGCCCGCGCAGATTCTTAAAGGCGCGCTGGAGCTTATCTGTAAGTGTTTCAAACATTTTTGTCGATTATAGTCCGCGATTCGTAACCGTGGATCGCACCACGATCCGCTTAGAGATTTGCCTGCGAAAATATCCCGTTGCGCTTTTCATTGTAGGGGATGGCTGAAAAGGGGTCAACGCAGTCCGCCGGAGCATCCAGGAAACTCCGGTTTCCGAAGCGGTGATGGGCGGTTGGAAATTGCGCAAGTATCTGGGTTGAGCGATTCCGAAGTCACCCGGAGGGAGACAAATTGGCGTAACCCATTGAAAATAAAGGATCGCTATCTTTCTAATGCAACGAAACTGGCGAGCCGCACTGGAGTTTAGGCCGCGACAAATCTGAGCCTATGGGGTTTTGTGTTATATAGCGCTTAGGGCAGCCTGACTGCGCGAACCAAGGAGAATCCCGCTAGGGTATTTTTGTTGGCGAAATACGGCACCTTGCCATGAGGATGAAAAGCGACATTGCGTAGAATAACGTCGGATCCGGAAGAAATGTGCACGTAGAACCCCCGACGTCGATTTGAAAGTTGAAAGGAACAGGAATGTCGAGCACTCGGGGTCATTTCGAAGGTCTTTCAGAGAAAGCTGACCATCGCGCGTACCCGCGAAGCAATCCTCCGTGGCTGACATACGTGGAATTGGGCAATGAAAATGGCGGCATTGCGATGAATATCAGCGAGGGCGGACTGGCTGTCACCGCTGCGGGAACGGTGCTATCCGATTATTTCCCAAGAATGCGCTTTCAATTGGGGAAATCTGCCGACTGGATCGAAGCGAGCGGCCAGGTAGTGTGGACAAGCGATTCGCGGAAGGGCGTCGGCATTCGGTTTGACGGGTTGCCAGAGGCCGATCGCGAGAAGATACGGCGCTGGATTTCGGCAAAAGATCCGGAACCAGCTACCGGAGGCGGCCCAGAGGTAAAACCGTCCTCGCAAACACGGGTGGGGATCCAGCATCACAAGCTGACGCGCAAACTGGAAGTCCTAAGCGAACAGGACGAAGCCAGATTCGCGTCGATGTTCCCCTCAGAAAGCTCCCTACAGCGGCCGGGCTCGCGCGATTCGGCCAAACCAGATACGGAGCGGGCAGTTCCAGAGCAGTTGACAGAAGACCTTACAGAATTTTCCGAGCCTTGCGGCGATCGTGAAACGTTCAACACCGCGCCGACTGTTGAGTCAAACATCGAAGACTCTCATTCGGCTTCGCACCCTGAAGCTACATATTCCCTGCCGGACTCGTTTGATACTGATTTCGAGTCATTTCAGGACATTTCTATTCCTGAGACAAATTCGCCGATCGATACGCCTGCCATTAATCGTTTGGAGGCCGAAGAAGAAACTGCTGGCGCAGCCGAACGGAACCATTTCGAGCGGGCCGATCCATCATTGGATATTGTTCCTGCACAGGACAAGACAGTCCAGCAACCCTATTTCCACGAAGAGGATTTTCCGCAAGCAGACGGCTCCGATGAACCGCTGGAGGCGGAAAAAAAGAGCCCTGGCGAATGGGCCTCACCGACAATTACGTATCTGGAGGATTCAGATTGGCGACAGCAATTTAATTGGAATCGGGGATCAGGCGTGGCGGAACCGTCGCCGCAACAAGCCGTTTCGATTGCGCCGAAAAGCAATAGGGCAGCATTGATTGCCGGACTGGGTATTTTGACAGCGGCAATATGCTTCTTAGTTGGGCTGATTGTCGGAAACGGATCGCTATCCAAGTTTTGGAAACATGACAGTGGAGCTGCGGCTTCGAACGCGCCAGCCGCAGCTCCAGCGGAAACGGATCCTGGCAAATCTCCCGATGCGGCAGAGGGCGCACAGCGGCAATCACCACCGGCAGCCTCGAGCAATTTCCCGGATGCTTCCTCCAGCAATTCGTCTGGCGCTTTGAACCGCCCTGCGGTGACAGCGAAGTCAGGGACTGATGCTGCAGCTTCTACTCCCTCGTCAGGCGTACCGGCATCGCGAGAGCCATACGCAGGTGAAACGCCACGAGCGAGCGATATGCGGCAAGAGGCCAGAGCTGGAGACTCGCAGGCCGGGGACACCTTGTCAAACAACCTTCGGAGTGAGCCAGGCTCGAGGACTGAAGCTTCAACCAGCCAGAGTCCTGCCGCGGTCTTCCGAGCGGATGAAAGCGAACCACAAACCCAGAAAGACACCAACGCAGCTTCAGCGCCGGCCTCTGAAACAGCGCAAAGTGAGAAACCGTTCAGCGAGGTGCAAGGCCCGATACTGGTGACCCCGCCGGACGAGAAAAGCGGGCCATTTCGGTTAATGCTCGCCGAGCAAGCGATCAGCGCTTCGCGAACGCTGGCGATTAGCGCTCAGCGCTCGATTTTGGTTCCTGCGCTAGCCGGACCGGCTTCGACCCACCGCCCAGAGCGATTGCAAGCCGGAGTGCTAATTTATCACGTGGACCCGATCGTTCCGCCAGCAGGAGATGATGTGGGGGGAACCGTAAAAGTCCGGGCGACCATCGGAAAGGGCGGAGATGTTGTGGATGTGAAAGCCATCAGCGGTCCTGCGTCGTTAATCCCCAGAGTAATGCGAGCTGTTCGCGAATGGCGGTACACGGTAACCCTGCTGGACGGACAGCCCCTAGGCGCTGAGGAAGATGTGGTAGTGGAATTCCGGCCGAAAAGTTAAGAATCCTCTTAGAAATAGTGTATCGAGAAGCATAGCTCCTGCATCATCCTTGATAGGGGTGCGGCTATGGGAGTATTCTTCATGGCAGACAGGCCATGTCCGACGGGACTTCGAACCCTACCGGAGTTTTCTTGTGCGGCACAGGTCGTTATTCTGCATGTAGGATTTCTTCGCTCATTCAATTGGTACGCATGAGTATTTGTTAACAACCAAAAAGAAAATCTGACGAGGTGATGCTCAATGCAAAAGATGCGCTCGATTCGTTCCGCTGGTTGGCTCTTGCTCGCGTTACTGCTGCTAGGTATGCCCGCTGCATCTCACGCCCAGGTTGCAGTGGCGATCAGTATAGCTCCACCTGCGCTACCGGTTTACGTGCAGCCAGTTTGTCCCGGTGATGGATATTTATGGACACCCGGCTACTGGGCTTGGAGCGACGATGATGGCGATTATTACTGGGTACCGGGAACCTGGGTAGAGGCTCCGACTCCGGGCTTTTTGTGGACGCCAGGTTATTGGGGCTGGAACAACGGAGTGTATGCCTGGAACGGCGGATACTGGGGTCCGCACATTGGTTTTTATGGCGGCGTAAATTACGGTTTTGGATATGTCGGCGAGGGATATGAAGGCGGACGCTGGGAAGGCGATCATTTCTACTACAACCGTTCGGTGAATAACGTGAATGTCACAGTAATTCACAACGTTTACAACAAAACGGTGATCAATAACTACAATTCGACCACTCGGGCCAGCTTTAACGGTCCAGGCGGTGTGAGCCGGAGAGCGACGGCACAGGAAGAGACTTACGCGCACGAGCAGCATACGCCGCCGACTTCGGTGCAAACGTCGCACCGCGAGACGGCCGCTAAAGATCGCAGCCAATATGCTTCGGTGAACCACGGCAAGCCGGCGGTAGCTGCAACGGCCAAGCCTGGGGACTTTAAAGCAGGTGTTGTGCCGGCCAAGGCCGCGGCACCGTACAAAGGCGCAACCGGTAAGGGCGCCGCAAACAAAGGTGCAGCGAACGAAAAGGCGACAGGCGGAAATGCAGCCAGCCGCACGAAGGCCCCAGCCCATTCGTCTACGCCGGCAGCGCACAATACCGAACATACGAACGCCGCTGCAACGAGTGAGCGTAAGAGCACAAGCTCGGAGGCCACGCCGGCAGCGCGTGAGAACACCTCACGCACGGAAAGTACACCCAAGTCGGCTACACATACTCCAAAGCCAAAAGCAGAGACGGCGAAGCCCAAAACCGAAAGCACGCCTAAGGCTACAACGCACGAGTCTGCGCCAAAGACAGAAGCAGCGCCCAAGGCCCAAACTCAACATGCCGCGCCAAAGGCCCAGCCCGCGCACGAGGCCGCGCCCAAGGCTCAGCCTCAACATGAAGCCGCTCCTAAGCCTCAGCCTCAACACGAAAGCGCACCGAAGGCTCAGCACGAAGCCGCTCCCAAGCCTCCAGCGCAACACGAAAGCGCGCCGAAGGCTCAGCCTCAGCACGAAGCTGCTCCCAAGCCCCAGCCGACGCACGAAGCTGCGCCGAGGGCAGCGAGCAAGCCTGAAGAGAAGCCGAAGCACTAATCACGTGTAGAGACAGATGCCTTTCGCAGGTTCGGTTTTGGGACCGGACCTGCGACTGGCTCCCAAAAACTGCAGACTCCCTCGGTGAAAAGCTTGAAATTCGCCCCTGACCGTCAGCGGGTATTCTTGACCGCACAGCGTCGGTCTAATAGACTATTCGTTTCGCCAGGGTGAGGGATTCGCTTCCGATGCGCTGTGCCTGCGCAGGATTGTGCGCGCGGGAAAAATGGAATTGCGGCAAAGCCGCAGCGCCCAACCGGCTCACAACGAAATAATACTCAGGCAGAGGAGAACGATCGTTGCCGAAACGCACGTTTCAACCGCATGTGCGCCGCCGTCACAAGAAGCACGGCTTCCGCAAGCGCATGAAGAGTCAAGGTGGACGGAAAGTTCTGGCCCAACGCCGCAAGAAGGGGCGCCACAGTCTCACGCGCGTCTGATATACCGCGGCTGGATCTACCGCGGAATTGCCGGCTGGTGCGCCGCTCGGAATACGACGTGGTGTATCGCGAAGGGCGCCGCCGGACGAGCCGCGAGTTCACGATATTTCTACG
>Ga0070765_100002813_pt1 | contig 11034 bp, 11 predicted proteins | sample HubBroMetageWFT5_FD_71516 | JGI IMG/M metagenome (GOLD analysis project Ga0070765, IMG submission 71516) | Warmed and freeze-thawed soil microbial communities from the Hubbard Brook experimental Forest, New Hampshire - Hubbard Brook CCASE Soil... | ecosystem: Environmental > Terrestrial > Soil... | reverse complement strand
CAACCCCCTGAGGGGTGTCTGTTGAACCCTCGCCCACTAGATGCCCAATTCGTCGAGCGTCTTCTCATCGTCAGGCGTGAACTTTTCTTCCTCGATCTCTTGCTTGAACAGCTCCAGGTTGCGCACTTCCAGGTACGTCAGATTCCCCAGAACCGCTACTTCGCCCTTGATCTTGGCGGTGTCGCGCAGCAACTGCGGTATCAGTAGCCGACCTTGCCCGTCCATCTCCACTTGCTGCCCGTAATAGTTCACCCGCGCCAGAAACTTCTTCTTCGTAGGATTGAAAGTGGAGAGCCCGGCCAGCTTCTGCTCGATCCGTTCCCATTCCTCGAAGGGATACACTTGAGCAACCTTCCCATCGAGACTCGTGATATAGAATTGCTGTCCGTACTTCTCGTCGATCACCCGCTTGAATTCCGCTGGGACCTTTAACCGTCCCTTTTCGTCGACGCGAGTTGGGTGATTGCCGCGAAACATGCGTAAAGCCTCTTCGGAGGCCCGGTTCTGTTAAGGGTCTGGTCTTCCTATTAGCCACAACGACAGCAACGAGGGAGGTAAAAGCAGCGCAAAGACTGATCAAACTAGGGTGGTTCGGGCTGTTTGTCGTGCTTTTGGGTCGGTTTCCCACCGGCTCCTCTTTGTCAGCTTCCCGTTCCCACGACCTTAACTGTGTTGACCACTCTGTTCCACTTTCTCCCACATCTTACCCGTAAGTCATTGATTGTCAAGCATAAACTTGAAGGTAGGGTTCCCACTCTGAGAGTGATTCGGCAAAATACGAGTGCTTGTGGTTAACCAGAAAGACGACCACAAGGGGTTGGGTTTAGGCCTTAGATTCCTTCGCTATTTATTCGCTTAGATTTTTCTTGCACTCCGCGCCCGCAGCGGGTCTTCCTGTGGAAATTCCACGATGCAGCGTGAAACTCCGACATTTGAGCTACCCAAGGATCTATTGCCATTTCTTCTCTCGCTTCCCTTCCAGGACTGTTTTATGATGCGCCGATGAAGCGTGGAATCTATTTAGTCGCCTTGCTCGTTTCGTTTCACCAATGTCTCGACGCCTCTGACGCAGTCAATCAGCAGGAAGCGATTGTCCGGCTGGAACAAGCGGTAGCAAGAACCAACATCTTTGAACTGCCATCGTTCGCGATGAAGGCGGATTTGCGGCTCCTCAGCCGCGGGAAGGAGATAACGGGCACGTACCAACTTCTATGGAACGGCGACGAACAGTGGCGCGAGAGTATCAGCATCCCCGGTTACAGCGAAGTGGAGATTGGAGAGAAAGGGAAAATTTGGCTCCGACGCTCCAGCGATTTCATCCCATTTGCGATTTACAACCTGCATCAGGCTCCCGGCTTCGGTTCAAGCGCAGATGCGCCGCGGGCTGTGTCGCTCGTTCAATTGCCCATCACTTCGAAAGATACGATCAAGAAAATAACCGCCAAGAAAGTACACGGAGATCGAGTGACTTGCTTTGAGATTGAGGATGAGCAGAAATATCCGTCCCAGCTCTGCGTCCGTGATGAGGGCGGCACAATCGACCGGACGTCCTCTTCTGAGAAGGATGACAACCTCCAACCTGTCGGTGGGAAAGTCTTTCCACGGCACCTGAGTTTTCATCTTGACAATAAAACCGGGGCCGAGGTCAACATCAAGGAACTCTCTACGCCCGCGCAATTTCCACCCGGATCCTTCACGCCGTCGGCCGGAGCTTCGCCTCAGCCGGGTTGCATGAATCCGACATCGGCGCGACTGGTGAAGAGGCAAACCCCCCATTACCCGCCCGACGCCCGTCAACAACACCGCGAGGGGACCGTCGCATTCGATACTGTGATCGGAGCCGACGGGATCCCGCGAATCGGGAAGGTGGTCGAGAGTGCGGGCGCGGATTTCGAAACTGCGAGCATGGATGCACTCACCCAGTGGCGCTATGACCCAGCTAAGTGCGGCGGGCAGCCAGTCGAGGTCGAAACCCTCATGACGGTGAACTATACGTTGTCATACTAGGGCGACGGTGGCGTTCGGAAACGCTCAGGCTCCCACGCTGAATGCAACCCTAGTACACTGCGTTCTCCACCCTGCTACTGTGAATCTTTCCAGCTTCCACCGTGATCGAGTAAGCTTCTCCGCCATCACCGCTCCAGGCCCGCACGTCGAAAGAGGCGCCGGTCGGCGCACGATAGGCGGCGATGTTGCGCAAAGTCAACGGCTGGCCGGGCTTGCAGACCTCCAGAGGGTCGGTGACTTGCAGAAAGTAAACCCCGAGCCCCGTACCCACGACTTTCGCTCTGCCGTTGGGCTCCACGAGTAAAGCCGACTTCTCATCGATGGCAATCTCGCGGGGCGACTTCGACCAGCCATCCGCGACGATCCGCGCCAGAAATCCCAGGCTGCGCCCCATGCGGTCACGCGTCGCGAAATGACTGTCGGTGAGAACATTGTCGAGACCGGGGACTTTCAGAAAATCGCGCACCAGGGTCACGCGCTTCATGTAGGGGTTGGCCAGAACCTCGCGCGAGGCGAGATCGGCATCATCCGGCTTGTCTTCGAGGCAGCCGTAGACAAACTCGCCCAGCACCGCCAGACCCGCGCTGGTTCCTCCGATGGGCTTGCCAGCAGCTAGATGCGCATTCATGGCATCCTCGACCGGAGTTCCCTTCCAGAAGTTGACGTACCGCGACTGATCGCCGCCGGCGATGAAAATGGCCTCTGCCTGCCTGATGATCTCAGCCACTTGCGGCTCCTGCGCCGCTTTCCGGCTGGGGATAATCAACGTCGCCACGGAATTCACCTGGCATAAGCCGGCGACATAAGGGTTGTAGTCGACGCTGCCGTGCGCCCGCACGACCAGAAAATCACCGCCGTTCGTCTTGGCGCACAGCCAGCGAAACGCTTCATCCAAATCGGTGCCTCCGCCCATCATGGCTACTCCGGCTTCGGGGTGAGTTTGCACATCCTGAGGGTTGCCCCGGCGGACGTACTTGAAGTCGGCTGCACGGCCGGTCGTAGTCGCGCACAGCACAACGCACAGCACGAGACTCAGAAGCAAGAATCGCGGGAGTTTCATGATCCGACGACTATACCCCAGCCCGAGATTGATCCGTGGGTGAAACCAGTTTCATCGCCATCAGCCTGCAAATAGGTGTACACTGCGTTCCGTTTATCAACGACGACTAACCGGGGGGATTATGCGTCTGAACCGAGGGAGGATGTGGCTGGGCGGTCTGGCAGGAGGAGTGGTCTGGACAATTTGGAGTTTTGTTGTCGGCAAGTACGTCATCACTGACGCGCGTTACCTGGCGGCGCAGAACGCCGGGTTTTTCCTGAGAACACCACGGTCTCCGCTGTTCGTAGTCCAGTGGATCGTGACCCTGTTCATTCTGTCGATTGCGGCCGCGCATCTTTACGCTTGGGCGCGGCAGACTCTGGGAGCCGGGCCCGGCACTGCGTTGAAGATTGGTTTTCTAGCCGGCTTCTTCGCCGGCTTTCCGGACAACTTCGCGCAGATCACATGGTTCGCGGGCGACCGCGGGCTTCCTTTTGGCTGGATGATCGACATGTGGCTCGGCGCCATCCTGGCAACGCTGGTAGCGGGCTCGCTCTACAAAGACTAAAGACGTACAAAGACAAGAGACGGAGGATGGGTGGCGATCGGACAGGGGCAGTCGATGATGCTTACTTCGATGGCTCGACGAACACGGCTGTCCCGTAGGCCAACACTTCGGTGACGCCCTGCATCACTTCGGTCGCGTCGTAGCGCGCGCCGACGACGGCGTTGCCGCCCAGCTCCGCGGCGTGCTGCAGCATCAAGTCGAATGCTTCGGCGCGCGTCTTCTCGCACAGGTTGGTGAGCAGCGTGATGTTGCCGCCGACCAGCGTCTGTAATCCCGCGCCGATCGTGCCGAAGATCGAGCGCGAGCGTACCACGATGCCGCGCACGACTCCGAGAGTCCGGGTGACGCGAAAACCATCCAGCTCAAACTGGGTGGTGACCATATTATGAGCCACCATCCTTCCACCGCCTGCGTAGCTTGTTGCCATCGAGGTCATTCCTTTCTGAATCCGCGATTGCCCTGTTCCCAAGCAGCTAACTATAGCGCGAAATATCAGGAACTCGTATAGACGTAGTTGCTACCTCTCTCTCAGCACGGAGCCAGCCAGCTCACTCTAACGTAGCCGTGATGAAGAATTCCTGCGAAGCAGTATCGTACTCGACGCGCAGTATGTTGGGCTTACAGCAGACTTGGCAATCTTCGACGTAGCTCTGACGATGTCCGGCGGACTCATCAACACTGGTGGAGTTCCACTCGCCGCAACCCGCGCATTGGAAGCCCGCTTCCATGACGTAATTATCTCCCACGAATCGCCGAGGGACATATAATGTCGCATCTCGTGTCTTTATGGAGGTTCCATGATCTCGCGGCGGCGGTTTCTCGAAGCTGGTGGCGTGGCGGCAGGAGTTACAGCAGTGGCTCGTCCTCTACTCACATTCGGTGCGGCGAGCGATGAACAATCTACCGACTCCACTCTGCCGCCGTCTCTGGCCCGCTTAAGTTCGCGGAAGAACGAAGCTACTCCCATAAGCCGCGAGGAAAGGCACGAACGCCAGGAGCACGCCCGCAAGCTGATGAGCGAGAACGGGCTTGACGGCATCGTGCTCATGGAAGGCACGTCGCTGAGATACTTCACTGGTATTCGCTGGTGGGGCGGCGAACGCATGTTCGCGCTGGTTCTGCCCGCCAAAGGTGCTGCGTTTTATGTGTGTCCGGCATTTGAAGAAGGCCGCGCCCACGAGCAGATCGCCGGCGCGCCTGATGGCGAGAATCCTGATGTGCGCACATGGCAGGAAGACGAAAGCCCCTACCAGCGCGTGGCGCATGGATTGAAGGAACGCGGCATGGCCAGCGGCAAGCTTGGGATTGAAGAAACCGTGCGCTTCTTCTTTGCCGACGGAATTGCCAAGGCCGCTCCCCAAGCCACGCTGACCAGCGCCACACCGGTCACTGCCGGTTGCCGCAGAATCAAGAGCTCGCACGAGATCGCGCTCATGCTTCTGGCTAACCAGGTAACGCTGGCCGCCTACGAAGCGGTGTATCATGCGCTGCGCGAAGGCATGACGCAACAACAGGTAGGAGACTTGATTACCGCGGCATACGGACAACTGGGCTTCCCCGGCGAGGCCAGCGTGCAGGTTGGTGAATACTCCGCGCTGCCTCACGGGTCGACCACGCCGCAGGTGATTCGCGAAGGTTCGATCGTGATGATTGATGATGGCTGCACGGTCGAAGGATATCAATCTGACATCACACGCACGTTTGTACTCGGCAAGGCTTCTGAACAAGTCGGAGACAAGATGAGAAAAGTTTTCGACATCGTACACCGGGCGCAAGCAACAGCCCTCGCGGCGGCGCGTCCGGGTGCGGAGTGCAGCTCCGTCGATGCCGCGGCTCGGAAGGTGATCACTGACGCGGGCTACGGGCCGGACTACAAATATTTTAGTCACCGCCTGGGCCACGGCATTGGCATGGACGGGCACGAGTGGCCTTATCTCGTGCGCGGAAATACAACCAAGCTGGAACCCAACATGACTTTCAGCGACGAGCCGGGCATCTACATTCGTGGAGAGTTTGGCATCCGTCTCGAAGACGATATGCACATTACGGAGAACGGCGCGGAGCTATTCACCCCGCAAAGCCCGTCGCTCGAGGATCCTTTCGGGAAAGCCTGATCTCTCTCACCAGCGTAACTGGTGAAGATACTCGTAGCTGGCCTGGATGCTCTCGAAAGGTGCGGCAGCCTTGTCGTGTTCGACGATGTAGTGCTTGATGCCGGCCTTTTCCGATTGCGCGAAGATCCGCCTCCAGTCGATGATGCCGCTGCCGACTTCGGTCATGTCTTTGAGCGAGTCCCCAAAATCCTGGCCACCCGCTGCAGAAACTTTCGGGAGCTTCTTCACATCCTTGACGTGGACCAGGGGGAAGCGTCCGGGATAGCGGTCGAAATACTTGAGCGGATCTGCGCCGGCAACGGTGATCCAGCACAGGTCGAGTTCCATCTTTACCAGGTTCGGATCGCAGTTTTCGAGAAGGAAATCGTAAGGCAGCTTTCCGTTGACGGGGAGAAACTCGAACCAGTGGTTGTGATAGCCAAACTGGACACCAGCCTTCTTACTGGCTTCTCCGGCGCGGTTGAAGGTTTCAGCGGCACGCTTCCAGCCGTCGGGCTGATTGCGGATTTCTTCGGGGATCCAAGGACAGATGATGTAGCTCTGACCGATGATTTTGGCTGACTCGATCTGATCCGGCCATCGGTCGCCGAGTACCTCCCACGGAACATGGCAGGAGGATGAGACCAAACCATGGCGCTCGATGGCGGCTCGCACCTCTTTGGGCGAGTGATCGAAGTAGCCGGCGAACTCCACTTCCTGGTAGCCGATCGCCGCAACTTTCGCGAGCGTGCCATCGAAGTCGGCCTTCATCTGGTCGCGCACGCTGTAGAGTTGCACTCCGAGTTTATCGATTTTGTGGTCCGCCGCGGCTTTGCCAATTCGGTTAGCAAGCAGCGTGGCCACCGTAACCGTAGTCGCGGTCTCAAGGAACGTGCGGCGATTCATCATCGCATTTTCTCCCGGTGTGGTTCGAAACCCGGACCATTATACGCAGGAAAACACAGCAGGAGTGCCGCAATCGGATGGCGGGAGTGCGCGGCAACACCAGGCGGACGCTGCCGCGCGCGAGTACTACTTTGACGGAACTACCTGGAGGTTATTGGTCACCGCGAAAATGCCGGGGACACTATTGGCGCGAATTCCCGCGAAATTCTTGTCGCCATCATTGTCGACCACTCCTTCGAGCGTTACGTTGCCATTCTTCACGATGATACGAATCGGCTTCTGAACACCGAGCGCGTACTTCTCCAGCGCGGGATATCCGTAAATCGCACGGTACAAGTTAATGCGCAGACGATCGTCCATCGGCGAGGGTGGAAGCACCTCGATCTGGTTATCCACTTTCTCGACACCTTCTATGTGCTTCACCACGTTCTCAGAATCAGACTTTAGCGTGGGCCGCACGACTTGTCCAAACAGCGTGACCGTGTCACCATCCACTTTGAAGGCGATGTTGTCGAACACGCCGAAATACGGGAGCATGAGAAGCTCGTGGCGAACTTCACGGACGATGCGGTCCTGCGACTTGGCTGAAGGTTGGCCGCGATCCTGAGCAAAGCCCAGCGTTGTAAGCGATAGCAAAGCGATCACGAGAACCGATTTCCTGAACTTCATGGCCTTTTCTCCTTTCGCGCGAAGGCTTCCGAACCCGTCAGTTTACTCCAAGCTGCCCGCCAGCGGAACGAGAGCCCCCGAAAGATTTTGAAGATCTACAGTGTTTGCCGTAGTCCGAGACTCTTGGCAGAAGCGACTTGAAAGGACGCGAGGTTGCCGAAGATCCATTCTTCCGTTAACTTCGTGAAGAGGTTCGTCCATGCAGCATTTGACTCCGCATGACGTGATGACCATGTTCATGGCGCTGGCTACCTTGCTGGGATGCGCCAAGGTGGCGGCGGAGTTGATGCAGAAGATCCGCCAGCCCTCGATCCTCGGCGAAATCGGCGTTGGAATTCTTCTGGGGCCGACAGTGCTCGGACACTACCGGCCGCACTTGTACGAAACTCTTTTCCCCATCACCGGGCCGATGCCGATCGTTCTGGACACGGTGACCACGCTGGGAGTCGTATTCTTCCTGCTCACGGCCGGGTTGGAAATCGACCTGCGCAGCATCTTCCGCCAAGGCAAGGCCGCCCTGTTGGTCAGCATCTTCGGCGTGGCGTTTCCCTTTGCCGCTGGCTTTCTGGCCGCCGAAGCCTTTCCCGAATACATGGGCGCGGTATCGGGCGCAGACACTTTGATTTTTTCGCTTTTCGTAGGCACCGCGCTGTCGATTTCGGCGCTGCCCGTCATCGCGAAGATCCTGATGGATTTGAACCTTCTGCGCACCGAGATGGGCACGGTCATCATTTCCTCGGCGATGTTCGACGACCTGGTGGGATGGATTCTGTTCTCGTTCGTGCTGGGGATGATGCATCCTGCGGCGGGAGCCGGCGTAGGCGACGGGGTGAAGCACACCATAGTGCTCGTCGTCCTGTTCGTGGGCCTCACCCTGACCCTGGGACGCTGGCTGATCGATAAAATCCTTCCCTTTTTGCAGGCGCACACGACGTGGCCCGGCGGCGTGCTGGGTTTCATCTTCACCCTCACCCTGGCGGGAGCGGCTTTCACCGAATACGCCGGGATTCACGCGGTGTTTGGAGCGTTCGTCATCGGCATTGCGATTGGAGAATCGGGTCATCTGCGCCAGCGCACGTCGCAACACATTCACCAGATCGTGACCAACGTGTTCGCACCGTTTTTCTTTGCCAGCATCGGATTGCGCACGAACTTTGTTTCGAACTTCCACCTGGGATTAACGGCGACCGTGATCGGCGTGGCTTGCGTGGGCAAGTTGCTAGGGGCAGGCTGGGGTGCACGACTAGGTGGAATGGACCGGACGTCGTCGCTGGCGGTAGGGCTTGCGATGAATGCGCGCGGAGCGATGGAAATCATTCTCGGGATCCTGGCGCTGCAGGCGGGATTGATCCGCGACAATATGTTCGTCGCGATGGTGACGATGGCGCTGTTCACTTCGCTGTTATCGGCGCCGGCCATCCACTTTCTGGTAAGCCGCCGACGCACGTTAACTCTGAAGGACACGGTAACGGCCAAATTATTTTTGCCTAACTTGGCCGCGACAACCAGGCTGGGAGCACTGCGGGAGATGTGCGAAGTAGCAGCGGAAGCCGTCAGCAACGCTCCGGAGAGATTGTTTCGCTTGGTTTCGGAACGGGAGCAAGTGCTTCCGAGCGGTTGGGAGAACGAATTGGCCGTGCCGAACGCGCGAATCGATGGACTGGCACGGCCGCTGGTGGTGGTGGCGAAATCAGCCGGGATCGACTTCGACGCGCGCGATGGCAAGCCGGCACGGTTGATCATCATGATCCTGACCGCAGATAACCAGTCCCAACACGACTTGCTGGGAGATGCCAGCCAGCTGTTCAGCCGCAAAGAAGCTGTGGATCGAGCAGTGAATGCTCAAACTTTTGTGGAGCTGGTCGCGGCATTGAACGCGCCGGTACAGTAAGCGGGCGGGGAGGGTATGGTTCCCGCCAACTGCACCGCCGGCCCTGCTCATTCAAGCCGTAACACTGAGATCTCCGTTTGCGAAGGAACTGCTTGAGGAACCGCCGGTCGGCGTCGAAGAAGACTCGTTCAACAAATTCAGGACAATCTGTTCGTTGCTATTGGGAGCCAGATTAAACGTTATCTCCTGCGCCTTCGAACCCTGACTGCCAACGCTGAGCGAGGCGAACGGACCGATCTGGCCGAGCTGGACAATATTGTTGTAAGCCGTCTGAGCGCCGGCCAGGTCGCCGGACTGCAGTGCTTGTCCGAGCTGTTGCACATCGCTTTGCCGAGTCTGAAAATACTGCTCGGTCTGCTGGTAGATGGAACTACTGGAAATTGCTGCTGTCGACATGAGTATCTGCTCAGAATTCGGTTGATCTGACAAGAAACGTTGTAAGGTTCCTGCCATCCAAGGGCCATATCGGCTTTAAGAAAAACAAACTTTAAGAGCGCGATGCGCTCTTCATTAAGCTGGTGCAAGGCTAGCGGGACAACGTTACCGGTTTCGGATGGATGAATACCGTTTTTCTGGAGCTTGTCAGCGAACTGCCACCAGAAGGATCAGGTGCATATTCGCCGCCCCAGGCGGCATGGGGTATCAGTAATTTCAAGTCGCGGTGCGAATTTCACGACTAGGTGAGGGTCAAACCTGGGCAGATGCCGGTTTCTTCACGCGCATCGGCCCGGAATCCGCGCTTGCCTGCAAGTCGGATTCAGGCAGTTGATTCGGCTGCTCCGAAATTACCCTGCAGTTCTCCCCGGAAGCGGGGCAGGCTCTCCGGATGATTTTTCTGCAGATATTCCACGAGCTTTTCGCGGACCAGGCAGCGGAGGTCCCAGGCATCGCTGGAGTTACGCGCATCCATTAGAGCGCGCAATTGGACAGTATGCTCGGTGCAATCGGAGGCCTGAAGCACGCAGACTTGCCCTTTCCAAAGCGGCGTTGCCTCACAGATCCTTCGCAGCTCCTTACGCAGCTCTTCAATGGGGACGGTATAGTCGGCATACAACAGGGCGTTCGCCAAGAGGTGGGCGCTGGTGCGAGTCCAGTTCTGAAAAGGATGATTCAGAAAATACGAGAGGGGCACAATGAGCCGGCGAAGATCCCAAATGCGGATGACGATGTACATGGTGCCAATTTCCTCGATCCATCCCCATTCGCCTTCGACAACCACCGCGTCTTCGAGCCGGAAGGGTTGGGCGAAGGCAATTTGCACTCCCGCAATAAGATTCGACAGAGTGTCCTTCATAGCCATTCCGACCACGAGGGTGGCGAGTCCTGCCGAGGCCAGAAGGCTCACGCCGATGTGCTTTATGGCCGGGAATGTCATCAGCATGATGGACAAGGTAACGACTGCGACCAGTACGAGAACGATGCGACGCAACATCTGGAACTGGGTGTGGACACGGCGCGCGACCAGGTTATCGGCGATATCGAGCCGGTAACGACCGGCAAGCACGTCCGACGTAATGTCGACAAAAAGAGTCACGAGCCACGCGGTCGCAGCAATCAAGCCCAGACCTGTAATATGTTCCAGAGCCGACATCAAGACCGGCGGCAGAGGGAGGCCCGGCAAAACCGCAAGCGCGGCCAGCAGAGGGAAAATCCAGCGACTTGGACCCTGGCCGTGGCGGATAAGCGATTGGTCCAGCACAGCAGCTTTGCGGCGGGCAAACTGGCGAAGCAGCCAGAAGACGATGGAGTGAGCCACCAGCGAGATCGCGATGGCCGCACTCAGCCAAACGGCAGACAAAAGCAGATTATGCCAGTTTCCCTCGAAGAAATGGATCATTTACAGCTCCGTCATTTCGATGCA
>Ga0070765_100002812_pt1 | contig 11034 bp, 9 predicted proteins | sample HubBroMetageWFT5_FD_71516 | JGI IMG/M metagenome (GOLD analysis project Ga0070765, IMG submission 71516) | Warmed and freeze-thawed soil microbial communities from the Hubbard Brook experimental Forest, New Hampshire - Hubbard Brook CCASE Soil... | ecosystem: Environmental > Terrestrial > Soil... | reverse complement strand
CTTAGTTAGCCCTTTAGCGATCACGCAATCTGAACGTCCTCACGCAGCAATCGAAACGACTTTGCTCTTCTTGCGAGTTGTTTTTGGCTTTGCAGTAAGTTCCTGCTCGGCGCGAATCCAGTCTTGCATCGGATCTCCCGGCGCGCCATTTCGTTCCAGATAAATTTGAAAAGCCCTCTCGGCGATTTCGTCGTGTGAGGGCTTCGCCTTCACTTTCGATTTTGTAGTTTTCTTTTCCGCTGGCGAAGAAGTTTGCTTCGTCTTGGTCATGCATTGCTCCTTTCAACCCAAACACCCATTTGTATTCTAGAGACCGAAAGGCATACGGTCATCCGCGTTGGCCAGATATATTCGGCAAGTGTTCGAAGACTGCAATGGCCGCTCTAGTCAAGAATAAAACAGCGTTTTGTCACAAGCGAGTTCCCACGCAAGCAAAATCTCGATAGAGCGCAACAGTTTTTCTTATTGTTCCTGATAGTTCCAGAGCAAACCGCCGTCCACGAAAAGCGTCGTTCCTGTTACGTAGGAAGAATCGTCGGAGGCGAGAAACGCCGCGGCGGAAGCCACATCGGAAGGCTGGCCCAGCCGGCGCAGGGGAATATTCTGCAGCACGGCATTTAGTTTTGCCGGATCCGCCATGAGATTGCGATTGATCGGTGTTTCGATGGCTCCCGGCGCAATCGAATTTATGGTGATGCCGAGCGGCGCCAGCTCAATGGAGAGGTTTCTCGTCAGCATTTTCACGCCACCCTTGCTGGCGCAGTAGGACGTGAAATGAGGGAAGGGAAGTTCTTCGTGAACGGAGCTTATGTTGATTATTCTTCCCCCGGATTTCGCTTCCATGCGATGGCGGACAAACGCCTGGGTCAGAAAAAACAGCCCCTTCAGGTTGACGTTCAGAACCGCGTCGTAGTCCGTTTCGGTAACGTCCCAGAAGTCCGCCCGGCGTTCGAGGCCTGCGTTGTTGACGAGGATATCTACCTTGCCCAGCTGTCGAACGGATTCCGCGATGAACCGTTGGCCGTCTGCTATTTTGCCAACGTCGCACTGTATCGCGATTGCGCGCCGGCCTGTCGCTACAATGCCGTTTGCAGCTTCCGTCGCCCCGGCCTGATTTGCGAGATAGCAGATGGCTACGTCTGCGCCATCGTGCGCCAAACGTTCCGCGATGGCCCGGCCAATACCCTGATTGCCGCCGGTAACCGCGACACATTTTCCTTCAAGGGAGAGCGTCATGAGGATGAGGTGCGGAACGTTACGATTGGTTCGCAACGCCCCACAGAATCAGTCGAAGAAACTATCAGGCAACCGTGACTTCTGGAGAAAGATAAACGTCCTGAATGGAGTGCAGCAGCTTGATTCCTTCGTCCATTGGACGCTGGAACGCCTTGCGGCCGCTGATCAACCCTGTTCCCCCGGCGCGCTTGTTGATCACCGCTGTGGCAACCGCTTCTTCAAAGTCATTCGCCCCCGAGGCGCCTCCGCTATTGATCAACCCTGAGCGGCCCATGAAGCAGTTGGCTACCTGATAGCGCGTCAGGTCGATGGGATGATCGCTGGCCAGGTCGGTGTAGATGCGCTTGTCGAATTTTCCGTAGCTGGAATTGCCCATATTCAGAGCCTCATAGCCGCCGTTATTCTCCGGAAGCTTCTGCTTGATGATGTCGGCCTGAATGGTTACGCCAAGATGGTTAGCCTGGCCGGTGAGGTCTGCGGAGAGGTGGTAATCCTTGTCCTTCTTGAATGCAGGATTGCGCAGGTAGCACCACAGCACGGTAGCCATTCCCAGTTCATGTGCTTCTGCGAATGCCCGGCTGATTTCGATAATCTGGCGATCGCTCTGTTCAGAGCCAAAATAAATTGTGGCGCCCACGGCGGCAGCGCCCATATAGTAGGCTTCCTGCACCGTACCGAAGAGAATCTGGTTGAACTGATTTGGATAGGTCAGCAGTTCGTTGTGATTCATCTTCACAATGAACGGAATCTTGTGGGCGTACTTCCGCGCAACCGATCCAAGCACACCGAAGGTGGAAGCCACGGCATTGCAATTTCCTTCGATGGCCAGCTTTACAATATTCCCGCCGTCAAAGTAGATCGGATTCTTGGCGAAACTCGCACCTGCCGAGTGCTCAATGCCCTGGTCCACCGGCAGAATCGACAAGTAACCGGTGCCACGCAACCGCCCGGTGTGAAACAGTCGATAGAGATTGTTCAGTACGCGCTGATTTCTGTCGCTCGAGGCATAGACGCGATCGATAAAATCGGGTCCCGGCACGTGTAGAAGATCCTTCGAAATCTTTGGCGACTTAAAATTCAAAAGGGAATCTGCTTTGTTCCCCAATAGTTGTTCGATGGTACTTACGCTTGCGGTTGCCATGTCCTTCTCCTCGATTGTTCTCGAATTGATTATTCCCGAATTCCAACGGAAAGCATGCTGCCTGCGGCCGGATCCACCAGCCACAGAACTGTTCCGGATTCCGGTTGCATCAGTTGCGAAGGCAATTGTTCCGGTTCGTACGGACCTTCCAGCACTGCTTTCAGCGCCAGCGCTTTGTCTGCTTTGGTCACCGCGAAGATCACCTGCCGCGCCTGATTCACGACCGCCGCAGTCATTGAGATTCGCTCGGTGTACAACTTGCCGACCCAATTCCTGACCACTAGCCGGCCGGCGGGAGGGTGCAACGCCTTGGTGCCTGGAAATAACGACAACGTGTGGCCTTCGTCTCCCATGCCCAGCAAAACCAGATCGAAGCGCGGCAGTTGGCTATCCTTCAATTGAAAGTATGCGCGAAGAGTCTGCTCATATTCCAGTGCGGCTTTCTCGGTGTCTGCCTCTTCGCCTTTGATGCGCATAATTTGTTCGGGTTTCAGCGGAGCCTTGGAAAACATGGCTTCGCGCGCCATATTGTAGTTGCTGTCCTTGTTGTCGGGCGGAACGTGGCGCTCGTCGCCAAAAAAAAGCCGCAGCTTGTCCCAGGGCACCCGTGCGCGAAAGCCAGGATCATCCGCCAGCAGGCCGTACAAGGCTTTGGGAGTCGAACCCCCGGCCAGCGCAACGGTGAAAACCCCACGCGATGCCACGGCTGCATTCGCCGTCTTCACGAACTCTTCCGCAGAGCGCCGCGCGATTGCGGCGGCATCTGGAAGGATGCGTACCTCGCCTTTAACCGTTTGCGTCATCGGGCGCCGACTTTATCCGTTGCGACGATTCGTCCGCGTTTCTCGAACTCTTCCTCGCCGACTCGATGCCATGCCCGGCCATCTCTCTCCAGAAGCTCCTCGGCCTCTGCGGGTCCCCAGGAACCGGCGGCGTAATTTGGAAATCCGCGCGGCGGCAACGCATGCCAAACATCCAGGATCGGCTGAATCACCTTCCAACCAGCTTCCACCATGTCGGCGCGCTGGAACAAGGTTGCGTCACCCGCCATGCAATCACGCAAAAGCCGCTCGTAACCAGTGCCATGCTCTCCGCCAAAATAGGTCTTGTATTCGAAATCCATGTTAACGAGACCCAGCTTCATGACCGAGCCGGGAACCTTTGCGCCAAAGCTCAATGAGATACCTTCATCGGGCTGAATGTGGATGACTAACCGGTTGGTTTCTACGTTGCGCACGCCGGTGTTTCGAAAAAGAACGAAAGGGGTGCGGCGAAATTGAATCACGATTTCCGTGGCTCGTTGCGCCAGCCGCTTGCCGGTGCGCAAGTAGAAAGGAACCCCAGCCCAGCGCCAGTTGTCCACCGACAGCTTGAGCGCCACAAATGTCTCCGTATTGGAATCGGGTGCGACGTCCGGCTCTTGCCGGTAAGCGGGCACGCGCTCACTGTCGACAACCCCTTCGCCATACTGGCCGCGCACCATGCTAGTGATCACTTCTTCCGGGCTAAGCGGCTGGATTGCGTGCAAGACCTCAGCCTGCTTGTTGCGAACCTCATCCGCGTCGAAAGAAATCGGCGGTTCCATGGCAGTCATGGTCATCAACTGGAAAAGGTGATTGGGCACCATGTCCCGAAGCGCCCCCGCCGTCTCATAAAATCCACCGCGGTGTTCCACCCCCACTGTTTCCGCAGCGGTGATTTGCACGTGGTCCACATAATTGCGATTCCACAGCGGCTCGATGATGTTGTTCGTGAACCGGAAAACCATGACGTTCTGGACGGTTTCTTTGCCGAGATAGTGGTCAATGCGGTAAATCTGCTTTTCGTTCAGAACCTTCTTGAGATCGGTATTCAGTTGTCTTGCGGACTCCAGGTCGTGGCCAAATGGTTTTTCAATGATCACGCGGGTCCAATGCGAATTCTCCTCGGTAGTGAGGCCCACGACCCCAAGTTGCTGGACAATTGGCGCGAAGAAGCGCGGCGCCACGGCAAGATAGAAGAATTTGTTGCCATGGCATTTATGTGTCTGGTCTACCTCATCAATCTGCGCTTTCAATCGCTTATATGCTTCAGGGTCCAGAAAATCGCCCTTCACGTAATAAATCCGCTCGGAGAGCCAGTCCCACATTTTCAAGTCGATGGGATCGGGAGCGAAAGAAGGGATTTCCTGCCCCAGCGATTTACGGAACGATTCCGTGGTGTCGTCGTTGGCCGCGAATCCCACGATGGCGAAGTCCTTCGGCAATACATTTTCCTGAGCCAGGTTCAGCAGCGCGGGAATGAGTTTTCGCTTGGTCAGGTCACCGCTGACGCCGAAAATGACCATCACGCAAGGTGCGGCAACGGACGGAGTTTCCACGTAATTGAGGCTCATCGAGCTTATTCCTATCCTGACGCGCGAGAGGTTAGCGCGCCGCTTCAAGCACCGGCTTTTTTCTCGATATGGCCGCCGAATTGATAACGCATGGCGGATAGAACCTTGCCCGCGAAGTCGTCCTCACCGCGCGAAGTGAAGCGCTCATACAGAGACGCGCTCAACACCGGAGCGGGAGTTGTTGACTCGATGGCGGCAATCAATGTCCACCGGCCTTCGCCGGAATCCGAGACCCGTCCAGAGAAACGTTCCAGCGTGGGTTGTTCAAGCAGGGAGATCGCAGTCAGGTCCAACAGCCACGAGGCAATCACGCTGCCGCGGCGCCATACTTCGGTAACATCCGCGAGGTTGAAATCATACTCATAGTGCTCTGGATTGCGAAGTGGAGTCGTCTCGGCATCGACTTCCCGTTTTGCTTTGCCCGCGTTTGCGTGCTTCAGGATGTTCAGGCCCTCGGCATAGGCAGCCATCAACCCATACTCAATACCGTTGTGGACCATTTTTACGAAGTGGCCCGCGCCAGACGGCCCGCAGTGCAGGTAGCCTTGCTCCGCTGTTCCGCCCGCCCTTTCGCGGCCCGGTGTACGCGGGATATCGCCGACCCCAGGTGCGAGGGTCTTGAATATCGGATCGAGATGCTTTACCACGGCATCTTCTCCGCCAATCATCTGGCAGTAGCCGCGATCCAGTCCCCAAACTCCGCCACTGGTGCCAACGTCGACGTAATGAATGCCCTTCGGGGCGAGTTCCTTGGCCCGGCGAATGTCATCGACGTAGTAGGAGTTTCCGCCGTCAATGAGGATGTCGTCCTTGGCAAGCTTCGGAAGCAACTGTGCGATTGTAGCGTCTACTACCGCCGCGGGGACCATCAACCAGATGGCACGCGGCTGCTGCAGCTTTGCGACCATGTCATCTGTCGAACTCGCGCCGATTGACCCCTCGGCGGCGTACTGTTTTACGGTATCCGGGCTGTGGTCAAACACTACGCACTTGTGTCCGGCCTTCTGCAACCGCCGCACCATGTTGCCGCCCATCCTGCCTAGTCCGATCATTCCAAGTTGCATTGCTCGTCATCCTCCGCTAACAAATTTCGTATTGCCGCAGTTCCCAGGACACCATTCCAAAGACACTTAGGATTATCCGCAATCCCGCTAATCGTGGTTAGAACCGGCCTTAGGTCAGGCGTGCTTTGCCGCGCTCTTTCCCGTTGCTTCCAGAAGAGTCTTGAACGCATCCGCAAACAACTTAACGCCATCCACCAGCAGCTTTTCCGTGACTTCCTTCATGGAGATCCCAGCTTTGGCGAGGTTCTCCATGACCTTCGCGGCCGCAGGCACGTCCTCGGTGAGGCTGTTGCGGACTTTTCCGTGGTCGCGGAAGGCATCGAATGTCGCAGGCGGAATGGTGTCGACGGTATCCGAGCCAATCAGTTCTTCGACGTAGAGCACGTCGCGATATTTGGGATTCTTAGTGCTTGTGCTGGCCCAAAGCAGGCGCTGCACTTGTGCGCCCTTCGCGGCGAGCGGACTCCAGCGGGGCCCGCTGAAAAGCTCCTGAAACTTCTTGTAAGTCAGTTTGGCATTGGCGATCGCCACTTTGCCGTGAACGCTTTCCAGCAGTTCCTTGGCGGGGCCCTGCGTGGTTTTCAGCAGTTCATCGATTTTAGAATCAATCAGGGTGTCAATGCGGCTGACGAAGAAACTGGCAACGCTGGCGATGTGACTGATGTCCTGGCCTTTCGCGGCACGCGCTTCGAGCGCGGCGATATAGGCCTCCGCGACTTTTTCGTATGCGGATTGTGCGAAGAGCAGCGTGATGTTGATATTCAACCCATCTTCCAACAGTTGACGAATGGCGGGAATACCCTCGGGCGTGGCGGGAACCTTAACCATCAGGTTCTCGCGGCCAACGGCCTTCCACAGGCGCCGGGCTTCTTCCAGGGTTCCGTTGGTGTCGTTAGCGAGGAACGGCGAAACCTCCAGGCTCACATACCCGTCGCGGCGTTTGCTTTCCTCGTACACCGGCTTGAAGATGTCGCAAGCATCCTGCACGTCGCGGATGGCAATCTTTTCGAAGATTTGCTTGGCATCCAGGGACTTGGCTTCAGGCGAGCTCAAGATATCCGTGTAAAGGTTGCTCCCCGTAATGGACTTCTCGAAGATGGAAGGGTTAGACGTCATCCCTCGAAGGCCATCTTCGTCGATAAACTTTTTCAGTCCGCCACCGGTCAGCAGGTCCCGCCGGATGTAGTCCATCCACGGCGACTGGCCGTAGTCCAGAAGAGCCTTCAAAGGGTTCTTGGCTGATTTAGATTCGACATTGGGAATCGTCGCTGAAGTGGTCATAATGCGATCTCCTTAACAACTCAACTTTGGCTCGAAACCTACTATACGCCCGTGATAGGCGGGACGCCGCAGATTTCAACTTTTTAACATATGCCGCTCTAAGGCCTTCACTTTGTCGCCCGTCGTCCGAGTGCCGCGCTCACTTTCCAAGAACTTGTTTAGCCGCGGCAATGACGTTTTCCGGCTCAAAGCCGAATTTCTTTAGCAAGTCCTTCAACGGGGCAGACGCGCCGAAGGAATGCATGCCAATGCTCTTTCCCTTCGGCCCCACATAACGATCCCAGCCAAAAGTGGAGGCCATTTCTATGGATACACGAGCTGTCACGCTGGGCGGCAAAACACTATCTCGGTAGGCAGCATCCTGCTTTTCGAAAACTTCAAACGAAGGCAGGCTGACAATGCGAACCTTGATCCCTTCCGCCTTGAGCTTTTCGTACGCGGCAACGCAATGCTGAAGCTCCGTTCCAGTGCCGATCAGGATCACATCCGGTTTACCACCCTCCGCATCAACCAGCACATAGCCGCCCTTTGCGACTCCAGAGGCGGGTGCAAATTTTGTGCGGTCCAGGGTCGGCATCGGTTGCCGGCTGAACACCAGCGTGGTCGGCCCATGCAAGTGCTGAATCGCGAATTTGTAAGCTTCAGTAACTTCGTTGGCGTCGCCGGGACGCATTACTGTCATATTCGGCATGGCACGAAAGGCCGCAAGCTGCTCGACTGGTTCATGCGTTGGCCCGTCCTCACCAACGCCGATGGAGTCGTGCGTAAAGATGAACAAAACCGGAATTTCCATCAGCGCAGCGAGTCGCATGCTCGCGCGCATGTAATCGCTAAAATTGAAGAAAGTCGCGCTGAAGCCGCGCAAGGTCGAAAGCGTGATGCCGTTGGTGATTGCGCCCATGGCGTGTTCGCGAACGCCGAAGTGAATGTTGCGTCCGCCGTACTGGCCAGGGAAGAAGTCGCCTGCTCCCTCGAATACCAGATTAGTCTTGTTGGATTTTGCCAGGTCCGCCGAACCGCCCACCAGCCACGGGATATTCTGCGCCAGCACATTCAGCACTTTCCCGGAGCTTTCCCGCGTTGCCATTCCCTTGGCATCCGCAGCAAAGACCGGCAGATTCTTGTCCCATCCATCGGGCAATTCATGGCGTTGCATTTTCTGAAGCCGCCCGGCCAAATCGGGGAATTTCTTGGAGTATTCGGCGAACAGAGCCTTCCACTCCGCATTCAGCTTGCCGCCGCGAACTCCGACGCCGGATCGAAAATGATCGTAAACGCCATCTGGCACCAGGAACTTTGCGTCTTCAGGCCAACCGTAGCTCTTCTTAGCCAGTTTTACTTCCTCTTCGCCGAGCGGTTCACCGTGGGCTTCGTAAGAATCCTGCTTGTGCGGTGACCCATAGCCGATGTGGCTGTCCACAACTATTAATGTCGGCTTATCCGTGGTCTTCAGGAAGTCATGGTAGCCGCGGGAAAGCATCATCAGGTCGTTCGCGTCCGACACCCGCGTAACGTGCCACCCGTACCCTACGAAGCGGGTCATCATGTCTTCGCTGAACGACCAGCTTGCTGGCCCGTCCAGCGTGACGCGGTTGTTATCGTAAATCCAACACAAATTGTTCAGCTGCAGATGTCCTGCGAGAGAAGCGGCTTCACCAGCCACTCCTTCCATCAGGTCGCCATCCCCGCAAATCGAATAGACACGGAAATTAAATATCTCGAACCCCGGCTTATTGAAAGTCGCGGCCAGCCATTTGCTCGCTATGGCCATCCCAACGCTATTTGCGACTCCTTGTCCGAGGGGACCCGTGGTGGTTTCAACGCCGGTTGTCAGATGCGATTCAGGATGTCCCGGGGTCTTGCTGTCCAGCTGGCGAAAGCGTTTGATCTCGTCCATGGAAACCGCAAGATCGTTTTGCACTTCGCCTTTCTTATTCACTTCGCGCACGCCCGCCAGATGGAGCGTGGAATAAAGCAGCATGGAAGCATGGCCAGCGGAAAGCACGAAGCGATCGCGATTGGGCCAGTACGGATCGAGAGGATCGTAGTTCAGAAAGTTATGCCAAAGGGAGTACGCCACCGGCGCAAGGCCCATCGGCGCTCCCGGATGGCCGGAGTTGGCCTTCTGCACCGCATCAATGGATAGTGTGCGAATGGTGTTGATGCACAGCTGGTCAAGATTAGGCTGGCTCACATTGTCTCCCTAGAGGGTAGAGGGTACCCACAAAGCTGGGCGAAGCTACAGGCACCGCAGCGGTTCGCGAATCGAGCAGGCATTGTACTGCAAAACGTGGATTTTGGCTTCACTCGTTCTTCAATCTACCAGCCCCACCCTTTGGAGTCAGCGCGCTGCCGGAAAGTTGCAAGAATTTTGCGCGAGCTTCGACGCGGAGGAATGTTTCTTCGCTTCACGCTCGGTCGAACGACGAAGCTATTCAGGCATGAGTAAGGGCTTGCCTTTGGGCAGCGCGTCCAACGTTGCTTTGTCGAGATTCAGGTGAGCCGCGACGAGTTCTGGCGGCGTATGTGTCAGCCATTCGGAAAGCGCCAGGTCTTGATAAAAGCTGCTTTTGAACATCTCTAGAAACTTCAAATCGGTCGTGCCGGTATTTTCGATGTAGTGAGGGAGTGTTTTCTGAACGTAGCCCACGTCCCCGGTCTCAAAATCCATCGTGCGGGCTCGGCCGCCGGTTGCGAAAACAGTCATGCGTCCCTGGCCGCCAAAGAAATACTGCCATTCGTCGGCATTCGGATGCCAATGAAGCTCGCGAACACCTCCGGGTTTTACGGTCACGATTGCAGCGGCGACGGTTGTGGCGACCTTGAAGGTGCTGGAGTCGATGATGCGTACTTCTCCGCTCTTATTTTGCTTTATCGGCGGATATTGCATGGTGCGGAACGCAAAATCGATGGGAGAAAGCCCCAGCGTTCCCGCGGCCCTGCGGCGATCTTCTTCCAACGGGCCAGGTAGCTCAGCCTGAAAGATGAAGCGCTCCTTCTTGGGCATGTTCGCGAGGGCTTTCTCGCTAACTCCAAAATTCTTTGCCACCACTTCCGGAGGCGTGTGCGCCATCCAGTCGGAAAGCAGCACCGTCTCGAACTCCGAAAAGTTACCGTCGTCAAAGACCAATAGGAATTCAGCACCATCGGGCGCCAGTCCTTGGATCGAATGCGGAATGCCCGGTGGGAAATACCACAGTTCGCTTTCTTTCACATCGGTGACGAAGCTCTTGCCGTCCCCATCGATGCAGGTGATCCTGGCCGTGCCATAGAGCATGAACGCCCATTCGGCGGCGGTGTGCCAGTGCAATTCACGGACGCCCCCCGCAGTAAGGCGCATGTCGACTCCCGCCAAACTCTTTGAGATCGGAAGTTCGCGGACTGTGACTTCGCGGGACCAGCCGCCCTCCTGAAGCCGCTTGTGACCAAACGAAATCGGGTATTTGAAGCTTGACACGCCACCGGCATCGGTGGGAGGCGAGTCGACGGAATCGATATTCGCCTTGTCCAGATAAGTATTGGTTGGGCCTGGATCGCTCTTGCTTCGATCGCCCTTGGGGATTTGGCCTGACTGCTCTTGTCCCGCTAACTTTTCCACGGAAAGCGCGCCCGCGGCGGCAAGCGCTGCTGAGCCCACTCCCAGAAATCCCCTGCGCGTGAATTTGTTCTTCTCTGCTTCGTCGGGCATGACAACCACCTTTCTGAACTAGAAATGGTTCCGTCAGCGAATGTGAATTTGGATTTGGTGCGCCTCTCGAAGGACGTACGGGAGGCGAGCAACGTTTCGTACTTAGATGACTCGCGTCGTTACTCCCTCTGTCGTGACTCCCCTTAATGACGGGGACTCTACACCCAGTAGTTCCGGGTGGAACTAGGCATCGCCGCTGAGCGTTGGCAGCGCTGCAACTCCAGCCATACGGTGGCAAACTTAAATTTTT
>Ga0070765_100002811_pt1 | contig 11034 bp, 7 predicted proteins | sample HubBroMetageWFT5_FD_71516 | JGI IMG/M metagenome (GOLD analysis project Ga0070765, IMG submission 71516) | Warmed and freeze-thawed soil microbial communities from the Hubbard Brook experimental Forest, New Hampshire - Hubbard Brook CCASE Soil... | ecosystem: Environmental > Terrestrial > Soil... | reverse complement strand
CCTGCAAGGCGCGCACGACATGGACGTTGCGTCGTTTGATGGCAGCCGGCAAGCGGATCACGTCCGCTACACTCAGCCAGGGCCGTCGTTCGCAGCCGAGATTTACGCGTATCGCGCGAATCACGGGCAGTTCAATACCGTCTGGGGTAACAACGATGCGGGCAAACCGCTCGGCTGGCTTCTCAATTTGAAACCGCTGATGCCCGGCGACGAGCAGCGCCGCATCTCGAAAACGTATATTTCCGCGTTTCTCGAAGCGACGCTCAAAGATCATCGCGAATACGTTCCCATTTTCCAGGACTGGCGCGTCGCGCGTGCCTGGCTGCCGGACACTGTCTACTTCAATCGTTATCGTGACGCCTACTACATTCCTCTTGCGTCCTTCGACGAGGATGCCGACCTAACCACCACCAGCGCGGCTGGCGGCCACATCGAAGGAGAGAATCTTTCCATCTGGAACGAAGGCAAGATTCCGTATCGCGACGGCGATCGCGGTTATAACGGCGTCTTTCTCGGTTGGAACCGCGCCAAGGATGCTCCAGCCGCCACATATACAGTCACATTGCCTGCAAGCGCCGCCGCGAATTGGCATCTTGGTCCAACTTCGATCCTTGAACTTTCTGTCGCGCCGCTGGACGAAGACGTCGCGCTTCCGGGCAAGAAAAAAGACGACGATAAAGACAAGAAAAAAGCCGAGGAGAAGAAAAAGGAAGAAGACAAATCCAAAAAGAAGGAACGCGAATCACCCGATTTCACCATCGAATTGCTGACGACCGATGGCGTGATTGTCAGCGCGCCCGTAAGCCGATTCATGTCCATCCCTCCTCCATTCAAAGAAAAACTTGCGAAGCTCGATGTGTTGAGTGACGCGGCATACAACCAGGATTGGGAGGCGGTGTTCCAATCCGTGCGCATTCCGCTCTCCGATTTTCAATCTACGGACAGTTCCAAGCGGTTTGACCCCGCTAAACTCACCGTGGTGCGGCTGAAATTCGATCGCACACCAATGTACAAAATCTGCATCAGCGCAATTGGTTTCGGCAAGCAATGATGTAAGCTGTCACCTCTTTGGAGGCCGCCCATGCATCTTTCGCGCGCTCGTAGCGCTTGGATTTTGTCGTTTTTCTTCTCCCTTGTTTGCGCTACTTGCGCTTACGCGCATGTCACACGTGTCGAGATTATTTCGCGTACCGACGTTCTGGATGGCCGCGCCTTTGGATTGGCCGGACCTTACGAGAAAATTGTTGGCCGCGTTTATTTTGCGGTGAAGCCCAACAATCTTCACAACAAGCGCATCGTCGATCTCGATAAAGCACCTCGCAATGCGCAAGGCGAAGTCGAGTTTTCCGCTGACCTCTATCTCCTTAAACCCAAAGACATGAACAAAGGAAATAACGACGTCCTCTTCGAGGTTTCCAACCGCGGCGGAAAAGGAATTCTGCACTTAGTGAACGGCTATAGTCCTTCCGGTCCCGAAGGCGAATATGGCGACGGCTTTCTCTTGCGCGAGGGCTACACAGTAGCCTGGGTTGGCTGGGAATTTGACGTCGCCGAGCACGGCGAAAACCTCAAGCTTTATGCCCCGGTCGCTCACGATGCCGGAGGGAAGGAAATTCGCGGGCTAGTCCGCTCAGATTTCACGCCCGCCCAAAAAGTCGATGATATGCCGCTCGGTCATTTCCTCCTCGGGCCAACTGGTGGAAAAAGCTACCCTGTCGATGATCCAGCGAGCGCAAAGAACGTTTTGACCGTGCGCGATACGCCCGATGGCGCACGACAAACGATTCCTCGCAGCCAGTGGAGTTTTGCCCACACGGTTGATGGTAAACTTGCCACCGATCCTCATTTCATTCATTTAGATGGTGGGTTCCGGCCTGGCAAAATTTATGAGGTCGTTTACGAAGCGAAAGACCCGGTAGTCGCTGGCCTCGGTCTGGCTGCCGTCCGCGATTTCCTTTCCTTTCTGAAATACGATTCGCAATCTACAGCGCCCGTAAAGCACGTCTACGCTGTCGGCATTTCACAAAGCGGTCGTTTTCTCCGCCACTTTCTTTACCAGGATTTTAACGCCGACGAACAGGGCCGCCCGGTGATGGACGGTGTCATCGCGCACGTCGCCGGCGCCGGCAGAGGCAGCTTCAATCATCGTTTTGCCCAGCCTTCGCGTGACGCCCAACCGCTCTCCAGTATTTTCTTCCCTACAGATTTATTTCCCTTCACCGATCTACCGGAAACGGATCCAGATACCAGCGAGACCTCTGGTTTTCTTGACGCTTCGATTAAATCCCAGCATGCGCCAAAACTCTTTTTGACAAATACGTCTTACGAGTATTGGGGCCGCGCCGCATCGTTGATTCACATTTCGCCGGACGGCTTGAGTGACGCGAAAATCGGCGAAAATGTCCGCGTCTACTTCCTCGCTGGCTTACAGCATTTCTCCGCGTCATTTCCATCACAGAAAAGCAATCCTGGCTCGCCGGATTCCAACGCGCAGCAGCGCTACAATCCGAATCCTATCCAGTGGTACTGGCGCGCGCTCATCACGGACATGGACCAGTGGGTGAAAGACAGCACGGCGCCTCCGCCGAGCACTTATCCGAAAATCGCGGATGCGACGCTCGTACCACTAGGCAAATGGGCCTTTCCAAAGATTCCTGGCGTCAACAAGCCGCATGAAGTGAGCCTCGCTTATCATCTGGATTTCGGGCCACAATGGAAAGACGGAATCGTCAGTCTTGAACCTCCAAGAGTCGGCAAACCATTTGTCGTTTTAGTGCCGCAATCGGACGCCGATGGAAACGATCTGGGCGGCGTTACTTTGCCGGAATTGCAAGTTCCGCTCGCCACATACACCGGCTGGAATCTGCGCGATCCGAGTATCGGCGCGGGCGATTTGCGGCTGAGTTTCTATGGCTCCTTCATTCCTTTCGCGAGGACCGCCGCGGAACGTGAGAAATCTGGCGATCCGCGCCTTTCGATTGCCGAGCGATACGCTTCGCGCGACGAGTACATGGGCAAATTCGCGGAAGCGGCCATGAAGCTCATTCACGAACGGTTTTTGTTACGAGAAGACTTGCCAGCCTTGCTCGAACGCGGCGAGCGCGAGTGGGCTGAACTCGTGGGACAAAAATAGTTTAAGCGATCGTAGCATGTGGAAAAAATAATAGGAGGAGTAATGAATCGGAATCGCCGGGACGTTTTGAAGAGTGGAAGTCTTGCGTTGCTGGGCGGCGGCTTGTTTCGCCGCATGGACAAGATTGACGGCATGCAGACGCAAGGGGCGGGCGGATCGCTGGCGGAAATCGTCAAGAGCCGCAGCACAGGCGCGAGCGAAAAGCTCCTGCTTGGCCCAACGCCCGGCGAGGAGGGGCCGCCGGAGCCGGCGAAAGTTGATCGGTTGCCGTTAGAGTGGAACAAGCAGACTGTTGCGCGCTTCAAGGAATCACTCGCGCACAAAAATATTCATGCATTCGTGGCGCGCGATCAGTTGAATATTATTTATTTGACGGGCTATTGGCACACGCACACGGAGCGGCCGCAAGTGGTTTTCATGAACAAGGACGATGCGGACCCGTGGTTTCTCTATCCGGCGCTGGACCGCAATTTGGTGAAAGGCTGGTGGTTTGGCGGCGGCTGGGAATATTTCGACACGAAACACGCCGAAGGCGGTTTCCCGGAGCAAGGGAAAGTCGTCCAGGGCAAGACCGTTGATTTGTTCCAGATGCTTCTCGAAGGAATGAAAGCGAAAGGCATTCAGGGAAACAAAATCGGCATAGACGGAAAGCTCTACGCGGACGAATTGGCGACGGCGAAGAAAATTCTGCCGAAAATAAAGTTTGTGGACGTAAGCGACACACTGCTGGATATGCGCGAAGTGAAAACTCCCGAGGAGCTTGCGTTAACCAGGCGCGCGTACACCTATTTTGACCGCGCCCACGCTTATGCGCGCGACTACTTTCTGACCTACGGAACGGACGTCACGGATTATGAGGTCGCCGTTGCCAGCACGTTCTGGATCAACAATGTGCTCCTGGCGGATTTGGACCTGGCCGGTGGCTTGCCGCACCACGGCGTCGCCGCGACCGTCGAAATCGATTGCCGCGTTGGGCGGCTTTGTGCGTATCCGCATCCGAATCAGCCGCGCTTCAACCGCATTAAGCGCAACATGCCGCTGCAGGTCGATGGCGATGCATATATCGGCGGACACGGCGGAGAAAACTACCGCATGTACATCCTCGCGGATAACGCCGGCCAATTCGATGCGCACATGCAAAAGCTCTGGGAAGTGAGCCAACACACCTGCGACATGCAAGTGGCATTGCAAAAGGAAGGAGCCACGTGCTCGAGCGTCGCCTTTGAAATTCACAAGTATCAGGTAGCGCAGGGAATGCAAGACTACATTTACCATCGCCCGGGGCACGGAGAAGGATCCGAAGGACACCAACCACCTTATCTCTCTCTTGGCGACTACACTGTCTTGAAGAAGAACATGTGTTTTTCCGAAGAACCGGGGCTTTACGATCCTAAAGCAGGAGTCGGATTTAACTGGAGCGATCACGTTGTCACTGGCGTGAAGTCCGGATACCGCATGAGCCGCGTCCCGTACTCGAAAGAGTGGAGCTGGGTGAAAATTTGAAGTAATGAAGTAATGGGATAGCGACGCAAAGAAGTAATAGCAGGACGCAGGCGCGTCGGAGCTGGATGTTGTTCTTGCTTGCGTGCGTCCTTGAAACACTCTCCACCGTTGGCGCCAAACTTCCGTTTGGCGTTCATCACGGCTCGGTCTGAGAGCTCGACTTGCATTTCGCTCCAACCAATGGCGCAGTTCGGCTAAGAGGCTCGGCTATTCCTCGCATCAATCGATAAGATCGAAGTCGGCAAGTTCAGGCTGAGGCGTATTCACAGCGAGCGGTGCTGGCGCGCGCGATAAGAGATAGACTCGATGGGGTATGGTCTGAATGGGTTGAGAGGAAATGTGGCTGAGCCAAAGGCGGAGTACGAGAAAAGGCTGGAAAAATACCTGAGCGCCATTGCCGAAAAGGATCGCGTCCACTTACGGGTGGGATACGCGAAGTTGGCGGTGATTGCGTCGGGGTTGCTGCTGCTCTGGAGTGTTCTGGCGAACCACCTGCCACAGGCGTTCTGGTTGATCGTGCCGATTGCGGCTTATCTTTTGCTGACGATTTTGCATGGGCGCGTCTTGCGGGCGAAAGCAAGGGCGAATACGGCCGCGGATTTTTATCGCAAAGGAATTGCGCGAATCGAGGATCGCTGGGCCGGAGGCGGGCAAACAGGAGAGCGTTTTCGCGATACGAATCACGTCTACGCGGAGGATTTGGATCTTTTCGGGCCCGGGTGCCTTTTCGAATTGCTTTCGACGGCGCGGTTGCCGATGGGTGAGAACCGCCTGGCAAATTGGTTATGCGAAGGATCAGAGATCGGCGCGATTCTGGAGCGGCAGAAATTAATAGAAGAGCTGAGAGAAAAACTGGACTTGCGCGAGGACCTGGCTGTGACCGGAGAGGATCTAAGGGCGCGCTTGGATCCGGAGTCCTTGATCGACTGGGCGGAGGGGAAATCGATTTTGCCTGAAGGAGCGTGGCGCATCATAGCAGCTTTGATGGCGATCGCAGCGGGCGCGGGGCTCTTCTACTACCTGGAGACCGCAACACTATGGGCGCTTTTGAGTGTGATGGCGGTCGAGGCCATCGTTTTGGCGTGGCTGCGGCGCAAGGCACACACGGTCATCGAGGGAGTGGATTGCAACGCGGAAGGGTTGCTGCTTTTTTCGGAAATTCTGGAACGGTTGGAGCGCGAGCCGTTGGCTTCGCCGCGCTTGCGTGAATTTGCGGCGGAGCTAAAAGGAGAAAACGAGCCGGCTTCGCGAGCGATTCGAAAATTCGCGCGCATTGTCTATTGGATTGACGCCAGCGACGGCGTGCTCGCGAAGATGGCTGAGCTGCCGTTTCTTTATAGTGTGCAGATTGGCATGGCCGCGGAGGCGTGGAGGAGCCGTTGGGGCGCGAAGATCCGGCGATGGGCGGAGTTAACAGGAGAGATGGAAGCGCTGCTCTCGCTGGCGACCTATTCCTACGAGCATCCTGCGGATCCGTTTCCTGAATTTGTTGGAGCGAAAGAAGGCCTTGGATTTTTTGACGGCGAGGAATTGGGACATCCATTGATTGCGGCTGAGAAAAGTGTGCGGAACAGCGTGCGGCTCGATGCACAGACGCGCGTCCTGCTTGTGAGCGGATCGAACATGTCCGGGAAGAGCACGCTCTTGCGCGTCGTGGGAATCAACACCGTCCTTGCGATGACGGGCGCCCCCATCCGGGCAAAGCGTTTGCAGTTAACTCCACTGAAGATTGGAACACGCATCCGAAGCACGGACTCGCTGCAAGAGGGGCGATCGAGTTTTTATACGGAAATCCTGCACATCCGAAAAGTGTTCGAGACCGCGAACGGATTGGTGCCCATGGTCTTTTTGTTCGATGAATTGCTCGAAGGAACAAATTCGAAAGACCGGCGAATCGGAGCGGAGGGGCTGATTCAGGGCCTGCTGAAGCGGCGGGCGATCGGGATCGTGACGACGCACGATTTGGCCTTGACGGAAATCGCGGCGGCCGTGGGAAACGTTATGCGCAACATGCACCTCGAGGATCAAGTAGTGGACGGCAAGATGCGGTTTGATTACAAATTGCGCGACGGAGTGGTGGAGAAAAGCAACGCGCTGGAATTGATGCGGCTGATTGGGCTGGATACGTAGCCCAACGCTGGCACTCGTTTGACGATTGACGAAAGCACCAAGAACAGATCCCTTGCGGGAAGATCGGAATCCTCGACCTTCCTCTCGAAATGACGCCTTAAGAAAGCAGATACGTCATGCGGCAGCGATGCGGCGGATCAGGTCTTCTTGTTCAGCTTTACTCTCAGCGCCGATAGTAAAAGCATCGAGAAGATTGAGAGAGAGCGCGAAATTCAAAGCTTCGTCCTGACGGTCGCGCATTGCGCCTTGTCCGAGGATCTTCATCCCAATAATGCCCTTCCCCGCGGCTCGCATTTCCTTGATAACGCTCACGACGGTGTCCGGATCGGCATCCATCATTGCGCCAATGGGATTGATGCGGACTAGATGGACCTCCACCCAGGAAGACTTGGTAGCGGCGCGCAAAGCTTCGATCGAGTGGCACGAGCAGCCGTGAGCGCGAATGATGCCCTTCTCCTTCGCTTCGGAGAGAACGTCCATGACGCCTTTGTAGCGATCGGTCCAGTCGCCTTCCGTGAGGCAATGCATGAGGCAAATGTCGAGGTGATCTGTGCCGAGCTCGCGGCGAAAGCGCTCGAGATCCGCGCGCGCGGAGGCGGCGTCGCGCGCCCAGGTCTTAGTGAGGACGGTGACGTTATCCCGAGGAACATGCTTGAGAGCTTCGGCAACGTGGGGATGGCTGCCGTAGGAGTCGGCCGAATCGAAGAAGCGCAGGCCGTGGTCATAGCCGTTACGGAGAAGGTCGGAAAGACCCTGGATGCCGAGCGCGGTCTGGTGAGAATGATGACCAGAGCCAACGGTTCCAGTGCCCATGGCAAGACGGCTGGTTTGGATGCCGGTCTTGCCGAGCGTAATAGTGTCGGACGCGTTAAATTTTCGCGGAAGGGGCTTGAGGGCTAGAGCGCGGCCCCGCTGGGGGAAGGCGGCGGAGTGGAGCCAAGCTGTTCCCGCAGCGCAGGCGGAGCGAAGGAGAAATTCGCGGCGTTTCATGCGGCCTCCTCAGAAACGTCTTTCTATGGAATGGGATGGTACACCCACATGGACGGATGGATACGGGCCGCGGTTATCAAGCATTGAAGCGGTGCTAAATAAAAGAAGGGTGCTTAATTGAATGGCGAGGCCGGGGAATTAGTTTCGCCACCTTGCGGGAGACGCGCTTCGAGGGACAGATTCGTGCGAATGAGCGATTCGACCTGGTTCCAAACAGCTGGATCACACTCAATTTGGATGTGAGGTTTCATAAAAAGGCGGTCCCACCAGGGATATTGACCGCAACTGAGGGGCTTTGCTTTGTAGTCCGAGCGAAAATTTCCGAGGATGCGGGTGCGCGCGGGATTAGCAGCGCGAATTTGCGCTTGGCCGTGGAGCATGCCATCGAGCTGATAAAAATTGATCGCCTGAGCAACATTGGCAGGGATGACGGCGTCATCTTCGCCCCTCTTGGACACACTATCCACCTGGATAGTGAGAAGCACAGGAACGCCGTCTTTCTCTAACAGGCGGGCAAGCTCGACAGTTTCTGAGGCACCCCAGCTGTGCCCAAAAATAATGATATGAGCGTTCTGCTTTTCTTCGGACGTGAGCTTCCCATCACCATTAGTGTCCAGCAACCGTAGAACAGCCTGGTGGGCATCGTTTCCACGGTGATTCTCAAACGTCTGAACGTAGAGTGCGGAAGCATATTCTTCGCGTAACCGCTCGACAAGTTGGACTTCTGTATGGACACGATCATCGTGCCGAACGTAGCCACCGACAAATCCAATCACGATAAATGGTGGAACCGAGGAAACAGTTGCAGGGATAGCTGGGGGCTGAGAACCCGCCTCACCAGAGACGAGGACCGCAGAAAAAATCAAGAACAAGACCCGCATCGAGGGAAGCATTCGCTACACCGCGACAGGCAACCTACATCAGTACAGATGAACGGGACAAGACTAAAGTTGCGCAAAATGAAAAAGAAGAAAATGGTACGGGGTGGTAGGGGAAAATAGGAAAAATGCTTTAGTACTCACAGGACCAGGTCCCCTGGTTTACGGCATCGGGCTAAACGACACCGCCGTGGCGCGGGTGTTTCCCGAAGGCAGGTTGTTGTTGGCGGCAGTCGAAGTCGCGCTGTGCATCCGAGCCGCCTCCAGCAGAGCCCAATCGTTCTTGAAATCCGGCATAATTTCGCGGCTGTGCTTGGGGCTCTTCAAATAGTGCTCGGCTCGCGCCAAAGTCAGTGCATAGGCCCATTGTGAGTCGCTGCCAAAAGCAAAAATATTGCTTGCGCTTAGACCAAGCCTCGAAGGCTTGCCGCCTTGCGAGAGATCCAACCAGAGGCTTCCATTGCCGTCGACGGAGAGCGTCCCATTGTGATCGAGGTACTTATACAAACGGCCTAGAAAATCGGAGTTAGGAATGATTTCGCGGGTGATGGCATCGTTTGTCAGGGCTCCAAAGGCCTCGCGATATTCCTTCCATTCTTTCGTGGTACCCACAAGATCGGCGCTCTCTTGACTAACAACCGCTTCAAGTTGCTCTTCGCGCCAGACGTCGTTCTCTGCTTTCGCTTCCCGGATTTCTAGTCTGATGTCCGCCGCCTCCGCAGTGGGATGCTGCTCTAATTCATGCTCGGGATTAAAGCGCCCCGTAAGCAGATAAGAAGCGGCCATGAAGGGCAGTTCGTGGTCTGCAAAAAGGATCATTGGCACGAGGAGCTTTTTAGAGTGGTACAGCTGTTCCGTCGCGTTGCGGCACTCGGTGCTGCGCTTGATGGTGCCGGGCAGCTGCGCGAAGTGCAGCACCCGAAGGTGAGCTTCCGGATGGCGCTCGGCAAAGTGTGTGAAAGAGCGCGCGATGGCTTTCGGCGTGATCAAGCCGAAATCATTAAGATAGTCGGCCCTGGCCGCGTGGGGATAATAAGTGTTAAGGACACGACGGGAAAATGTGGCGCAGTTTTTCGTGATGCCGTTGAAGTGATTCTGGTTCGGGAGAGAATTGAATTCCGCGATCAGCGCGCTGTCCTGCTCGATAGATGTTTCAACCACGAAAATATAAATGCTGCGCTCGAGAGTGGCGCCAACCATCTCGCGCCATTCGGCTTTCCCGCTCGTGCGGCAAGTGGGACTGTCACAGTAACCGGCAAGAAATTTTGCCCGGTATCTTTCCTCGAGAGCGTGCTTAATTTTTTGCGAGCCAAAAAGCGGCCGGTTCTGCGGGTCCTCGACACCATATAAGTAGACGGACAGCGGCACAATGTTCCATTCAAACGGCTGATCCTCGCCCAAAGTTGTGTAGTTGCTCATGACCGAGCCCTGCTCGTCGGGACGGCACAGGCGGAGCTTTACAGGCGATTCCGCGCAGATTCGAGAGAAATACACGGCGCTATGCCCCGATCCTGAGATTCTGGCGAAACTCGTATCCAGGGACTCGTTGAGAAGCACCCCCACATCTCCATAAGCGGGTGAAACGCCTAGACATACGAAGAGGAGTACTAGAACCGCAGCCGATTGGAAGACGATCCCTAGCCGGGTAGGCCGCAGGCAGGCCGGTGCGATGCAACTGCGCATAGTAGTCAGCTTGGCCATCGCAATCGGTCTCCTTTCTGCTGAAAGCTCAGGCTACAAGTTTACCCTACCGGGAGGAATCAAGGGATTGGTGTACGGGCCGGGCTAATAGTGCTTTAGGCAAAGAATATCCCGCACCAAAGGACAGGTCACTTTCCGTAACTTATTGAAAAATAATGATCTACCATAAATTAGGACGCCGCGGGGCGGCATCAGGTTGCCCACTGGCGTGGGGTGGCGATGGCTCAGTCAGCGGGCGAATCTGCAGAATACAACTGGATGGAGAGCTGTTTTGGTCCCCTGTCGAAGAACCCAAATGGGAGAGGGACTTCTAGGGCTGGCAATTGCGGTTAGGGACCTTTGTAGTGTATTGGGTTACTGGTCTGACCCGGATATTGTCAGGAAGAGACCCTCCTCCCAATCCAGATCCACAATACCCAGGATACTCTTCCAGCTTTGTCATAATGGATTTTTCCTCTCCGCGCCATCCGCGCCGGCGTGTTTTTAGGGGACAGGCAAAAGCCATGCTTTGCTGGAGATAAGTCGTCTGTTAGAATGAAAAGCTCAGTATTGCAACTTCTAGAGCAAATTTCTGGCTGCACAGACAGCCTAAGTAGGAAAAACAATGGCACTGAAGTGTGAACTTTGCAGCAAAGGGCCGCATTTTGGCAACGTAATCAGTCACGCGAACAATACAAGGCGTAGACGGTGGAATCCGAA
>Ga0070765_100002810_pt1 | contig 11036 bp, 13 predicted proteins | sample HubBroMetageWFT5_FD_71516 | JGI IMG/M metagenome (GOLD analysis project Ga0070765, IMG submission 71516) | Warmed and freeze-thawed soil microbial communities from the Hubbard Brook experimental Forest, New Hampshire - Hubbard Brook CCASE Soil... | ecosystem: Environmental > Terrestrial > Soil... | reverse complement strand
CGGTCGATGGGGACGTCGGCCCGCCGGTCTGCGTCGGTGTCCACCATGACGAGGGACGAGGCGGTCCCCGCTTCGTCGAGGAGTTCGGCCACCCGGTTGGCCTGCCACAGGGCCAGCGGTGAACGCCGGGTCGCCAGTCGGATCAGCGACCGGTCAGTCACGGTGGAGACCCACGGCCACCCGCTAGAGGTCGAACAGCGTGCGGAGAGCTTCGACCAGACGCTCACTCCGCGGGGTTCCGGCCGCGTCCTTGAGGACCACTGTGGGCTGATGGAGCAATTTGGCCACCATGGCCCTGGTCACGGCGTCGACCTGTTCCCATTGCTCATCCGACAGTTCCGTGCGCTTCGACCGCTGCCGGACGAACTCCGCCCGGCGGGCCTCCTCCACTCTCGCCCTGAGGGCCGAGACCATCGGCGCCGCGTCCCGGGCCCGCGACACCACCCGGTACCGCTCCACCTCGTCGGCCACGATGCGAGCGGCCCCGGCCACCTCCTCCTGTCGACCGGAGAGGGCATCGGCGACCGCGGACCGGAGCACCTCCATGTCGAGCAGCTCCAATCCCTCCAGCCCGGCGGCGGACGGCTCCACATTGCGGGGCACACCGAGGTCGATGACCAGAAGCGGGGCCGAGGGACTGCGCCCGCCGACGGCAGCTTCGAGCATCGGGGACTCGATGATGGGATGCGTGGTTCCGACCGACGTGAACACCACATCGGAGGAGGAAAGCAGAGGCCCGAGATCGTCCAGTGGCGCCGTGGTCACCGGGGCCCCGACCTCGCCGGACAGGGCGGCGGCGATGGCGTCGGCCCGATCCGCCGTGCGGTTGGCGATGACAAGACCGGCCACTCCGCGGCCGGCCAGCGCCTGGGTCACGCCCTCGCCCATCTCGCCCGCCCCCACCACGAGGACCCGGGCACCGGCCAGGCCGCCCTGCCTGCGGCCGGCGGCCAGGGCCACCGCGCCATGGGACAGCGAGGTGATGCCACGGGCGATGGCGGTCTCGGACCGGACCCGCTTGCCGGTCTCCACGGCGTGGCGGAAGAGCGCCCCCAGCACCGGTCCGGACACCTGTTCGAACTGCGCCCTCTCCCAGGCCCGTCGGACCTGGCCCAGGACCTCGGACTCCCCGACCACCGCCGAATCGAGCCCGGCGGCCACGGTGAACAGGTGGTCGGTGACGTCATCGTCGAACCGCACGGCCAGATGCTCGGCCAGCGTCTCCACCGGGCTCCCGCTGATGGTGGCCAGGAACTCCTGCAGCTCGGCGACACCATCGTGGAACCGCTCGACCACGGCATAGACCTCGGTGCGCAGGCAAGTGGAGAGGATCACCGCCTCGGAGAGGTTCGACTTGTCCCGCAGCCGGCCGAGGGCCTTGGGCAGATCGCTCTCGGTGACGGCCACCCGCTCCAGCAGGTCGAGCGGAGACCGGCGCTGCTCGATGCCGACGACGATCACCGACACTGGGCCACCGCCTGAGCTGCTGCCTGGATCACCTGGTGTCTCACTGGTTCAGAGCCTCGGTCGGACGATGGTGCGGGCAGGCGCCCGCCCTGCAAGCGTAGGCGGGATTGAGCGGGTTTCCGGCCGCACACCCCCGGACCTCGGGGCTCCCCGGCCGGGCGCGGCCGGTACCAGACACCGGCACGGCATCACCAGGCCACCGATTCAATCGGAGGCGCCGCGGGTCAGACCCACCGACCGGATCACCGGCATGCGATCGTCCCCCGCACTACCCATACGGCGCGCCTGGTAGAAGCTCATCACCTGCAACTCGATGCTGAGGTCGACGTAGCGCAACAGCACGTCAGGCGGAACCTCCAGCACCTGGGGGGCGAAATTGAGGATGGAGCGGACGCCGGAGGCGACCATCAGATCGGCGACGCGCTGGGCCACCGAGGCCGGGGTGGTGATGACCCCGATGGCCAGAGGGACCTCGTCGGCGATGACGGGCAGGTCGTCGAGATGGCGGACCACCACGTCGTCGACGCGTTCGCCGATGATGGCGGGATCGGTGTCGAGCAGGGCGGTCACGTTGAAGTTGCGTGCCGCAAATCCCTGGGAGCGGGCCAGGGCCCGGCCCAGGTTCCCGATGCCGGCGATCACGACGGGCCACTCGCGGTCGAGCCCGAGTTGGCGGTCGATCTGCTCGATGAGGAAGGCCGCGTCGTACCCCGCCCCCCGGGTGCCGAAGGATCCCAACAACGACAGGTCCTTGCGCACCTTGGCCGCGTTGACCCGGGCCGACGAGGCCAGCAGTTCCGACGAGACGGTGGTGGTGCCGGAGCGCAACAGCTCCTCGAGGATGCGCTGGTACACCGGCAGCCGGGTGACGGTGGCCTCGGGTATCCGCCGGGTGGTGGGTCCCGGGGGCACCGCCCGGTGATTCGACACGGGAGACGTGGGGTCGAGTGGCACTGAGTGGGATCGTAGAACCCGCAGGTCCGGTGCGAAAGCTGGCCCGGCCCACGGCCAAGCCTGCCCGGCTCTCCCGGGGTCAGGACCCCGTCTCGTCGACCGGCCGGATCGAGATCCGGATGGTGTCCCCGGGCCCCCTGACGTGGAGATGGAGTGCCGCCGAGTCCTGGTCGAGCACCAGCGCCATCTGCCCGTTGCTGTCCAGGACCAGGCCCAGTTCGCCCCCTTCGAGATCGCCGAACGCCGGCACCCGCCGGACCGGGGTGGAGCGCCCGGCGGGCCCGGTGGCATCGCCGTCCCCGGGTCGAGGGGCAACCCGCTCGACCATCACCTGGGCCGTGCCTCCCACCGAGAGCCCGATGCCCTCGAGCACCTCGGGGCGGAGCCGGAGTTGGACGTTGCCGAAGTGGTCGACCCAGGTGACGGAGGTGATGACGACGGTCGGGCCGTCGGGCAGGGTCTCGACCCGATCACGGTGGTTGGGCCTGGCCGCTGGCCGCGCCAGCGAGGAGGGTTCGATGCCGCTCCCGAGGGCTTCGGCGGCGCCGCCCAGGGCCAGGTGGGCCGCCGCCGGGGCGAAGAGGTCCCGCCCGTCGAAGGTGCGGCCCGACGCGTTGGGACCGGTGGGCCGTGACGACCTCTGGGGGTCGAGCAGGACCACCCGGTCCACGCCCCCGAGGCCGGTGGCCAGGGGCACCAGCAGCCCGTTGTCGGGTCCCACCAACCAAGTCGGACCGTCCCCGGCCACACCGATGGCCACCCCCCGCCTGGGCGTGCCGACCCCGGGATCGACCACGGCCAGGACGACCCCCGCGCCGAGGAAGGGAGCGCACCTGACCAGCAAGGCGGCACCGGCGCCCACGTCGAAGGGTGGGATCTGGTGCGAGAGGTCGATGACGGGCCGGGACGGCGCCAGCCGATGGAGCACGGCATGGACCACGCCGACGAACTCGTCGACGGTGCCGTAGTCGGAGAGGAAGAAGATGGCCGGGGTCGGTCCACCGTCAACGGCGGCCGGCCGCAACCCCCGGGGCTCGGCCGGTCCGGGCACGGTCACACCCCGCCCGGTCAGCGCCGGGTTGACCCAGTGGCCGCGGACGGGCGCGCCGCGTCCCCTCGGGCGCCGGTCAACGTCCCAGCTGCTTCGAACGCTCGGTGGCCGCCGCCACCGCCTCGATGAAGGCCGAGCGCACCGCCTTGAACTCGAGTGTGCGCAGGGCCGCTGCCGTGGTCCCCCCCGGGGACGTCACCGCCGCCCGCAGCTCGGCGGGATCGTCACCCGTCTCGGCCAGCATGCGGGCCGAGCCCAGCAGGGTGCCGACCACCAGCTGGCGGCTGACCTCGCGGGTCAGACCGGCGCTGACCCCGCCCTCGATCATGGCCTCGGCCACCAGGAAGATGTACGCCGGCCCCGACCCCGAGACTCCGGTGACAGCATCGAGATGGCGCTCCGGAAGCCGCACGACCGTCCCCACCGATCCGAGGATGGCCTCTGCCCACTCGAGGTCGGCGGCCGTCGCCGCGCTGCCGCCGGCCATGCCGGCGACCCCCGAGCCGACCAGCGAAGGGGTGTTGGGCATGGCCCGCACCACCACGTCACCGGGCTGGAGCGCGGCCTCGAGGCGGGCGGTCGACAGCCCCGCCACGATCGAGAGCACCCGCCTGATGCCCACGGCGGCCAGCGTGCGGAGCACCGACTCGGCCACGTCGGGTTTGACGGCCAGCAGCGCGGCGTCGGCCGGGACCGGCCCGTCGGCGACAGGCAGCCCGGGATGGGCAGCGGCGAGACGCCGGCGCTGGGCGGGGTCCGGCTCACTCACGGCCAGGTCCTCGAGCGGCGCCCACCCCGCGGTGATCAGGCCGCTGAGCAGGGCGGAGCCCATCTTCCCACCCCCGACGACCAGCAGTCTCGGTGCCATGCCGGAACGCTACCAGTGGCCTCCTCGCCGACCGGATGGGGCGCCCCGTGCCTCCGAGGGCCGTCGAGGCGCTCGGGGTCAGGCCGGTGCGGCTCGCTGCGAGGCGGGTCGGCGACGGTACCTTCCCTGGTACCCGATGCCCATGGCGGTGGGGAAACAGTCATCGGTGTAGGCCATGGACGCCCCCATGATCCGGTCCAGCTCCTCCTCGTCGACCCGCTCCACCGGGACCCGCCCGACCAGATACACCGCATCCTCGGGGCCCAGGGCGAAGCTCATGCCCAGCAGATCGGCATTCTTCTTGAGCAGGTACTCCCAGGTCGCCTCCACATTCGTTTCCGGGCCGGGCATGAACTGGGTCTCGTGGTGGAGGGTCCGCTGCCGGAGGGTCAACCAGACGGTGACGAACTCCTTCTCGTCGCCCCGCAGGCGCAGGTACCAGCGGGGCGCGCCGGACACCGGGTCCCCACCCGGTTGGCGATCGACCGCCACCAGCGCTCCCCCCTCGGCCAGCTGGCGCTCACCCCACCCGTCGATCACCGCGCAGACCGCCGCCCGCTCGTCGGGACCGAGGATGCCGCTCCACCGATCGATCATGAGCACTCGACGAGGCGGCCCACCGTCAACTCGGCATAGATCTCGCGCAGCAGATGGGCCGCTCTGGCCCAGGTGTACCGGCGGGCCCTCAGCACGGCCCCCGTGCTCAGGCGCTCGGCCAGCAGCGGCTCGGCCAAGATCTGGCGGACCCAGGCGGCGAACGCCTCGGGCGAGGGCTCCTCCACCAGGTAGCCGGTGCGACCGTGGTCGATGAGGCTGCGGAGGCCGCCGACGTCCGAGGCCACCACCGGGGTCCCGCACGCCGCAGCCTCGAGCGCCACCAGACCGAACGACTCGGACCGGCTCGGCACCAGGCAGACGTCGGCCGCCCGGTAGTACGTCGAGAGCAGTTCATGGGGGCGGGGCGGTACGAAGACGACCCGTTCCCCGAGGCCCAGCTCATGGACGATGGCCCGCGTCCGCTCCACTTCCGCCTCACCCTGGGGCCCACTGGGGCCGCCGACGACCACCAGCCGGGCATCGGGATGGTCGTCGGCCAGGGCCGCCACGGCCCGCACGGCAACGGCAACGCCTTTGAGCGGCTGGATCCGCCCGACGAAGAGCAGCAGCGGGCCCTGGCCCGGGAGCCCGAGTGCCCGCCGCGCCTGGCGCCGGTCACCCGGGCCGAAGAAGGCGTGATCGACACCGGGGGCCACGATGCGAATCCGGGAGGGGTCGGCGTCGTACAGCTCGTGGATCTGCGCCGCCTCCACCGAGCACGAGGCCAGGACGGTGTCCGAGCACTGGATGATCGCCGCCTCGGCCTCGGCCCGACGATGCGGGGAGTCCGCCTCGACCTCCTCGGGACTGGCCTCGGCCTTGACCCGATCCAGGGTGTGGAAGGTGGACACCAGCGGCACGTTCATCCGGTGCTTGATGATGTGGCCGGCCATGCCGCTCAGCCAGTAGTTGGCGTGCACAGCATCAAAGGGAAGGTCCTCCGCGGTGCCGAGGCTCTCCGACGTCTGCATCCGTTTGAGGACCCCGTCGGCGAACTCGTCGACCACCCCGGGCAGCGACTCCTTGGCGATGGGCGTCGGTGGCCCGGCCGAGACATGGTGGACCCGGAAGCCGGGCTCGATGCTCACCGTGGCGGGGAGATCGTCGGACCACGCCCTGGTGAACACGTCACACTCCACCCCGGCCCGGGCCAGCGCGGAGGACAGCTCGCGCACGTAGACATTCATGCCGCCGCCGTCCCCGGTGCCGGGCTGGGCCAAGGGCGAGGTATGGAGGGAAAGGACAGCCAGACGCCTCATGCGCCGCCGATCCTACCGGGAGGCCCCGCTCAGCCGGCGACGGCGGCTGGACCGGTGCCGCCCGGGGAAGTCCCGCCCTGGGCGGCGGCGCCCGGGCCGTGGGGCTCACCGGCGCCGGTGTCTCCGGTGGCTGACACCCGGCTGCCGTCCGCCTCGTCATCGTTCTCGTGGCGGAACGAGAGGTAGATGCGCATCAGCGCCTGGCGCTGGTCCTCCGTGAGGTGGTGATCGGCGAAGATGTGGCGGGACAGGTCGGTATCGCCGTCGGGCTTCTCGAGGATCCCCGCCTGCACGTAGAGGGTCTCGGCGGAGATTCGCAGGGCCTTGGCGATCTGCTGGAGGATCTCGGCCGAGGGGCGACGGAGCCCACGTTCGATCTGGCTCAGGTACGGATTCGAGATTCCCGCCAGCTCGGACAGCCGGCGGAGGGACAGACGCGCCGAGCTCCGCTGCTCACGGATGAAGGATCCCAACTCGTTGAATCGCTCAGGAAGCTCCTTCACGAATTGAGCGCCTTCGGAGTGGGAGGGATCCTTCACGACAGGAGACCGTCGACCGAGGCCCGCCCCGTCTTGTGCCGGTCGACCAGCTCGGCCTGCAGCGAGTCGATCCGCTCGTGCAATGCCCGCCGATCGACGGACACGCGACTCTCGATGGCTTCGAGCTGCCCGGCGATGCTGTTCAACTGATCGATGTCCAGCTCAGCCAGGGTGCCGATCTCGTCGGCCCCGAGGACGGCGTCGAGCTCGGCGGTCAGGTCGGACTCCTCGGTGTCGGGCGACAGCAGCAAGGGCAGGTGACCGGGGCCGGCGGGGCGCCCCGGGCCGGCGGACAGGATGGCCGGAAGATCCTCGACCAGAGCGGCCAGGTCAGGTGAGTCGTCCGAGCCCGGGTGCTCCAGGTAGGCGTGGACGATGTCCAACCGGCCCTGGATGAGTCGGCGGAGGTAGGACAGGGCCACCTCGGCCTCCTGGCACTCGGTGCGCATGGACCGGATGTCGGCCAGGGACTTGGCCTCGATGCCGTCCAGGTAGGTGCTGGTCAGAATGCGATCGAGTTCGTCCTTGTGGCTTGGCATCACGCCCGATGGTACTCCTCCGGCCAGGGCCCAGGCCCGCTCCGCCCTGCCGGGGCGTACCGGTACACGGCTCGGCCGACCACCGAGGAACGGGGAACCGGGCCGAATTGTCGACTGTCGGTACTGGCGTCTCGGGCGTCGCCTGCCACCTCGAGGGTGCCTGACCGGCGGTCCACGGACGCCACCCGCTTGATCAGCACCCGGGAGGGGTCCCTCGGGTCGCGCACCGCGATGACCTCCCCGGGCCTGGGCCAGCGGGACAGGGGCCGGGGAAGGGCCACCACGAGCACCTTGTCACCGGCGAGGAGGGCCGGGCTCATCGAGGTGCCGGCCACCTCGACCCGACGCAACCACCGACCGAGCGCGGCGCCGGCTGCTGCGCCTGCGGCCAGCGCGGCTATCCGACGGCTGACCATGACGCGCCGGCCCCGGGAGGTTCGGCGGGCGGGGGCGGGTGGCGAGGCGGACCAGCAGACGCCCCCGCTCCGATTCCACGGTCGCACGGCCGGGATGGGGCCGTCGGGTGGCGCACCGACCAGGCTGTTCGTCGGTGCACGAACCTGGGTAAGGTGACCGGCGAGGGCAACACGTCCCAGTCTGTACCAGAAGACCTTCGCTCCCACCACCCAACCAACGAGAAGGAGTTCAGCCCATGCGCATCGCAGACCACGTGCTCGCCATGATGGACCGTGTTTCCCCACCGGAGGTCGTGCACGCCCATTGCGACCTCCCCTGCGGTGTCTACGATCCGGCCCAGGCCCGCATCGAGGCGGAGTCGGTCAAGGCCACCATGGAGAAGTTCAACGACTCCAAGGACGAGACCTTCAAGGTGCGGGCCACCATCATCAAGGAGGAGCGGGCCGATCTGGTCAAGCACCATCTGTGGGTGCTCTGGACCGACTACTTCAAGCCCGAGCATCTCGAGAAGTACCCCCAACTGCACGATCTCTTCTGGAAGGCCACCAAGACGGCGGGCGAGGCCAAGAAAACGAACGACGTCGCCGTCGGAGAGCGGTTGCTGGCTCAGATCGCCGAGATCGACGGGATCTTCTGGGAGACCAAGAAGTAGCCGGAGGACCTTCGAGAGCGGCACCCCCTGAATTCAACAGCTGGCATAACATCCAAGGCATGCCCGTCAGGATGATCGGCGCCGGTCTCGGCCGGACCGGGACGATGTCGCTCAAAGTGGCGCTCGAGGTGCTTCTGGCCGGGCCGTGCTACCACATGCTCGCAGTACGGGAGCGTCCAGAGGATCCAGACGTCTGGGGGGACGCCTACGAAGGCAGGCTGCCCGACTGGCACAAGTTCTTCGACGGCTTCCAAGCCGCCGTCGACTGGCCGGCGGCCCCGTTCTGGAAGGAGTTGAGCGAGGCCTTCCCCGATGCCCCGATCCTGCTGTCCGTACGCGATCCGGACGCGTGGTGGAAGAGCGCGTCGAACACGATCTTCATCGCCGTGGAGACGTACTTCAAGCCCGACGCCCCCAACGACGGCTGGACCAGAATGGGCCGGGGGATGATGGAGCGGTTCACCCCGAGCTGGCGGGACGAGTCAGCCGCCAAGGCCGCCTATCTCGCTCACAACGATCACGTGCGAACGACGGCACCGCGCCACCGGCTCGTCGAATGGCACCCCGGCGACGGCTGGGAACCGATCTGCTCCAGTCTGGGGATGGAGGTGCCTGATCACCCGTTCCCACACGTGAACACCACCGCCGAGACCAGGGCGGAGATTGGCCTGAAGCCACTCTAAAATTGGCGGCCGAGAAGTAGCGCCCGGGGCGCCGTAGCCACATGAGCGGTGCCGGCGGAGCGGAGCCTCACGGGCGCTCCCGTGGTAGCCGTTGGCCGGGTCAGGTCCTATCGGGCACGAAGCAGCTCGAGCAGGACTGCGTCGTGGGTGATCCAGCCAGTCGAGCGTCGTCGATCGGCCCGCCACAGGACTCGCAGACACCGTAGGTGCCGTCGTCGAGGCGGCCGAGCGCGCCCTCCACCCCGTCGAGGAGCCTGTCGACGGCGTCGATCGTGTCCTCAGGCGATTGGAGGTCGTGACCATCGGGGGCTGTTCCGTCTCTCGCTTCGCCCGGGCGCCCCTCGGACCCCTGGTCCTTGCGGTCTTCGGCCAACTCGGTCTCCATGGCTGGGGAGCGTACCCGCGTCCGCTCCGGCTCCCCGTAGGGTGACGTCGTGGAGTCCATCCCTGGCCCGGATCGTCGGCCCTCCCGGCAGGAAGCCGGCGCCCTGGCCGACCTGGTCGGCAGCGGCCAACTGGTCCCCTGCATCGACGGCAGCGACCGACCCGCCGTCGAGCTGGACCAGGCGGCGTCGACCCAGGCCCACCCCGAGGCCTCCGCCCGCGTGGACGAGTTCCTCCCCTGGTACTCGAGTGTGCACCGAGGCGCCGGCTTCCGCTCGCGGCTCGCCACCGCCGCCTATGAACAGGCGCGGCGGGCGGTCCTCGAGTTCGCCGGACGGTCACCGGACGGTGCCGACGTCGCCATCTTCTGTCGCAACACCACCGAGGCCATCAACCACCTGGCCTACCGGTTGCGCCTCCATGCGGATGACGTGGTGGTCACCACCGTGGTCGAGCACCACGCCAACCTGCTCCCGTGGGGACGGGTGGCCACCCGCCGCTATGTCGAGTGCTCCACTGAAGGAACGTTCACGGTCGAAGACGTGTGTGCCGCACTCGACGGCGGCGGACGGCCGCCGGCGCTGTTGGCTGTGACCGGTGCATCCAACGTGACCGGGTGGTTGCCGCCCCTCGGGCCCATCATCGATGCCGCCCACGAGCGGGGGGTACCGGTGGTCGTCGATGCGGCCCAGCTGGCACCCCACCGGCCCCTGCCATCCTCCGCCGACTTCCTGGCCTTCAGCGGCCACAAGCTCTACGCCCCGTTCGGCTCCGGCGCCCTCATCGGACCGCGGTCGGTGTTCGAGGTCGGCGATCCCTTCCTCGCCGGCGGTGGTGCGGTGGACCTGGTGGGCTTGGACGAGGTGATCTGGACGGCCCCCCCGGACCGGGAAGAGGCCGGCTCGCCGAACGTGGTCGGTGCCGTGGCCCTCCATGCGGCCATCGACGCCCTCGGCCACATCGGGTGGGAGCGGATCGTCGCCCATGAGGTCGGGCTGGCCGATCGGTTGGTCAACGGCCTCCGTTCCATCCGCGGAGTCCACCTCCTCGGGCCCAATGGTTCCGAAGCAGCCGCGGTGCGGGCGAACGGCCACCTCCAGGTCGAGACGCTGCCGGTCGCCGCCTTCACCGTCGACGGCATGCACCACGCCCTGGTGGCATCCCGCCTCAGCGCCGAGTACGGGATCGCGGTGCGCCACGGGTGCTTCTGTGCGCACCCCTACGTGGTGCGCCTCCTCGGACTGGCCGACAACGACGTCGCCGCCTACAGGGACGAGGTCCTCCGGGGGGACCACCGGCATGTCCCTGGCGCAGTTCGGGCCAGCGCCGGCCTCGGGACATCCGGTCAGGACATCGACAGCCTTCTGACCGCGGTCGACGAATTAGCCGCCGGGGCGCCGGCACCCGTGCCGTACCAGCAGGACGAGGCGACCGGCGACTTCTTCCCCATTTCGGATCAGGACGGTTGGCGCGATGCGGCACTCGAGCCTGGTGCTGCCTGCGCGCGGGGGTGACGAATCAGGTGGGTGGGCACCGTGGGTGGGGGCCAAGAGCCTACGATCAGCGGATGCTCCGCCGCCTCAGACGACGCGCTTCCAGCGTGGAACCGGCATTGCCGCTGCGCCC
>Ga0070765_100002808_pt1 | contig 11042 bp, 10 predicted proteins | sample HubBroMetageWFT5_FD_71516 | JGI IMG/M metagenome (GOLD analysis project Ga0070765, IMG submission 71516) | Warmed and freeze-thawed soil microbial communities from the Hubbard Brook experimental Forest, New Hampshire - Hubbard Brook CCASE Soil... | ecosystem: Environmental > Terrestrial > Soil... | reverse complement strand
CGACGTACACGAACACGCCGGCCGACGGTCCGTACAACATGACGTACGTGATCGGCAGCTGGAACCAGGTCACCTGGGGTACCCAGGCGCACGTTGACTACATCTCGGAGATGAACAACCGGCGCCTCTGGAACACCACCACCGGTGACAGCTACAACGACACCCAGCCCAGCGCGGGCTAGTCGATCGCAACTCCGGGGCCGGTGGGCGTTCGTCCCGCCGGCCCCGTCGCCGTGGTGCTGGCTTCCTAAGCGCTCCGGAGAGCAGCTCTCCGCGGTGCGCTAGCCGGGTGGAAGCGGGAACGTGGCGGACAGCAGCGTGCCCCGGCCGGCGGTGCTTTCGACGTTGAGTCGTCCTCCGAGCGCGGTCACCCTGTCGCTCACTCCCACCAGGCCATGGCCGCTCGCATCCGCCCCTCCGATCCCGTCGTCTCGGATTCGGATGTCGAGCTTCCCGTCCTCCACCCGCACGCTAACCTCGGCCCGCTCCGCACGCGAGTGCTTCACCACGTTCGTGAGAGCCTCCGCAACGACGAAGTACGCGCTTGCTTCGATCTCCGCCGGGAACCGCCGGGCTGGGACCTCCATCCGGACCGGAAGGTCCAGCCGCGAGACGATCGCGGTCACACCGCTGCGGAGGCCCCCCTGCGTGAGGACTGCAGGAAGGATCCCGTGTGCCAGCTCGCGCAGCTCTGCATTGCCCTGCTGCGACTGCTCGAGCGCCTCGGCAACGAGCGACTCCGCCTCCTCGTCGTTCGTTTTGAGCGCTCGCTGAGCAAGCTTCAAGGTCACGATCGTGTGTACGAGTCGCTGCTGTGCGCCGTCATGGAGGTCGCGGACGACACGGCGGCGGGCCTCGTCCGCCTCCGTCAGCAAACGCGCTCTCGACGCGGTGAGCTGGTCGCGGCTGTCGGCGTTGGCGATCGCGGTATCGAGCAGCTCTGCGAACTTCGACATCCGCTCCTCGGTGTCAGTGGGTGGGGGCTCCTCGCCTCTCCAGTTGGCGACCGCGACGCCCCACAACCGACCTTCGACGACGATCGGCGCGCCGACGCTCGCGCGCACTCCCAGCTCGCGGGCGATTCCGGCAATGCTTCCGTGCGTCCCCTCGCCGTGCTCGATCCGCGCAGGCCGCTTGGCTGAACGCACCAACGAGGTAACGTTCTCGCCGCCGTGCCCCACCCGCGTGCCCGCGGGCGGTCGCTGCGGGCTCGGCCCGCTATGGGCGAGCACCACCACTTGCTCATTTGGCTCGTAGCGGCCGAGCACCGCGTGGTCCGCGCCGAGCACATGGTTCATCTCGGCAGCCACTGCCTCAAACACCGCGGACGGCGGCGCGCCCTCCGCCACGAGCGTCGCCACGCGCCGGAGCGCGGCCTGCTCCTCCGCGAGCCGTTCCACCTCGGCACGCGCCTCGGCGTTGGCGATGGCCGTTCCGATCAGCTCCGTGAACTGGCCGAGGCGAGACTCCGTGTCTGGCGGCAGCGGCTCATCCGTGACGGTCGCGGTGAGCATCGCGCCCCAGACCCGGCCCTCGACGAGGATCGGCGAGCCGACGACACCGCGAATACCGACTGACCGTACGCCCTCGGCGATAGGGCCGCGCCTTGCCAGGTAGTCATCCATTCGTGCCGGCTGCCCCGTCCGACACACGCGCGCGGTGACGTTGTCGCCTTCGAGCGGCCAGCGAGACCCGACCGGAAAGATGTCGAGCTCTCCGGCGCTGGCGACAACCACCGCGTCACCGTCGCCCTCGTAGCGCATCATCCGCATCTCATCCGTGCCGAGCAACCGGCCGATCTCCTCGGCGATCGCCGTGAAGATCTCCGTCTGGGACGCTTCATGCGCAACTAGCTCGGCCACGCGCCGGAGCGCGGCCTGCTCCTCCGCCAAGCGTTCAACGTCCGACCGGGCCTGCACGTTGGAGATCGCGGTTGCCACGAGCTCTGTGAACTCCGCCATCCGCGGCTCGGCATCCTCGGGCAGCCGCTCGGCGCGCGAGTTCGCGATCCCGAGTGAGCCCCAGACCCGGCCACCGACGAAGATCGGGGTTCCGACCGCGCAACGCAGCCCGGCGTCGCGCGCGTACGCCGCGAGCGGGCCCCCGCTATTCCTATAGGCATCAAAGCGAACGGGCCGCTTCGTCTGATAGACGACGGCCGAGACGCTATCTCCTTCGAGACTGAAGCGGGCCCCGACTCTGGCGCTCTCGCGCACCTCACCCCAGATCCCGACGACGATGGCATCTTGCTCATGCGCATACCGGAGGACAGCGGCAGACTCGGCCTCGAGAAGCCGCCCCACCTCCTCGGCGACCTGGGCGAAGACCTCCTCTGGCGGGGACCCGCGGGCTACCAGCGTCGCCACCCGCCGCAGCGCCGACTGCGCCTCGGCGAGTCGCTCGAGTTCGGCGATCTCCGCTTCCCGATGCGCCGAAGTCGCCAAGCGCATCCCGAGATCGCCCCACTGCAACGTTGCCTCGACGAACTCGAGCAGGACACGATCCGTGATCCCGAGTCGCTCGGCTACGGGGTGCGCCTCCTCGCGCACCACTTCCAGACCGATTCGCCACGCCTGGAGCATCTCGTCCGCCGTGATCCCCTGACGGACCCGGGTTTCTCCGGAGCCCCGGAAGTGCTCCGCGGCGCGGCTCGGATCCGCTTCGGGATCAAGGACCGCCTCCAGAACGTTCCGCGTATTGGTCAAAGTGACCGGGAGCAACTCCTCCGCCGGGAGCTTCGCGTAGGACGGCAGTAGTTCCCGGATACGCACCGTGCCGCGCTCTGCGATCCGGTCTACCTCGCCGAGCAACTCCTCAGCAAGCTGTTCCAACGAGCTGCGGACGTCCTCCCTGCTTGAAGCCATGCCGCCTTACCTCTAGCCAGAGTCGCGCAGGTACATGAGCGCCGCGAGGACTCGGCGGTGGCCGGTCGGCGTGCTGTCGATGCCGAGCTTCTGGAAGATGCTGGTGACGTGCTTCTCGACTGCGGCCGTGGTAACCACGAGCGCGTCGGCGATGCCGCGGTTTGACTTTCCCTCGGCGATCTGCGCGAGCACTTCACGTTCGCGGTCGGTCAGCCGCTCGAGCGGCCCGCCGGGCGAGCGACGGCGCCCGAGCATCCGCCCGACCACCTCCGGATCGAGCGCACTTCCCCCGGCAGCTACTCGCGCGACCGCGTCGATGAACGCCTCGACGTCACCGACCCTTTCCTTGAGCAGGTACCCCACGCCTTCCGCGCTGTCGCCGATCAGGTCAAGCGCGTATGACTCCTCGTAGTGGCTGGAAAGCACCAGGACCCCGGTCGCCGGCTGGCGGCTGCGCAACTCGAGCGCGGCGCGCAGGCCGTCGGCTCCGTGGCCCGGTGGCATCTGAATGTCGACGACCGCCACGTCTGGACGGTGCGCAAGCGCCTTGCGGAGGAAGTCCTTGGCGTCGCCCGCCCGGCCGACGACGTCGAACCCGGCCTCTGCGAGCAGCCGGACGATCCCCTCCCGCAGGAGGACGTCATCCTCAGCAACCACGACCCGCACTGGCGGCGACACGACTCAACGTTACTCGTCCGACCGCGCCATGGCTACACGTCCAGCAACACTCCCCGCAGAGTCTCGCTCGCCAGCTCCTCCTTGGGGACGAAGGCAAGCTCGCGCTCCCCATCACGCGGCTCGATGGCGAGGAAGGCCTCGCTGTCACTCGACGTCAACACGACCCGTGGGCGCCACGGCAGATCCGATAGCTGGTAGCCCAGGTCGGTTCCATCGCGATCGGGAAGCCCGATGTCGACAAGGACGGCGTCCGGCCGCGAGTGTTCCGCAACACGCAGCGCCTGCGCCGCGTCGGGCGCGGTCATGACAGATCCGACGCCCAGGTCTGTGAGGATCCTGGCCACCAGCCCCAGAAAGGCTGGATCGTCGTCGACGACAAGCACTGAACGGGCCATGCTCTGATCATCGCATCAGGGCGTAGGCCGGACGGTAGGGCTAGCCCGAGTCCCGATCCATCTGCCCTACCGCCGATGTCCGCTCGGTCGGAGCGAGGTCTCGGGTCTGGGGGTATCGCGCAGCCGGCCGGCGGCGCGGATAGTGCACGCATCGCCCCTTCGACGGCAGGAGATGCAGCAGATGCTTGACACGCGAGACAAGCACCAGCTCAACCCGGTAACGCTCAGATCAGATGAGGCGAGCGTCGACACCGACACCGGTGTGACCGGGACGGCCCTCCATCCGCCCCCTCACCTCACGCTCGTCAACGGCGGGAGCACCAGGGTCGTCCCGCTTTACGGCGAGCAGCGGGACGCGATCGTTCCGCCGTCGCCTCCGCTCGACGACGCCCGCTCCGCCGCAGTCCTTCGTGGATGGTTCGTTCAGTCGCTCCTGCTCGAGGCAATTGTCCGCGACGAAGTCGGCGAGGCTGCTGCCGCCGAAAACGCTTTGCAGCGCGCGCTTGGGCTCGCCGAGCACGACCGCGTCTTATCGCCATTCCTAGTTGACCCGATCCCCGAGCTGCTCAAACGCCACGCCCGGACGGCCACGGCACACGCAGACCTAATCTCTGAGATCTTCGACCTGCTGGCCGGACTCCAACGTGGCTCACCAGGTGAGACGATGGAGACACTGCGCGAGCCGCTCACCGACAGCGAGACCCGCGTGCTGCGCCTTCTCGCCACCGACCTTTCCAAGCGAGAGATCGGCAACGAGCTCTACGTGTCAGTGAACACAATCAAGACGCACGTCAAGCACCTCTACGCCAAGCTCGACGTGCGGACCCGGCGTCAGGCGGTCGAGCGCGGCCGCCGGCTCGAGCTGCTCACCTACTCGTCGCGCAGCCGATGAGCTCGGACCCGGCCCGCACGAGTAACGCACGCCCTGGAGGATCTTCGCTCTCGCACGGCGAGGCCCCGGTCGCCCCGATGACCCGGCTAGTGGATGAGATGCTCGATCGCTACGTCGAGTGGCGCGAGGATGCCTACGCGGTCAAGGAGGCGTACACGCGCTGGTGCGGTGCGCCAGCTCGTGACGAGAAGTGGCGATTCTCCGTATACATGGCATCACTTGAGCTAGAGGAAGCCTCGGCCAAGACCTACGCCGCAGTTGTGAGTAAGCTCGACTCTCGACTCTCGGCTGCGGCAGGCGGAGCGCCGTACCGGACTAACCGCGAAGCGCCGCGCGAACCGACAGTCGGAGGAGTTCGCCCACCCATTTCTCCCGCACTACGGACCAACGCGGCGAACGCCCGCTCCGCCGGGATAGCCCGCGCGGCCTTGCGAACGCTCGACCGCGGAGCTCGACGCGCCTCAGTGCTGCCACGCGCCCAGGATGTTGGAAGCACAAGGCGGAGCGCCGCCGGCGCCGCGCCACCCTGTCGGAACAAACGCGGTCAGGGAAGCCGCTGCGGCCGATGCCAGCGGAATCACAAATGCGGGTCTCGACCGGCGCATGGCGCCGAACCTGAGTTTCGCCAGATGCACGTCCGCTGGATCGGTAGCTACGGGCCTGTCGGCCGGCTAGCGCCGGCCGGCAGCTGACGATCGCTCTGCTCGCCTGAGGCGGTCGAGGCCGGGGTTGCGCTTCGCCACGAACTCGATCGTCGGGGCATCGCTGTCGCGGACGCATGCCTCGCCGGACTTGGCCGGGCGACGTATTGCACCGTGACGGCCAGCTGAAGCTCAGCTCCGGTTACGCCGGATAGTGGGCGCCGCAGAGGTTGAGTCGCAGCGAGTAGACCGAGCTCGTTGCGGTGATGAACAGGTCGTTGCGCTTGGGCCCGCCGAAGGTCAGGTTGGAGACGATCTCGGGAACGTGGAGCTTGCCCAGCAGCGTGCCGTCTGGATCGAAGCAATGGAGTCCGTCGTGGGCCGCCGCCCAGATCCGTCCCGCATCGTCGAGCCGGATCCCGTCGAATGAACCCGCATCGCAAGTCGCGAAGACCTCTCCGCCGGCGAGGCGGACTTCGTCCTCGACGTCGAATCGCCGAATGTGCTTCTGGTGGGTGTCGACGATGTAGAGCTGGCTCTCGTCGGCCGAGAACGCGAGACCGTTCGGCCGGGCGAAATCGTCGGCCACGACCGTAGTCTCGCCATTCGAAGGATCGACGCGGTAGACGTTGCACGCGCCGATCTCGCTAACGGCCCGGTGTCCCTCGTAATCACTATCGATCCCGTAGGCAGGGTCGGTGAACCAGATCGAGCGATCAGAGTGCTCGACGAGGTCGTTGGGGCTATTGAGCCGCTTAGCGTCATGGCGGTCGGTCAGCACCGTGACGCTTCCGTCGTGGTCGGTTCGACTGACGCGGCGATGGCCATGCTCACAGCTCACCAAACGACCCTGCCGGTCGACGGTGTTGCCGTTGGAATAGCCCGCCGGAGCGCGGAACACGCCGACCACGCCCGTGAGCTCGTCAAATCGCAGCATCCTGTCGTTCGGGATGTCGCTGAACAGCAGATAGCGGCCGGCAGGGAAGTACGCCGGCCCCTCGGTCCAACGACCCCCCGTGTACACACGCTCCATCCACTTATCGCCCTTCAGGCCGCGGAACCGCTCATCGATGACCCCCAGCTCCGTCCTGATCCGATCCACCACGAACTCACCCTATCGTCATCAGCGCCCCGCCTAATGCGCGGCACATGGCCCCGTCGCTACCGGACGCAGCTCAGTCATCGATAGCGATGCTGTATGACGTCAGGTCGTCAGGTCGTCAGGTCGTCAGGTCGTGCGCTTGCGCGTGGCCTCTAGCTCGGCGGCGCGCTCGCGGATACGGTCCTCGTCGGTGATCGCGTGCCAGCGGGTCGCGCGGCGTTGGCCGGTTCTGCGGATCCGGCTGGCGGCCTCCAATTCTCGGAGCAGCACCAGGACCTGGTCACGCTTTGTCTTCGCCCGTTCGGCAAGGGCTGTCGTGGTCAGTCCGCCGTTTCCCGAAAGCAGCGACTCGAGCTCGTCGACGGTTACGGCATTGACGGCCTGGCTGGTCCCAGCCTTCCGCGCGAGCTTGCGCGATCGGCGCGCCGGTTCATGAGATGCGGCGGATCGGGTCTGACGATTTGTTCTCTCGGAACCCCGGGTATGGCCGCTCGCCGCGGAGGCTGACACTTGACGACTCGTCGCCGCACTGGGGAACGACCCGTCGCCGCCATGCTGGCGAGTGCTGCTTCTCGATCGATGCGACAGCGACCGTCAGACTGTCTAGGGTGACGGAGCCCCCGAAGAAGATCGACGGCGCGGAAGTCCTGCAGGTTGCGAGGCTCGACCACTCGACGCCAACCGGGCGAACCCGGCACGCCATAGCGGGTCGCGAGGTCACCGCCTTCGCGGGCCTCGCACTAGCGCAATACGACGACGACCCAGGCGTCTATCTCTTCTATTGCGACAAGGACTGGAACGCCGTGACCGACACCTACCACGACAACCTAGAAAACGCGATCGCTCAGGCCGAGTTTGAGTTCTACCCGATCGAATTCGCTCCCGTGGCCACCTAGCCCTAGCGGTCGGTCTTCGATCAACGCGGCAGCGAAATTCCCGAATCCGCGGTTGCCGTGCCCGCTGGGCAGAAAAGTTGGCGAAACACTGGTGAAGCGGGATGATGGAAGCGTGGAAGGGAATCAGAACGAGCGCGAGCTTTACCGGAAGATCATCCGCCATGCCAAAGCGGTTCGTGACCGCGCTGCCGAGTCGCTACGACGTCCCCGCGCGGTGAAGGGCCAGGGAGACGTTGGAGAACAGGCTGACGTTGCCCAGAGGCGGCGGCGGGTTCGGCGGCACGACTAATCACGCCGCGACGGCACGGCTCGCGCCCCCGAGCGCGAACACGGTTCGGGAAGATCGTCAGATCAGCGTCGAACTGATCCCTCACCCAATCCCGCCATCGCAAGCCGCGCCCGACTACCCCCTTTTCGATCGAACCGACACTCTCGCCGCCGCGGCGGGCCCACTGCCGGTATCGGAGCGGATGCGGCGAAGAACCGAACCCGCCCGGCGTCAACGCGCGTGACCTCGCCGGCGTGACCTCGCCGGCGATCAGACCGAGACCGGCAGTGCTGCCGCCAGCCCCCTCCAGGCGATGCTCGACCGGCGACAGAACGTCTAGGACAGCGAGCCCTGGCCGATCCTCCCGTTTGCTCTGATTGCCAAGCGCTCGACCGCTGCCGGTTCTCGATCAAACCGCCGCTCCGGCCTGATCCGTCCGGAGTGTCTGCCGCGCCACGTGTCAGCCTGAGAACAGGGGGTCCAGCATCCGCTCGTTGGGTACGCCGATCGACGCGTGGGTCTGCACCATCTTCCACTCGCCATCCTCGTGATTCACGACGGCGGTTATTCGGACCGGGACGCGCTTCCCTCCTATCTCGAAATACCCGTGCCCGGCGGCCCAGCCAACGGTGCCCTCTGCGAATGCCTTGACGTCATCGAGACCGGCGGTTATTCCGATCTCGGCGTCAGGAGTCGAGTCACGCATAAGTCGCATGATCTCGTCGTAGCCCTCGCTCCATTCGGCGGGATCGGATCCGATGGCGACTGCGCACGGGTCGCGGGACGTCCGCCGTCCGATCTCGTCGAGGTCCGAGTTCGCAATCGCCTCCACAACGTCGCGCAGGACCTGCTCGATCTCAACTGAGGATTCAGGCATTCTCGCCCCCTTTTTCGCTCGTTTGAGCGATCCTAACCGCGCGCACCGTTCGACTCGAGTTCGCTCCTGTCGCCTTGCAGCGGCAGACTGACGCTCATCGATCAAAGGAGCACGTGGTTCTGTGCGAGCTCGCTCCACTCTGATCTAGGATTGATCGGTTGACCATAAGGGTTGGGTTGACCGCGCGCCCCGGCGAGGAGAGGATGAGTGACGATGGAGGAACACGAGGTCGCCACGCAGGACGGACGCGTACTGAAAGTGCTGGAGGATGGGGATCGCGTGGGCCGGCCGGTGCTCGTGCACAATGGCATGCCGAGCTCACGGCTGTTGTTCGCTTCCGATGTGCGAAGTGCGCAGCGGCTCGGTATTCGCCTGATCTCGTATGACCGACCCGGCTACGGTGGCTCGACCCGGCGGCCGGGACGCAGTGTGGCTGACTGCGCCGAGGATGTGCGCGCCATCGCTACGGCCCTGGACATAGATCGCTTGGCCGTCTGGGGCATCTCCGGCGGTGGCCCGCACGCTATCGCTTGCGCAGCCGTGTTGCCTGACCTCGTCATGAGTGTCGCGGTGTTGGCGTCGGTCGCGCCTTGGGGCGCGGAAGGTCTCGACTACTTTGCTGGGACGGGCGAGTGGAACGTGGAACAAGTCTCGCTGATGCTCGAGGATCCGGCGGCTGCCCGCGCCAAGTGCGAGGACAACCGCGTTCAGATGCTCACTCAGACGCTGCCGGAGCTCATGGAGTTCCTCAAGACGCTTCTGGCGCCGGTTGACGCGGCAGCGCTTACCGGCGAGCTCGGACAGTATGTGATCGACGCGACCCGCTCAGGGATGGCGACGAGTTCAGATGGCTGGTGGGACGACGGCCTGGCGATACTCGAGCCCTGGGGATTCGAGTTCGGTTCAATCCGCATTCCGGTCCTGCTGCTTCACGGCCGGCACGACCGCTTCGTCCCATTCGCCCACGGTGAGTGGCTCGCGCGGACCATCCCGGGCGTCGAAGCCAGGCTCACTGACGACGACGGGCATCTGACGCTGACTACGCATCATCTGGACGAGGTTCACTCCTGGCTGCTGGAGCGCATGTAGGCACCAGCGACCGAACGGAGGTCGGAGCTGCCGCTGCTCGACCAAAGCGGTGGCTCGACTCGACTGGGCGCGAGGACCGACGTGGCCTCCGATGTGGCCTCCGATTCGTGGCGAGAGACGATCAGGCGGCTCGGCCGACTTTTGATATTGAGCCCCGCGGGCCCAAGCTGTCTCGTCAGACGATCGGGACCCTCGCTCGTGGCGGAAGCAGGCTCGCCGGCGCCACCGTGAACGGGTCTGTCCGCACATGGCTCACCGACGGCGACGGGCAGCTAACGCTGGCAACGTGGCCCGGGAACTTCTGAGCCCGTTTCGACCCTCTGGAAGTCATCAACCACCATGGCGACGTGATCGCACGCGGTGGAAGTTCGTGACCGTGGCCGGCGGCCATCTCAAGCCTGGTGATCCTCACTCGCTTGGCCAGGAGCGAGTCTCCTCAGCGTGGCAGGTGTCCGAAGCCGCCGACGCGCACATGATGAGTAAAGGCTCGCTTCCGCTTCGGCTACTTACAGCCATCTCGATTGACCCCGATCGGGCTTCCGACGCTGCTCCTCTGGAACGCCAACAGCCACGCTGACCGACACGGCCACACCTGCCCCTCCGCCCCGGCGGCGATACAGCGGTCCAGCGGCGCCGATCTGACGGCCGCCCTAACCCGTTAGCCACGAACTCCTGAGTAACAAGCAAAAAGAGCAGCAACCTCGGGGCTTGCGCATAGGCGACGTTCCGCTCGTCCAGTTACGGGATTGATCGGAGTTCGGCGTGTGGTCTGCGAGCCGTGAGATTGGCGCGAGGCGGAGGTGGTTCGTGCGGGCGGACACCTGCTTCGTCGCCCCGATGAGACTGTGGCGCAAGGCCGCCGGCGTTGCGCGAACGCTGGTGGAGTTAGCGCCCAACCGGCACGCCTGACTACGTCCGACGGAGCGAAGGCTCGCCCACTGTGGATCTCTCTGGCACACCCGCGGCGATCCGGCGCAAGTCGGCTGCCGTGGTCGACGGCGACCTCGTGCCGGCGCCCCTTGCCCGCCATGCCTTGCTTACCCAGTCGGTGGTCTGATCGTGGTCCGGTGGCAGGCATGAGCGACCGGCGTCGCGTCGGCCTCGTCGTCCAGGTTGGGCCGCGCGCCGACGGTCGCTCCTTTCGTCTAGCACGTCGCGTTTGCGCTCTGACTTCGAGGCGGCTAGTGCTCAGCGCCTGATAGGCGGCGGTGCATCGACGTAGCGTCGATCGCGGCCTAGGTGTAGTTCCTGACCACGTTGTTCCGCCGGTGAGGTAGCCATCCGGTGCTCCTTGGAGGCTGACAGGTGCTCAAGCCAGTCAGTCCCAAGGAGGACACCGG
>Ga0070765_100002806_pt1 | contig 11045 bp, 9 predicted proteins | sample HubBroMetageWFT5_FD_71516 | JGI IMG/M metagenome (GOLD analysis project Ga0070765, IMG submission 71516) | Warmed and freeze-thawed soil microbial communities from the Hubbard Brook experimental Forest, New Hampshire - Hubbard Brook CCASE Soil... | ecosystem: Environmental > Terrestrial > Soil... | reverse complement strand
TCTTCTCGTTTCGATCGAGGCGATCGCGGTACTACCCACCCGCTCGGAATAGTCGCACCGACCGCCAGCTGGCGCACAATCGCTACCGGTCGTCGCGCCGGCTGGGGTGCGATGCTCGTGTTCGTGGCGAAGCAGCGACAGTGAGATGCCGAGCCCGATTGGGGATCGTCCGGAAGCTGACTAGACACATTGATGGTGCTGGCAGAGGCGGTAGTCTGGGCACCCGTGACGGAGAGCGTGCAGGTGGTGAGGGGTGGCCAGGCACGTGCGTACATCATCGCCGAGGAGCACGAGGACGGATCGCTGCTGCTGGCGCCCGAGCCGGTCTCCAGCGCCCGGCGGACGGTGCCCGCCGAAGACGGCCGAGCCGCGGCCGTTCCTGAGGTCGCCGGGATCCTCCAGGTGCGCGACCTGACGGTGACTTACGGCCCCAAGAGGGCGGTCGACGCGGTCAGCTTCGAGATCCGTCGGGGAGAGATCTTCGGTCTTCTCGGACCGAACGGAGCCGGCAAGACGAGCACGCTGAGCGCCATCGAAGGGCTGGTCAAGCCCCAGTTCGGGACGATCCTGCTCGACGACATCGACAGCAGGCGCCATCCCAACCAGGCCAGGGCCCGAATGGGCGTGCAGCTTCAGGCGACCAGCTTTCAGTCCGAGCTGAAGATCAGCCAGATCGTGCGGCTGTACGCCGGGCTCTACGGCGTCGAGCTCTCCGGTCAGCAAATACTCGACGGCCTGCGCGTGATCGGGCTCGAGGGCGAGGCACACAAGCCGTTCAAGCAGCTCTCCGGCGGACAGCAGCAACGCCTCTCCCTTTACATCGCGGTCGTCCACGACCCCGCGTTACTGCTGCTCGACGAGCCCACCGCCGGCCTCGATCCGCAATCCCGCCGCCAGCTGTGGAGCCGGATCGAGCACATCCGCCAGGAGGGCGGAAGCATCCTTTTGACGACGCACTCGATGGAGGAGGCCCAGGCGGTCTGCGACCGGGTCGCGATCATAGATAACGGCACGCTGCTGACGACCGAGACGCCACATGACCTGATCGAGAAGCACAAGAACGACCCCCGGGTCCGTGAGGTCGCGCGCGGCGAAGTGACGCTGGAGGATGTGTTCATCGGGCTCACCGGGAGCGAGATCCGTGACTAGCTCGAGGGCGACGGGCGACCCACCACTGCGCCTCGTGTTCGGGTCACTGCTGCGCGCGGACTTCCTCGTGTTTCTCCAGCACCGCCGGGCGCTGATCATCAGCCTGGTGTTGCCCGTCTTCGTTCTGATCAGTACGAGCGGAACCAAGGCCACCGATAAATTCGGCGGGGCGGAGTTCGTAATCGGGTTAGCGATCGCCTACGGGCTGCTCTCGACGTCGCTGATCGGCTACGGGCTGACTGTCGCGCGAGACCGCGAGAAGGGTGTCTTCCAGCGACTGCGCGTCACCCCGGCGCCGACCTGGACGATCATGACCAGCCGGCTGGCGATGCAAGCGGTCGCGAACCTGATCATCGCGGTCGTCGTCGTGATCATCGGCGGCCAGATCCATCACATCTCGCCCTCCGCTGGGCAGTACGCACTGGTGCTGCTGGTCTCGATCCTGGCGGGGGCGGTGTTCCTCAGCATCGCTCAGGCGATGGTTGGTCTGGTGAAGTCAGCCGACAGCGTCCAGGCGATCGCGCGGGTGCTGTTCGCCGTCCTGATCCTGCTCGGGCTTCTGGGCCAGAGCGGCGCGCTCGGCACCTTTTGGAGTTCGGTCGCACGCTGGACGCCAGTCGGGGCGGTAATGACCCTGTTCGCCGGCGTGCTCAACCTGCACGCCTGGTACAGCCGCGACACGCTGGCGCTGCTGGCGTGCCTGGGCTACATCGTCGTATTCGGCGGGATCGGCATCCGCTGGTTTCAGTGGGACGCCCGATAAGAGCGGAGTGCGGCTGCTCGACTGCGACTGACGCGGCTGCGTCGACCGGTGCCCGCCCGAGCGACAAACCGGAGTGCTGGGCTCGATCGCGGCTGGACTCAGCTGTGAGGCTGTTATAGCGTCGCGCTTGCGATGAGGTGGGCGATCGGCTTGGTGCTCTCGACGGCTATTGGGCTTGGGCTATCGGGATGCGGCAGCAGCTCACAGAGCAGCTCGACGGGCCTTGCGATCAGCGCCTACGTGGTGCGGGGCAACGAGGAGACCGGCTTCCATCCCGCCGGCCGACCGCAAGTCGCCCACACCGTCGCGGCCGACGAGGCTGGTAATCCGAACGCCGCCGACGACGAGAAGCGGCTGACTTCGGAGGGGTTCATCCAAGGGGTCACGGTCAACACGAGCAGCGCTGACGGCGGACAAGGAGGCTCATCGGTGACCGAGCTTCACTCCCCCGCCGTGGCCTCGCGTGAGCAGCACGCGTCGGTTCAAGAGGCTGCGCTCGAGCAAGGCGGCGCAACGGTCTCCCACTTCGCGGTGGCGGGGATCCCCGGCTCGACTGGGATCGTCGCCCCGGCCCCGCCCGGGGGTCAATCCACCGCCAACCTCTACTTCCGTGAGGGGCGCTGCGCGATGTGGGTGGGAGACTTGACCTCTAAGCCCAACTATCGAGCGGCGGTGACGGCCGCGGCCGTCGCGATCTACGCGCGTACCAACGGGCGACCGGGCGCCTGCACGGGCTGACGCCCAGGCGCGATCCAAGGTTCTACGAGTTCGAGGTGTGGGACTTCGCGCTGCACCACGCGATCGTCGCCGCCAGCCGCAACTCGCTGCTCGTCGCCATGTACCGGGAGGTGGAGCAGGCTCGGAAGGGCGCGCTATGGGGCAACCTGAAGCGCCGCAACGACTCGCGCGACCGGCGGGCCGCCTACCACGCCGACCACGAGCGGCTCGTGGACGCGCTAAGCGCGCGCGAGCTCCAGCGGGCGATGGAGGTGATGGACGCGCACTTGGCGCGGGTCGAGGTGAACCTGCTCGGGAGTCGCGGGGAGCGAGACAGGCTTTAACTCAGGGGCGAACGATGGCGGCGGCGTTGGAGCTGCGGAAATTCACAGGCCTTCTACAGTCAGTTCAGTCAGTGCCGCCGGCAGGATTCGAACCTGCGACCCTCGGATTAAAAGTCCGCTGCTCTGCCAACTGAGCTACGGCGGCGGGGGGCGCCATGATCGCGCATCGGCTCTGCTCGATCCCCGCCGGAGCGGACTTTGGCGCTGAGGTCACGTATATGTGAGCTTAATCGCCAGAGTCCGGGAGCGAGGCGGACCTCAGTGGCGGAAGTGGCGGCGTGAGGTGAACACCATCGCCGCGCCGGCGGCATCGACGGCCTCGACGATCTCGTGGTCGCGGACCGAGCCGCCGGGCTGGATGATCGCGATCGCGCCCGCGTCGAGGGCAAGCTGGGGCCCGTCCGGGAACGGGAAGAAGGCATCCGAGGCCAGCACCGACCCCACCAGCGAGGACCGGGATTTCTCGATCGCGAGGCGCACGGAGTCGACGCGGCTCATCTGGCCGGCGCCGATGCCGACAGTGGCGAGGTCGCGACAGATCACGATGGCGTTGGAACGGACGTGCTTGCACACCTTCCAGGCGAAGGACAGCTCGCCCCATTCGGCCTCGGTCGGCGTGCGCTGGGAGACGACCTGCATCTCGGAGCGCTCCTCGAGGTCGTAGTCGCGGTCCTGGACGAGCATGCCGCCGACGACCTGGTGGAGCTGGGGGTCGATCATGTCGGGGTTGCGGCGTTCGCGGTCGTCGAGGAGGCGCATGTTCCGCTTGGACTCGAGTACCTCGAGCGCGTCCTCGTCGTAGCCGCGCGCGAACAGGACCTCGACGAACTGGTCGGCGATCGCCTCGGCAAGGGTGCGGTCGACGCGGCGGTTGAGGCAGATCACGCCGCCGTAGGCCGAGATCGGGTCGCACTCGAAGGCCTTCTGATAGGCCTCCAGCGCGGTCTTGCCGACGGCCACCCCGCACGGGTTGTTGTGCTTGATGATCGCGCAGGCGGGGATCTGGAACTCGCTCACGAGCAGCCGGCCGGCGTCCAGGTCCAAGAGGTTGTTAAACGACAGCTCCTTGCCGCCGAGCTGGGAGACCATCGATAGGACGTGGGTACGAGTTCCGACCTGCGAGTAGTAGGCGGCGCGCTGGTGGGGGTTTTCGCCGTAGGGAAGCTCGAGCACCTTCTCGAACGCCCGCACCATCAGCGCCGGGAAGTCGGCGCCCTTCTCCTGGAACCAACGCGCGATCGCGGTGTCGTAGCGCGCGGTGTAGGCGAACGCCTCGGCGGCGAGACTCTCGCGGGTCGTCGGCGAGAGCCGGCAGTCGAATTCGCGCAGCTCGGCCAGGATCGCGTCGTAGCTCTCGGGGCTGACGACCGACGCGACGAACTGGAAGTTCTTGGCGGCGGCCCGGATCATCGAGGGCCCACCGATGTCGATGTTCTCGATCACCTCGGAGTCCGAGACGCCGCGGCGGGCGGCCGTCCGCTCAAACGGGTACAGGTTCACGCACACGAGGTCCACGAACTCGACGTCGTTCTCCTCGGCCTGGCGCATGTGCTCGGGGTGGTCGCGTAGCGCCAGCAGGCCGCCGTACAGCTTCGGGTGAAGCGTCTTGACGCGGCCGTCCATGATCTCGGGGAACCCGGTCAGGTCCGAGATCTGGCGGACCTGGAGGCCGGACTCGGTCAGCTCGCGGGCGGTCCCGCCGGTCGAGACGATCTCGATCCCGAGCTCGGCCAGGCCGCGAGCGAACTCGACCAACCCCGTCTTGTCGGATACCGACAGGAGCGCGCGGCCTACCTTGACGTCCTCGGAGGCGACGGGCTCGAACCGGTTCGCGCTCGATGTTCCCTGCTCCATGACGCCTCGACTCTATCGCTCGATCACGACACGGCGCGCGTTGGCGGGGTCGAAGCTGACGGCACCGCGAGCGATCAGGCGCACCGCCTCGGGCAGCAACTCGTGCTCGATCGGGTGCAAACGCTCGAGCACCTCGCCGGCGTCGCGAGCGTCTGGCAGCTCGATCGCGCGCTGGAGGATCACCGGGCCGCTGTCGACGCCGCCGTCGACGAAGTGCACGGTGACGCCGAACACCTTGACACCGTAGGCCAGCGCTTGGTCCACCGCGGCCAACCCCGGAAAGGCCGGCAGCAGCGCCGGGTGGACATTGATGACGCGATCCGGAAAACGCCCCAGGAACTCGCCGGACAGCAGCTGCATGTAGCCGGCCAGGACCACGAGCTCGGTCGCCCGGGATGCAAGCCAGTCCGCGATGGCGAGATCCCGCGCGCGGCGGTCGGCGAACTGGTCGAGCGGGAACGAACTCGCGGGGACGCCGGCGGCGCGGGCGCGATCGAGCGCCGGCGCGTCCGCCTTGTCGGAGGCGACGGCCACGATCGCGACGCCCTCCCTCCTGTGAACACGATCCAGCAGCGCCTGGAGATTCGTCCCCGTGCCCGACGCCAGGACCGCGACGTTCATGCCGCCCGGAGCTTCGGGAACCGGCCGCCGGTGGAGCGGAGCCTCCCGGACTCGAGCAGCTGATCGACCCGGCCGAGGACCTCGCTCGAGCGCAGGTGGGCGAACGCTCCGTAGCCGGCGAGGCGGTCGTACGCGTACTGCCCGATGACCTTCGAGCGGCCGCCTCGGAGGATCTCGACGGCGCGTGTGCGCCCCACCGGCGGAGCCGCGGCAACCACGACGTCGAGAATCGCCGCGTCCAGGTCCCCGGGGGCCGCCGAGGCCGCGGCTGGTGAGGCGGCGGCCGGTGCAGCGTCGGCCGGTGAGGCGTTGACGACAGAGGGCGAGCAGACATCGCAGCACGCCACGGACGGCGCCGCACTCGAGCGGTCGCCGAAGTGCGCGAGCAGCGTGGCGCGCCGGCAGCTCGCTCCCTCGACGTAGGCCCACACCGAGCGGTACTGCGCCCAGCGGGCGCGCTCGGCATCCCGGGCGGACCCAAGGCAGCGGGCGAGTGTGGCGCGATCCCACTGCCCGACGACGAGACCGGCAGCTCGATCCGGTGGTGCGGGTTGCGGCGCCACTAGACCCGCTCGCACGAGATGGCCGATGACCGCCCGCACGGTCTCCTCGTCGCTGCCGGCACCGACATCCGCGGCCAGCTCTCTGACCGCGACCTCATAGCGACCGTCCAACCCCGCCCATTGCAGCCGTTCCACCACGCGCCCGAAGACAGCCGCCTCGAGCCGCGAGCGCTGGATGAAGAACACGTGCAGGCCCTTATCGCGCTGCTCGCCGAACAGCAGGCAGCGCGCGGCCGCACCGTCGCGGCCCGCCCGGCCGGCCTCCTGGTAGTAGGCCTCGAGCGAGCCCGGCACGCTTGCGTGGCAGACCGTCCTGACGTCGGCCTTGTCGATCCCCATGCCGAACGCGTTGGTCGCGACGATCACCCGCACCTCGCCGGCCATGAACCGCTCCTGGGTCTCAGCGCGCACATCGCGCCGGAGCCCAGCGTGGTACGCCAGCACCTCCTCATCCAGCGCGCGCCCAAGGAAGCCGGCGAGCTCCTCACTCACGCGCCGCGTGCCGGCGTAGACGATCGCGGGCAGCGCGTCCGGCTCCTTCAACGCCGCCGCGAGCCGCCGGCGCTTGTCGGCTGCGGTCGCGCACGGAACCACCCCGAAGCTCAGGTTCGGGCGATCGAATCCGGTCGTCACGCGTACCGGATCGCGCAGGGCCAGGCGGCGGGCGATGTCGTCGGCCACCGCCGGGGTCGCGGTCGCGGTCAGGCCGATCGTGGCCCGGGCGCCGACTCGCCGGGCGGCGTCCGCCAGGAAGAAGTAGTCCGGGCGGAAGTCATGCCCCCACTGCGAGATGCAATGCGCCTCGTCGACGACGAACAGCCCGACGCGGATCTGCCCCACGAATTCGGCGAAGCGAGGAGAGGCAAAGCGCTCGGGCGCAACGTAGAGCAGCCGTACGTCTCCCGCGGCAGCGCGGGCAAGTGCTTCACGATTGGCCGCACTGCCCTGCTGCGCGTTGACCAGCTCAACCCGCCCAGGTGCGACCTCGCGGAGCGCCTGCACCTGGTCCTGCATCAGCGACACGAGCGGCGAGACGACCAGCGTGAGGTCGTCTCGCATCAAAGCCGGCAGCTGATAACAGAGCGACTTGCCCGAACCCGTCGGCATGACCACGAGCGCGTCGCGGTCCGCGAGCGCGGCGGTTACCGCCTCGGCCTGGCCGGGGCGGAAATGCTCGAAGCCGAACAGCCGCCGGAGCGCGTCACCGGGATCCATCGGGCGCCCGACTGTAGCGGCGCCTCCGGCGGTCCCCAGTCGCAGCGGCCCGACCCGGGCGGCGAGCGAGCTACGCCCGGATCAGGGGCAGCTCGAGCGCGTATTTGCCGTTCGCGTCCTCGGTCCCGGCGAGCGGGTAGGAACCGGTGAAGCAGGCGTCGCAGTGGGAGTCGCGCGAAACGCCGACCGCCTCGTACACGCCATCCAGGGACAGGTAGTGGAGCGAGTCGGCGCCGAGCTCGTCGGCGATCTCCTCGACGGTCCGGCCGTGGGCGATCATCTCCTCGCGGCTGGACATGTCGATCCCGTAGTGGCACGGGTGCTGGATCGGCGGGGCGGAGATCCGCAGATGGATCTCCGCGGCGCCGGCGTCGCGCAGCATCTCGACGATCTGCCGCGTGGTGTTGCCACGCACGATCGAGTCGTCGACGACGATCAGCCGCTTGCCGGCCACGACCTCGGGCAGCGGGTTGAACTTGAGCCGCAGGCCGTGCTTACGGAGTTCCTGGCCGGGTTGGATGAACGTCCGGGCCACGTAGCGGTTCTTGATGAAACCGTCGTCCTGGGGCAGCCCCGCCGCGCGTGCCAGCCCCCGAGCCGCCGGGTTGCCGGAGTCCGGCACCGGGATCACGAGGTCGGCCTCGACCGGGGCCTCGCGCCACAGGATCTCGCCCATCCGGCCGCGCGCCACCTGGAGTACGGTGCCGGCCATCTTCGAGTCAGGACGCGCGAAGTAGATGTACTCGAACACGCAGAACGCGCGCCGGTCGGGGTCCGACACCATCCGCGTCCGCACGCCGCCTTCGGTCAGCGTGATCACCTCGCCGGGGAGCACCTCGCGGAGGTACTTGGCGCCGATCAGGTCGAACGCGCACGACTCGCTGGCGACGCAGTAGGCCGCGGTCCCGTTGTCCTCGTCCTCGATCATCCCGAGCACCAGCGGTCGAACCCCGTGCGGATCGCGGAACGCCACGACGGAATCTTCGGTCAGCACGACCGTCGAAAACGCGCCCCGCAACCGCGGGAGCACGTCGGCGATCGCATCCTCGATGCGGACCGCCGGGTGAGTGGCGAGCAGCGCCGCGATGATCTCGGAGTCAGACGTCGAACTGAAGGAGAATCCCCGTTCGCGCAGCTCCGAATGAAGCTCGACCGCGTTGATCAGGTTGCCGTTGTGTGCCAGCGCGAGTGTGCGACGGTCGTCCCGGACGATCGGCTGGGTGTTCTCCCACGCCGACGCCCCGGTGGTCGAGTAGCGGACATGGCCGATCGCCATGTCGCCGATGAGCGAGCGGAGCTTGTGCTCGTCGAATACCTGGGCGACGAGGCCCTGGTCGCGGATCGCCATGATCCCCCGCCCGAGCGGGGCGGTCGCGATCCCGGCCGACTCCTGGCCCCGGTGCTGGAGGGCGTACAGGGCAAAGTAGGCGAGATTGGCGACGTCGTGTCCCGGCGCGTAGATGCCGAAGACACCGCACTCGTCGCGCGGTCCATCGCGGTGGTCGTTCATGGTTGGCGCCATGCCCAGCCTGCACCCAAGGCTAGCAGTGGCCCTAGACCCATTCCCTCAGGCCCGCGTCGCGTGCGTCACGCAGTTCGGAAAGTGGGACCTCGAGCAGTCCGTCGATCGTCAGGGCATCGCCGCCGACCTCGCCGATCACTACAAATGGCGCCAGCGCCTCGCGCGGGCCCGAGACGATGAACGCCCGCCCCGGCGCCTCGCCAAACGGATCAAGGCCGTTCGGCAACAGCACCGACGCACCGAGACCGGCGGCGATGCAGCACTCGGCGAGGGCGACCGCGACCCCGCCCTCGGCGACGTCGTGGGCACTGTGGAACGCCCCCGACCTCACGCGCGACCGGACGGCCTGGTGGGCGACCCGGATCCTCGCGGCGTCGGCCACCGGCAACTCACCGACCGGAGGGAGACCGCGCAGCTTCGACAGCTCCGACCCGACCGCGGACGGCTCGAACGGACCAACCAGCGCGATCGCGTCGCCCGCCAGCGTGAACCCGAGGCGGCCGGCCGCCTCGGCGTGCGGAAGCTTCCCGACCATCCCGACGACCGGTGTCGGGAAGATTGGCCCCGTCGGGGCTTCGTTGTAGAGCGACACGTTCCCGCCGACCACCGGCACGCCGAGCTGCTCGCACGCGAGCGCGAGTCCCTCGACCGCCTCGACCAGCTGCCAGGCGACGTGCGGCTTCTCGGGGTTGCCGAAGTTCAGGCAGTTCGTGAGCCCGAGCGGCTCGGCGCCGACGCAGGCAAGGTTGGCCGAGCACTCGTACACCGCCTCCATCGCGCCCCGCCGCGGGTCGCAGGCGACGCGCCGGCCGTTGCCGTCGATCGAGACCGCGATCGCTGACGAGTCCGGCAGCATCAGTACCGCGGCGTCGGCCTCGTCCGGGCGGCGGACGGTGCGCGACTGGACGATCGGGTCGTACTGCTCGAACACCGGGTGGCGGGAGGCGAGGTTCGGGGAGCGGAGCAACGCGAGCAGCGTCTCGGCCGGCGTCTCGCTCCCGGTGAGCACGGCCGCCGGCGCCTCGTACAACGCGCCGGCGAAAGGCACGGGCTCGAGGTCGTAGAGCGGGCAGTCGTCGACCAACACACTGACCGGTAGGTCCGCGACGACGACGCCGGCGTCGAGCACCTGGAAGCTGTCCCCGTCGGCCACGCAGCCGATCGTCGTCGCCAGGATCTCCCACCGCTCGCACACCCCGAGCACGTCGGCCACGCGCTCGGGCTCGACCACGCACAGCATCCGTTCCTGCGATTCGGAGACCATGATCTCGAAGGGCTCCATCCCCGGCTCCCGGAGCGGCACGCGGCCGACGTCGAGGCGCACGCTGACGCCGCCCTTGCTCGCCATCTCCGACGCCGCCGAGGTGAGGCCGGCGGCGCCCAGATCCTGCAGCGATACGAGCAATTCCCGGTCGAGCAGCTCGAGGCAGCATTCGAGCAGCTTCTTCTCGGTGAACGGGTCGCCGATCTGGACCGACGGGCGCTTGGCTTGGTCGCCGCCCTCGCTACCGACGAGTTCGGCGCTGGCGAGCACGGACGCGCCTCCGATCCCGTCCCGGCCGGTCAACGCGCCCAACAGCACGACGACGTTGCCGGGCCCAGCGGCGGCGCTCCGGATCAGCCGCGAGTGCGGCGCCAGCCCGAGGCACATCGCGTTCACCAGGCAGTTCTGCTCGTAGCTTCCCTCGAAGTAGATCTCGCCGCCGACCGTCGGGACGCCGATCGAATTGCCGTAATGCCCGATCCCGGCGACCGCGCGATCGAGCAGATAGCGCGATCGCTCCGACGAACGCGGTTCTCCGAAGCGCAGCGAGTCGAGCACGGCGATCGGCCGGGCGCCGACTGCGAACACGTCGCGGAGGATTCCGCCGACGCCGGTGGCGGCGCCCTGGAAGGGCTCGACCGCGCTCGGATGGTTGTGGGACTCGACCTTGAACGCGACCGCGAGCCCTCCGCCGACGTCGACCACGCCGGCGTTCTCGCCGGGTCCCATGAGCACGTGCGGCCCGTCGTTGGGCAGCCGGCGGAGCAGCCGGCGCGAGTGTTTGTACCCGCAGTGCTCGGACCACATCAGCGACAGCATCGCCAGCTCGACGTCGCCCGGCGCGCGCCCCAGCCGTTCGATGATCCGCGCGTACTCGCCGTCGGTCAGCCCGAGCTGCCGGTATCGCTCCTCAAGCGAGGACGTGCTGCTCGACATGGGATCGCATCGACTCGAAGATCCGCCGGCCATCCGCCGACCCGGTCAGCGGATCGACCGCGTGCTCGGGGTGCGGCATCAGCCCGACCACGTTGCC
>Ga0070765_100002802_pt1 | contig 11050 bp, 8 predicted proteins | sample HubBroMetageWFT5_FD_71516 | JGI IMG/M metagenome (GOLD analysis project Ga0070765, IMG submission 71516) | Warmed and freeze-thawed soil microbial communities from the Hubbard Brook experimental Forest, New Hampshire - Hubbard Brook CCASE Soil... | ecosystem: Environmental > Terrestrial > Soil... | reverse complement strand
GACCAGCACGTAGCCCACGAACGCGTCCTGTTCGAGCGCATCCTGAAGCAGCGCACCGCCCAAAAAGTCGAGAGCCAGCGCCTGCTCATGCCGATCGTGCTCGAACTGTCTCCGGCGCAACAAGCCGTCTTTGCCGAGATTGCTGACGAACTGCAGCACAACGGCTTCGAGGCCGAACCTTTCGGCGCGCGCAGCGTAGCCGTGAAAGTCGCTCCCGCCGGCGTGGACGCAGCCGCCGTCGAGCACATGCTCCACGAACTGCTCGACCAGATTTCGCGCGAAGAGCAGTCGCTGAATCTGGAAAAGATTCGCGCCCGCATCGCCGCCTCCATCGCCTGCCACGCCGCCATCAAAGTCAACATGCCGCTCGAACAAAATAAAATGGACTGGCTTCTCGCCGAACTGGCGAAAACAGACCACCCCATGTCCTGTCCGCACGGCCGACCGGTCGTCCTGCGGTATTCTGTAAAGGACATTCAGAAGGCGTTCAAGAGAATCTAGCTTTCAAAGAAGCTATCAGCCATCAGCTTTCAGCTCTCAACCAAACCTGAGCGATTGCGAGCTAGAAGCTGAGAGCTGATAGCTGACAGCTGTTTATGACTGAATCCGATCTCGAACAACTCCGAAGTGAAAAATGGCGCCTCGATGGCAAGCCCATCCGCACCATCGAAGAGGCGCGCGCCTTCGTCGAGGCCGTGGGATTCTGCCTGATGTATCCCGTGCGCCCCACCATGCCCGTGCCCACCTTCATCGGAGCCTTCGTCGGCTCCGACAATCGACTGCCGACGTGGCAACACGCTTACTCCGATCCGCGGGCGGTCGCCGCGACCGACCTCATGGTCCGGTTGCTGCGCGAGCGCGCCGCCTACGAGGCAAATTTCTTTAACGAGAACAATGCTTTTCTCGTCGCCGCTTCGGTCTTTCCTTATTTCTACGCCCTGGTGGGCGAGCGCAATCCCAAACTCGCGCCCAAGCAGGGACCGCGATCTCCCTACTCGCCGCTGGCTTGCGACGCCTTCGAACTGATCCGCCGCGACGGGCCAATCTCCAAACCAAAGCTGCAGGAAGCGCTCGGCGGCAGCGTTTCGCTCGCGGCACTCGACAAGGCGCTCGGCGAGTTGCTCGCCAAGCTGCGCATCACGCGCGTCGACTACAAACCCGGCGAAGGCTCCTTCTGGGATCTCCTCTATCGCTGGTCGCCGGATGCCGTCCGCGAAGGCGTCGGCCTCTCGGTGCAAGAAGCGCTCTCCGCGCTGCTGTCGAAATATCTCGACTGCGTAGTCGCCGCCGAGCAATCCGATCTCGAAACCTTCTTCGGAAACTTCGTAGCCCGCTCCCGCGTGAAGGAAGCCGTAAACGCCCTGCTGGCGGCCCGCGAGCTGAGCTTCGTCCACGTCAGCGGAAGATCGATGCTGCAAATTACCCCGGCGAAGGAACCCACGGTCTTGAGTCCTCGCCCGATCACGCGCGTGAAAGCTAGAACCGGAGAAGCACGTTGATGTGGGAGGACGCCATTGAGAAGGACGGCTTCGCAATTCTTCCGGGAGTTTTTGGGTATGAAGAAATCGAGCGACTTCTCGAGAAAATCTCCCGGGCGGCTCCTCGCAGAAGCAGAGCGGGCGTGCGCCACGCCTTAGGATTGAGCCCGGTCGCAGAACTCGCTCAACAACCCGGTGTGATTGAACGCGCGCGGGCCGTACTCGGCCCCGCGGCATTCCCTTATCGCGCGACGCTATTCGACAAGTCGCCCAAATCCAACTGGCTCGTGGTCTGGCATCAAGACACCGCATTGCCGCTCCGCGAACATCGCGAGACGGCAGGCTGGGGACCATGGTCTGTAAAGGAAGGCATCGCTTACGCCCACGCGCCAACAGCAGCACTAACACAGATCCTCGCGCTCCGAGTCCATCTCGATCACTCGACCACACTGAACGGACCGTTGCGAGTTCTCCCCGGCACGCACACACTGGGCGTGTTGGACGATGACCGAGTCCACGAACTCGCGACCAAAATGCCCCAGGTCGAATGTCTAGTTCCTGCGGGAGGGATCCTCGCCATGCGGCCGTTGCTGATTCATTCCTCATCAAAATCTCAGGTAGAGGCCGAGCGGCGTGTTCTGCATATCGAGTACGCGTCGTCCACCTCGATTGCGGCACCCTTAGAGCTTGCCGTTACCTAACCGAACCGGCGGCGCCGTGTACAATCGTCTACTCGCAGAATGAACGACCACTCCCCACGAAGACTGATCATTGCCATTGACGGCCCGGCGGGCGCGGGTAAGAGCACGATCGCCTCGCGCCTGGCGCGCAAGCTCGGGTACGTCAATCTTGAGAGCGGGGCTATGTACCGCGCTCTGGCGCTGAAAGCCATCGGCCGTGACATATCGTTCGACGACGAACCTGCGCTGGTGAAGCTGGCTCAGGAGTCGCGCATTCAACTCGAGCCTACGGTCGGCGGAAACCGGACCTTACTCGACGGACGCGATGTTTCGGAGCGCATCCGCGAGCGCGATGTCACCGAAGCGGCGTCGCGTGTGTCAGTGCATCCCGGCGTTAGAGCCTGGATGGTGGCGCGTCAGCGCGAAATGGGCGCGGGCGGCGGCGTGGTCATGGAAGGCCGCGACATCGGCACAAAAGTGTTCCCTGACGCTGACCTGAAAATCTTTCTCGATGCCGATCCGGTCGTCCGTGAGCAGCGCCGCATGGAACAGCAGAAGATCAAAGGTGAAGTGGCGGCGAAGGTAGCCGCCGACCTGCGCGAACGCGACCATCGAGACCGCACCCGCGCAGTGTCTCCGCTGCAAGCGGCGGGAGATGCGGTGGTCATCGACTCCACTAATTTGGGCGAGGATGAGGTGCTGGCGCGAGTGGAGGATTTGGCCGTTTCTCGTCTCAAAAAATAGTTGGCGCGGGTTGCTCTTCCGGTCTCGCTTTGCCTTCCGATCCAGATCAAAAAATTGCAGATCGAATCTGTTAATTCTCTCGAATCAGCGACTTGCGAGGCCTTGATATGTTATGAGTCTGACTAAAATCTTGAATCGAAAGAATTTATCCGCAAAATATTGGATTGACTGGCTTTAGCTGGACCTGTTCGATTGTCAAGGAGCGAGTAGAGATTTGGATTCAGTATCAGATGAGTCAAGAGTGAGGCGCAAGGTTAGATGTCACACGGTGGCTGTGGATTTCTTCGTTGAGCTTACGGGGCTTGGGGCGTCCCAAGCAGGAAGCAGATTCCTCCTGTCTCGCTTCGCTCGCGCGTCGGAATGATAAACGTTTCGGGTATACCAGCGTCATTCCTTCGCTTTACGAATTGCGATCCCTAGCTCCTTCAACTGCGCCTCACTCACCGGCGTCGGTGCGTCCACCATCAGATCGACGGCCCGCGCGGTCTTCGGGAATGGAATTACTTCGCGCAAACTCTCGGCACCCGCGAGGATCATCACTATGCGGTCGAGTCCCAGGGCGATTCCTCCGTGCGGAGGGGTACCGTACTCGAGCGCTTCCAGGAAGAATCCGAAACGCGCGCGCGCTTCTTCTTCCGTCATACCCAAGGCTCGGAAGATTCGGCTCTGCACATCCTGGCGGTGAATACGAATCGATCCTGAGCCGAGCTCGGTACCGTTCAGCACTACGTCATAGGCCAGCGCGCGCACTGCGCTCAGCGGCGAGAGCGGATCGTGCAACGCCTCCACTCCTGACTCGAGCTTCGCCATGTCTTCTTCATGCGGCGAGGTGAAGGGATGATGCGCCGCCATCCAGGTCTTTTCGCCTTCGTCCCACTCGAACATGGGGAAGTTCGTGACCCACAGGAAGCGGAAGTCTTTCGCCGCGTCGCCGGTCTTTTTGAAAATTCCGTGCTTTTCAGAATACTTTTGCGCCAAGGCCAGACGCAGCAGGCCCGCCGAGGCGTAGATTGCCAGCTCCTGCGGCGTGACTTTGCGATTTGCCTGCGGCCCGGTTTGCGTCGAACCAGCTTGCACGGAACCAATTTGCGCCGACCCTGCGACCAGCACGATCAGATCGGTCTCCTCCATGCCGGTCTTTTTTGCGATCGCGGCCGCGGCTTCGGGAAACTTGTTCGCGATGCGTTTGAAGTCTTCAAATATTTTTGCTCCGCCCTTGGAATGGAACATGGGCTTTATGTCATCGCGCTCCTTGCGCGAAAGCTCGCCCACCTTCGGGGTGTGGACGGCAATCACCGGCAGATTGGGATTGATCGCCAGCTCCTGCAAATTCTCCGGCGTAAAGCATTCCCGCACATCGGTGAATGCGGGCAAGCGCAGGTCTGGCTTATCGATGCCATACAGCCGAATCGCTTCGTCGTAATCCATGCGCGGGAACGGCGTCTTGATGGCGTGCCCGGCCGCGGCGAACGCTGCGGTCAGAAATCCCTCGACCACCTCCCAGACGCGCTCCGGCTGGGGATACGACATTTCCAGATCGATCTGGGTAAACTCCGGCTGGCGGTCGGCACGCAAGTCTTCGTCGCGGAAGCAGCGCACGATCTGAAAATATTTATCGAAGCCGGAGATCATCAGGATCTGCTTGAACATCTGCGGCGACTGCGGCAGGGCATAGAACGTCCCAGGCTGCACGCGGCTCGGCACCAGATAATCGCGCGCGCCTTCCGGCGTTGAGCGCGTCATAAATGGGGTTTCAATCTCGAAGAATCCCTGGGCCGACAAATAGTCGCGGATCGCCTTGGCTACCTTGTGTCGCAGCTCGATGTTGAACTGCATGACCTCGCGTCTTAAGTCGATGTAGCGATACTTCAGCCGCGTCTCTTCATTAGTGAGCGCGGTGTCGGAAGGCAGGAATGGGGGCAGTTTTGACTCGTTCAGAATCCGCAACCCTTCCGCCACCAGCTCGACTTCACCGGTCGCAATGTTCTTGTTTACCGTGCTGGCGTCGCGCAGCTTCACTGTTCCGGTGACGGCAATTACGTACTCGTTGCGCAGCGCCTCTGCCTTTTTGTGGACGGCGGCATCGCGCTCAGCGTTGATCACGACTTGCGTCACGCCGGTGCGGTCGCGCAGGTCGACAAAAATAAGGCTGCCCAGGTCGCGCCGCTTGTTCACCCAGCCCATGAGCGTGGCCTTTTTGCCGGCATCGGAGGCGCGCAGCGCTCCGCACATATGCGTTCGTCGAAGATCGCCTAGAAAATCGAGCAAGCTGTGTCCTTACGGTGAGAATGCGGCGGAAAGCCGAATCAAAGATTATAAACGGTTGGGGCCTGAGATTCCCGTGCGGGGCCGCCGCTCGTGGTCAGTGTGAGTAGTGGGAGATCCCCTTCGGCTGCCGCTCAGGGCAGGCTCTCGTCCCGCTGGAAAAAACGGGGGACTTCGGGATGACATCGCGGGGCAGAGGTGGAAAATTACAGATTAAATCCGATTTCTTGTTACTTCTTCGTGGCCTTGCCGTCGACCTCGGTGGTCCACTTCGCTCCGTCCGGCGACATCTCATAGGTGAAGGTGTACGAGGAGGGCGCCGTGAACTTCATGGTGAACCGGCCTTTCGCCATGGTGTTGTCCATTTTCTCGTCGCTGGTCCAGGTCCAGGTGTCACCATCGAGCGTACCTCTTGAATCCTCAAACTCGCCCCAACTATTGAACTCGCGATAGGTATAGGCCTTTTCGCCAGTGGAGTATCCGAGCACGGCCAAGCCGTAACCATTGCCCGAGCTGGCGGTTTTGAAATCGACGTGACATACCAGGAAGAATCCGCCTTCCATCCACTCGCACTTTTCATTCTCCGTGATCTTTCCGCCCGGGCCCATCGCGCTTGGCTTGACGTCTCCCTCTAACACCCACGAACCGGCCAGTGTGTCTAGCTTCTTGTGTTCGGGAGTGGGCTTCGGCATAGCCTCCTGCGCCAACGCCACGGCCGCGAAACTAAGCCCTGTTATAAGGATTATTCCTGCTCGCTTCATCGTGATTCACCTCGCAGACTCTCTCCACTGCTAATCGAGCTGCCCTAAGTTTGACGTTCGCCACGGCGAACTGGAAGCGCAAAGATCGCAGTGTAGCGAACCGAAAGGCCAGTGTCTACCAGTCTCCCCAGTGCGTCGGCGTCGTCTGTTGAAACTTCAGCTTCCACGTATCCGGCTGCTTCACCCACACCGAGGTCCAGCGCTGGTAGCGCGGAGGCGGACCCTCATCCTCTTGTGGAGGGACACGCACGATCACGTCGTAAGTGACGATCGCGACGCCCTCACCCGCGGTCACCACCTTCATATTGTAGGGCTGCAGGTCCACGCCGCCTCCTGAGAATTGATCAATCATGTCCTGGCGTTCGTACAGCTGCCCGTCGAAACCGACGAAAGAAAAATCCAGAGCCAGCGTCCGCTTGAAAAACGCAACGTCGCCTTTTTTCGCTGCGGCAATAAAGTCTTTTTCGCCGGAGAGCAGCGTCTGCTGGAGCGGGCTGAGAGCCTTGGCAGGCGCGGCTTCCTGGGCCACACCGGGAATCACAGCTCCCAACGACAGGATTGCGCACATCGCCCAAACCAGTTTCATGAAGTCTTCCTCCCCGATGAATCGCCGACCATCTATTCAGCTACTCCTGAATCCTGCGCGGCAAATCCGCGCGCGGCACTGAAACCTGCTCGCCCGTCCCCAGGTTTTTCAGCGCAAACACATCCGCCTTCACTTCGTTCTCGCCGACAATCAGAATGTATTTTGCTCCCGCCTTGGTTGCGGCCTCAAACGATTTCTTCAGGCGGAAGGTTTCGTCTCCCAAGTCTGCCACCAGATCGTGACGGCGCAACTCCCGCGCCAACCGCGCCGCTTCGGCGTTCATCCCTGCGCCTAGCGGGGCTATGTACACATCCGGCTTCTTCACCACGCCTGCGGCGGAAGCGGATTCCTGCAGCGACATCACCAGCCGGTCTTCGCCGATCGCGAAGCCGATGCCGGGAGCCGCCGGGCCACCCAGCGCCTCCGAAAGCCCATCGTAGCGGCCGCCGCCGAGGATCGCGTTCTGCGCTCCCAGCGCGCCATGGGTGAATTCAAACGCCGTCCGGGTATAGTAATCGAGGCCGCGGACGAGGCGATCGCTTAAGGAGAATGGAATCCCAACTTTGGTAAGAATCTCCTGCACTGCTTCGAAATGTTTTCGACATCCCTCATCCAGAAACTGGCTGATGCGGGGCAGCGCGGCGATGATCGGCTGATCCTCAGGCACTTTGCAGTCGAACACGCGGAGTGGATTCGTCACAGCGCGGCGCTGGCAATCGACGCACATCTTATCTTTAACCGGGTCGAGAGCCTTGCGCAGCGCCTCGTTGAAGGCCACGCGATCGTTCGAACAGCCAACGGAATTCAGCTCAAGAGTCCATCCTGCGATGCCGAGGCGGTCGAGCAGAGTGGCGAGCATCTCCAAAATCTCCGCATCGCGCGCTGGAGATTCGCTCCCTGCTGACGGCGGCCCAATGATTTCGGCATCGATTTGGTAAAACTGCCGGTAGCGGCCTTTTTGCGGGCGCTCGCGCCGGAACATCGGGCCGATGCAATAGAGCTTGTTCAGTCCGCGATCGCCGAGTTTGTGCTCAATGTAGGCGCGGACGATGCCCGCCGTGGCTTCGGGACGAAGCGTCAGTGATTGGCCTTTATCGCTCTCGGCCCGCCCGCGATCCTCCCACGTATACATTTCTTTCGCAACGATGTCGGTCTCTTCGCCGACTCCGCGCGCGAACAGCTCGGTCGACTCGAAGATCGGCGTGCGAATTTCCTGGAAGTTGTAGGCGCGGAATACGTCTCGCACCACCGACTCCACGAAATTCCACAGTGCCGTTTCGGGCGGCAGCAGGTCTCTCGTTCCTCGGACGGCTTTAATCATTCAGTTCTTTCAGGCGTCCCTAACGGGACGCTATTCACTCGTGCTCACTCGGCGTTGAAACGCCGAGCCCAGGATGACAGGGCTCTACGGTTCGCGCAAATACTCTTCCGTATATCCCAAATAATTCCGGGCGTATTTCATGATCGATTCCTGATCTTTCTCATCCAGCTTCCGCCGAAACTTTCCCGGAGATCCCATCCACAACGATCCCGGCTCTACCACCGCGCGCTCCGGAATCAGCGTTCCCGCGGCGATGATCGATCCCGCGCCGATCTTCGCGCCATTGAGAATCACCGACCCCATTCCGATCAGGCAGCGATCTTCGACAACGCATCCGTGCAAAGTTACCGAATGCCCCACCGTGACGTATTCGCCCAGAGTCACGCCGTACTGATTCTTCATGCCATGCAGCACGCTGCAATCCTGCACATTGGAGTGCGCCCCGATGCGGATCGCGTATACGTCCCCGCGGACGACCGCATTCATCCAGACGGATGCGTGCTCGCCCAGCACGACGTCGCCAATGATCTGCGCCGACTCGTCTACGTAACAGGTCGCGGGAATCACCGGCTTCATGCCTTTAAACGATCGAATCATGATCTTCTTTAGCTTTAGTTCAATCTTCTTTAGTTCAATCCAGTCTTAGTTCAATCCCGTGGGCTGCTGCCCAAGGAACACTGAACATAGCACGGCGCTACGGCTGTCAGTAAAGCGGGATTCCCACTCCGGCACTCATCCAAAAAGAACCCGGCTCAATCACAGCCGCACCGCTCCGGCTCATGCTACAAAAGAATCTGGTTTCCCCACCCGCTCGCCTCCGGACCCCGCGCGGGCTCACGCCTCCGAGCTTTATCCCGACCACAGGTGACGCTCTATGCCGCGGACCTCGCTCTGCATTCAGATTCTGTCCTTATTAGTATTATTATCCTCCGCTCTCGCGCAGGATGCCGCGACCGGCGCCATTCACGGCACAGTCGTTGATCTCCACGACCTGCGCATTCCGGGCGCCACCATCGCGGTGGTCAACACGGCCACCGGCGCGCGCTACTCCGTTACTTCCGATGTCGAAGGCCGGTTCGCCATCGATCTGCTGCCGCCCGGCGATTACTCTGCCCGCGTCGTTGCAAAGGATATGTCGCCGCAAATCACTCCGCAACTGCACGTGGACGTAGGCGCTGCCGCCGAACTCCAATTTCGCCTCAGCGTCGCCGGCGCTCTCGAACACGTCTCCGTCTCCGGCGCTCCCGCCCTGGTCAACACTGAATCCACAGCTGTCTCCACGTTGCTCGACGAACGCGCCATCGGGGATCTCCCTCTCAATGGCCGCCGCTTCTCCGATCTGATGCTGCTTTCGCCCGGCGTGACGCAGGATCCGCGCAGCCTGACCTCCGCCACCAACGGCGATCTGTCTTTCGGCGGCTTACGCGGATTCCAGAACAGCTTCCTGGTCGATGGCGGCGACTTCAACAATGCCTTCTTTGCTCAGGCCCGTGGCCTCTATCGCGCCCCTTACCAGTTCTCGAACGAAGTGGTGCAGGAGTTCCGGGTCTCCTCCAATTCCTACGGAGCTGAGCTCGGGCGCGCCGGAGGCGCCGTCGTCAACGTCGTCACCAAATCCGGGACGAATCATTGGCACGGCACCGGGCTTTATTACATTCGCGACAGTGCGTTTGGCGGAGCGGCTACTCCTTTCATGTCCTTCAAACCCCACAGTGAGCAACAGCAAGGCGGGGCCACACTCGGCGGTCCGCTCAAGAAAAATAAAATCTTTTTCTTCGCCGGATTCGATCAGCACTTCTTCCGCGTCCCCGACGTGGTCGAGTTCCTCGACGGCTCCATGCAAGTTGTCCCTCAAGCCGGTACCGGACCTTACTCGCCCGGCGACTACGAAGCCAGCGACCAGGCTCTGGTCTTCGCCGCTGCAGCTCAACTCAGCTCGCTCGCCGGATCTTATCCCGCCGCGCAGATCGGGAACGCGTCCTATGCCAAGCTCGATATCAATCTCACGCCGCGCAATCAACTCGCCCTGCGCTACAACTCCTCGCGCTACTGGGGATCGAACAACGTGTTCCTCGATCCCGCAAGTCCCGTCACCTACGATTCCATCTCCGACAACGGCACGGAAGATGTTTCCACAGACACCGGTTCAGCCGCGCTCATCTCGGGCGTGACACCGCGTCTGATCAGCCATCTCCGCGCCCAGTTCTCCCGCGATCTGCGCCAGTCTTACACCAACACTACCAACACGCTGGTCAAGGTTACCGACATCATCGACGGTATCGGACGCTCCGACCAGCTTCCCCGCGCCACGCGCGAGCACCGCGGCCAGCTGGCCGAAACTCTCAGCCTCGATACCAGCCGGCATTCCTTCAAGTTCGGCGGCGATTCCCTCATCACCTGGATCTACGACTACTATCCCAGCCAGCAGAGCGGCGAATATCTTTTCGATGTGATCAAGGTCGATCCCTTCACCTTTGAACCCATGGAAGCTGGACTCCCGCTCACGCCCCTGCGCGCCTATGCTCACTCCGTCCCGAAATACTATCTGCAGAGTTTCGGTCCGTCTTCCTCGAACCCCAACAGCAACGACTATGCGGCCTTCGCGCAGGACACCATTCGCGTCACCGATCATCTGGCCATCAACCTGGGCGTTCGCTGGGATCTGCAAACTTTCACCACCGCTGGACTAATCTCAAACCCGCTGTTTCCGCCCGCCGGCAAAGTCCCTTTCAATCCTCACAACTTCGGCCCGCGAGCTGGACTGGCCTATTCCATCGGCAGGACTCACCCCTTGGTAATCCGCGCCGGCTATGGATTGTTCTACGTCCGCATTCCTCAAATCTATAACTCAACCATCGCCACCGAGAATGGCGTCACTGACGCTCAGGTTTTTCTTAACACTTCCGACTACTACGACCATCAAGTCTTTCCCACGTATCCCAACCCGCTGGTTAGCTGCCCGCTTACGACCACCACTTCTTGCAATCTTCCCAGCGGATTTAGCCAGGGCGTGACCAACGACGTGTCGGCCTTCGCCCCCGACTTTGTTACTCCGCGCGTGCAGCAAGCCAGCCTCACCTTCGAGCGCGAAGTCGCCGGCCAGACCACCGTCGCGGTCTCTTATCTCTACGTTCATGGCGAACATCTAATCCGCGCGCTCGACGTAAATCTTCCGCCGCCGGTTGCATTGAATTATCCGCTTTTCGATTCCACAG
>Ga0070765_100002799_pt1 | contig 11055 bp, 10 predicted proteins | sample HubBroMetageWFT5_FD_71516 | JGI IMG/M metagenome (GOLD analysis project Ga0070765, IMG submission 71516) | Warmed and freeze-thawed soil microbial communities from the Hubbard Brook experimental Forest, New Hampshire - Hubbard Brook CCASE Soil... | ecosystem: Environmental > Terrestrial > Soil... | reverse complement strand
ACGCGAATCACAATTGCGTCGGCGCTCAAGATTTTTGCTCCTGCCGTTTGGCCTGCTGCCAGAGCGATTCAAGCTCCTCCATCGAAGCTCGCTCGGGGGTGGAGCCGCTTTCGTGTAAGCGCTGCTCAATCCATTGAAATCGCCGCCGGAATTTGCGATTGGTTCTGCGCAGCGCAGATTCCGGATCGAGCGCGAGATAGCGCGCAATATTGACCAGCACGAAGAAAAGATCGCCAACTTCCTCTTCCAGCCGCTCTCGCAGATTTTCAGGAATGCTTTGACGGCCGGAGCCGGCTACACCGCGCCCTTCCGGACGCGGTCCCGGCGCAGGAAACTCCCGCAGATGCTCGCGCAACTCTATGGTCTCCTCGGCGAGCTTATCGAATAACCCCTGCACGTTCGGCCAGTCGAAACCTGCCTGCGCCGCGCGCGAACTGAGCTTGTGAGCTTCCAGCAGTGACGGCATGGATGAAGAAATCCCTGCGAGCATCGACGGCGCCGCCACAGTCTGAGAGTTCTGTTCATCCCCTCCCTTGGCCTTCTGCAAACGCTTCTTCCGTTCTTCCACCTTTAGTGCTTCCCAGTTGCGTTTTACTTCGGCCGAAGTATCAGCCTTCGCGTCGCCGAACACATGAGGGTGCCGGTCCACAAGCTTGCGCGACAGTCGATCCAGCACGTCGTCGATCGAGAATGTTCCCTGCTCCTTGCCCATCTCCGAATAAAAAAGAATCTGCAGCAGCAGATCGCCAAGTTCTGCCGGAAGCTCCTCCCAATCGCGATGATCGATCGCTTCCAGAACTTCATAGGTCTCTTCGAGCGTGTAAGGCTTGATCGAATCAAAGGTTTGCTCGCGATCCCACGGACAGCCTCCCGGAGCCCGCAAGCGCTCCATGATTGCGACTGCGCGTTCGAAACGTTCGCCAGTTGTGGACATTGGCTTCACTGTAAACGAGCGGCGTCATTACGAGCAATGCAACGCGCCCCGAATTTTCGACGCATGATCGTTTGGCAACAAACCGCGTCCCCGTCCCGGGCATCGAACCATCGCAATTCGACTAAGCCGCATCACGATACGGGGATTTTTCGCAACTCGCGCTCTTATGTTGCAAGGACCTCTCGAACGTTTCAGCGATGGTATGGTAACTGCGGTAACACGATTTCTGTCCACTTGGCCCGTGGTACCACAGTTACCTTCTCCAGCGGGCGAACCCGGTGCACACTCTAATAATTGCGCTAATGATCGCAGCCGCACGCTGCTTTGCGAGGCTCGACAATCGCCCACAAAATTCCGTATCTAATTGAGACAACATGGTCTTAGCAGCAAATCCCCGCTCACCCCTGGAATCCCAGCGCTTTCACGTCGTAGTCATCGGAGGGGGCATCAACGGGGTTGCGGTGGCTCGCCAGTGCGCACGCGCCGGCAAGCGTACTCTGCTGATTGAGCAAAACGATTTCGCCTCCGGTGTAACCAGCCGCTCCACGCGCATCATTCATGGAGGGCTCCGCTACCTGGAGCACGGCGAACTCTCTCTGGTTCGCGAATCGCTGCGGGAGCGTGAAACCTTGCTGCGGGAACGCTCTCACTTGGTGCATCCCATCCACTTCTTGCTGCTCTTGAATGAGAACAGCCAGCGCAACGCCATGAAAGTGCGCGCAGGGTTGTGGCTCTACCAGCGCATGGCGGGAAAGCCGCCCGTGACCGACGCCCGCGAAATGGAAACCAAACAGCTCGAGCGGGCGCTGGACGCCGGGCATCGCTGGTCTTTTTTCAACTACGAAGATGCGCAATGTGAATTCCCGGAGCGCCTGGTGGCCGAATGGCTGATGGAAGCGGTAGCTGCCGGAGCGGTTGTCCGGAATCACATGGAAGCACTCGCCGTGGATGTTACCCATGGCCGTGTCCACGGCGTGCTGCTGCGCGACCAAATCACAGGACGCGACGAGCGTGTCGACGCCAACTGGGTTGTCAATTGTAGCGGTCCTTGGGCGGACCGGGTTTGCCAGCGCTCTTCCATCCGCATGACCAAGCCAATGCTGGGTGGCGTGCGCGGCTCTCACATTGTACTGCCGCGATTTCCGGGATCACCCAATTCCGCCGTCTACGCTGAAGCAGTCGATGGACGTCCGATTTTTATTCTGCCGTGGAACGATCAGCTTCTGGTGGGAACCACAGAAGTTGGAGACACCGGCGATCCGGGAAAAACTGCGCCCTCGCCGGATGAAATTAACTATCTGGTGCGCTCGGTAGCGCAAATGTTCCCAAAGGCAAAGGTGTCGTCGCAAACCGTGAAGCACGCCTTTGCGGGAATTCGTCCGCTTCCCTATTCGAACGACAAGAATCCCTCGGCCGTGACTCGGCGGCACTTCCTGCACGACCATTCCGACGACGGTGCATCCCACATGTTTTCGGTGATCGGGGGCAAGCTCACCACCGCAGCGTCACTGGCTCGGGAATGCGCCCGACAAATCGGATTGAGCACTGCCGAACCGACAGCAATTGCCCTGACCCAGGGACCGGCGCTTGATCCTTTGCTGGATGAAGCTGTTCTCGAGATTGCGCGGATCGGAGCCGTGAGCGAAGAAACCGCCCGCGGCATGCTGGAATGGCACGGAAAACGCGCCGCAGACATCGCCCGCACTGCGCTGGTGAGCGCTGAACTTCGCGCGCCAATCTGTCCGCACACTTCGCACGTGATTGCGGAAGTAGTCGAAGCCTATCGCAGAGAATTTGCCATGACCTTGGGAGATGTGCTGCTGCGCCGCGTACCCGTAGCTTTGGGAGCGTGCTGGTCGGAGTCGTGCAGCCGCGAAGCCGCATTGCGCATCGGCGCCGTCCTCGGCTGGGACGATCACACCATGGGCGCCAACCTGGAAAGTTTTGAAACGGAGCGTTGCGCTTTTCTGCGCCCGGTAGGCCGGTCGACCGCTTCCTTTGAGGCCGCTGCCGATTGAGAAAGTCCAATCAGCGGTACCCTGGAAAAACTCAGGCAACACCAAAATCGTCTCTCTTAATTTGAAAAACAGGCTCGATCGCAAAATCGAGCCTGCTCCTGTCTCAAGAGTCATTCAGGTTATGACTACGTCGCATTCCCGATGCTTAGTTCATGTGCATCGAGTGATTGCCCGCAGCGTGAGAACTCGCAGTGTATGAACTAAAGAACAGGAAGAAGTTCGACGGAGCGATAATCGCAGAGCCTGCGCTCTTCGCCGCTTCCAGTTTGTCGAATGAGGTGATGCCGCTGCTGCCATCCTTTGCCGGCCAGTCCGCCTGACTGGTCACCAGCACCGGAATCACCTGCCACCAGATCGGCGTCACATTGGTATCGATGGCAAGAACCACGTGACTGTGGTTCGGCGTCGGCACGAACACGTTCGACGTAGGAGGACCGGTAAAACCCAACTGCGCCAGGACCGGCGCCAAATCGAGTCTCGATGAGTGCATCGTGCAAGTTCCCGGCGCCGAACCGGGCTCAGGGCACTGCGTGTAAACCAAGGGAGTAGCCTTGAAGCCTTCCGGCAGCGCGCCGAACAGCTTGATCAGCTCCGCGCCCAAAGCAGAGCCGCAGAGCGTCCCCGGCACCACATTCGTGCAGGAAATCGCGTCGTTCGGATTCTGGTCGTTATCCGCGGAGAACATGGGGACCAGAACATAAATGGGTTCGGTGGTCTTGTAGGGGCTGCCGGTCATGCCGGGAGGATTAATTGTAGGGTTGATGCCTACCTGGCAAATGGGAATCTGCAGTTCGTTGGGATCTTTTGCGGCGATGACTCCATTGAAGTCCAGATCGTCGAAAGGCTGGTCGATGCAATCAAAGTTCTGCGTGTAAGTGAACGTCAGCACCTCGCTTTGTCCGAAGCCGAGGGTCTGGTTGGGTTTGAGGGTTTGCGCGGACAGATTTGCCGCGAGTAGTGCCACGGTCGCAAGAAATGCGAGCCGGATGACGGACTGCTTCATGATTTTCCTCCACAGGCGGCCTTGGAAACCGCTCTGGGGGATGTACGGACGGTGGGAAGGATTGGATTGCCTGGGACCGAATCTCTTCGCGCGCTCCTCTGCGTCGCAAACTCTTTGCCGGTTAGCAACAGCCGCTTCTTACACAGGCTGATTGGTGGGCAGTGCAGGACTCGAACCTGCGACCTCCTGCTTGTAAGGCAGGCGCTCTAACCAGCTGAGCTAACCGCCCTTCAGCGTTGAGGACAAAGGGCTTTGGGTTCCCTCTTCACCTGGAGGGAATGATAAGGCAGGGGGTCTACAAATGCAACTGATTCGTGAAAACACGAGGCTGGAAGCGGAGCAACTTGTCTGTGCTGGTGAACGTGTGATGAGGGCAAACACCGTTGTTCTTGGCTCTGCCACAGTTGCAGTTCCAGCAGAGAAGTCTGAACGTCGGTGGGAAGTTGTTCTGGACGATCCAGCGATAGAGGTTCCTTCCTTGAACTCTCCAAGTCTCAATCCTTCGATGTTCAGCGCCGTCGTTCTCCACATGATCTAGCGTGAGCATCTTGGGAATGTCCTCCATGCAGCCAGGACATGAGCAGCAGTTTCCGTAAGCCTGGGACACAATCTCTCGGTCACGCTCATAAACGCGGCGCTGTTGCGCCACACGATCACCACGATGAGACTTGTTGTACTGCTGCCGTGTAGCCTTCGTACGCAAATAATAAACCTGGTTGTAGTCTTTCTTGTTCGTTCCCATGCTTACCATTTTACGGGTGCATGTGGGGTCTACCAACGCCTCAGGCAGACATTTGGATTTCTCTGCTAAGTGTATCGTGTGTATTGGCGCGGTCCACTGGGGTGATAGTCATCCAGTCCTTGCAGGTACGTGTAGCAGAATCGCGTCTCGTGAGTCACGTCGGGACTCAGCGCGTCCTTGTAGAGCACAACTCCCTTGAAAATGATGTGGTCTTTCATGGTGCGAATCCGTTCCATCTGCTTCGGCGTGTAGTGAAAGAGTGTAAGCTGTGCGTCGTACTCCCATTCCTCTTGGGGCGCGAGCATTTTGGCGTGCTGCAAAACGACAGGCAACCCATAGTCGGGTTCATCGGTCTGGCTAAGCCCACCGTCAATGCCCTCATCGGTAATCTGCGGGTCGCCTCTGATAGCGATTATCTCCGCTGGAATGCGCCCGAGGTTCTTGAGGAAGAAGTTGAAGTGCGAGACATCGTGCTTGTACAAATCTTGCGGAAGATCGTTTCTTTTATACGGGGCTCCCTTAACGACGGTTTTTCTGATCGTAGCCGTCACCCATGGGCGTTCGGCATTTATGAGCGCAACGGCGCTATCCTTGGCAGCAGCCGCATTTTTCTCGGCGGCGGCGACGGACTTTTCGAGAACATTAGTCTGCGCGGACATTTCCGCTATCGTCTCGTACATCGCCCTGAGTTGGCCGAACGTCAAATCGACCTGACGCCTCATTTCGACAACTTGGTTGTTAATCGTTCGTAGGGTGAGAAGGGCAACTGCGATGCCAACGACGCCGACGACCACCAGCAGGAGATTTGGAAGGTTTGCAGGCGCACGCAATTCGTGAAAATAGCCTGGCGACTTGCTGGAATTGTTGTTCTCCTGCCTTTGTGGTGCTGGCTGATTTACTACTACAACCGTCTGACCAAACGTGTCAGTCGCATCCTTGTTTTCAGTGGTGGAGTTTTTTGCGTGAACACCGTTATGAGGCTTGGCGTTCTGCCCGTATACCATCAAGGCTGTGCCGACAACAGCGGTAACCATCCATCTCATAATTTGAACTTCCTAAGCTCGTGCTGGCTAGGCATGAGGCAAAATTCGGGAGCGCCTTTATTTCTTTTTCTTCTCAACGGATTTCTTCTTCGTGGATTGCGATAGATTGAGAGTTGTTATCTCGTAGGGAGTCAAACCCGCCTTCACGAGGACTTTTCTGATCTGCGGCCATCTCCCAACGGCTTCCTTAGCGATAGTGTAAAGTAACCAGACATTTCTAATCATTCCCACAACGTCACTCTTGAACTTGACGCGATGTCTTTCGACCTCCACACCCAGATCAGCCAGTTCACTGTTTACTGACATTACCTTCTTGGCTACCTTCGGAGAGACTCGACCTTTGATTGGTTTCATACCAAGGATTCTTGCCGTGTCGGCCACTTACGGTCAATCTCTCTCATTATCTCCTCAGCCCACTGGACTGCATCAGCAATGGCCGAGATGGTTGCTGGCACCATCTTGACCCGATCAGCCTGAGCCAGCCGTCGAGCTGCCAGGATGCTGGCCGCTATCAAGAGAACGCGCTTGCGCCCTTCATCCACGGAAGGCAGCCTAGCACGTTTCGCTGTTTATTCGCTATGCAGCTCTGCTACCATGTTTTGATGGCCGACTGGCTGGATTCAATCTCGAAACTCGTCACTGGTGGAGCGCTCGGCTCGATTGGCACTTGGCTTACCCTCAAGGGTCGTCGAAAGAGAATGAGAGCGCAGCTGTATCGGGAAATCTCAAACAACTACCAGGACACCACCGTTCGTATCGGGGTGGTCCTGTCGCATGAAGGGTTGAAACGCGCAGCTGCAATGAACTTCAACGACAAACTCAGTCTCAGTTTCGCCGTATGGAACCACTATAGCGATGAGAAGCGTCGGGAAATGCTCTTCGAGTTGAAAGAGGCGGGAGCCATCAGCCACATCAACGCTCTCTTTGCAGCAATCGTAAACGATCAACTCTCTGGATATCCTCACGTCCGCGGTAAGGAAGCAGCAGCTGAGGTTGATGATTGTCTACTGGATGGAACCCTGGACAAGAAGGTCTATCAGGACGTTTCTACACCACTGGCGTGGAAATATATGCAGGAACTGCTTGACGGCAAACGTCCGAGTTATCGAAAAGAGTTGAGTCCCTTCTGAACCACGATTATCAGTGGACATCTTCTATGACTGGTTCCCGACCAGAAGGATCGTTCAGAACGTCACAATAGGTTGGATACTTTGCTAGAACTTTCTTAGCGAGGGTTGCATTGTCCAGATCGTTGTATGCGCTTGGATATTTCTTCCGAATCTTCTCCGCACAGGCAGGAACGCTCAGAGTAGTCTTTCCTCCATACTTTTCAGCGATGGCGTCGTAGTCAATAGGCTTGGCAATAGCAGCGTAAGGATCAACGGACGGCTTTATGCCACGTTCTTCTCGGTAGCGAGAGATTTCCTCGTGGAGCGACGAAGTTTTACTCTCTTCCTCCTCGCATTCCTTCTGGGCGGTAGCTATTGCATCCTCTTCTTGTTGAGGCGTCGGGTTCTCTGGCAGGAGATACATTGGACAAACGAGAGCACCCTTGGGTATGTTGCCGTCAGTGGGAGGGGCTTTAGTTGCCCCGCCTGCAACCTTTTGCAGCACATCCCACGAGGTCTCGGGCGCGGACGCCGCTCCCTGTGCTGGAACGCACTTGGGGGCCGCTACTTTCGCAACGGCACACGCATGGAGTCTCTTGATACGAACATTCGTTGTATGCTCATCCCAGGTGTAGTAGAGAACCACACCAACAACACCAACTACAAAGAGAACTACCAGCGACAGCATTGCGCGGAAAGCCCACTTTCTGCCGCCTCCAAGCCAAGCAACAATCGTGACGACCGCAAGAAATATGAGAACCGACGCTAACGCGAGCGTATCTGAGTTCATGCTTGAGGATTATAGACACGAAAGACTCTATCACCAACGCCGAGTTTCCCTAAAGGTTCCCTCTCTTCTTTTTGAACCACAGTGTTGCAGCAGAGGGTGGTTACCCTTCCAAATCCTGGGCTCTTTCTCCTCAGGTTCGAACATTTGCTGTCTGTCATGACGGCACCCCTCTTATTCTCGTCCGCGATGAAAAGGGGAACTGCTTTCCCCTTAGCTCTTTCGAGACAGTCCAAGCTCTCCTAAGAGTAATGTCGCAGTCTCACGAAAAGACTGAAACGTAGTTGCTACTGCTTCATTCCGACCGACTGATTGCAAAGCATCAATCATCCGAAGCTGTGAGATCGCCAGTCGTACCAGTTGTCTGACCTTGTTTCTCTTGGCCATTTGCCTTCACCCGATTAGGCGATTGCAGACCGAACCATCGGCGAATTCGAACTTGACTCTGCCGTATCAATTAGAACCGGCTAGAGACAATACCCAGAAACAATGCTTGATCCGCCATTCGGCAACTCTGAGCTTAGAGACTTGAGTCTCGTTGACGGGCCGCTTGCGCTGAGGGATAATTGCCGCGCCCGATCCCACAGGAGGAAGCCATGGAACAGGCTCCCCACGCCCGCAGTCCTCTTCTCGGCCTCTTAAGCTTCTTCGCGGTTACGCTTGTCTTGCTGCAGGCGCCCCCTGCATCGGCAAGCGGAAAATACAAGGTTCTTCATTCCTTTGCCGGCGGTGAGGATGGAATTGCCCCGATTGGCAACCTTGTTTTCGATGCGAACGGAAATCTCTACGGCACTACTACACAAGGCGGCGGCACTACTGAGTGCCATGGCGCCTATGAAGGCTGCGGGATTGTGTTTCAATTGGTGCCGCAGAAGAACGGATCTTGGATGGAAAATGTGCTCTATCGTTTTCCCAATGGTGCCACCGGCGGCGTGGGTCTGAATGGCAGTCTCGTGCTTGATGCTGCCGGCCATGTTTACGGTACGGCCTTCTGGGGGGGCGAGTCTCAGGTGGGGTCTGTTTTCCAACTGACTCACGGTTCCAACGGATGGACCGAGAGCACAATTTATGCATTTTGCCCCCACGGCTGCGACGACGGTGAAAATCCTGAAAGCGGTGTGATTTTCGACAAATCTGGCAGTCTGTTCGGAACTACTGCTCAAGGAGGAACGGCTCAATCGGGCGTAATCTACAAATTGACGCCGGGGTCCAATGGCTGGACAGAAAGTGTTCTGTTCAATTTTTGTCTCTCAAGACCATGCCAGAGTGGCTTCAATGCCTGGGGTCTTCTCGAAGATGCCAAAGGAAATTTCTACAGCACAACGACCTGGGGCGGCAACTTTTCCTGGCCGTGTACGCCGGGTGCTGGATGCGGCGCGATATTCGAGTTGCAGCCGGAAGGAAATAGCTGGAAGTACTCCGTCTTGCATCCTTTCTTTGGTCCCACCGATGGGGCGTTCACCAGCGCGGGAGTGATTCAAGATGCCAGCGGCAATTTCTATGGCACCACGACCGGGGATGGCGCATTTGGATGCGGCACTGTATTCCGGTTGGCGCCCAACGGGGAGAACTGGAACTACGAAGTGCTCTATAACCTTCGCACGGGCGTAACCCGCGGCAGTTTGACGATCGATTCGGCCGGCAACCTTTACGGAGCCAATACCGTGTACCCGGGGTACACCTGTCAGGACTCGGGGAGCGGCGAGATCTTCGAATTGTCGCCTGCACCAGTCCACTGGAAATATACGACCCTCTACAAATTTGGCGGCGGCCAGGATGGAGCCATGCCGAACAGCGGCCTCATCCGGGACCAGAACGGAAGCTTCTACGGTGTCACGTCAGGCGGCGGCGCGAATGGAGGCGGAGTTGTGTTTGAGTTCACTCCTTGAACATGCCAAATTCGCGCCTTAAAAAATGTTGGCGAGGAGGCTTCCATGAAAACGAAATCCGTCGGTAGACAAACTGTAAAACTACCCGACTCAACCTGCCATCTCCTGGATTCTTACGCCCTTGTCGCTCAGGCCGCGGGCGTGGGCCTGCTGGCTCTGGCGACGCCTGCTGAAGGCAAAATCATTTATACGCCTGCGCACCAGACCATAGCACGGCACGGCAGTTTTAAGATCGACCTGAATCACGATGGCGTTACGGACTTCACGCTTCAAAATAAATATTCGAAAAATACATCGACGCTGGTTTCCGGCCTTTCCGTCATCCCCGCCGCCGGCAACGGCGCTGAGGGTTGGACCGGCTATCAACGCTTCGCTTTTGCGGTCAAAGCTGGTGCACCCATCGGTCCCGAACAATACTTCCCGGGTCAACAGATGGCTTCGATCAATGCCGGACCCGGCGCCACGTACTATGTCGGCAGCTGGGTGAATGTGAAGAGCCGGTACATCGGCTTGCAGTTCAAGATTAACGGCGAATTCCATTATGGATGGGCAAGGCTCAGCGTTCAGGTACAGAAATACTCGACCACCGGGACACTGACCGGCTACGCCTACGAAACAATTCCCGGCAAGGCGATCATCGCAGGCGTCACTAAAGGCCAGGACGACGAAACAACTGCATCCCTCAAAATAGAATCCCTCAAGACGAACGCTTCCAGGCAGGCTGCGCTGGGCATGTTGGCGTTGGGAACGCCTGGACTATCGATCTGGCGGCGTGAGGAGAACTCCATCGGGTCCATCCCCGTTGGTTCCCGAGAATCAAAATAACTTCGCACGGCCATACCCCAACTGTTCACCCAATCATTGACGACTTGACCGCTCACCATCCGGATTCGCCGAACCGAGCCAGAGCGTTCCTCTCCTGCTAGACTGGCGCCGTGCGCCGTCTGATCGTCAATGCCGATGACTTTGGCCTCACCCCAGGCGTCAATCGCGCCATCGTCGAAGCCCACTCGCGCGGAATTGTGACTTCCTCCACGCTGATGGCCAATGGCCCGGCATTCGACGACGCGGTTCGCAAAGCACAGACTGTGCCCGATCTCGGCATCGGTTGCCATGTGGTCCTCATCGACGGCAAGCCGGTCATCGATGGGAAAAAGCTGCCTTCCATCGCTTCACAGCAATCGGAAGGAATTCACTTCCGAAACAGTTTGAAACCCTTCGCAGCCCGCGCTCTCACCGGCCGGCTCGATCCCGAAGAGATCGAAGCCGAAGTAACCGCGCAGATCCGCAAGCTGCAGTCGGCCGGCCTGAGTGTCTCGCACGTGGATACGCACAAACACACGCATTTATTTCCGGCCGTGCTGCGTCCGTTGTTGCGCGCGGCGAAGACTTGCGGCGTTCTAGGACTGCGCAATCCCTTTGGACCGCGCAAGCCTCTGCGCTCCACGGAATTGTTGCGGCGCCCCAGTCTGTGGACTCGCTACGCCGAATTAAAGGTCCTGAGCACTCTTGCCAACAAATTCCGCTTAG
>Ga0070765_100002798_pt1 | contig 11055 bp, 7 predicted proteins | sample HubBroMetageWFT5_FD_71516 | JGI IMG/M metagenome (GOLD analysis project Ga0070765, IMG submission 71516) | Warmed and freeze-thawed soil microbial communities from the Hubbard Brook experimental Forest, New Hampshire - Hubbard Brook CCASE Soil... | ecosystem: Environmental > Terrestrial > Soil... | reverse complement strand
GCATGCATCCCTCAAGATAAAGTGGTAGCGGTGAAAACACCTCGGATCGCAACCCTATTGCTCGTTGCTGCTTTTGCTTGGCCGTTCACTGCACATGCGGGTCCGAAGACTTATCTAGCGGGGAAGCTCCTTTCCATCCAATCGCCGGAGGTGGACTTTCCTCTGCCGTTGGCTTCGGGTCAGAACCTTCTGCTTCCCATGCACCTTAGCTACCAGTTCGAAATCCAATTGGAAGATGTTGTTTATGTCGGCTACTGCCAAACGCGGGAGTATAAAGCCGAGTGGCACGTCGGTGATGAAGTGCAGTTCCGCAGGAAGAAGGACAAGATGTATTTGAGACGACCAAACGGGAAAGAATTTGGACTGGAATTCTTACTGCAAGCAAAACTCGGCCCCGATGGAAAGCCGGTGACCATCCTTAGCCAACGTAAACGCTAGCTGACCAGCATGGTTGGGACAGCCATCGCAGGCTGCCCCCTCCCCGGACCCGGACGGGCGTTCATTGGCGCATCCGGTTCCTATCGGAGAAAGCCGTTCGCAGGGATGGCCCACCTCGAATTTATTTTGGCGAGATTCAGACCGCGAGTTTTCCCAGTTCTTCACACCCTCTGAAACTTTCTGGCTCAAGTTCGTTCGATGGCCTATCCATGCCGCCAGGCTGTAGCCAATTCCTGCGTAGAACGGAGCCGTGAAATCAAGCTGTGTCTTTTCACGGATCATGTCTGGATTTGTACGCACAACGGTCCAAAAATCATGCCAATTCCGAAACTCCGGAATTAGAAACCCGTCCCCGAAGTACTGATGGAAAGCCAAATGGAATTGATTCTGGAGGACTGATGGACTGGGAAAGGTCATAAATTTGTACACCAGAACAACGGTCGGCACGAGCCAGACAAACTGAGCGACACTGTGCTTGAATCTGGCGTTCACTAGGCCGACAGCAACAGCCGGAACGAAGCTGAACGAGTCTGCCTGAGCGAGGTGCTAATCCCTGCTACAGAGTCCGATAGCTCGGCACAGAGCGTGGAAGCGAAACACGAAGTCGGCGTGAGTGCTCGACAGGTTTGCCGGGGTTGGGAGTTCGCTTTTGGAAGCGTACCTACATGGCTACAACGTTCTCGGGTTCCATTCGGTCTCGGCAGTGTCCGGCAAATAGAGAAATAATAATGCGAATGCATTCAGGATGAACATGCGCAGGGCCGAGAGTTCGCCGTTCCATACGCTGGACTCCCACATCAAGAACCATTCTCCACCAATCGCGATGAACCCAAGCGCCCAGAGCAGCAACCCCAGCCAAAGACCGGCTATGGGCAGTGTTTTCGCAGCGTCAAATTCCTGTTTGGAGCGAAGCGCGGAAAACAGGCGTTTCGCGCCGAGACCACAGATGCAGCCGGTCATGAGTTCCCATAGGATGATCGTCCAATATGCGACGTGGTGCAGTTGAGGGGTGCGTATGGCCCGCCACTGCACCTGCGCATCGGCGGGGATCGAGTCCATGCTCAGGACATGTTCGACAAATTTGAAATTGGTCCCATAGTCGATCGTGTTGTTGAAAGCCACCAGCAGGAAGTAGAACGCCAGGGTGCTTGTGAGCAATGTTTTTCCGAGTCGAGAAAGCAAGGTTCGGTTCCTCTCAATGCGACGACCAGTGTGGCATGTTTTCAGTGGGATGCGGCAAATAAAAGCCTGCCCGTGGCAGGCAGGCTTGAGGAGAGAGCAAACGCGGTTACAGGAACGCTTCGTACGCTCTTGCCACTTGAGCCTGCGAACGTTCGCTGTGGTCGCAAAGTATCGCTTCTATTCTCCGGCGATTCGTATGTTGATGGGAGTGAGATGCTCCAAGTCCGACCCTACACACCGACGCTAGGGGAACTGCAGGTCGAACGCGTAAATCTCCTGGGTACTGATGTCGCGGGGGAGGATAGGAATTTCACCCGGCGCGAGGCCTGTCCACGAGCCAGGACCGAACTGATCACGGTAGCTGCGAATCTTGGTCAGGTCGGCAAGTTTTTCGATCTTCCCGTCGCTGATGCGCATGCGGAAGAATCCGGCGTCGTGTTGCAGGATCGTGTCGAAGTAGACGTAGTTGCTGTCGAGCGACCAAGTGAGATAGCCGAAGGAACTCTGCTGCGTGTCAACCTGCCGCCACTGTTGGGTCTTGGTGTCGTAGAGCATCAGTTTGGCGTTGCCCGCGGCGGTGATGGCAATGATGTATCGTCCATCAGGCGACCAGCGGGGACCAAAGATTCCCTTGGAATCGGGCAGCATGGAAGACTGGTGGGTTTTGAGGTCGTACAACTCGATGTACGTCTGATCGGAATGCATCAGATCGTGATGGCCAACCGCGAGTGTATAGCCGTCCTGCGACCAGGTGGGATCAGTCTCCTGTGCGTCGGCCGAGGTCAGAACCTGCGGGCTGCCCCCGTCTTTTGAGATCAGGAATGCCTGCCACGCCTTGCCGGGAACGCTTCCGGAGAAGGCGATCTGGTTCCCGTCGGGAGACCAATGGGATAAGGCCGCACGCATGGGCGGATAAGTAAGCTGGAAGCGGGAACTGCCGTCGGGTTTGCTGCGCCACAAAGTATTGTCGGGGTAGTTGATGTAGCTGACCCACTGTCCGTCGCGGGAGAATTCCACGTCGCCGGCGGAGATGCCTCCGAGGTAAGGGATAAACTCGCCGGATTTCGAGTCATAGCGAACCAACTCGGCACGCTGTTGGACTCCGACCACAAACAGCTTCTTGCCATCTTTGCTGGGAACGGGGTCGCCATACCGTAACGGTCCAGTCGTAAGTTGAACAGGATCGGGGGAGACTCTGCGCCACCAATTGGTGTGGTCGGGAACGATCCAGATGTTATCGTCGCCGTCGCGCGCGCTTTGAAAAAGGTAATACCTGCCGTCGGGCGTCCACGTGCCGCAACACTCCGAGGGAGGGTTGTTCCAGCCGGAGAGCAACGGATGCATGCCGCTGCCGTCGGAACGGACTTCCCACATACTCGAAGTATTGTTGGCTCGATTCGAAATAGTGAACCTGATTCTGCTTTCATCCGGTGAAAAGTTGGCGGCGGCGGGAGCGGCGGGAGCGCTGAACAGCTTTCGCGGGTTCGCGCCGTCGTGATCCGCGAGGTAAGCGTCATTTCCTTTGCTGAAAAACAGCCTGCCATCGGGCGCCCAACCGCCGCCGCGCGCGAGTATTTCGCCGAGGCGGCGCGGCGAGCCGGCTGGAAGCGGCAACGACCACAGCGGGCTTCCCGCATTCGTCATTGCTGGTTGAATCACCAGGACTTCGGATTGGTCCGCTGAAATATCCAGCAGAATCGGATTCTCAAATGGAGCGGCAACCGGGGCGGTTTCGCCTCCGTTCACGGATACTTGTGCGATGGTGTAGCGGGCAGGGGGATTCTCCATGAAATAGAGGCGATTGCCGTCGGTCATGAGGTTGAACTTGGGCAGCCCATCGTTGGTGATTTGCTTTGCTCCCAAGATTCGTGGAGGCGGTAATGGCGCCCGTAGCCACAGGGCGAGTCCGGCCAGCACGATGAGAATCGCGGCGAGCCCAGCCCACTTCAACCACGATGCCGCAGGCTTCGATACGGGAATTGAGGCAAAGTCTGCGCCGCTGATCACCGCGCTTCGTCCCGAGTCTGTATCACGCTTCAGGCGCTTGAGGTCGGTTTCCAGATCAGCTGCGGAGTGATAGCGTAGATTCCGATCCTTTTCCAGGCATTTGTTGATGATCCGCTCCAAATCCGCTGGCAGGTCCGGATTCAGGCGTACGGGAGCGACCGGAGCGCGGTTGACGATGGCTTCGCAGATCATTGCTGAGGTTTCACCGCGGAAGGGCAACACGCCCGTCGCCATCTCATAGAGCATCGCACCGAACGAGAACAGATCGGTGCGCCCGTCGAGTTCACTGCCGCGCACCTGCTCCGGCGACATGTAGGCCACCGTGCCGACCATAGTGCCTGGAGAAGTCAGATGCTCGTCCACGATGGACTGCGTCTGCGTGTTCAGCGCGGCGATCTGGCTCGACGAGATCACCGCGGGTGTGACCTTGGCCAGCCCGAAGTCGAGAATCTTGGCGTGACCGCGCTCCGTCACGAAAATGTTCGCCGGTTTGATGTCACGGTGGATGATCCCCTTGCCATGCGCGGCATCGAGTGCATCTGAGATTTCAATTCCTAGATTGAGAATCTTCCCCACTTCCACCGGACGTCCTCCGATCGCGTGCCTCAAGGTCATGCCATCGAGGAATTCCATCGCGATAAACGACTGCCCGGCGTGTTTGCCAATCTCGTAAATCGTGCAAATGTTGGGGTGGTTCAGGGCTGAAGCCGACCGCGCTTCGCGGCGAAAACGTTCGAGCGCCTGTTGATCTTGGGCCAAATCGTCAGGCAGAAACTTCAATGCCACGAAGCGTCCCAACTCCGTGTCTTCCGCTTTGTAGACCACACCCATTCCGCCGCCGCCCAGCTTTTCAATGATGCGGTAGTGCGAAATGGTCTGTCCGATCATGGTGCTGAAATCTTAGGATTGTGAGTGGGGCAAGTCAATGAAAGCGGGAAAAGGGGAAAAGTTAGCAATGCCGCGACGAGTCATTTGGCGTAACATCCCGATAGATTGCGCTCAAAACCTCTCAATGAGCGCGGCTTCACGACAGTTGACCGCGTTCTGAGCACCTCAGCGCGAGGATCAGCAGCCCGCTCATGAGATTGCACTCGCGGTCTGGGTAGACAACATCGGGCTTAACCCGTGTCTCGCGCGCCAGCGCCACAACCAAGAACATTTCGGCAGATATCGAGAGGCGGTCTGGCGGCGTGACCACTGGACTTGCCAGGGATGCTTCTACCGGCGGGCGCAACAGGTGTCGTAATTCCTTAATCGGTTCTGGCTCAACTTTGGTGCAAACTCACGGCTCCAAATCCCCGCAAGTAACTGAAAGCGCTTTGGGATGGGAACCCTTCCAAGAAGTCGCCAGGAGGTTGCGCCTCACAATGTCGAACGCCTAACAGATCGAGTCAGGATCGCCGTCGATTTCTAGCACTACTTCCACACCCGGCCCGCCGCTTGGCATCTCGATCTGTCCAGCAATTACGCAAACCACCCAGGCGGTAACCCGCATCGAAGCACTGTGCAGCCTCTTGGGCACAATAGGTGATGGTTTTGAGCTCCCGCGTTCTCGCCATTCTGGTGATTTCCACTTGTATCCTTTCCGGCGTTGCTGCGTCGGCGTCTCCGGTCGCGGTGCGCTACAGAGAAGGCTTTATTCACGGCTTTCTGGTGCTCAGCACGCTGGATGGCGTAGCGATCGCTGCCGGCGACTTAACCCGGGTCGCTCGCGGCGATCAAGTTACAACTCAAGTCGCGTTCCGCTTCAAAGACGGCTCGCGGCAGGAGGAAACCACCGTTTTTTCGCAGCGCCGCGAGTTCCGGCTCATCTCCTATCACCTCGTCCAGAAGGGGCCTTCGTTCAAAAACGCAAGCGATCTCTCGGTTACATGCGCCACTAGGCAGGTCACAGTTCGCTACACCGACGACGATGGCAAAGAGAAAGTAGCGAACGAGCACTTCGCGCTGCCGCCCGATTTAGGCAATGGTCTGATTCCCACACTCCTGATGAATATCCCAGACGGCACGTCACAAATCGAAGTCCCTATGGTGGTGGCTGGGCCGAAGCCGAGGCTGGTGAAAGTGGTGGTGAATGCCCAGGGGAGGGAGCCTTTTTCCCTAGGGGGATTCAACCGCGAGGCCGTGCATTATGTCGCGAAGGTTGACCTTGGCGGCGTCGCCGGCGTGGTGGCGCCGATGGTGGGAAAGCAACCGCCAGATTCGCAGATTTGGATTCTTGCCGGCGAAGCCCCGGTCGTCCTAAAGTCCGAAACACTGTCTTACATGGGAGGGCCAATTTGGCGCATGGAACTGGCCTCGCCGGTTTGGCCCCAGGCATCAGCCGCAGACTCAAAAAAGGGAACCACCACCAAACATTAAAGCGGCGCGAAGCGAGTTTTTTCCCACGACGTGGTTTGCACAATCATGGGAACGACGGGTCTGTCGCCAGCCAACAATGTCAAAGGTGTCAACTGTTTTTTGAGCGTACTGCTCCGTGCACTCCGAAGAGCGCGCATTTCGCTCTCGTTGAGATGTGCCCATCCAACCAAGGCTCGCTCGCGATCCGCTTCGGGTAGGAACTCAGTCCGCCCCATGCATCTCTTCGGTCACAACGTCGATCATGATTACTACTTCGAACCTCCCTGAAGATTCTCCCAACTCGGTACCCAGATCTGCGGAAAGTCATCCCAGCGAGCATTTGGAGGGAGGGCTTTGCACCAAGATTGAGGAAGAGCCTCAATAAGGAAACACGCAGCTTCGAACTCGAGTAAGGCTAGTTCGCCTGAGATGCCATTGTCCTTCCGCTGATCTGCGGACTGGCTCAACACTAAGATTCATCACGATTTGCTAGAAGTGGCGTAAGTAGAATCCCTACCTCCGCCGGTTCCTACAATCCCAACCACCTAGGTAGCCCTACTGAACCGTGGCACGGCTATTCTCGGCTTCTCCAGGTTGCAGTACAATTGCTTCCGCTAAAACTGAGGGCGCATTTCGCGATCGTAGACAATACCAGGTTAGTTATGCCCCAGATCAAAGGTTCGTATTTCTCTCGCCTCCCGCTAATAATTGCTGGAATCTTCGTTGGCCACTTTTTCCTGTTGGTAAGCGCAGCCCGAGGGCAGGGTGCTCCGCTCCCGAACACCGCGGGCAATACAGATCTCCGGATGAATGATGTTGCGATTAACCTTTTCTGCGACGAAACGCGAAGGCTGATCGTAACCTTGGCCGACGAAAATCAGGCTCATCTCGACCGACAAGCAGTTGTGAAAATACACGATATCAAGAAGGACGTCACGACTTGGGAGACTACTTCCTTGAGTGAGTCCCAAGTGACTTTCTGCAACATAGATCTCGGAGATTACGAGATTGACGCTGCCGCGGTCGGATATCTGGTCGAACACAAAGACTGTCATCTCGTCGGCACTGTCCAAGAGCGTAAGTTTCAACTCGTAATGCACAAGGATCCGATGGCCGTTGAATTGAGCGCTCCCGATGAGGCTCTGCCCGCCGCAGCTCGCAAGGACATGAAACATGCAGTTCTCGCACTCAAGTCAGCAAATCTCAAAGAGGCGCAGAAACGGCTTGACAACGCTAACAAGGTCGCTCCGTCTAATCCCCAGATCAATTTCCTGTATGGGTATCTGTACTTCCAACAAAAAGAGTTCGATAAGGCAGAAAGGTACCTGAGCCGCGCTGCCACGCTCGATCCGCGCAGAGTGCAGCCACTCACGCTGCTCGGCCGAGTGCAACTCGAGCGTCAGGAATATGAAGTTGGGCGGAAGACACTCGAGCAGGCGGTCATAACCAACTCCAGTTACTGGATGGCGCACTATCTTCTCGCCGATGCCTATCTCAAGCAAAAGGAATACGACAAAGCGCGCGAGCAAGCCCAGCTTGCTATTGATAAGGGAAGAGGCGAAGGGAACATTGCACAGCTGGTTCTGGGGCAAGCACTGTTGAACGTTGGGCGAGATCAGGAGGGAATGCAGGCCCTGAAAATCTTTGTGCAATCCAACCCGAGTAACACGGCCATACCGCAGGTAAAGACCTTGATTGCCCAGATTGAAAGGCGTGACGCCGGTCTAACTTCAATTCAGGGAGCGCTAACCTATACTGATCTCGCGCTCGCCGCGTCGGCTCCGTCTCTGTCCCAGAGTGCTTGGGGACCACCCGGAGTAGATGAAGTGAAGCCGCCCGTGGCCCCGAACGTCAGCTGCCCCTACCAGCAGGTTATCGAAGGCTCCGGTGAGCGCGCAAAGCAGTTCGTCGATAACATAGCTAAGTTCGCTGCCATCGAAGACATGACCCACGAGCAGCTTGATAAAACTGGTAATCCCATCACCAAGGAAACTCGCAAGTTCACCTACGTTGCTTCCATCACCGAAGATCGTCCCGGCTTTTTGCTGACCGACGAATACCGAAACGCGCGTTACGGAGTCGCGAATCTTCCCGACAACATCGTCACGGAGGGTTCTATGGGTTTGGCGCTCATCTTTCATCCAGATATGCGAGACAATTTCGAAATGTCCTGCGAAGGTTTGGGAGACTGGCGCGGGCAATCAGCCTGGCTTGTACATTTTCGGCAGCGCGACGACAAGCCCAACCGCTTCGCGGAGTACAACGTGGGCTCGCAACATTACCCGATGAATATGAAGGGTCGCGCGTGGATAACCACTGACAACTTGCAGATTGTGCACGTCGATGCTGAGCTGGTGAAGCCTCTGCCTCAACTCTCTGTCCAACACCAGATCGCTGAATACGGTCCAGTCCACTTCCAGAAGGGAAACGTGGACTTGTGGCTGCCGCAGAATGTCGATATTTTCATGGAACTGAATCGACATTATTATTATCGCCGACACAGCTATGATCACTATCAGTTGTTCTCGGTCGACTCCGTGGAGAAGTCAGGTCCGTTCAAGTCAGATGAGAAGTCTCCAGTCATCAAGAATGCCCTGCCCGGCACCCCCATCCAAAAACCGTGAAGCCGCTGACAGCATCGTCACCCCTTAACTCGCATTGCGCATCCTGAGGGCTGTGCCAAGGAATCGACTAACAATTCTCTATCGCAACGAGGTTCGCCCGTGGACCTGAAGATCAGGTATACAATCGCTGCTCCAATGTAAAAGCTGGGCCGTGATTCCCGAAAACGAGCAGCCAGATGCACACAACCATTCTCGCCACATTTTTTGAGATCTCTCGTACGGCGGTTTCGATGTGCATCGCCGGCATCCTAATTTTCTTTGTTGCGCTGTGGGTTGCGAAGACCGATCTCGCGCGGACCGGCGGCCTAGACAAGATCGTAGTCCTGAGCAATTTGTGTTTCGCCATCCCCTTGGCGGTCTTCGGCGCGGAGCATCTCTCCGGCGCAAGATTCATCATGCTCGCCGTGCCCCCGTTTATGCCCTGGCGTTTGTTTTGGGCATATTTCGTCGGCTTTGCTTTGTTGTCCGCGTCCTTGAGCATTGCCACGAAAATTCAGGTACGCTGGTCCGGCCTGCTGTTCGGCGTCATGATGTTTCTTTTTGTGGCGATGTTGCATTTCCCGCGAGCTCTTGCCAGCCCCAGAGACCGGATTGCATGGGTGATTGTCGTCCGCGAGATGTCGTTCGCGGGGGGAGGCTGGATTCTTGCGGGAAACGCGATGCGCGGGCAAGGCGAAAGCAAGCTCATTACGGTGGGCCGCGTGTTGATCGCGATTGCCGCTATATTTTTTGGCGTTGAGCATTTTCTGCATCCAGCGGGATGCCCCGGAGTCCCGCTCGAAAAACTAACGCCCGTGTGGATTCCGGGGCGACTGCTCATTGGCTATTTGACAGGTGCAATTCTTCTCATAGCCGGGGCAGCCATTCTGCTGGCCAAGAAGACGCGGATGGCGGCAACTTATCTCGGTACCTGGATCGTACTGCTTGTGTTGCTCCTCTATGGGCCGATCCTGATCACGCAGATGTCCGACCCGAGCACCGCAGTCAAGGTTGAGGGGATTAACTACTTTGCAGACACGATGCTGTTTGCCGGAGCGATTCTCGCGCTCGCCAACGCCACTCCACGCACGGATTAAAATGCGGCTTGCCAACCTGTTACGAAACTACGACCACGACAGTGTCGTTCTGAAGCTGGCGCCTGGCTTCTCAAGCAGAGCTTCTCTAGGCGCAGTCATTTCATCATCATTCTTGACGTAATATCGCATTGCACGCATTGACCTCTTCGATCAATTCTCGATGAATGCAAACGCCCGTTGTCGACATTTGTCAGTCTGCCAACTGAAAGAGGCCAGTAATAAGCAACACGAGGCCAGAGACCATTGTGAGCCATGCAGCATACGCGGGCCATGCTGGCCAACCATTTTTTGGACGGGCGCTGAGATATGCGCGAGGAACCGTCCAAATAGCAGTATTGGGAATCCTGAGGAAGAGCGCCGATGTGTCTTGACCACTGCCTAACAGCTTGCGGTGAAGATAAAAACAGATGGCCGCGGAAGCACCGATACGTGTGAATCCGGCTACCATTACGCGTTTTGCACCTTGGACCGAAAGTCGGCCAATTGTCGATGAGCGCAATCGCCTGATTGCGACAGTTGAGTGCCGTCGCGAATTATCCTATATTCACAACCCGAATCAGCTTGCTAGGACCCCCTGTTCCGAGGGTTGCTCCGTTTTTCAGTTGGCGGACCGACCAGTTCTCCTTGTCATAGAACATCAGTTGCACAGGATGCGGATGCGCTTGCCGAAAGTGCTCGGCTATTCCGTCCAGAACAAGTTGCTGCGCCGCTGCGTCTGTTACGCCGTAAACCCAAATATAGTTGTAGTAGGAGAGAAATATTCCCCGTCTCTCAACTTCGCAGCCAACAGCGGGGTGGCCTGGCCTCCGCACGGACTCGGGTATCACGTTGGAGCTAGAAGCAGCTTGGTCTAGGCCGGGGCACTCGCCTAAGCGATCCGCCCCTGTTGAGACAAATTGGAGGCCGATGTTGAACAAAGCGTACAGAACAGTTAATGGAATCACGATCACGAATGCCTGGCGCAGTAATCGTCGAATAGCGGCATGGCTCATCGCCCCACCAACTACCAAGGCAATGCCTGTTAGGGACAGAAAAACACACACCGGCGGATATATTCCATCTAACGCTGACACTGGATAAGGTGAATTTTCCCAGACCTTGAAAATGCCGTTGCGCTCGAACAAAAAGTTGAAAGCTAGTCCGCTCGCTAGCAGCAGCAATCCGATTATTATGGGATTGCTGCTCCTAGGTTTGCCGTTTGTAATCTCGCCGGTCATCCTCCTGCTGCCTCCACTCGCCTATGCTCACAAATAGACGGAGCCTTTCATCTTACAGCGGCTTTAGAGACAACTGTTGAAACAGCTCTATTACGCTTGTTGATGCGCTGAGCAAATTCGCGTTGACCCCAATTTTGGTCTCCAAGCGCTATCATGTGTTCTTGTCGCGTT
>Ga0070765_100002797_pt1 | contig 11057 bp, 7 predicted proteins | sample HubBroMetageWFT5_FD_71516 | JGI IMG/M metagenome (GOLD analysis project Ga0070765, IMG submission 71516) | Warmed and freeze-thawed soil microbial communities from the Hubbard Brook experimental Forest, New Hampshire - Hubbard Brook CCASE Soil... | ecosystem: Environmental > Terrestrial > Soil... | reverse complement strand
TGCTTCTGCAAAAACGGAATATCCTTCTGATACAGCTGCTCCTGCAGCGATTTCGTAGCCGTCGAAATCACCACGCGCCGCCCGCTGCAAATCGCCGGCACCAGATACGCCAGCGTCTTCCCCGTCCCCGTCCCCGCCTCCAAAATCGCGTGATGGTGCTTCTCGAACGCGTCGTGCACCATCTCCGCCATTTCCAATTGCCCGCGCCGGTGCTCGTACCCCCCAATCATGCACCGTTCCAAAAACCCGCCGGGCCCGAACACATCGCGCATCGAGGGCTTGGGAGGCGCATCCGCCGGTTCGTCGCTTACTCCATAGGCGGAGGGTTGGGCCACCGTCGGATCCTCTTCAAAAGACACGTCTTCGCGTACCGGCAAGGCCGCAGCCTCCTGAGCCGCGTCGCTCTCCTCAACGTACTTCGTTTTGGCAACTCGCTTCGCCAAGCGCACCTATCCCTTCGATCCCAACTCCCGAATCCGTAACCATAACATATCCCCCGCAAGACCCCTCCACCTGACATATCTGCCACTGCCAGAATGCCCATCCGGACGGTTTAATAGTTGGGCATCGCCGGGCAGTTCGTGTACCACGTGACTCTTGCCCAGCGTTACATTAAGTGCTGCCACGGAATGGGGACGGGGGTTCCTGGCGTGCGGAACTAAGTCTGACTGCGTGGGGTGTACGATGAAATCCTATAAAGCCTTTCCTTTCCTGATTCTAGTGGCCTGCGTCTTCCTGGGCTCGTGTAGCGGCCTACCCAAGGGCACTGTCTGCACGGTCGGGTGCAGCAGCACGGTTAATGTAAGCTTTGTCTTGGTCTCAGACACTCCCCCAGCGACCTTGGGACTTATCAGCTTTAAGGTTGTTCCGAGCGCGGTCACTTTGACTCCGGCCACGGGGAACACAACTACGCTGAATATCAACAATGGAAGCGGCTACTCCTATGACTTGGTTCGCCTGCAATCCGATTCTGGTTTTCTAGGCACTGCGCCGGCAGTCGCGACCGGCACCTATACCTCTGTCGCCGTCACTTTCTCCAGTGCTACGCTCGCCTTTTTTAATGGCACTAACACACCCATCACCAACCTGAGCCAACCTTGCGCGGTTAGTACCGTCTGCGTCGCTTCTTTTGCGGGACCTTTTATCTCTACGATCACCACTTCTCAAGCCATAACCGCTAACGGGGGGCTCTCTATCGACGTCAATCTCGCGAACTCCCTTGTCCTCACCGGCGGCAATCTGTCCCTGAACTTCGACAACACCGGAGCCCTTCCAGTTACCACCACTTTCGCGCTTCCCCGCGCAAATTCCAATCTCTCCGTCGGACAGCTGGCTCTCATCGAAGACATTACTGGTGTCGTCAGCAACGCCACCAATACTGGAGTCACAATCACTCCTTCGGCGCAGCTCATGAATTCTCAATTCATCGCCGCCTTGGCCAATTCAAGCTTAGGAACGAATCTCGACCCCGATCCAACCAACACCCTCTGCCCCTCAGGCACTGCCCAACTGACGAGTTGTGTTTCCAACAACCAGGCCGCGAGCATGGACGCTATTCTCAATACCGATGGCACCTTCACCATCCGGGAAATCGAACCGCTCCTCAACAGTCCAATCGTGGATACTGTCGAAGGAACGGTCTACTCTCTCGCCTCATCCACGAACCCAGCCAATCTCACCCAGTTTAGTATGATCGTTACCAACCTCATTCCCGCTGCACAAGGTTCGTTGATCGGCAGCTTGAGTGTCGCCTCCAGGTTCACCGTGAACATAGTCAACAATCCCAATCCTTTCTTCGTCGACACTAAAGGCTTGCCCGTGGCTAACTGTTGCGCCGGCAATCTTGGATTCTTCGTTGGTGCCGTCAACACGTCCGCCATTCACCTGGGGCAGACCGTGGCCGTCCATGTCACAACCTTCACCGCCGCCAACAGTAATACCAACCCCCCTACCCCAGCTTCTTCGACGGTGGATACGGTTACCCTTCGCTGGACGCGCTTTACCGCGAACACATTCACCGCATCCCCCAACCTTTTCACGATCAGCGCTCTTCCCGGTCACTTTGGATTCAACCAGGGCGTCACGTTCGGCGTACAGAATTTCACAAACGGCTCGCAGGGGGCTGACGGAATTACCAATCTGGAGGGCTTCCCGAACAGCACTGCGAGTTTGACGGCAGGTCATCCTGTCGCCATGCGCGCCCTGTTCATTGAAGACCCTACGAATAGTCAGAATCCGGCCTTCTTTGCCGCCAAGGTTCGCCAGCAACAATGATTCCCTAGACTTTACCCGCCTCCGCAAAAGGCAAAGGGCCGGAGTATCGCAAATGCTCCGGCCCTTCTTTTTCTCCAAACGCCGGCTTTCCCCGCTACTTAGCCTTTCCTCTTGACAAAGAGTGTGTCCCGGCGTACACTTATTATTAAGTAATATTTTGTCAGGATCGAGTAGCGCCAGCATCCCTGCTGGCGCTTTTGCTTTAGCATCAAGCCTAATCCCTAAACTCTTTAGAATCCGCAGTTGCAAAAACGTGCCAATAAACCTTTTAGAATCCGCAGTTTCAAAACAAAGGGTTTAAAGTCCTTCAGAATCTGCTATTGCGGGAAAACTGGGTAGGGGTAGGGGTGATTCCCATTCGGGGAACGAGACCTGCCTCGAATCGAGCCAACCTCGAGAGTCCTCTCCCAGGAGACAAAGGTAAGGAGATTTGTCGCTACTAAGCTGCCGCCACCGGCACACCCATCGAGCTGGAAGAGACCTTCGGCTGCACCCGCTTATAGAGCGCCAAGGAGATCGCGCCCATTCCCCACATCCAGATTCCCAGCGCCACTAACTTTCCGATCACATGCAAAGGCGCTATGGGGGTGTAAACGATGCGCACTATCACCAAACCCGCCGCCATTCTTCCAATCAGGCCCCAGGTGTCGGTCGTCCTCCCGAAAATCCAATTGCCTACCACCGTACCAACCACAATTTCCGCGCAATTGATCGCCAGCCACCAAAGCCCGAGCGTAAGCAGTCCCAGCGGGATACCCACAACTGTTATGCAAGCAAGAATTGCCGCAATGAGGACTCCCGGCAGAACCAGCAAACCCAGTCCGAGAGGAGCTCCAACCCGTTCGCCGGCGGTGACGGCTTCTGAGGCAAATTTGGGGAGCAGCAAAAACAAAACGAGCCCAAGCAGAATAAAAGCTGCCGTCCAGATAATCCGCCATATGTAGTAATGCCCCGACGTGTATTCCGACTTGTGCTCCCTCTGGGTAAATTCGACCGGCGAGGCCAGTTTCGCCCCGGAAGCTACGTTTGCTTCATGCTCGCCTTTGAACTGAATCCGACCTCCCACCTGCCCGGTAGAAGCGATGAATAGCGATTCGCCTCTCTCCGAGATGCCTCCCAGCACCGTGCCGTTCACGCTCACTCCATTTCCAAAAAAAAGAATGTCGCGGCTTATTTGGCCATCAACGGACAGATTGCCGCCGAACATGGAGACGGTTCCGCCGACCTTTCCCGTGGAATCTACAGTCACAGAATCGCCAAACCAGGTGACGCTTCGTCCGACAGCTCCTGAAATAATCCCGTTGTTGCCCGCGGCGCGAACATTGCCGTCCACGCGCCCACGAACCCGCATGGCTTGGCAGCCGCTGATCACATCTCCGGTGACGTGCCCGTCGATGTCGATGTCTTTGCCCGCGGCGTAGACATCGCCGTCCACAGTGCCTTCGATGCGAATGCGTTCACCCGAAAGATAGATGTCGCCTTTGATGGTTTCCTCCTGCCTCACCTCGGCAGTCTGCGCTTTGCGGAACTCCGTGGCCCCTGCTGGAAAAGGCAGAGTCAGCGCCGCACACAAACTCGCCAGCACCAGCGCCAATGCCGACCCGCGCCGCAAGCGTTTACGGAATATAACCAAGCCGAATCCCGCCACGGTCACCATCGCCAGCACCTCGAGAAGTGTGATCACAGATTGCCATCCTTTCCAGAAGGCACCTTGAAAAACCAATAAGCTCAGAAGACTTGTTCCGCCAAAACCAGCCGCCTCCAACCGCACCTGCGCGGGCTCGATGAACGTCGTGTACAGCGCGTAGACACCGGTTGCAGCCAAGCCAAAAACGACGCCCCAAATCCAGCCAAACGATTTCCGCGCGCGTTCCTGAAATTCCGCCAACCGCGCCGGCAGTGGTTCGTCTTCTTCCAGCATGGCGCGCGTAAGCAACCGCGATTCGCGGTCGAGTGCCCGCAACAAAGTGCGGCAGGCCGCGCAGTCCTGCGTGTGCGCGGAGACGGCTTGCGCGCGGGCGCGATCCAACTGGCGCTCTGCGTAGAGCAGGCACGTCATCTCATCCAGATGATCCATCGTCCCACCCGGTCCTTCTGGCGACACCGGGTCAGCAGCTTCGCTCACAAGGTCCCTCCCGCAGCCAGCGCACTCTTCCCCTCCAGCGCCTGCCGAAGTTCGTGCCGGGCGCGCAGCAGCACGACGCCCACAAAGGCACGCCGCACGCCGAGCTCATCGGCAATTTCGTCATAACTCATATCCGAGTAATAGCGCAACACCAGCGCCATGCGCGCACGCGCCCCCAGCTTGTGAAGAGCCTGCCGCACCTCTTCGCTGGTTTTTTGCTCAATCAGCTTGTCCAACTGGCTGGGGTCCGGGTGCTCCAGGGGCACGTCTTCCACATCTTCGGTCTCTTTGTCCTGGCGGATCTTGCGGCGGCGCAGGATGTCCCAGCAATGATTGGCGGCAACGCGATAGAGCCAGGCGGAGAAGGAGCGCGTTTCGTCGTACTGGCTCAACTTGTCCCGCAGCTTCATGAATATATCCATAGTGGCATCTTCGGCGTCTTCCCGGGTCGGCAGAGCCCTTCTGCAAAACCGGAAAATCGCCGGGGCATAATCCCGGTAAAGCTCACCCCAGGCATCGGCATCCCCTGCCCGAGCCCGGGCAACTGCCTCCGTGGTCTCCGACATTCCCGGCACGCTCATCGGGCCTGGTCTCAGCGGTTCCATAGACTAGTACGCAGGGGTGCCCCTAAAACTTACACGAAATTCACAAATAGCAATATCGCGGAGCAGGGCTATCTCTACTGTGTTCAGCACTCTACCAGAAATGCCTGGTAGGACCACGATTCCCTGCAATATCGGGCTGCGTACCGTGGGAGGGCTTGGCGGTCTCTGTGGCGAGCCGCTGCGGTCAGCCCCGGCGCACCTGGCGGTGGCCGGCGGAGGGTTGGCAGAACCATCACGCATGAAAATCATTTTGCTCAATTTGCCGTTCGCGGAGCAAGGAACGCGCCGGAGCGAAACACGGAACGCAGCGGCCAAATCCAGCCTCCAAAAAATATAAACCGAATCACGGTCAGCGACGCGCGTCTCTGCAAAGCAGAGCATTCATTCTTTTCGCCAGTCATATTCAAAACTTGAAATTGACACACTGCACAAAAATGGCGCTACTAGGGGCACACATTCGGGAAGTGGTTGACCAAATATTGCCGAATAACATTTCGATAGTCCAGGAGGGGTGTATTTATGCAATGGCGAGACCGAACGGAATTTAGGGGGATTCAAAACGCAATTTTACGAGTAAGCGTGAGCGCGATCATGATCGCACTTCTCGCTTGCATAAGCCACGCGCAGACCTATCGCGGCGCGATCAACGGGTCGGTGATCGACCCGTCGGGCGCAGTCGTGCCAAATGCCCAGGTCAAGGCCAAGGAAGTTTCCACAGGGGTAGAGCACTCGACGGTCTCAACGAATGACGGTCAATTTGCTTTCCAAGACCTTCCAGTTGGGGGCTACTCCCTGATCGTTACGGCAGCGGGATTCCCAGTCTTGACGATTGATAACATTTTGGTGGCCCAAGGAGTTGTTTACACACTGCCTGTCAAACTGACACTTTCGCACGAGGCCACTACGGTCGAGGTATCGGCAGCAGCGCTGTCGCTGGACACCACTTCAGAAGCACAGACAACCCTGGTCACTGGCACTTCTTTGCAGGCTATGCCGTTGAACGGCCGGGATTTCACGCAATTGATCGCCACGGCACCGGGTTTCGGCGGCTATTCGGCTGGTGGGTTCGGCTCGATGAATGGCACGCGCGCTAACCAAGTCAACTGGCAGATAGACGGCGCGGACAACAACGATTTGTGGCACAACATCCCGGCGGTGAACCAGGGCGGAGTTTTAGGAATCGCGGGTATTGTGCTTCCGATCGATTCTATCGACCAGTTTTCGGTACAGACAGAGGCGGCTCCTGAATCGGGACGCAATCCCGGCGGTACCGTGGATTTGGCGTTGAAAGCCGGCGGGAATGATTTTCATGGAACGGTTTATTATTTCGTACGCAATGAGGCTTTTGCCGCGAAATCTCCTTTCTCGGAAACAAAGAAGGAAAACCGGAATCAACAATATGGCTTTTCCGTTGGCGGTCCACTGCTAAAGAATCGCCTGTTCTTTTTCGCCACCTTCGAAAAGCAGAACTTCACGATTGGACTACCGGGACTGGGTACCGAGCCTTCGCTTGCCTATCAGGCAGCAGCCCTCGACGTACTCAACAATCCAGGAGGGATATACGGGGCGTACGCTCCCGTAGCTCAGAATTCCGTGACCACCGCACTCCTCGGCCAACTTTTACCCAGCTACGCGGTGAACGGGCCTGCGGCACCCAATAACTATTCCAGCCCTGATCCGGAATACGGCTACAGTTATAACGGCCTAGCCAAAATCGATTGGAATATCAACGCCAAGAACAATTTTTCCTTCCATTATTTCATTGGGCAGGGGAATCAGGTCGCGCCAGTGGGATCGCAAGTGAAGTATTATTATGAGGTCGGCCCGATTCACGTTTCCAATTACGCGGCTGCCTGGAACTCCACCTGGAGCCCCCGGTTCTCGAACCAATTGCTGGCCGGTGTTAACTACTTCCATCAAACCTTCAGCGACTTCAACACCGGCTTCGACCTGGCGGGCGCCGGGCTGGACCTTTACGACGGTTTCGACCTAGCCGGCGCACCGAACATTCGGATTACCGGGTTTGACCAGATGGGCCTGACTCCGCCAGAAGGCCGCCAGGACATAACCGGGCACCTTACCGACGTGGCCTCGTACACCGTGGGCAAACATCAGTTCCGCTTCGGAGGGGAATTCCGGAGAGCGCAACTCGAAGAGTTCTACCATCGCCACGCTCTAGGGACCTTCATCTTTGATGGTTCGCAGGGTCCGTGGGCGGCTTCATGCAACGCTCCTAATCCCCCTTCTGGGTGCGCCTCGTTAATCAACAGCAATGAACTTTCCAACACTCTGGCGCTTGCTGACTACATGGCCGGCGACGTATTCCAATCGAGCATCGCTGTGGGAGACCCGACTCGAATGGTTTTCGTAAAGACCTATGCGCTGTTCGCCCAAGACGCCTGGCAAGTAAACCAGAAACTCTCACTGAACTACGGGTTGCGCTGGGATTATGAGGGTCCACTAGGAGACGACAAGAAAGACTTATCCGTGTTTATCCCAAGCAAAGGCGGAATCGTGTTCCAGGGTGCTGGGATCGCTCACATCTATCCTGAAGACTTTCACAATTTCTCACCCCGCGTTGGATTTGCGTACAAAGTTGGCCAAAAGGGCGATCTAGTCGTTCGCGGCGGGTTCGGAATCTATTTCGATACCCCGAACTTGAATCCTTTCCTCGACAATCGGCCGGCCAACGGCGCTCCCAACGGCATCGAAGGAAATCCTGCTGGGCCAACGCCCGTCCAGACACTTCCTGAGAATCAATACACGATTCAAGCGGATGTGCCGATCTTCAGTCCCACGGGCACCTCCTGCGCGACTGGCAACGGTTGCGGGCAGGTTTTCAACGTATTTTCCGTCAGCCAGAACTTCCGAACACCCTACAGCTACAACTACAACCTGAACATTGAGAAGTCCTTTGGCAATGCGGTTCTCTGGCAAATCGGTTATGTGGGTAGCGCATCGCACCGCCTAATGACTACAGAAGATATCAACCAGCCACCTCCGGCGGTATATGCGTCCGACGCGGCCTCGCAAGCCGCTCGTCCCTTCTTCTCGCAATTCCCCGACTTCGGGGTAATCAACCAGATTGAGACCAACGGCAACGCCAATTACAACTCTCTGCAGACCGTGCTCAAGATTCGTCAATGGCACCGCTTCTCCGGCCAATTCACTTACACATGGGCTCATGGCCTGGACGACATGACGCAGTATCGCGGCACCCTCCCTCAGGACAGCTTCAACCTGAAAGCGGACTACGGCAACATGGACTACGATACGCGCCACAGGTTCACCGCGACGCTGAATTACGAACTGCCAAACGCATCGCGTTATAAGCTCCTGTTGAACGGATGGACGCTGAACGGTTTGGTGTCATTGGCGACAGGACAACCCTTCACCGTGTTTTCCTCAGCGGACACGACGGGCACAGCAGAAGGCGAGCAGCGCGCGAATCAGATCGGCAATCCTTTTGCCGGTGTCTCGCACGCTTTCAACGCGAACGGCGTGACGTGGATCAATCCCGCAGCTTTTGTGGATCCTGCTCCCGGAACGTTCGGGACGAGCCCGCGCAATGGCTACTACGGGCCGGGCTATGCCTCCGTGGACTTCTCCGTGGTGAAAAACACGCGGATCACGGAACGAATCAGCACACAATTCCGCATCGAAATGTTTAACCTGTTTAATCGCACCAATCTGGCACCGCCGAGCACCACGAACGGCAGCGGATTGGGCATCACTGCCGACACCATCGGCGACTACAACGGCGCACCGGGACTCGGTCCCGGAGAAGCCTTTAACATGCAATTGGGGTTGAAGATCATTTTCTAGCCGCTGCGAAAACGATAAACCGAACCGCCCCGGCCACCTGCGCCGGGGCGGTTTTTTTTGGTGAGGATGCTGCGACGGGTGCGCTCGTCCAGAAGGATTGGTGACACTTGGCAGAGTGCCGCAAAATGAGCGAAATGAGCTGGGATGCGGTACAGTGGAAGGTCGCAGCGTTGTTGCGGTTCTCGATTGTCCGCCCGCCGCCTTAATAACATGACGCAAATACTTCCATCGTTGGTGATTCTGGGACGGCCGAATGTTGGCAAGTCCACGCTTTTTAACCGGTTGACGGGGACGCGGCGCTCGATTGTGACGAACGAGCCGGGGATTACGCGCGACCGCATTTATGGAAAGGCGGAGTGGCGCGGGAAGGCGCTCGAGATTGTCGATACGGGGGGAATTGTGCCGGACGACAAGGCGCTGATCCCCACGGAGATTTTGCGGCAGGCGCACGTGGCGATTAAAAAAGCGGCGCTGCTGGTTCTGGTGGTAGACAGCCAGGCAGGCGTTACGCCCCTGGATCAGGAGCTGGCGCGGCTTCTGCGCACCACTGGCAAGCCGTTTGTGGTAGCGGTGAATAAAGTGGATGCGGTTTCGCAGGAAGTGAATGCGGCGGTGTTTCATTCGCTGGGCGTGCCGGTGTTTCCGATTGCTGCGGAGCATGGGACGGGCGTGGACGATCTTTTGGACGCGGCGCTGGCTGAGGTGGATGCCGTCGAGTCCGAAGAGGAAGTGGCGAAAGAAGACGCCGTCGAGGTGGCTATTATTGGGCGGCCGAACGTGGGCAAGTCTACGCTTTTGAACCGGATGGCGGGAGAGGATCGCTCGATCGTTTCGCCGATTCCGGGAACTACCATGGACAACGTGGATACGGAAGTGACGCACGAGGGGAAGACGTATCGGTTTGTGGATACAGCTGGAATCCGGCGCAAGGCCAAGACGACATTGGTGGCGGAAAAATTGAGCGTGGTAATGGCGCGGCGAGGGTTGGAACGCTGCGATGTGGCGCTGCTCGTCGTAGACGGCGAGCAGGGAGTGACGCAGGGTGACGCGCAGATTGCCAGTTATGCGGAGGAGTCCGGGCGGTCGGTAATCATTGTGATTAACAAGTGGGATTTGGCTGTTGTGGCGGCGCGGAATGCGGCTTCACGCGACGCGGACAGCGCCAAGGGGAAATCTCGGAGAGCTCCTGGGGAAAGATATCGTTCGGAAGATTTCAATCCGGAAAAGCTGGCGTTCGATTACGAGAAGATGATTCGCGGGAAATTGAAATTTTTGAGTTATGCGCCGATTGTGTTTCTTTCGGCTAAGACCGGAGAACGCGCGGCGAGACTCTTTCCTTTGATCGATCAGGTGGCGGCGGCACGGCGGAGGCATATCGCTACGCCGGAATTGAACCGGTGGCTTAAGGAAGACGTGGATTTGCAGCGCGGGACTACGCCCAAGGCGCGGCCAGTGCGGATTTATTACATTACGCAGGCGAAGACGGCGCCGCCGACGTTTTTGCTTTTTTCGAATCAAAAAGAGCCGATGCATTTTAGTTATGAGCGGTTTTTGGAGAATCAGCTGCGGAGCAAGTATGAGTTTCTTGGCGCGCCGGTGAGATTTGTGCAGAGGTTGAGGAAGCGCGAGCCGCGGCCTCACAAAAACAAAGACGAGGATTGAAGCGGATACGTTCGCTCTGGGGCGCAAGACAAGAGCGGGCGGGGCAAGCCCCGCCCCTACAGGAAAATGCCCGAAGCTGGTACGATAGCGGCGTCCCCTGCCGATAGGAAATCGAGATGCCTAGCACCGCTACTGCTGCGCAGCCTACCATTGATAAGGACTTTTATCGGATCGGCGAGGTTAGCCGGCTGACGGCTCTGAAGCCGTTCGTATTGCGATATTGGGAGACGGAGTTTCCCATGCTCGAGCCAGTGAAGAGCTCCAGTGGGCACCGGCTTTATCGTCAGGAAGATGTGGAGATGGTGCTGCGGATTAAGCGGCTGCTGTACGACGAGGGGTTTACGATTGCCGGCGCGCGGAGGCATTTGCGTGAGCAGAATGGCGATGGCGAGAGCTCTGGTGCGGCTGGAGCGAACGCCGGTTCGGCTGGCGCGGCGGCGTCCGAAGGAGCAACGCAATTTTTGAGCCGGAAAATGCTGTTAGACCTACGAGACACTTTGCGCGCTTTCTTGACGCTTCTCGAACGCAAGTGATAGCCTGATAAAGCAGTAAAGCCCACTTCGCAT
>Ga0070765_100002796_pt1 | contig 11058 bp, 11 predicted proteins | sample HubBroMetageWFT5_FD_71516 | JGI IMG/M metagenome (GOLD analysis project Ga0070765, IMG submission 71516) | Warmed and freeze-thawed soil microbial communities from the Hubbard Brook experimental Forest, New Hampshire - Hubbard Brook CCASE Soil... | ecosystem: Environmental > Terrestrial > Soil... | reverse complement strand
CGGTCAGCCCTTAGCTTATCCTGCTGGCTAAAAATCCGCAGCCGCCGCAGACAACCCTGGAATGCGAGCCGCCTCCGATCTTCGTGGCGCCATCGGTCGCTCGGATCTCCCCCGTCGACTTTCGTCACCGCGGCTTAAGGCGGCTCAAAGCCGGTGCAGGTTGGTGGGCAAGTTGGATCGCAATCCCCGGCCGATTGTTGTCCGGCAATATAGGGATGAACCGGCGAGCCTAACCATGGACCAGAATAAAGCAGCTCGCGGCGGTCCCGTGGAAAGTAAAATCGAAAATCCCAGTCAACAGCGCGAAGTGCCATGCGATCGGGATCGTGCGGATCAAAGCGGGACGGAGCAACCCGAATCCATTACTGAAAGCGAGGTCGAGACGGTCGAGGAACGGTCGCGGCTGCCGGCGCCGCTGATCTACGAGATTGTCCGCCGGATGGGCGAAGAGGAGATGGCGCGCCCGGTCACCTCGCTGTGGTGGTCGGGCGTTGCGGCCGGTCTGTCGATCAGCTTTTCGCTGCTCGCGCAAGCGATCCTCCAGGCCCATTTGCCGGCCGCTTCATGGCGGCCGTTGGTCACCAGCCTCGGCTACCCGGTTGGATTTCTGATCGTTGTCCTCGCCCGCCAGCAGCTCTTCACAGAAAATACCATTACCGCCGTATTGCCGGTTGCCGCGGAGTTTACGGCGGCCAACCTGCGCAAGCTCGCCCGATTGTGGGCGATCGTGTTTGCAGCCAATTTGACCGGGACTGCGGCGGCCGCGGTGTTTTGCACCTTGCCGCCGGTGCTCACCCTGAGCTGCGCGACGTCATGATCGATATCAGCCGGCAGATCCTCGAGCCGAGTTGGATCGAGTCCTTCTTTCGGGCTATCTCAGCGGGGTTTCTCATTGCCGCTATGGTCTGGCTAATCCCCAGCGCCGAGGCCGCCGCGTTTCATGTGATCACCTTGATGACCTATCTGATCGGTGTCGGCGGCTTTCAGCATATTGTTGCAGGCAGTGTCGACGCCTTTTTGCTGATCGCCAATGGGCAGCTGGGGCTTGGGCATTTGATCGTGGGCTTTCTCCTCCCGGTCTTCCTCGGAAATATTGTCGGCGGCACCGCGCTCTTCACGCTGATCTCGTACGCCCAAGTAATGAACGAATCTCCGATCTCGGCGGATCGCAACCGGCCTCCACCCTAGAATTATAAAAATACCCGCAGACCGGGAACTTACCTGCAAACAGCGTGTTCGCGGCCATTAAGCCGAGCTACCGGCGGACTCGCGCTGCCGGAGAACGTCCACGGGAGGAGCATTCCGATGGCAGAACAGGCGGGCGCCGTTCCTTACGGGCGCAAGACCCAGCACGCTCCCGCAATCGAGGAAGTCCACATTTTATGGATCACGGCCGGGCTCGGCTGCGATGGCGACACGGTGTCGATCACCGCGGCGAGCGAGCCTAGCATCGAAGAGGTACTGCTCGGCGCCATCCCGGGGCTGCCGAAGGTCCATTTGCACAATCCGGTGCTCGCCGTCGAAGTCGGCGACGATTTCATGAAATTCTTTCATCAGGCCGATCGCGGCGAGATCGACAATTTCGTGCTGGTCCTCGAAGGATCGATCCCGAACGAGAAGATCAGCGGCGACGGTTACTGGGCCGCATACGGCAACGATCCGAAAACCGGGCAGCCGATCAGAACCACCGAATGGATCGACCGCCTGGCCCCCAAGGCCCTGGCGGTGGTCGGCGCCGGTACCTGCGCCACCTATGGCGGCATTCACGCGATGCAGGGCAATCCCACGGGGTGCATGGGACTGCAGGATTATCTCGGGCGCGATTGGAAATCGAAGGCTGGGCTGCCGATTGTCAATGTTCCGGGTTGCCCGGTGCAGCCCGACAATTTCATGGAAACATTGCTCTATTTGCTGCGCCAGCTCGCCGGGCTCGCGCCGATGATACCGGTGGACGATCTGGGGCGCCCGGAGTGGCTGTTCGGCATGAGCGTGCACATGGGCTGTGATCGAGCCGGCTGGTACGAGCAGGCCGATTTCACCCACGAATACGGGTCGCCCAAATGCCTCGTCAAGATCGGCTGCTGGGGACCTGCAGTGCAATGCAATGTGCCAAAGCGCGGCTGGATCTCCGGCATTGGCGGGTGCCCCAATGTCGGCGGCATCTGCATTGGCTGCACGATGCCGGGCTTTCCGGACAAGTTTATGCCGTTCATGGACGAACCCCCCGGCGGGGTTCTGTCTTCGGGTCTGATCCGACCCTATGGGGCGCTGATCCGGCGATTGCGCCGGCTGACCAACAACACCCTGAACAAAGAGCCGAAATGGCGTCACAACCGGGCGGAGCTGACGACCGGCTACCACTCGGACCGACCCATTCCTCGCCGTGCTGGAGCAGGAGCATAGCCGATGGCCACCCCACTCGATGTAGCAGAGCGGTCCGCCACCGGCGCGACCCGGGCGTCCGGCAACCTGGTCGAGATGAACTGGGACCCGATCACCCGCATCGTCGGGAGTCTCGGCATCTATACCAAGATTGACTTCGAGAACCGCCGGGTTGCGGAGTGCCACAGCACCTCGGCGATTTTTCGCGGCTACAGCATCTTCATGAAGGGCAAAGACCCGCGCGACTCGCACTTTATCACCAGCCGCATTTGCGGCATCTGCGGCGATAACCACGCCACCTGCTCGGTCTATGCCCAGAATATGGCGTACGGCATAAAGCCGCCGAACATCGCCGAGTGGATCATCAATCTTGGCGAAGCCGCCGAATACATGTTCGACCACAACATCTTCCAGGACAATCTGGTCGGCGTCGATTTCTGCGAGCAGATGGTGCGGCAGACCAATCCGAGCATGTGGGACAAGGCGCAGAACACGCCGGCGCCGCACGCCGCCGACCACGGCTATCGTACGATCGGCGACATCATGACGGCGCTGAACCCTTTTACCGGCGAGTTCTACCGCGAGACCTTGCTGGTCAGCCGCTACACCCGGGAGATGTTCAGCCTTATGGAGGGGCGGCACGTCCATCCCTCGACACTCTATCCCGGCGGCGTCGGCACGGTGCCGTCGGTGCAGCTCTTTACCGAATACATGACCCGGCTGCTTAGATACGTCGAGTTCATGAAGAAAAGTCTGCCGTTGCACGACGACCTGTTCGACTTCTTCTACGAGGCGCTGCCGGGGTACGAGGAGGTCGGCAGGCGACGCATTCTGCTCGGCTGCTGGGGCGCCTATCAGGACCCGGAGGTCTGTGATTACCAGTATCGGACGATGACCAATTGGGGGCGGGCGATGTACGTCACCCCCGGCGTCGTTGTCGACGGCAAGCTGGTGACGACGGATCTCGTCGACATCAATCTGCAGATGCGCATTTTGCTGGGCCACTCATATTACGACGGCTGGGACAACCAGGAGATCTTCGTCAGAAGGGATCCGCTCGGCAACGAAGTCGACCGGAAACATCCGTGGAACCAGACGACGATACCGCGGCCGCAGAAGCGCGATTTCGCCGGCAATTATTCGTGGGTCATGTCGCCGCGCTGGCTCGACAAGCGCACCGGCGACCACCTTGCGCTCGATACGGGCGGCGGGGCGATTGCCCGTCTGTGGTCGACCGCCCTCGCCGGCCTCGTCGACATCGGCTACATCAAGGCGACCGGCCACAGCGTCAAGATTTACCTGCCAAAGACGGCGCTGAAGCCAGAGGCCGAGTTCGAGTGGAAGGTTCCGCAATGGAGCAACACGATCGAACGCGACCGGGCGCGGACCTATTTCCAGGCCTATTCGGCGGCTGCCGCGCTCTATTTCCTCGAACGCGCCTTTGCCGAGGTGCAGGCCGGCCACACTAAGACCTGGACCGATTTCAAAGTGCCCGACGAGGCGATCGGCTGCGGCTTTCATGAGGCGGTACGCGGCGTCCTCTCCCACCATCTGGTGATCCGCAACGGCAAGATCGCCAACTACCACCCCTACCCGCCGACGCCGTGGAACGCCAATCCACGTGACATCTACGGCACCCCGGGCCCCTATGAGGACGCAGTCCAGAACACGCCGATCTTCGAAGAGAACGGGCCGGACAACTTCAAGGGCATCGACATCATGCGCACGGTGCGCAGCTTCGACCCGTGCCTGCCTTGCGGTGTCCACATGTATCTGGGCGGCGGCCGGACCTTGAAAACCGTGCATTCTCCGATGTTCGGCGTCGGTCGGCAGGCCGGTTCGTGAGCGACGACGACCGGCCGAGACTGGAAAAAGCACTGCACCGTATCGACACACTCGCTTCGGCGCTCGACCAGGTTGCCGATGCCGGCGCGCGTGAGGCGGCCCGTGAACTTCTCGAGCTGGTGCTCGATCTGCACGGCCTGGCCCTGGCTCGAACTCTAGCCATCATTGCGTCTGCCGAGAGCGGCAGAGAGTTGGTCGATCGCTTGGCCCAGGACGAGCAGGTGCGGGCCGCCCTGCTCTTGCACGGGTTGCATCCCGAGCCGATCGAGGAGCGCATCGGCAAAGCACTCGAGGCGTTGCGGCTACAGCTCGGCATGCTCGGCTGTCGCTTGCGCCTGATAGAAGTCGACTCGGGAACGGCGCGAGTGCGGCTGGAGGGTGCCCACGGCCCCGAAGGGTTGCGCGCATTGGGACTGTGGCAGCAGATCGAGGCGGCGATCATCAACGAGGCGCCCGATATCGACGACATCGTGATCGAAGGATTAGAGGATGCCGAGGTCGAGCAGGTGGCGTTGGCTGCCGGGTGACCCCGGCGGCGCGCGGTTGCCGCGCGGCAACTGGGTCGCGACATTGCGGCGGTTCGTCGGCTCGCCCGCGATCGAGCGGTGCGAGTTGTGCCGAACCGCGCTCGGCGCTGCTCACCCGCATCTCGTAGAGCCTGCCAGCCGGCGCCTGCTCTGTGCTTGCGAAAATTGCGTCGGCGCGGTTGCTGCAACTCCGGGCAGTGGATACCGCGTCGTGCCGGCCGATGCCCGACGGCTCGTCGATTTCCGGATGACCGACGCCGAGTGGGACGCTTTGCGGCTGCCGATCGACATGGCGTTCCTGTTTCATAGCACACCGGACGGGAGGCCGATCGCGCTCTATCCCGGCCCCGCCGGCGCCACCGAGTCCCTCCTCAGCCTCGACGCGTGGGGCCAGCTCGTAGCGAGCAACCCCGGCTTGGCCGAAATCGAGCCGGACGTCGAGGCCCTGCTGATCAATCGCATCGAAGGCGCTCGCGAATATTACCGGGTTCCGATCGACCGCTGCTTTGCACTTGTCGGCCTGATCCGGACCCGCTGGCGCGGGCTTTCCGGCGGCGCGGAGGCGTGGGAGGCCATTCACAATTTCTTCGCCGGGTTGCGGCAGGGGTGGGATCAGCGGGAGTGGAGTCATGGTTGACCTCGACTTCGCGGTCGAGGGGGCGGAAATGGCGCTGCACGCCGTCGCGCCACTTCTGCTGCTCAAACTGCGGCTGACCAATACGACACCAGCGACGCCGGTGCAGAACGTCATGCTACAGTGTCAGATCCGCATCGAGCCTACCCATCGGCATTATGCGCCAACCGAGCACGGGCCGCTCAGCGAACTGTTCGGCACTTCCGATCGTTGGGGCAGCACATTGCACAGCATGCTGTGGACTTACTCCAATGTGCTGGTGCCACCGTTCGAGCGCGGGTGCACATTCAATCTCCCGGTGCCGTGCAGCTACGATTTCAATGTCGCTGCTACAAAGTACTTTTATGGGTTAGAGGACGGCGAAGTGCCGCTCGCCCTGCTGTTCAGCGGGACGATTTTTTACCGCGACAGCGAGCGGCGATTGCAGATCGTCCAGATCGGCCACGACAAGGAGGCCTCGTATCGACTGCCGGTGCGGATCTGGCAGTCGACGATGGATTACTATTACCCCGGCACTGCATGGCTGCGCCTCGACCGCGACGTATTCGACGAGCTCTATCGCTACAAACGGCAAAACGGCTTTGCCAGTTGGGAAGACGCATTGCGAAGCATGTTGCCCGACCGCTTGGCGGAGGCGCGGCAATGAATTTCGGAGCGGCTGAAGCGATTGCCCGGGCGGTGCTTTATGAAGGTTACATTCTCTATCCCTACCGCCCGTCCGCGATCAAAAACCGGCGGCGCTGGATTTTCGGCGGGATCTTCCCGCGTGACTTTTCTGACCATGCCGGCAGTGATCCCTGCACAATGCAGACGCAATGCCTGGTGCGGGGGTTTGATCCGATCGTCGAAATCCAGGTCCGGTTTCTCCACCTCGTCGCGCGGGAAGTGGGCGTGCCGCCGAACCCGGTCGCAGAGCTTCTGCCCGACTGCGAGCCGACATTGACGCCGGTTCCGTCGCTCGAGATCGACGGCACGCGCTATATGGCATGGGAGGAGGCCATCGAGCGCGAGGTCGACGCCGCGAGCGTTGAGCTGCGCCATCGGCTCGGCGGCACCGCGTGCATTCCATTCGGTTTTTCGGGCACACGGCAGCTCCAACCGCTGAGGCGCTCTGACGGCTTGGTCGCGGGCTTGTTCCGGCGCACCGCCCTTGCAGTGCAAGGCGAATTGACGATCGCCGCGGAGCAAGTCGCGGGTGACGCCTTCCGCCTCACTGCGCGCATCGAAAATGCCTCCTCGTGCGAGCCCTGCGAGATCGATGACCGAAACCAGGCTCAGCGCCGCGCCTTGGTTGCGACGCACACGATACTGGGCGTGCGGGGCGGCGCTTTCGTCTCACTGATGGACCCGCCTGAGGATTTGCGGGAGGCAGCTTCCCATTGCGAAAACCAGGGGACCTGGCCGGTGCTGGTCGGCGAGGCGGGACAGACCGACATGCTGCTCTCCTCGCCGATTATACTGTACGACTACCCGCAGATCGCCCCGGAAAGCCCCGGAGATTTCTTTGACGGCACCGAAATCGACGAAATGCTGACCCTGCGCATTCTCACGATGACTAACGAGGAGAAGCGTGAGATGGCGGCAACCGACCCTCGCACGCGCGAGCTCCTCGATCGCACCGAAGCCATGACGCCGGCAGAGCTCGCTCGGCTGCACGGGGCGCTGCGGAGCCCGCGGCAGTTCGAAGGCGCGCCGGGAGGTGAGGACAACGCCCCGTGGTCCACCGTCGACAACAAGCCGCGGCTCGCCTCGCTGCAGGTCGGCGGCACCGAATTGACGATTGGCGACCGGGTGCGGCTCGATCCGAAGGGCCGCGCCGACATCATGGATCTCGTGCTCAAAGACAAGGTGGCGGTCGTCGAGGCGATCGAGTGCGATTTCGAGGATCGCGTTCACCTCGCCGTGACAATCGCCGACGACCCGGGCCGCGAGATGGGTTTCGGCCATATGCCGGGCCATCGCTTTTTTTTCGGGCCCGACGAGGTGCAGCCCTTAGCGCCGGGGAGTCCGGAATGAGCCCGATCCTCGTCGCCGGGATCGGCAACATCTTCAAAGGCGATGACGGGTTCGGCGTCGCGGTGGCGCAGCGCATGACCGGCCGCTCATTGCCGGCGGGCGTCACGGTCAAAGATTTCGGCATCCGCAGTCTCGATTTGACCTATGCGCTGCTCGACGGCTACGCCGCGACAGTGCTCGTCGATACCGCGCAACGAGGCGAGCCGCCCGGGACGGTCTACATAATCGAGCCCGAGGCTTCCGCGATCGCAGACCCGCAACCGGAGGATCTGCTGCTTTCGCCGCACGAGCTCGATCCGGCGACGGTGCTGCGGCTCGCCCTGGCGTTGGGCAGCGATTGCCGCCGCGTTATCCTGGTTGCCTGCGAGCCGGCCAGTTTTGGCGACGAGGAGCTGGGCGCCATGGAGCTGACCCCGCCGGTCGCGGCGGCGGTCGATCCTGCCGCCGACCTGGTCGAACAGGTGATCCGCAAACTGCTTGCCGAGGAGAACCCGCCATGGACAGCCGCGATACATCCGAGCCGCAGTCCGGCCGCACCATCGAGCCTTACCGAGACGGTCCGCGAAACGAGGGAATGAGCGGATGGAGCATATTCGGCATAACGATGGGGGTGCTGGTCGCCGCCGCTGTGGCATACAATATGCCCGATCTGATCCGCTACATCCGCATTCGCAACATGTGACCGGCGCGACCGGCGAGCGGCGCGAGGGTAGGTCCATCAGGGTGCGCGGCCTGGTGCAGGGTGTCGGGTTCCGCCCCGCCGTCTGGCGGCTGGCGCAGGATTGTGGCATTGCCGGCGAGGTTTGGAACGATGCCCAAGGCGTGATGATCCAGGCCTGGGGGGCGGCCGCCGCACTCGACGATTTCGTGCATCGTTTGCAAGACGGTGCGCCGCCGCTGGCTCGCGTGGACACGATCGATTGCGCCCCACTGAGCGATTTACAGCCGGCTTCCGACTTTCGCATAATTGCCAGCCGCGCGGGCACAGTGCTGACCGGGGTCGTCCCGGATGCTGCAACTTGCGCGCTATGTCTTGCCGAGACTCAGAATGCAGCCGACCGGCGTCACAAGTATCCCTTTACCAACTGCACCCATTGCGGTCCGCGATTTTCGATCGTTCAGTCGATTCCATACGACCGCGCCAATACGAGCATGGCGCGGTTTGCCCTGTGCCCTCAGTGCCAGCGTGAATACGACGACCCCGCCGACCGCCGTTTTCATGCGCAGCCGCTCGCTTGCCCGGCTTGCGGTCCGACAATGTGGTTGGAGCCTCTGAGCGATGCGGTTACGTGCGCAAATGGCGACGCGGTTGAGACTGCTGCCGAGCTGCTGCTGGGGGGCGCAATAATCGCTGTCAAAGGGATTGGCGGCTTTCATCTCGCTTGTGACGCTTGCGATGCCGATGCCGTAGCGCGGCTGCGCAGCCGCAAGCGCCGATATGACAAGCCCTTTGCACTGATGGCGCATGATATAGACATTGTGCGCCAATACTGCGCGGTAAGCCCGTATGAGGAAGCGCTATTGCGCGGCCCGGCGGCGCCGATCGTGGTCTTGTCGGCAGAGGGGCCCGAACGGGTCGCCGAGGCGGTGGCGCCGGGCCAACGCACGCTCGGCTTCATGCTGCCATACACGCCGCTGCACCACATATTGCTCGAAGGGATCGAGCGGCCGATCGTCCTGACCAGCGGCAATCTTTCCGAGGAGCCGCAATGTATCGCCAATGACGAGGCCAGACGGAAGCTCGCCGGGATTGCCGATTACGGATTATTCCACGACCGCGACATCGTCAACCGCATCGATGACTCGGTGGCCCGGGTCTTGGCCGGCGAGGGACGTGTGCTGCGGCGGGCGCGCGGCCATGCACCGGCGCCGATCGCATTGCCGGAGGGGTTTGCCGCGTCACCACCGGTCCTGGCGCTGGGCGGCGAGCTGAAAAACACCTTTTGTTTGATCAAGAATGGTCAGGCGGTCCTGTCCCAGCACATGGGCGACCTCGAGGATGTTGCGACATTCGCCGAGTACCGCCGCAGCCTCGCGCTTTACCGCGAGCTGTTCGACCATGCGCCCGACATCCTCGCTGTCGATCGCCATCCGCAATACCTGTCGACCCGTCTCGGCGAGGACTGGGCTGCGCTCGACGGCCTCACGCTCGAGCAAGTTCAGCACCATCATGCCCACATTGCGAGCTGCATGGCAGAACACGGCGTACCGCTCGACACTCCGCCGGTGCTCGGCATCGCCCTCGACGGACTCGGCTACGGCGACGACGACACCTTCTGGGGCGGCGAGTTCCTGCTCGCCGATTATCGCGGCTTCACTCGGGTCGGCCGATTCAAGCCGGTAGCGATGCCGGGCGGCGCGCAGGCCCTGCGCGAACCCTGGCGCAACACCTTCGCCCAACTTGACGCCGCGCTCGGCTGGGAGCGCTGCATCAGTGATTATCCGCAGCTGGAAGTCATTCGCTTCCTTCAGAGCCGGCCGTTGGCCTCACTGCGCGCGATGATCCGCAACGAGATCAATTCTCCGCCGGCGAGCTCCTGCGGCCGGCTGTTCGACGCCGTCGCCGGCGCTCTCGGCATCTGCCGCGAGCGCGCGAGGTACGAAGGACAGGCGGCCATCGAGCTGGAGGCGTGCGTCGATGACCATGTGTTGAAGACCGAGGAAGGGTACCCCTTCTTGATAGATATTGGCCGGCCTCTGTCGCCCGCCGCCCCTCACCCTCCCGCTCCGCGGGTCCCTCCCTCTCCCCGCGCGCGGGGAGAGCGCCGGGGTGAGGAGCCGGCAACGCTCGGCAGCCGGCCGATGTGGGAGGCAATGCTTAGCGAGCTTGCGGAAGGCGTGCCGGCTCCCACTCTGGCCGCACGTTTTCATCGGGGTCTTGCCCATGCAGTGGTCGATATGGCCGCGCAACTGGCCAACGGTGCCGGAACCGCGGTGCTGTCGGGCGGCGTTTTCCAGAATCGCGTTCTGCTCGAGCTGGTGACCGACGGTCTCCGCGGACGAGGTTTCCGCGTGCTGGCGCCGCGCCAAGTGCCGGCCAATGATGGTGGTCTGTCGCTCGGCCAGGCGGCAATCGCTGCGGCGCGCCAGATCGCCAGAGATAACTCCGCACAGAGGCAGGCTGGCTCATGTGTTTAGGCATTCCCGGGCAGATCGTCGCGATTAATGATGCTGAAAATATGCTGGGGATCGTCGACGTCTCGGGGGTGCGGCGGGAAATCCACCTGGCCTGTATTGTCGACGCCGAGCACCCGATCCAGTCCTGCGTCGGGGATTGGGTGCTCGTGCACGTCGGTTTCGCGATGAGCCGTATCGACGAGGCCGAAGCAGCGCAAACTTTGGCATTGCTCGCCGAATTGGGTGAGCTCGAAGACGAGCTCAGGAGCCAAGGATGAGCGCGGATCGAGACGGCGCGCTCGCTTCCCTCTATCCGTTCCTTTACGGCACGCGAAAGGACGAGGCGAAGGACAACGCCGCCCTGCTGCATTCGGTGGCCGAAAAGGCCGCCCATAGCATCGCCGTCAAACAGGCGTTTTTCGAGGCGAACAGCGCAGCGGTCGTCGCCGCGGCGCAGGGGATTGCCGAAGTCTACCGGCGGCAGGGCCGTATGTTCGCGATGGGCAATGGCGGGTCGAGTTGCGACGCCGCGCACTT
>Ga0070765_100002795_pt1 | contig 11059 bp, 9 predicted proteins | sample HubBroMetageWFT5_FD_71516 | JGI IMG/M metagenome (GOLD analysis project Ga0070765, IMG submission 71516) | Warmed and freeze-thawed soil microbial communities from the Hubbard Brook experimental Forest, New Hampshire - Hubbard Brook CCASE Soil... | ecosystem: Environmental > Terrestrial > Soil... | reverse complement strand
CTTCGAACGACTGGCCATGAGCTTGCGTGGCAGCGACAAACACGAGGATTCCAACAATCGCTGAGGTCATCGTGCGATGAACCACGGCCGCAATCTCTCGCATGGAATACCGGCCGCGGCCATCAGGCGGTTCTGTGCCCGATGTTGCTGAACCTGGCTTTGCCGAACTGTGAGGAAAAGGCACGCACTCGCCGGCAAACCGAAGGGATCGCCATGATCGCCTCCCCGACATGGACTCCGCCTCAAAAGGTCGTCCGGCCGAGACGTTCGCGACTGCCGCAAAGGTTCCCGGCATGGAAGTGGGTGACTCCCCACCATTCAGCGTCCGGGCCAGGTTCAATAGTGCTATGGATCCGCACACGAAGCAGTGTGTATGCGCAGCCGTGATCATGTCGCAGTCGAGGCAAAGACTTGCTTGTTGCAAAGGAACGAGGCTCAACTTCGAAGCATTCATTTCTTTTCCTCTCGATGATCCTTGCCGTCGACGAGAAACTTCATTGCAATCGCGGCATTGTCTTTGAGTAACGGATCGACACCAGGCCAGGGAAGAAGCCCGAATCCAACTTTGTGAGGATCGAAGCGAACACGAAGGTCTTGCATCTCGGTCCACTGCTTCAAATCGATCCCCTGATCTTGCGGGGAGGGTCCGTCATCGCGACCACGAGGGAAATCAGAGTCGTCGTCTTCGGGAGCCAGCGTTAGGTTTGGCATGCCTCAAGTAAAGCAATCGGCGCGCCACGCCATCGCAGATGGCCTGGGCCAAGTGCTGACAACAGCTTAACGCGCCTTCGGGCTCGAGAAATTCACAGGAGCAAGTGTTCACGTTACGGAAATTGGACACGTCTGCGCTCCATGATCCCTGGCTGCCGGCACATATCAAATATTGGCCGGAAACGTGTCGGGCGTCATTACTCTCGTACTCTTGAGAACCTTGTATTCCAGTTATAAAAAACATGTAAGGAAGTGTGTAACTTACTGAATTGACACTGGCTTTGGATTGCTTGCTACCTCGCCTAACTCCAGAGTCCGGCCACGCTGATGGAAGGATTGAACCCCAATCAGGATCGAGCCCAGTTATTCGGTCCTCATAATTCTGCAAATGAAGAATTGCTTAGCGTTCATGGCCTAAGCGTTGACTTTCGCCTTAATCCCCAGCGCGACGCCCGCATTCTAAAACATGTGAGTTTGTCGATCGCTCCGGGCGAGATTGTTGGGCTGCTCGGGGAATCCGGCTGCGGCAAGACGACCACTGCACTGGCGCTTATGCGCCTGCTTCCTTTTGCAGCTCGCATCGTGGAAGGCTCGATAGAGTTTCGTCGACGCGACTTACTCAATCTGAATCCGCGTCAACTCCGTGAACTAAGGGGATCAGAGATCTCCATCATCACCCAGGATTCCAACGTTCTGAATCCCGTGATGCGGGTGGGTGATCAGGTACTCGAGGTGCTTCGTGCGCACGGGAAACAGACTGAAGCGAAGATGAGGGAGGAGGTGTACTCGATCTTCCTGATGCTGGGCTTTGAAGATTGCGATCGCATCTACCACGCCTATCCTCACCAGCTTAGTGGAGGACAGCAGCGCCGTGTTGCAATCGCGCAAGCCCTCGTGTGCAAACCTCGCCTCGTCATTGCGGATGAACCCACCTCGTGGCTTGATGCAGGAACGGCGACCGAGATTCTGCATCTGTTCAGTCAGCTTAGAGACGCGCACGGCACTGCTTTCCTAATGATCAGTCATGATCCCGATACTCTGACGGCTGCCGACCGGGTGCTGGTCATGTACGCAGGTCAGATCGTCGAAAGCGGACCACTTCACGAGGCGTTCGTGCAGCCGAAACATCCTTATACGCATGCGCTCCTGCAATGTGCCCCGTTGGCAAATACAGGGCCCGAGTTCGGCGGCCGCCGGCATTTGCCTTGCATCCCCGGTCAAGCCCCCGATCCGTCGGAAAACCTCTCGGGATGCGCTTTCTCCAGCCGCTGCACCGATCGGATGGAAAAATGCGATTCGCTGCGACCCGAATTGGTCGAAGTCTCTGCCGCTTCCTCAGTTCGCTGCTTGAAATACGAAAACGGAGTTCAACCATTGTGAACTCCGCATCCGAGTTCGTGCTTGAAGCGCGTGGCCTCTGCAAGAGTTACACGCAGGGCAAACTATGGCAAAAGAAGTTTCGTCGCGTCGCTCTCGATAATGTGTTCCTTGCTCTTCGCCCCGGTGAAACGCTCGCGTTGGTTGGAGAGTCCGGCTGCGGAAAGACAACGCTGGCTATGTGTCTGGTCGGTCTGGAAAAACCGGACGCGGGCGAGATATTGCTAAACGGTACAAGTCTGCGACTGCTCAATAAGTCCGAACGGATTTTGGCGGGAAGGGAGATCCAGCTGATCTTCCAAGACTCCGCCGCGGCCTTGAATCCGCGTATGTCAGCCCTGCAGATCATCGAAGAACCGTTGCTCATCCGCGGACAACATAGTCTGCCCGCACGCCGACAGCTGGCTGTCGAAATGATGGAGCGGGTGGGGATCTCCTCGAACTGGAAACACCGGCTGCCCCACGAGTTCAGCGGCGGACAAAGGCAGCGCCTGGCTATTGCCCGCGCTCTCGTTCTTCAGCCAAGGGTGCTGGTACTCGACGAGGTATTCGTCGGACTTGACCTTTCCATTCAAGGTCAGATTGCGAACATGTTAATCGACCTGCAAGTAACGAACAGACTGAGTTATATCTGCATTTCTCACGATCTTGCCTTGGTCAGTCAGATTGTCGACACGATTGCAGTGATGCATGCAGGTCAGATCGTCGAAATGGCGAGCCCGCAGGAGCTCTTCAATCGCCCGCAGCACTTCGGCACGATGGCTTTGATGTCTGCGCGACGGTCCGAACGATTAACCCGGGCCGCTTATTCGGGAGCTTAGACTCATGAGATTCCTAGCCCGCCGACTCTGCCATAGCCTCCTTCTCTTGGTGGGGGTCTCGTTGCTGTCGTTTCTGTTTCTCCAACTCGCGCCGGGAACCTTCTTCGATGAAATGCGGCTGAACCCACAAATATCAAAGGAGACGGTTTCTCACTTATACAGGCAATACGGTATGGACAGGCCATTCGCCGTGCGCTACTTATCGTGGCTGCAATCTGTCGCGAAAGGTGACTGGGGAATTTCATTTGCTTACAACTCTCCCGTGGCGCCGCTGATTCTCGCTCGGTCGCGGAACACGCTGCTGCTAACTGGAACAGCGACGCTGATCTCGTGGATCATCGCCCTTGTCGCAGGTGTGCTCAGTGCGTCCGGAAGTCGGCGACATCCCTGGCTTGACCACGCTGGAAGCCTGGTAACAACATTTCTGCTGATGATTCCGGACTTGCTCCTCGCTCTCGGGGTCCTTTGGATCGCCGTCCGCACACGCTGGTTTCACGCAGGCGGGATGTTTTCGCTTGACCGCGCCAACGGTGGTACATACCGCCATCTCGTAGATTTGGCTCTTCACCTGATCGCGCCCGTGGTCGTGCTCGTGCTGGGAAGTCTTCCGGTGCTGCTTCGTCATGTTCGCGCTGCCATGGTTGATGCTCTGGAATCTCCCTGCATTCGCGCCGTTGAGGCTCATGGTATTTCGCATCGGCGGATTCTTTTTCGGCATGCGCTCCCGGTGGCGGCCGCTCCCCTTATTTCCTTGTTTGGACTATCGATCGGTTCACTCTTAAGCGCATCTTTACTAGTCGAAGTCATCATGAATTGGCCCGGTCTCGGGCCCTTCTTGCTTGAGGCGATCCTCGCGCACGACGTCTATGTCGTCATCGGTACGGTTATGCTATCCGCGGTGTTTCTAGTTGGCGGCATCCTGGTTGCCGATGTTTTGTTGTTTCTCGCGGATCCTCGTATTCGCACGGAGGGTCTGGCGTGAAGTTCGGGAGAAGGACCGCGCTGTTGCTGGCTGGCCTCGGTGCACTGCACCTGGCAGTACTGATGGCGGGATTGTTCTCTCCCTATGATGTTGCCCAACAGAATCGTGATCTGCCCTTCGCCCCACCTACGCGAATCCATTTTGTCGACGCCGAGAGCGGGATACATGTTCGCCCCTTTGTGTGCGATTTCATGGATCGACCTGACTCCCCCGGCGAATATTCCGAAAACTGCGATAAACATTTTCCGGTGCACTTCCTGGTAAACGGAGTGCGATACAGGATGTTCGGATTAGTCGAGTCAGACGTGCATCTGTTCGGAGTGCGTGCTCCCGCACACATCTTCCTCATGGGTACCGATGGGTACGGCAGAGACGTGTTTTCAAGATTTCTTTACGGTGGGCAGATCTCGCTTTTTGTGGGCATTTTGGCGACAGCCCTGTCACTTGGGTTGGGCACGCTAGTGGGCAGCTTTGCCGGATATTACGGCGGTTGGTTTGACTCGGTGGCGATGCGGGTCGCGGAGCTGTTTTTGGCGCTGCCCTGGCTTTACTTGCTGTTCGCTCTTCGTGCCTTCATTCCGCTTAGCCTAAGTGCGAACGAGGCCTTTTTGTTGCTGATCGCGGTGATCGGTGCAGTCGGATGGGCCCGGCCAGCGCGGTTGATTCGCTCTGTCGTGCTAAGCAGTCGCGAACACCAGTATGTGCGCGCGGCCCAACTGTTCGGCGGGTCCGATGCTTACATACTGCGACGGCATATCTTGCCTGACGTTCACGGTGTCGTCCTGACTCAGGCCGTGTTATTAATTCCGCAGTATGTCCTGGCTGAGGTGACGTTGTCTTTCTTGGGTCTGGGTGTAGCAGAACCGACTCCTAGCTGGGGTAATATGTTATCGAGCCTTCAACAATATTATGTACTGGCTTCTTATTGGTGGATGTTAGTGCCAGGGCTTGTACTGATTCCCGTATTTCTCGGCTACATGCTCCTCGCCGGCGAGACTCGGTCCAATCCGAACGCAGCTCACACGTGATGGAAGGTACGATGCATGAAGTCACACTCCACCAACGCGTTGATTGCCCGCCTCTTCCTGGGCCTCTGTGTCTGCCTTGAGCTGCCCGTCGGCTTAACACAATCAATGGCACCCCGTGAAGAACTGCTGACCTCAAGCAACCCGGTCGGGCAGTCAGGCGGTCACCTGGTGGTTTCTCTCCGCTCTGAGCCCAAGACGCTAAACCCGGTCACGTCTGTTGATATTTCTTCGCGAGAAGTTATTGCACAGATGACCGCGGATCTCATCCATATCAACCGTCTCTCGCAAAACATCGAACCCGCGCTGGCTAAGTCCTGGAAGGTCTCCCCTGACGGCCTCCGATACACCATAGAACTTCGCCGAGGCCTGCGTTTCTCTGACGGACAGCCACTCACTGTCGATGACGTCGTTTTTAGTTTTGCCGTATATCTTGATGAGAACGTCCATTCTCCGCAGCGTGATTCTCTGATGGTCGGTGGGAAGCCGATCGCCGTGCGACGGGCGGATTCGGGTACGATCGTCTTTCAACTGGCCCAGCCCTACGCGGCCGCCGAGCGCCTGTTTGACAGCGTCTCGATTCTTCCCCGGCATCTGTTAGAAGCGGCATACAAGGAAGGAAAGCTCGCACAGTCCTGGGGCCTCACAACCTCCGCGCTACAGATTGCTGGCCTTGGTCCTTTTCGATTGAAGGAATATGTGGCCGGTCAGTATCTCGTCCTTGAACGGAACCCGTATTACTGGAAGATAGATCAGGAGAAGCATCGCTTGCCCTATCTTGACCAGATTACGTTTCTTTTTGTGCCGAATGCAGATGCTGAGGTTATGCGATTTCAGGCGGGCGACACAGACATCATCAATCGCGTTAGCGCGGAAGATTACTCGCTGCTGGAAAAAGACCAAGCCGCACGCTCGTTCCGTGTTTATGACGTTGGGCCGAGCCTCGAATACAACTTTCTTTTCTTTAACCTGAACAGCGTGTTACCGGCGCAGTCTGATATATCTCGTAAACAGAACTGGTTTCGTCAGACAAAGTTCCGGCAGGCGGTTTCACTCGCCATCGACCGGGAGGGCATCAACCGCCTGGTCTATCGCGGTCGGGCCACGCCCCTGTGGACACCAGTTACTCAGGCCAGTAGTTTCTGGGTCAACAATTCAATTCCACACCCGCCGCGATCGATTGAGCAGGCACGAAAACTGCTGGAATCGGCGGGATTTTCCTGGTCCCACGACGGCGACCTGACCGATTTGTCGGGCGCGGGTGTCAAGTTTTCGATCATCACCAGCGCATCGAACAGCCAGCGCACCCAAATGGCGACCATCATTCAGCAAGACCTCAAGGAGTTGGGGATTTCCGTTCAAGTTGTGCCTCTCGAATTTCGTTCTGTGCTGGATCGCATTTTTCAGACGCACGATTATGATGCGGCAGTGCTCGGGCTTGGAGGAGGCGATGTCGATCCTAACTCCCAAATGAATGTATGGTTGTCGTCGGGAAATGATCACGTGTGGGATATCGGCGAAACTCATCCCGCGACAAGCTGGGAAGCGGAAATTGATCAACTGATGGAAAAGCAACTTTCCACACTGAAGCCCGAGGCCAGAAAGTTGCTCTACGATCGTGTGCAGCAAATCATCGCGACCAATCTCCCCGTGATCAGCCTGGTCAGCCCGAACACGCTGGTTGGCGCCAAAGACCAGTTGGCCAATTTCAGGCCGGCTGTACTTGATCCACATACACTTTGGAACTCACAGGAGTTATTTTTGTCAGGCCAGCGGGCGGCGGGACAACAATGACGCCGGCGCCGGGAAAGGCAACCGCAAAGCCTCACCGGCAGTCAGATACCGACCTCATCGGGGGATGTCTTGGCGGGAAAGAGTCGGCGTGGACAGCCCTGATCGATAGGTATAAGAATTTGATTTTTTCCATTCCGATTCGCTACGGTTTTTCCGAAGAGGATTCGGCGGACATCTTTCAGGCCGTCTGCATGGACCTCCTGGCCGAACTGCCGCGTCTGTGCGAGCCCAAAGCTCTGGCAGGATGGCTGATTCAAGTCACCCGAAATAAATGCTTTCATCGAAAGCAGTCACAGCTACGGCTTAAAGTTCAGGAGATTGGCGATCTCGATCCGCCCGCTCCATCGGCTGAGCCCGAGAATCTCGTGTCTGAGTTGCAGCAGGGGCAACGGTTACAAGAGGCTTTGGCAGATTTGCCCCAACAGTGTCGAGAGTTGGTCAGGATGTTGTTTTTCGAAACTCCGCCGCGTCCGTACGAAGAAGTTGCAAAGGAATTGCACCTGGCCCGTGGATCGATCGGGTTTATGCGAAGAAGCTGCCTGGATAAATTAAAGGAGCGACTGCAAAGCCTGGGTCTCTAACCACGTGCCGATCACCAGTGAGCGCGACAGCGCGGTTTCGTCTAGGGACGAACTGTTGCGTAAGCTTGTTCTCTTACCCTGCGGTTCCCGTCGAACTAGATTTCTCAGCCAACACCCCGAGCTCATCAACGCTGAGACTGTCGCTTGGCTGTCCGATTTGTCGCGCGATCAGGCGAAAGTTGACACATCTAGCGCTTTGCCGCTTGCGGAGCTTGCCTTGGCGGTCGCAAACAAACTGAAAGACAAGTCGGCACAGGCTCGCGGCCTCCGTGCCATGGGCAATGCCCTTTATGCATCGGGTCAGAACGAAGCTGCGATCGTTCATCACGAAAAAGCGCGTCTGATGTTTCTAAAGGCTGGCAACCGCAAGGAGGTTGCGCGAACTTTAAGCGCTTCCATCCAGCCCCTGATCCTTACGGGACAATACGACCGCGCACTTGCGAACGCGAAGCAAGCGCGCCGCATTTTGACTTCGTTGCGCGACGCTTGGCGCTTGGCGCGCCTCGATCTCAACACCGGAAACATATTCCATCGCCAGGATCGGTTTGGAGAAGCCTTGAAGTGGTACCGACGCGCGCACCGATATTTCTTTGTCGATGCGGAAAAAGATCCGGAGGCGATGGGGGTCGCTCTGCACAATATCGCCATGTGCCTGGTAAGCCTGAACGATTTTCATGGCGCCTTTGCCGCCCACGAGGAGGCCCGCGCCTTCGCCGACAAACACGACATGCGAGTGCTGGTTGCACAGGCCGACTACAACATCGCAGCGCTCCACTACCTGCGAGGCGACCATAGTCGCGCCATTCGCATGCTGCTTGCGACGCTTGAGGTTTGCAAAAAGACCAACGATCACTACCACGTCGGACTTTGCCGTCTGGATCTTTCAGACATCTACTTGGAGTTGAATCTGGCCGGCCCGGCGGAGGAGATGGCACAGGAAGCCTCCGCGGACTTCTTGAAGCTCGGGATGGAATATGAAGCCGGCAAGTCTTTGGTGAATCTGGCTCTCGCTATGGCGCGGCAAAATAAGTCCGCGCCGGCCCTGGAAATGCTGATCAGCGCCCGCCGACAGTTCGTCAAAGAGAAAAACCCTGTGTGGCCCTTGCTCACGGATCTTTACCGCGCTGCCATTTTGACCGAACACGGTCACCATCACAAGGTGCAGCGGCTATGTCTGGGTGCAAACAAATTTTTCAGGACAGCCGGGATTCCCAGCAAGCTTGTTTTCGGTCGACTTCTGTTAGCCCGGTCATACTTGCTTGCAGGCCAGCTGCAGTCAGCGCGGAAGCAGTGCTCAATGGCCCTCGCTGTCCTGAAGACGGTCGAGTTGCCCGACCTGGCATGCCGGGCGGAACAACTGATGGGCCAGATTTGCTTTGCGCTCGGACTGAACGGCGAAGCTTACGGTCACTATGCACAGGCGCGCGAATTGCTCGAAGGAACCCGGAGCGGTCTGCACAGCGAAGAACTCAAGATGTCTTTCATGGAGGACAAACTCGAGATTTACGAAGGTTTGGTCCAGCTTTGTTTGCAAGCAGGGGACGACCGCAATCTCGAAGAAGCCTTCGAGCACATTGAGCGCTCAAAATCACGCAGCCTGCAAGATCTGATGTCAGTCGCAGACGCAGCCGAATCTTCGAACCTGCCGAGTGAAGCTCAAAATGAAGTGAGAGACCTACGCGCTGAGATCAATTGGTACTCGCGCAGGCTGGAAGAGGAGCAGCTACGCGATTCCGAAAGCTCAGGCGGACTACTGAGCGATCTCAAGACTGCGCTTCACAAGCGGGAGAAGAAACTCCTGCGCCGGGCGCGCGAAATGTCGGCTTCTGAGGCGGCATCCGTCGGGCTCACGTCTTCGAAGGCCGCAACACTCACCGAAATTCGCGACGGCCTGCCGGCCGATGCGACTCTCATCGAATACTTTCAGATACAAAACCGTCTGCTGGCAGTGGTTCTTACCGCTGAATCATTGAAAATCCTGCCCGTGACAACGCTGGGCAACATTACTCCTCTGCTTGACAAGTTACAGTTCCAGTTTGCCAAGTTTCGGCTCGGGGCCGAATACATCAGCACGTTTGGGGAGTCTCTGCTGAAGACAACGCGTCAGCACCTGAAGAGCCTGCACGATGCATTGGTCGGTCCCCTGGAAGGATATCTAAAGGGGCAACATCTTGTGATTGTCCCTCATGGACCACTCCATCGCCTGCCGTTCCAGGCTTTGTATGACGGGGATCGATATCTCGTCGACAAGTTCACCATCTCCTATGCTCCCAGCGCGACCATTCACAGCCTCTGTAAACGACGCTCTGCCAACAATCGTGGGCCAGCCTTGGTAATGGGAGTTCCGGATGCGACTGCCCCCCTGATCCTCGATGAAGCCATTGCGGTCGCGAACATTATTCCTGGGGCCGAACTCTTGCTGAGTGATAAGGCCACGGCGGCGGCTTTGCAGAAAAAGGGACCTCGCTGCCGGTTGATTCACATCGCCACTCATGGGTATTACCGCCAGGACAGCCCGATGTTCTCCGGAATTCGGTTGGGCGATTCAATTCTGAGCCTCTATGACCTTTATCGCTTTAAGCTTCCGGCCGATCTGATCACGTTGAGCGGTTGTGCCACGGGCGTGAATACCGTGGCCGGAGGCGATGAACTCCTGGGGTTGGTCCGTGGTCTTATCTATGCCGGCGCCCGCGCGGCCCTATTGACTCTCTGGGACGTCCAGGATCGCAGCACTCTTGAGTTCATGACATGCTTCTACCGGCAGCTGGTAGATGCACCAAACAAGGCCGAGGCCTTGCAGAAGGCGGTTTGGCACGTGCGCGAGGAATATCCCCATCCCTACTATTGGGCTCCTTTCAACCTGATAGGTAACCTCCTCTCTTAGTTACCAAAGGGTGACCAGCCGCCTACTTTCTTACTATCCTAGGCCCTCGATTCCGACCCTTATTCCATAGAAGCACTTACCCCCATGTTCGAGTGGAGACAGTCATGGAACATTATTCGACGCAGCAGTGGGTTGATTTTGTTCGGAAGGTCGCAAGTCCCGAAACCACTTCGGGAATAAAACTGCATCTCAATGACGCTTGTCCCGATTGTTCAAAAAGTCTGCAGCTATGGAGGTTTGTGATGGAACAGACAGAGCAACTGCATCAGGCGGAACCGCCCGCGTCTTCGCTGCGAGCCGTGAAGGCCGGGTTTCGCTTGCGTAAGGTGGTTCCGTTTCCCTCCGGGAAACTGGACCTGGCAACCCTGCAATTTGACAGCGACCGGCAGTCGCTCGTTGCCGGCCTTCGCAGCGGCCACGCCTCAGCGCGGCAACTGCTCTACAAGTCGGGCACGGTGTGCATCGACATGCGAATGCAGCCCACGCCCGGCTCGGAATCGGTTGTCCTGATTGGGCAACTCCTTGACTCTATGAATCCCGGCCACGGAATCGGCGGAATTCCTGTAAGTCTCCTATCAAAAGGAGATACGGTGTCACGGAAGCAGACCAATCAGGATGGTGAGTTTGACTTTGGTTTGTTACTGAGTAGTGATATGCAACTCGTCTTTGGCATGGGAGACAGCAGAACAATCGTCGTTGCCGTTCCTGAAGGTGGCGATAGGGTGATGTAACTGTTACCACCATAACTTCAGTAACCAGTCAGGTTAGTGAATCGTAATCTTGAGATGGCACGATCGTGGTGTTGAAATTCCTAAGAGTTGCTGGATCGGGATGGACCGCGCCACGGTCGCGACAGGAGAATTCAAATGAAGTACTACCGCTGG
>Ga0070765_100002794_pt1 | contig 11059 bp, 9 predicted proteins | sample HubBroMetageWFT5_FD_71516 | JGI IMG/M metagenome (GOLD analysis project Ga0070765, IMG submission 71516) | Warmed and freeze-thawed soil microbial communities from the Hubbard Brook experimental Forest, New Hampshire - Hubbard Brook CCASE Soil... | ecosystem: Environmental > Terrestrial > Soil... | reverse complement strand
ATGGAGTCGCGCGTTGGAGCCGGGACGTTGCGCTCGTCGGCCTGGCCGGGTCGCTGATGTTGGAAGTTTTTCGCGAAGCAGGCTTTCGCGTGGCCGCTGAAGCATTCGCAGACCGGCGTTACGAGCCCGATGGCGCACTGCGCTCGCGCAGATTCGAAGACGCGCTGATCCGCAATCCCGCGGAAGCAGGGCAACAGGCATTGCGCATCGCGGAACGAGGAAGCGTGATTGCCCGCGGCGGCACCGAGATCGCCACGAGCGCGCAGACCATTTGCATCCATGGCGACACTCCGGGCGCTCCAGCAATTGCGGCGGCGGTAGCGAAAACGCTGCAACAGGCAGGCGTCGCGCTCACCCGGCTCTCGCAATTGCCGCGCGACGATTCGCGCGGCTAACTATCTCCGTCAGGTCCCCTTCGCAATCGCGCGCTCTGCGACTTCCGCCACAGCCAGTAAACCGGCACGCCAGATAAAATAATTACCAGACCGGGCCAGGTGTATTGCGGCTTGTAACGCAACAATTGTACTTCGATGAAGGCAGCAAGCAAAAGGTACAGCGCTGGGAGTACCGGGTAACCGAACACTCGGTAAGGTCGCTCCATATTTGGTCGTCGGAAGCGCAAAAGAAAAAGTCCCGCGATCGTCAGTATGTAAAACATCACCACGGCGAAAACCAGAAAGTCGAGCAATGGCCCGTACGTCCCGGAAAGACACAATACGCACGCCCAGATGCATTGAACCCACAGGGCAACCGCAGGAGTGTTGTGCCGGTTCACGCTGCCGACGCTGCTGAAAAACAATCCATTCTTGGCCATAGCGTAATAAACGCGCGCGCCGGCGAGAATCAGTCCATTGTTGCAGCCGAATGTGGATATCATCACCGCGATGGCCACCAATACCGCGCCGCTTGAGCCGATCATCATTTCGGCGACCGCCGTGCCCACACGGTCGCCTGCCGCAAATTGCATTCCTCGCGCCAGCACAGACGTTCCGTCGGGAGTTCCAGTCAGCGGCAATACATTTAGATATGCAAGATTGGCCAATACGTAGAGCACCGTCACGATCCCGGTGCCAAGAATCAGCGCGAGTGGCAAGTTGCGCCGCGGATTTCGGACTTCCGATGCGATGTAGGTGACGTTGGTCCACGCGCTGGACGAAAATAGCGCGCCCACCATCGCCAGTCCCACGAGCGTCGCGACGCTGACCCACACGGTGCTATCCCCGGCTTGATATTTGTGCAATCCCGAGAAGCTTGCGTTCCGCCAAAAATCGCTGAAGTTGGAGTGGCGCGCCGTTTGCGTGGCGAACACGAATCCCAGCAGCGTCAAGCCGCCGAGCGCCACAATTTTTGCTGCAGTGAAAATATTTTGCACTCGCGCGCCCACGCGCAGGCCACGTGTGTTCATCCACGTAAGAAAAACAATCGAGGAGATAGCCAGTAGATTCTGCGTATTCAGCCCGACGTTATAAGGCCCCAGCGCGCCGAACCAAATTTTGTAGGGTCCGAATGTCCCCAACCTCCAGATCCACGCCGACGGCGAATACCAGGACCACAGCGCGCCGCTGAAATTCGCGAAAGCCACGGCCACGGCCGCGATGGTGGCCGTCTGAATCACCAGCAGCGTGGCCCAGCCGTACAAGAAGCCCCACATCGCGCCCAGCGACTCGCGTAAGAAAATGTATTCGCCGCCCGCGAGCGGCATCGCCGCGGCCAACTCTCCGTAGCACAACGCCGCCATCGTGGTCATCAACCCGCTGACCAGCCAGACAATCAGCAGCAGCGCAGGGCTGTCAACTTGCCGCGCAATACCAGCCGAAACAATGAAAATCCCCGACCCAATCATCGAGCCCGCCACGATCATGCTGGCGTCCAGAAGGCCAAGGTTCTTGATCAGGCCGGACTCGACGGCAGCGGTCGCCGCGATAGGAGTCGCCACGATGGGCGGATGGATGGGCTCAGGCATAGTCCAGAATTCGCAACACTACACCCGATAAGCGAGTCTCATGCAACTACAATCTCGCCGCGCGTGCGCCTGCGCGCGCGTTGCCTTTCTAGAAACATGACCCCCGCACCCCGCAACAAACGCCGCTTGCGCGTGTTTAACTGGATCGCAGGGTTAAGCTCGAATCCTACCCCTGTTAAAGCCATTCCAATTCCACATGAGGTGATACTTCGGATGAAAACTCTTACTAAATTTGCAGTGATCGCTGCGGCGATCGCTTTCCTGCTCCCGTTCACGTCCCAGAACGTCCGCGCGCAAGGCAAGCATCCAGCCTACCTGCACGCTCTTTCCGACCTGCGGGACGCGCGGGCACATCTGCAACGCCCCGACGGAGGCCCGCTGCATGCTGAAGAGCGCGCCGCCGTAGAAGAAATCGACCACGCCATCGACGAAATCAAGCGTGCCGCATTCGACGACGGCAAAAACATTGCGGACCGCCCTCCGGTTGACGCGCACAATCCCTGGGTCGGACGCTTGCATGATGCCCGCGAGCTTCTGGACAAGGCTCATCACGATCTCGAGAAAGAAGAAGATAATCCCGAAGCGCGCGGACTGCGTGACCGCGTGATCGGGCATATTGACCGAGCTCACCATCATGTGGATGAAGCGATCGCCATCGCGGATCATCACTAGACGCCACTAAACAAAGTGCGGAACGAAAAATCCCCGGGCCGGCGCACTGCCAGCCCGGGGATTTTTTATTCACGCCGCCTTTGACGGATGCGCACCGCCTCCAAATGTAGAAAGCCCCAGCGCTCCCGCCGCTGCTGAATTTCTTTCCGGAGATTCAAATCTGTACTTACAACGCCCTGCATCACCTGCAGCTCAATCTCGCTCGCCCCCGCCGCGAGTGAATCCGGCCAAAATAATGTAAAATTGCTGCGGTATCCAGGACCCTGGAACAGCGCTCCCAGTTTCACCCGCGCGCCGCACAAAGGAGATTCACAGTGGCGGATTTAATGAGGACTTCAAACCCGGCTCTAAATGCCAGCGCATTTCAAGGCGCAGGCGTCGGCGTAGGCGAAGCCATGACGCTGCAGGGCACGGTCAACAAGACCGGCGTGCTTCTGCTCTGCGTCGTCGCCACCGCCGCCTGGACCTGGAACATCTACACCCACTCGCAGAATCCCGAGGCGGTGCTGCCGCTGCTGGTGATCGGCGGGATCGGCGGATTCATCGTCGCGCTTGTGACAATTTTCAAGAAGACCTGGGCGCCGGTGACCGCGCCGCTTTACGCTCTGCTCGAAGGCCTGCTGCTAGGCGGCATCTCCGCCATTTATGATGTGCGCTTTCACGGCATCGCGATTCAAGCCGTGAGCCTCACGTTCGGCACGCTCCTGGTCCTCCTACTGGCCTATCGCTCGGGATTGATTCCCGTCACGGAAAAATTCCGCCTGGGCGTGGTGGCGGCGACGGGAGGAATCGCGCTTTTCTACCTCGCGACGATCGTATTGGGATTCTTTGGAATTCACTTCACCACGATCAACGGTTCAGGCCCCATCGGGATCGCCTTCAGCGGTTTTGTGGTGGTGATTGCCGCGCTGAATTTGGTGCTGGATTTTGATTTCATCGAAAGCGGTGTGGCCGCCGGTGCGCCGAAGTACATGGAATGGTATGCAGGCTTCGGATTGATGGTCACGCTGATTTGGCTGTATCTGGAAATTCTGCGCTTGCTCTCGAAACTGCGCAGCCGCGATTGACCGCTGCGCGGCATCGCAGCGGCGCCGCTTGCCAGAAGAACAGGTGCTTCCAGCGCGTCGGTTTCGCGCGTTTTTTCTACGGGTCACCGGTTTCGTTAAGCCATCGCGGCGCGAATTTCGGGCTTTCCGCTTGTGGTAGCCTGCCACCAGAAATGTAACGTTTCTACCCCGTCCATATCGAAATGGAAATCGCAATTCCACGCCTCGTCAACTAAGTAGCTATCCCACATAGACTTACCCATCTTCCCAGCGTGGCCTGGGAACTGCATTGTATCCACTGGATTCTGAGGCGCGCCCGCCACCTCCAGGGCGATTCGAGGGTGCAAGCGTGAGAGAACGCGTAATGAACTCAAGCAGCGGCACGCGTGCAACGAACCTCCAGCGTGGCTTCACGATGGTCGAGATGAGCGTCGTGGTCATGATAATCCTGATCATTTCGGCGATGGCACTGATTGCCTATCTTCCCACTTTGCAGGATGCCCGCTTCGACGCCGCGATGCGCCAGGTCGTCGATCAGTTGCGGCAAGGTCGGGAATATGCGATCACCAATCGCCGCTACGTGCAGGTCACTTTTCCCACCATAGTCGTGGCCGGGAAAAATCAATATGAGGTCGTACTGAAGCAAAGGAATGATTTAACCGCCGGTGCCGGAGCGATTAATCCGATTTTGAGCACCGTGCCCATTGAATACCCCGCGCAATATCTCGTCATCGCGGGATCGCCAGACACTCCCGACGCCTTTGGCAATAGCGCAGCCATCGAGTTCGAAGGCCTGAACGGCGGACCGGTTGGTGGCATGTTGTTCCAAAGCGATGGAGAACTTGTGGACGGAACTACGTTCCAGCCAATTAACGGAACAGTGTTTCTGGCTTATCCCGGGAAGAACACATCGGCGCGCGCGATTACAGTCTTGGGTGGCACCGGTCGCGCGCGTGGTTGGAAGGGCACTGGAACGACGTGGGCCAGGTTCTAAGGGAGATCGGAAAAATGTTGCGAGCAAGCAAACGGCAAGCGGCGAAGGGCTTCACGCTTTTAGAGACGATGATCTCACTGGTAATCCTGGGTGTGGGCGTTCTCGGCTTGGCCGCGATGCTCGCGGACTCGCTGGCCTACATGCAGGGTTCGCAATACGATTTCATCGCGCAGCAGAAAGCCGAAGAAGCGGCCGAAGCGATCTACACCGCCAAATATACAAATAACGCCACATTCGCCCAGCTTTCCAATAACACCGGGGCCAATCCCGCCGGACTGTTTCTGGTGGGGCCGCAACCGTTGCTGGTGCCGGGAGCCGACGGCCTGGTCGGGTCGGTTGCCGACGCAGGTGGTAACCCGGCCTATGTCGTCTATCCCGGGCCCGACGGAAAACTCGGCACCGCCGACGATGTGTACGAATCTCTGGGTGCCTTCAAGCGCACCATCGCCATAACCCCAGTGGCCGGTTACGCCAACGGCCTAAATCAAGTGGTGATCACCGTAAACTACTCCACGGGCCGCTTCACGCGCAGCTACTCACTCACCACCTACGTCTCAGCGTTCTAGAACCGCCAGGAGCAAGGAATGAAGCTGCAAAAAGGATTTTCGCTAATCGAATTAATGGTCTCGATGGGAATTGTGGTTACCGTCGTGGCTATCGCCACCGGCACGCTGATGCAGGCCGAGCACGCCACCACCGCGGTTGCGTATGAGGCGAACACGCAGGAGAACCTGCGCGCCGGAATGCATTTCATGGTTCGCGACCTGATGCAGGCGGGTGAAGGTATTCCGCAGGGCGGCGTTAGCCTGCCCTACACCGGCGCTACTTCGGCGATCAATCGCCCCGGTACGGCCACCACATTTCCCGTCGCCTACACCACGCTGCCGGCGATCACTCCCGGTTGGAAAGCCGGGCAATTCGCAACGTCTCTGAATCCGGTCAGCGGTGCGACCCTCACGGGCATACAAACCGACATCATCAATATCATTTACGCAGACAACGTCCTGAAGGATACAGCAGGAAACTATCTTTACAGCTATCCCGTCGTACAGGCCGCACCGTCCACTCCGGTGTGTGCGGGGGCAATCAGCGCTACCGGAGCATCAGTCACGCTCGCGCCGGCCTGCTTTATCATGCCCGGAGCCACCAATCCCATCACCACGGGCAATTTGATCATGTTCCACAACCAGAACGGCACTGCCCTGGAGTATGTCACCAGCGTCGCCGGACCAACCATTAATTTCGCCGCCGGTGATCCGGCGGGACTGAATCAGACAGGCAAAACTTTTGGCACGGTCGCGAATCTGGCCACCGCTCCGGGAGTCTTTCCCCCCACGATCATAACTCGAGTTTGGATGGTGACTTACTACATTGACGCTACCAACCCCCAGGACCCGCAACTGATCCGCCAGGTGAACTATCCGAATTACCCCGCGGGTGCGCCCGTAAACCCGCCGACGGCGATTGCCGACGATATCGAAAACCTGGCGTTCAGCTACGCCATTACCAGCTCAACGGACCCGGCCGGCACCTACGGAGTCACGCCCTTCACCAACGGGCCCGGCAACGCCCCGCAACCGATTCTCCCGGATACCCCGGCGCAGATTCGCGCGGTCAATGTGTTCATGGCGGGCAGGTCTGAACAGACCTACAGGGCACTATCCTCGCCGGACTATCTGAGAAGCAATCTCAGCACCCAGGTGAGCATTCGCAGCCTTTCGTTCACCAACCAGTTCAATACGTCTGCCTCGGCCCTGGCGCCTTAGGCGCGCCAGTCGGCGGGGTATCGTCGTAATTTGAGTTCTTCAAGGAGAACCGCTGTGAGAATGGAAAGAGAAAAGGGAGTCGCACTGATAACGTCTCTGATGGTTCTGCTGCTCATTTCCGCCATTGTGGTGGGGATGTGCTGGATGGTCATGACCGATCAGCGCCTCGGCGGAAATAACCAGAGCCGCGAGCTGGCCTTTTACGGCGCCGAAGCCGGCATGGAAAAAATGACCACCGACGTGGCCAACGTGTTTGCCACTTCCGGTGCGCTCACTGCGGCGAACGTGGCAACCATCACCGCCACTCCCCCGAACCTTATCCCCGGTATCCAGTATCTGAATTCTGCCGGCGGTTCCACGTACAACCTCACGTTTGTCCCGGACCCGTTCGGCAATCCCGCGACAAACAACGCCACCATTCTGCCGCCCAGTCCCTATGCCGGCATGCAAGGTTTGATCACGCCGTTCACCATGACCGTGGCGGCGCAGAACATCTCGACCGGATCGGAAGTAAAGTTAACCAGGCAGGTCCAAGTGGTCTCCATTCCTGTCTTTCAGTTTGGCATTTATTCTGACTCCGATCTGTCGTTCTTCAACGGTCCTTCGTTTGGTTTCGGCGGGCGCACCCACACCAATGGGAACCTGTGGCTGACTCCGAATCAAGGTCCCACTTTCCTGGGTGACAAGGTAACCGTGGTCGGCGAAGTCGTCCGCACCAATCTGGAAAATGGTTTCGCGGTCACCGGCGCGGGCGCCGCTTACGGCGGCAACGTCTCTATCGCTCTCGCTCCGGATCCTACGATGGCCAATGAGCCGGGAGGCGCACCCTACACCAATGCTTCGTGGCGCCAGCTGGCGCTCACCGAAGGCAGCGTGACGGGCAACAGCGTTTACGGCGCCGTCAGCACCGCCTTGAACAATCCCACCTGGAGCGGAACAGTGATTCCCGCTTACAACGGGCAACTTCAAAACCACGTGCCGGTATTGAGCCTAACCTCCACCGCCTTGGGTGGAATTACCCCCATTTCACTGATTCGCCGCCCAGTTCCGGGCGAAGCGGCGTTGGCCCCCGCCACATTTGCTCAGCGCCTGTTTTCGCAGGCAACGATGCGAATCTTGCTTGACGATTATCCAACTCCAACCACCATTCCAGGCTCTGCGGCCGCCTGCCATACCGCCGATATGATGGCCCTCGACACCGTCACCAATGGAACCGATCCGGTCGACCTGGCGAGCTTGGCGTTCATAGCCGGCTCACCACTCGGCATCACCAGCGCCGCCGTCTCTGCACCCTGGTACACCGGCTCGTATCCTCTGCCCGTCTCCGGAAACGTCTCGGGAACCTACTCCCCCAGCAGCAACTCGTCCACTCTACTCGCACCCGGTTACTGGATGAAGGCCGGATATCCAACCATCACCGGTTGCATCAAGATCGAATATCAAGTGAATCCCGGCGGCTCATGGGTTGACGTTACGCACCAGATTCTGAACCTCGGCGTCACCGGCAGGAACGTTAATCCGACGTTTAATGCTGCGGTCGTCTCGCCGAATCTTCCGGCGCTGCCCGCGGCTCAGGTCCTCGCCCAAGGTCCGAGCGGTGGGGGCGTCGCGACAGTCGGCTGTAGTGATCCCAGCACGACCGCCATAATCCGCTTGGCCCGGCTGCGGGACAATCCCTCTACCGGGACTGCCGCCAAACCATGCGGAAATCCCGTCGCCGGAACCCCGGCCACTTACCCGGCCACCGATTTCTGGCCGAATGCGCTGTATGACTCGCGTGAAGGAGTTGACCGCGCCACCGCTGGCCCGGCGCCTATCACCGCACAAGGTGTCATGTACTATGTGGAACTGGATGCCAAGAACCTGGTGAATTGGTTCACCGCAAATCAGGCTGCACTGGGTCTGGACAATAACACCGGCTACACCCTGTATTTCTCAGACCGTCGCGGCGAACAGAAGGACCCCATCGCGGCTCCCGTCGTTAGGACCGGGTCTTACGGATTTAACGACTTTGTGAATCCTAACGACCCGAACAACGGCTGTCCGAATACAGTACTCGACGCCGGTGAAAACCTCGAAGGCGACGGTACTCCCCGGTATTATGGCGGGGTTGAGGTAGCTCCCGCCCTGATCACTCCTACGAACTATATGCTGCTGACTCAGAACGTGCTCAACATGGCGCCCCGGAACACAATCATGTGGACTGGCGCGAGCTCCATCACCGGAAACTTGCAAGGCGTCACCTACAAACCCGCTACCATCACGTATTCCGGCGGACTGTTTGCCAATACAAATTGTCTGCCAGCCAATTCCAATCGTCCCGATGTTACCTACGGCAACTCCCAGGAAGCCCGGGAAAATCCTCCGGTTTTCTTCCGCCGCGCCCTGAAAATCGTAGACGGCGCCTCACTCAACATAGGAACCTCCTGCAGCGGCACCGACGGTCTCACCATCGTTGCCGAAAACCCGGTTTACATCCAGGGCGATTACAACGCGCCGGTGGACGACGGAACCTGGACCGGCGTCAGCGTCGCGGCAGCCGTCGAGGGCGACGCGGTAACGTTCCTCTCCAACAATTGGAACGACGTGAACTCCTTCGCTTTTCCCTACAACATTAACAACCGAGCAGCCGCGCCCACGGCGTACCGCGCCGCCATTATTTCGGGCAAGGGCATCCCATTCCCGTCCATTGCCGGACAGGCGCAGGACTTCGGAACCGACGGAGGCGTGCACAACTTCCTCCGCTTCCTTGAAAACTGGGGCCTGGTTTGCCACTACCGGGGCTCGATGGTCAGCTTTTATTACAACCGTCAAGCGGTCGGCACGTACAAGGGAACCGGCGTTTACAATCCGCCCAGCCCTCGTGACTACACCTTTGACACCAACTTTACTCTGGGCCCGGCATGTTTGCCTCCGCGCACTCCGTCGTTACGCTCCGTCAACACCATCGGGTTCTCGCAGGAGCTTCTGCCGACCCAGTAACGACTTTCGTACCCCGCAGCGCAATCAGCGGCTCCCGTACCTCCCGGGAGCCGCTTTTTTTTGCGCACCGCCTTCGCGGTCCCTGGCTGCATTAAATCAGCGCATAGCATGCCGTATCACTGCGTGGCGCGATGCATCACGGCAAAGCGGGCAGAATACGTACGTTGAAGTTCGTGTTCACAGCTGGCGGCGTGCACGTCGGCTCCACGCTGCTGGAGCAAAGTCCCGTAAACACATCACTGAAATCCCCCGGCAGCGCCAGGCCCACCAGTGGCTCCGCATATAAATTGTAGCTATGGCCCACCGGCAGCCGCTCCAGATCAAACGAACCGTCAAACTGCGTCGGTGGACTTGCCGCATTGCAACTCCAGCCGCCCAGCGTCCCCGCAATCACCGAGCCGGTGTCCGCATCCACGGCGACGACGTGCGCCCCGACCATTCCGGTTACCGGCGAACCGGACGATGGCGCCGCAAACTGCGCCAGCGCGAACGGATTCGCCGGAACAATCCGGCCGCGAATCGCGCCAACGTTCAGCGTGTCGTTCGGGTCGGGATATTGCGAGCGGATCCCGGTGCGATCGTCGTCCGCCAGGGGTCCGTCGGGTACGGAACCCGTAGGACGAAGCCCGAGAAATGTTCCGGGTGGCGGCGCGAACGGAAACATGATCGCGCGAATCACTGCGGAATGATCGAGGCCCAGCCAGTGGCCAAGCTCGTGTATCAGCAGCGATTCCAGGTCGTAAGCGCCCTGGCCCTGCGGCGTCCCGAGCGCGCCCGGTGTAGCGAACGTCGCTTGCCCGTCATTGCGAAACAGCGTGTCCGCATCCAGAATTTGTCCCGTGAATGCGGCGGGAGCGGATGCACCTACAGTCGCGCCGGGTGCATTCGCGGTGATCGTGCGCGTGAAAGCCAGCACGCCGCTTGTAAATCCCGCGCTCGACTGGTTGAAGCAGATCGTGTTCGGCCCGTCCACGTTGTCTTCCGCGTCGTCCGTGCAGGAATTTGCCGCCGCCACTTGCCCCAAAGGCGCCAGCAGCCCCGAAAATGCCGTCGCGTTGAAAGTAGTGCCGCTGACGCCGGACCACGCTCCGAAAGAATTCGTAATCGCCTGGCCAATCTCGGTGATCTGCGCGGGCGTGTTCTGCGCCGCGACGGTGAGAATAGTTGGGTTCAGCAGCGCGGACAGCGCCGTGCTCCAGCGGCGATCGAGCGGCGCGGCCAACGATAAATTCCAACGATTGGGCTGCGGGCAACCTCCGGCCAGTGGCATCGTGGAATCCACGGTGTAGGGAAACGCGCCGGCTCCCGAAGTCGCTGAGGAAAAAAGCAGGATAATCGTCGCTGAGGCCAGGGCTCGCTTCATTTTTTTTCACCGGACTGCGAAGCCAGTGCGGATTGCACGCGCAACCGCAGCGCACCGACCGGAAGATTGCGAATCCCCTCGGCGTCGAATTGCCGCGTCGCCGAATCATAGGTATCGAACGCCGCCGTGTCCTGCACCACGATCTCCGCGCCGCTCCGCGCATCTCGATGAATGCGAAATGTGCCCTGCACCCAGCTCACAATGGAATAATCGCCGCGCGCGGTGTACTGCAGGAACAGGATCACTTCCTCGCCGGGACGAAATCGCGGCACC
>Ga0070765_100002793_pt1 | contig 11060 bp, 9 predicted proteins | sample HubBroMetageWFT5_FD_71516 | JGI IMG/M metagenome (GOLD analysis project Ga0070765, IMG submission 71516) | Warmed and freeze-thawed soil microbial communities from the Hubbard Brook experimental Forest, New Hampshire - Hubbard Brook CCASE Soil... | ecosystem: Environmental > Terrestrial > Soil... | reverse complement strand
CACGCCCAATTCGATCCCAGGAAGGCCGGCCCGCTCGAGCAGTTGGTTGTACCCGCGAACGATTTCGATAATCTCACGCGCTAGCACCGAGGCGCGGCCCACCGCGAGCCCGGGCTCTCCTTCGCGCTCGAGGATTGCCAGAATGATCGCATCGCCTTCGAGAAACACCTTGCTGGCCCCGTACTTGGAGAGCAGCTTGTTCACCGGATCGTAGAAATTCAGGCTGAAGTAGGACGCCGGATTCATTCCGCGCTCAAGCAGCGAGCGTGTGAGCCGGGAGGAATCGCGCACGTCGGCCTTGATAATCACGTGGCGCAGCACTTTCTCTTCCGAGGGCTTCTGTTCTTCGGGCAACAGGAACTCGTAGAGCGTGCCATTCATGGACGAGAGCTGCCGCATTTTTTCGTTGGCAATGAGATTGACGTTGTCCATCGCCGACCGCAGCGCTTCCAGATTCCTGAGGTCACGGTGATAGCGCATGAAATCGCGGAGAAACCTGGCCGCAATCTTGCTGCGCTCGGCTCCCCGGCATCCCGCCACGCGCTGCACCGCGGCCTGCAAGCTGTCGCGCGATACCTTGCCCTGCTCCACGATCAGTTTTTCCACCCGCGTGCGTTCTTCGCGGGAGATCAATGCATTCTTCAATTGCTGCGCGTTGATGCGGGGCGAATACTCCGCCAGCAGCGGGGCCGCTTCATACGAAGCCACTACGTACTCCATAAGCTTCTCGCGGTCGAGCAAAGCTAACCACGCCGACAAACGCGTCTTTTGCGCTCGCTCTTCGGGCGTGGCGTCATCGGAAGTCCCAGAGCCGATCAATTCCTGGGCATTCTCCGGAACGTTCAGCCAGGCGTTGATGGCACGCTCGGGATCGGCCTCCATCCCCAGATTCAGCGATTGCAGGAACTCATAGGCAATTCTGCGAACGTTGGTGAAACGATCGGGATCGCGATCGAAGTTGCCCAGCATTACGTACTGCTCGGCGTTGACATAGGCGTCGCAGCCGTCGGAGGTGAAAATCAGCGGATTGAGGAAGAGTTTGTATTGCTCGTCATTGTTATTTCCGAACAGGGACCTCCGGGTGCGGGCCAGGGTTTCCTTCTCGATTTCGCGGAGCGTACGAAATAATTCCTGCCCGGTCTTGCGTAGAATCACTTTTTTCGCCACCTGGAAGGCGGCGACGCGCTCACGATATTCCAACGCCTTCTGCTGCCGCATCCCTTCGTAGCTCTTCAGCGTCATGCGACAGCGTTCCAGAATCTGGGCGAACTGCAAACCCAGTTCAATCCGCAGAAACTTGATGATGGCGACCCGGGCCAACACATCCAGCGAGGGATTGCCTTCAGCCTTGGCGCGATTGAGCGCGGCGGAGTGCACTTCCGCCAAGAGCGGCTTCAGTTCGGAACCGACGGGCTTGGCATTTGCCTTCGGACCCGCGTTCGATCCAATAAAATGGCCGCTCGGCCGCGGCTGGGGCGCTTCCGCCGCCAGCAATCCTTCGACATCGCCGTGCCGCACAATCAGGCGCGAAATCTGCGAGCGCGTCTGCGCCACAAATTTGGGACTGAGATGAACATCGTGCCGCAGGTTGTCGACGCCGAGTTGCAGTCCTTCGAGCGAGAGTGAAGCAGTATAACCAGTCAAGCGAGGCGGCGGCGCCTCTTGCTCTGTGTGTCCGAAGCTGAAGATCGGGATGCGTGGCATGGGCGGAGTGTGTTCGCCTTACGGTTGTCCCGCGCGGCTGACCAGGCTCACCCGGAATTGTGGAACCACCAGCGCCTGCTCCACTGTAGGCAGGTTGAGCGCCGCCAGTTTGGAGGCAATCGCCTGCGCCTCCGACGTAGCTCCGGTGCGCGTGTAGGCTCGCCATAGGAGCTGCATGGACTCGGGGTCCGCGGTGCCTTCTTCTAAATGAGGAATCGCTTGCTTAAACTCTCCCTGCGCCACCAGCACCGCTCCGGCGCCCTCGTGATAGCAAAGCTGGATGACCAAGCTGCGGCTTTTTTCTGCCATGGCTGCCAACTGCTTCACCGCATCCGAGGCGGAGTCCATATCACGAAGTTCGGCCAGACGCGTGGCTTGGACTCGCAGGATTCTGGCCTGCTCTTCATCGCGGTCGATGGCGGAAATTTGATGCTCTTCCTGCAGCACGTCCTGGGCCGCCTGCAGCTGTTGTATGGCTACTTTCGCATCAGGTTCATACATGGCCGGAATCAGGCGAGCCTCGGCTTCCAGCCGTGCCAGCCCTGCAGTATGCGCATGCCGAGCCACATCGCTCAGGGCCCGGTCCGCCTGCTTGTGATTGTTCTCGCGGATCCAGGTCACGGCCGATTGCAGCTCCCGTTGCACCCGGTCGGCATTGCTGGGAGCGAAAACAATTGCCCGGTCATACTCTTCGCGGGCTTCCCGCTCTTTTCCCATCACCGCATAGGTATCAGCGATGCCCAGCTCCGAGCCAAAATTGGGATCGATGCGGATGCTCATGCGGTACTGTTCCAGCGCCGCCTCGAATTTGCCTGCGATGCGCAAAATCTCGCCGTAGGAATCATGAGGGTTGGGCTGATCCGGCTCCAGCGCGACATAGCGGTCCATCGCGGCGAAAGCCTTTTCGAAGTTTCCCGTGTCGGCGTATCCGTAAGCGAGGTCATTCAGCGCCGCAGCATAATCCGGGTACAGCGCTACCGCACGATCAAGCACCGCGATAGCCTGCTCATAGCGCTGCTGCTGCATCAGCCAGTCTCCCGCCAGATATGCCAGCCGCTGATCTCGCGGATACTTCGCCAACAAATCATTCATGGCGCCGATTGCGGGCAAATAATTGTTCTCCTGCGCGTCCGCCAGCCAGCGGATCAGCAACTGCTCGCTCAAACTCACCTTGGCGGCCAACTGTTTGGCTCGCATGCGCGTGCTCAACTGTTCCCCAGGATCCGGACTCATGCGGGAAAGCAAAATGAAGGCCTGAGCGAAATTAGGGTCCGCCTGGGTCGCGGCCCGCAGATCTTGCAGGGTTTCTGGAATGCGGTACTGCTCGAATTCGCGCATTGCCTTTTCAAAACTGGTGCGCGCCTGCGCGGAGCTGGTGGTAATAGGCAGCTTGATGGATGCATTCTTCTGTGTAGGCTGGTCCAGATTGGATTTAGTACTCGCCGACGCAGCCAAGGACGAGAACACCAGCAGGTAAACGCACCAGCGGCGAAGCATGTATACCCCGGAAACTGTGGATTTCTTGCTTGTTATTCGACGAGCCTATCACGCGCTTTCGACCCGCCCAAAGTTACCTCGGTTACCCGCCAAAGGATTGATTCTCCGGGCTCGTTTGCCGGTAACCGTCCCCTGGGGCAAGCTTTTCCCCAAACCGACCGGGGACCTGCATGAGGCGCTTTTCAAACCCACCACGACCTGCGCCGAAATCACGCAGCGAAGTTGCGGAACAGGGCCTGGGATGCCAGAATGGAAGCCTTTGAATTCAGGTGAGGAAATCTAAGCCGAACCTATCCGTGGAAGGTAGCCGGAACGAAATGTCAAAATCGATGTTCTTGTCATTTGCCCTGAGCGCATTGATTCTATCGAGCAGCTTGCCCGCCACCACCCAGAATGCTTCGCCGAATACGCCGCCGCCCTATTGCCATCCCTGTCTGTTCTATGGCGGTGACTTTGATGCTCACAACACAAACGCGAATGCGCTAGCCAATGAGCTGACTACTGCCGTCGTTAGTGGCGCAAGAGTTTTCGTTCCGTTTGTCGTTCCCGCCGGCAAGACTTGGACAATAACAGCCCTCTTCTCCAACAATCTCTCCAACGTAAACGTGATTGACCCTGAGCAGGGCCTGTGGTCCATCTCGAAGGGTATGAGTCAAGGCAACGGCGGGAAAGTGGTTGCGCAAGGCGCTGCTCCAGCCACATTTACCGCTACCGGTCGACACGGCTTCGGGCAGACGGAATACACGCTCATGTTAACCATCGATCCTCCCGTGACGCTGAAAGCTGGTTTGTACGGGATGACCGCGGTGCCAGAATGCAAGAATCCCGTAGAACGTGCCTGCGCCAGCGCCTCCTAATTACTTGTCAGATGTCGAGGATGTTCCACGCAAACACGCTTTCGGGCGCGAGCCGGACGATAGATCCTGGTATTTCTCGGGTAAATTTGGATATTTCTACGCTCCCACGTGGGGCACCACCGGCGCGTGTCACGGTACCGGATGTGACCGGTTCTCGGCCGGCGCGGTCGGAAGTGAATCGCCTGAGTAAGAACGTGGCTGTCGTAGCGCTGCGGATTGTGTTGGTCTAACAAAGATTACTCGCGAGTGCGAAGACGAGTTTCAGTTGCCCTAGAGTTAATCTTCGGCGGTGCGCCCGACTGCGCGGCTCGATTTATCCAGATCCAAAGAAAAACCGCGAGACCCCATGCCGCCAACAGCGGAATCAGGCTCTTCAAGCCGTGCAGCCCAAGTAGTTCTCCGAGATTGAAAGCGCCGTGTACGTGGTTTGTGCCCTGCTCGGCAGGTATCAGCACAGTCCCCAGATTCAAGGAAAACCTGCCCGCCCAAAACGAAAGCCAATAAAATTGGCGCAGCGGGCAATGAAACTCGTCGGGAGGTTGCGCGGAGACCGAAACCGCAATCAGAGTAAGGCCGATGCCAGCAGCGGCCAGAGCTCCGAGGACGATTCTCCAGCCTGGCCGCGCGTAGTCCCAAAGCGTCGCCAGTCCCAGACACAGCAGCGGCAACCCCGGCGCCAAGTAGCGCGGACCGTACGACCAACCGGCCGGCCACGAAGAAAATGAAGCGTGAAAGAGAAAATAATAGATAGCGATCGAAGCCGCCGCAACCGCGGCAGCCTGCGTCGCGGGCTGCTTCCACAGCAGCCGCAAACCAAAAGGCGCAGCCAGAACGACTGGCCCCGTAAAAAGCAGTCCGCGCCGGCAACCGAACAACAACTTCAGCGCGACATCAACTCGGGGATAGGTTAGACCCAGGTAGCCGCGGGTCATCCACGAGAATGCTCCCGACGGATAGTACGCATAGCTCGGATGAAACACGGAACCGAAAGCGGCGTGCTGGTACGCCATGAGCGCAACCATGCAAGGCAGAGCGCCGGCCGCAATACCAAGAGCGACGCGCCACTGCTGCTTCCCATCTTTCCATATCAAGACCAGCGCCAGACCAGCGACGATCGCGGACGCTGGCGCTGAAGGATACTCCGTAACCGTGGCCCACCCCGCTGCAAGGCCGAGCGCCAGTGCCCACGATACCTCCGCCGCGGAACTCACCGCTGTGCGTAAACCAAGGGTGCAAGCAAAGGCGAACACCAGGCACGCTCCCGCCAGCGCATGTCCCCAGAACAACGTCGCGTATGCCCACATCGGGGTCGCGAGGCTAAGTGCGAGAGCGGCAAACGCCGCGGCGCTCAGACTGCTTCCGAGCCGCAGAGAAATCCAGAAAAGACATGCACACGCCGCAGCCATGGGCAAAGCGACCGCAAATACGGTGACGCAGTAAGCAAGGTCGAGCAAGCCTCGGGGCGACGCCGGATCCACTTTCAGGGCACGAAGCAAGGGTCGTGCTAGCTCTGCGATGGGGACCGCCAACAGTGCGAGTCCGGGAGCCTTGTCGGAATAGTAGTGGCCGTTGGCGAAAGCCTTGTCGCCGGTGTTCTCCTGATAGTCATCAATGCGTAGCGTTCCCTGCTCCACCACGGCGCGCACCAGGTCGAAGCGCGAGTTCTGGTTCCATCCGCCGCCTTCATAAAAATACGCATACGAGATTAGAACCACGGCGGCGATTAACAGGGCGCGAATTCGAATCCGAGAATTACTTTCCGGCGCGGAAACATTCATCACGGGTGGGTTCAGGCGTTCTCAGAGATCGTACGCCAGACCGGAGTGCAGAATGATGAGTGCTGAAGATCATTAGATTTTCAAGAAAATGCCTTTGCGATACAGAACGTACATCGCCGCCCAGCACATCAGGACATAAGCCAACGCATAGAGCAACGACGTATTCGCCGGACTGCCCAGCGGGGCAAACATATTCTGGTATATAAAGTCCTGCCACGCGGTTCCTCCCGCTGTCTGCATGTGATCGAGCAGATGCGAAATCATCTCGGCGAACACGTAGGCGGCAATGGCATTCATTCCGAACACCAGCAGCGGCCTGGTCCAGAGACCCCTCCATTTTCTTGCATCCACGATCCAGTAGCACAGTGCTAGACAGAGCAGGGCCAGGCCGGCAGTGAAGATCACGTAGGAGCTGGTCCACAGCTTTTTGTTGATAGGGAAGCCGAGGTTGAGTATCTTTCCCGTGACCACGCCGACCAATCCAAACGCCGCCATGCCCAGTGCCTTGTTATTCGCGGAGCGCGGGGAACGAAGCCACCGCCCGGTGAGCATCCCGAGCAAGCTGGTCGCGACTGCGGGAATGGTGCTCAAGACGCCTTCGGGATCGCGCGTGCCTTCGTACAAATGTCCGGCCAGAAGTTGGCGATCGAGCCAGGCGGCGAGGTTGCGGTCGGGATCGAGCAGCGGGATATCGTGCGTGGGCACGCCGAAGCCGGGGACGGGGACGAAGCGCATCAGAATCCAGTAGCCGACGAGGCAGGCTGCGATGGTAATAGTCCATCCGCGCCAGTCGGTCCACAAAGCAAGAATCGCGGAAATCACGTAGCAGATCGCGATTCGTTGCAGCACACCATACACGCGCCACGACGCCAGGTGATATTGATTGGGAAAGCCATTCAGAAACATTCCCAAAGCAAACAGCGCCAAGCCTCGCCACAGCACGTGTTTAAGTAGCTCCGGACGCGAGGCGCCACGCTGAAGGCGCGAGCTGAACGAAAACGCCATGGCCACGCCGACGATAAAAAGAAAGAAGGGGAAGACGAGGTCGGTCGGCGTCCATCCGTTCCACTCGGCGTGTTTGAGGGGCCAATAAGAGCTGGACTCGTCGCCGGCGTTGTTAACCAGAATCATGCCGGCAATGGTGGCGCCGCGAAACAGGTCCAGCGAAATCAACCGCGATACAGGCGTGAGCGATGATGCCGTGATGTCCTCATGCCGGGCAGCCGTGTTCTGTAACGTAGACGCCATAGAAGCAGCTATCTTAGCAGGCGCCTTTTCCGCATGGTCGAGTTTTGCCCTTACAGCCCTGGACGAGGCGTCCGGGGCTACGTGGGGATTGCGAGGGGATTACGGTCTTGTATCCAACGGGTGTTTGGCCTTCTCGAAAAATTCGTTTTGCAGTTTCAGGCTCTCCTGATCTGCCTTGACGGCGCGAATTGCAGTTACGATCGCGTCCTGCCAGGCCTTCATTTCGAACTCGCCGCGTTCGCGGGTAGCGGGTGCGCCGTCGCCGGAATAGTGATTGGGGAAGCGCGCATACCACCAGATGGCGGTGTACAGAGTGTCGGGTAGCTTCAGCCGGGCCTGGTCGGCTCCTGATTCCTGATGGGCGCGGTCGAGGTGCACCAGATTCGGATTCGAAATCAGCATCTTCGAAGTCTCCGACTCGCCTGCGTGCATGTCGATGGATGTCTTCTTAGGCGGTCCGCCGGGAGTTTCGACCAACCCCATCAAGTAGACAACGTAATCGTGCGGCTTTTCCAATTGGGTTTGGGCGAAGAAGGGCAGCAAGTTCTCGTTGCCGCCGTGGCCATTGACGATGATGATCTTCTTGCAGCCATTGCGCGCCATCTCGTCGGTGGTCTCCTGCAACAGCTCCAACTGCAAATGGGCGCTGTAGGCGATGGTGCCGGGCTCATGTCGAGCTTCGAAGATCTGCCCGAAGTAGTATTCGGGAAACACCACCGCGTATTCCTGTTCGGCGGCGTTCAGGGCCGCATAACGGACATCAAGCAGGTCCGTCCCCAGAGGCAAGTGGGGGCCATGCTTTTCCAGGATTCCGAATGGTAGAAGACAAGTTCCTTTGGATTGCTCGATGGCCGACTGAAACTCTGCGGCGCTGAGTTCTTCCCAGTGGACGGAAAGCTTGGCTTGGGGCTGCGCCTGGCTTATGCAAAACATCACAATGGCGAACGTAATCAGAGCGGTGCGCATGAACGGCTTCTCCAGTCAGGGCGCATTCTAGCACTCACACCTCCGGTTACTGTGGTCACCGTGACCGGGCACCGGGTGCGGGATATGATTCAAGCATCGGGCGTCGCCAATGAAGAAATTGAAGTTCATTCTCTCCCTTACCAATAACGATAATGATTATCAGATCGAGCAGGCGGCAGCCGCCGAACAAGCCGCCAAGCGCATGGGTGTGGAGGTGCAGATCATCCATGCGGACAATGATTCGGTGACGCAGAGCCAGCAACTTCTGAAGATTATCCAGTCGCGCAGTGCGCTTCCGGACGGAATTATGTTTGAACCCGTGGGCGGAACAGCGCTACCGCAAGTGGCGCGGGCCGCTGCCATCGCAGGAATTGGCTGGGTGGTACTGAACCGTGACGTGGAATATATTCCTGAGCTGCGTAAGGCTTACAAAGTTCCCGCTTTTTGCATTACCTCTGACCACGAAGAGATCGGGCGAATCCAAGGCCGGCAATTAGCCGCCATGTTGCCCGCGGGCGGTGCAGTTTTATATATCCAGGGTCCTTCAGACAGCCTGGCGGCCAAGCAGCGGACTTTCGGAATGTATGAGACCAAGCCGGCTGAAGTGCAGATCAAGCTTATGAAGGCGCAGTGGACCGAAGCCAGCGCACACCGCACGGTCAGTTCGTGGTTGCGGCTGTCTACTTCGCAGCAGACCCATCTTGATTTGATCGCCGCGCAGGACGATTCCATGGCCTTGGGCGCAAGGAAGGCCTTCGAGGAAGAGTTGCACTCGCCGGCTCGCGACCGCTGGTTGAAGTTGCCTTACATTGGTTGCGACGGTCTTCCGAACAGCGGGCAAACCTGGGTACGGCGAGGCTTGCTTGCAGCCACGATCTTCGTGCCGCCGAATGCGGGCACAGCGCTAGAGATGATGGTGGATGGCATTCAGAACGGCACTGTCCCGGAAGAACGTTCGTTGATTGCCCCCGTTTCGATTCCGGCGCTGGACGCCCTGGCAGCCGCACATGCTGCCAAGCCTCGTGCTTTCTCCACCGGTAAAGCGTAAATCTGATCCGCGAATTGGTATCGCCTTCCGGAATTGTGCCTCCTCTTGCTACAGTAGTCCTTCTTAAGGAGCACTCATGCCCACCCTGATAACGCAGCCTGCTCGCATTTCTGCCGCGGGAACTAAACCTAAATTGATCGACGAATACGTTGGACGAGTCAACAGCAAGACCACGGGGGTCAGCGTCGCCCACATGCACAGCCCGCAAGGATGGGAGGAACCGGGGCAGACTCCGGAATTTGACGAGTTCACGGTGGTGCTCAAGGGCATGGTCCGGGTACGGCACAAAGGTGGACAGATAGATGTGATGCCGGGTCAGGCCGTGATCGTGCACGGGGGCGAGTGGATTCAGTATTCCACTCCGGCCGAGGGAGGCGCGGAATATATCGCAGTCTGTCTGCCCGCCTTCTCGATGGAGACGGTGCACCGCGACCCGTAAGGGTTTTGCGACTGGCAATCGTCTAAAGTCGCTGCGCCAAAAGCATGCGACACACATTTTTTTCAGCACGCGGCTACGCCATGGCTTGATCGCGCTGGCGGTATACCAGGCCTTCGTGCTTCCGGGCTTCGTACCAGAGCGCGAGTTCGACCCGATTCCATAGTCCGAGTTTGTCGTAAATGATCCGCAAGTGGTTTTTTACGACATGCTCGGTGGTGCCGATGACGCCGGCTACTTCGCTGTTTTTGAGTCCCTGGGCAACGAGTTCGATGACCTGCTGCTGGCGCGGGCTGGGCTTGCGGGTTCCGTAGAGGCCGCTGGCAGGCGTGGCCGCGCCGGAAATTGCGGAATGCATAGTGAACTCCTGATTTAACCCCGTGCGGCCACACGTAGGCTTGGTATGTGTCCCGAGGGTTATCAGGCGGGTAGGTGGTGCTGCTTGCACTTCCTTTCCTGAAAACCAGCGTCTGGACTTTTTCTTGAGGAGATTGTTGAACTGGGGGCCACGCGTGGTCAGCGTAAGTTGTCACAAGCGGGTGTGATCGGAATCACAATCACGGGACGTGGATCGGCAAGGGCAAGAATCGAAGAGCTTTAAGGCCGTTCCGAAATGGTCGTCTCCGACAAATTTCTTTAATGTTGGGTTGAGGGGTTACTGGGCGGGTGATGGCGCTGAAGCTCGGAGGCTGTGGAACACAGGATTGGTGCTGAATCTCCGGGGAAAGCTGGCTTCGTAGGAGGACAGGCCGGGGCAGAGGAGGTGATGGGAGGAGGAAAAACCGTAGGCTTCCATCTCTTTCATGGCTTCGGACGCAGTCCAGCCTTGTTCGGCCATGCGATAGGCGGCGATGGTCATTCCGGCGCGGTCGTCTCCCAAGCGGCAGTGGACGAACACTTTTTTGCCTGGGCTTTCCCGAAGCAGAGCGAGAAAACGGGCGAAGGCGTCGTCGTGAGGAAAAGGACAGTGCCACGGAATGGCGACGTATTGCATGCCGAGCTGGTTGACCCGCTCGCGCTCGTCCTGGCGCAACCCGCGCAGGTCGACCACAATATTGATACCCATTTTGGCAAGCGAGTCGAAGCCCTGGGCGGTGGGCTGAGCGCCGCGATATAGAAGCGGCGTCACTTCGCCGGCATTCGAAACACCTTTGATGGTCACCCGATTGGCGAACGAGCGTGAGGCCGCACTCGGACTGGAGATCTGAGGTCCTCGAGGTGTGGCGCACAAAGTGAAGGCGAAGACCGCAACAATCGCCAGAGCTCGAGAGCACCGCAAGAATCGCATGGATGGGACCTGTTTCTATCTTAACGAAAACCGGGGCAGGTACGAATAATAGTTAGGGAAACGATGAGGAAAGCACTCGACGTGCTGGGTATGAATTCGTCGAGGGCCGGACGAGGTGTCCGGGGCTATGTGGGGGTCGCGAGGGATTGGCCTGCGAGTTTCCAGGGGTTTTTCAGAGGCCCCAATGATTACGGCATGTTTTCACGCTGTTGATGTGCCGGGCTGGAGGCTGCCGGAT
>Ga0070765_100002792_pt1 | contig 11062 bp, 6 predicted proteins | sample HubBroMetageWFT5_FD_71516 | JGI IMG/M metagenome (GOLD analysis project Ga0070765, IMG submission 71516) | Warmed and freeze-thawed soil microbial communities from the Hubbard Brook experimental Forest, New Hampshire - Hubbard Brook CCASE Soil... | ecosystem: Environmental > Terrestrial > Soil... | reverse complement strand
TAAGAATGGCCAGGAATGGACTCGCGTTCTTTCCACCGGTGGTACGCCGCTCCAAACTGAGAAGCTGTAAAGGCCAGGAAGCATAAGCACCTCCCGGCAGTTTTGGCTGAGTCCGCTGACGGTGACCGTCAAGCGGGTCGTATCATTCGGCTGCAGCCGCAACCAGTGTGTTCCCGGAAGATTCACGGACTCAGCACTGAGCCATTCGCTGAAGCGGAGTTTTGTGTGTCTCGCACCAGACAAAAACACCAGAATGGCCAGGAGGGTCGCTGTTCCACCGGCAAAAATGCGGGTCAGGGGGGGCATCTGCATCCCTAAGCTCTCATGTTCAATGCAGTTTATGCCGTCTGCTAGCAGGACGACTGCGGCTGTCATAGGCATCAGCGCAGCCCAATCGACTTGTTCCCCTGCCATAGGGAATAGTTGCAGGCTAAGAAGCGGGCCCAGCAGAGCAAGAAACGACCGATTCGAATACTCCAAGCCGGACATGGGCCGTGCATCGACAATGAGCAACCACAGGAATAGCAGCGAACCCGTCAACGCGAGTCGGTGATCATAGGAGAAAGCGCACACTAGCCCGGCGCCAGCCGCGATTTTGAGTAGTCCGAGTCGGGCCGGTCGCACCTCACCCACCCGGTACCAGCGTAACGCCGAAATGGCTGCACCCAGGCCGGCTGCCGATAACAGGATAGAGCTTCCGTGCGTCGCATCCAGGAATGGGCTGTGATAGCTCCTCGACAGGAGTGCAGGGTACGTTACTAAAGACCGGAATAGAGCACGAAGGGTCGTTCCATAAACTAGAACTATGCCTACTCCGGCGCACGCGCATACTCCCAAACCTGCTGCCAGCCAACTCAACCCTGTAAGCGACGGCTGCTTCTCCACAGGGCGGACACTTGCGATACCGATAGTCGCTGCTAGCGACCCAAGGTAGGCAACCGCGAAGAACTTTTCGGATCCTGTTGAGGCTGCGGAAAACAGCAACAAACCCAATCCTGCCGCGGCTATCACTAAGCCTCCAAGTGCTAAATGTCGAAGCCGACCCCTTAGCTGGAGACTTACAGCAACTGCTGTTGCTATCAACACAAAGATTCCCATATTGATTTTGCAGAGGAGGATGATGCCTATGATGAAGCCCATCCAAAATGCGCGTGGTTGCTTACTTGGCAGGTATATCCAATCGAGACCCAACCACAGCAGCACCGCGACAGCCAAGATGATCCAAAGCTGGGGATGGCCGACCGATTTGGCCAAGCCCTTCAAGTGTAATCCGACCAAAAGAAACGCAAGGACCGTTGAGCTAAACTGACGTGTCCAGCGCCATACAACTCCTGCGATGAGCGACGCAATCACAATCCACACCGCGAGTAGCGCCCAGCGGAAATTGTCGTGGGTGACGTTGGCAGCGTCGAAGCGGGCAGTCAGCGCTGCGCTGTAGAAAGTGAATGGGCCATAAAACGCAAATATCTGATCGTAAGGTACTTGGCCCCTAAGAAAGTCCCGGTAAGCCTGAAGGAAATACCCTTCGTCGTCCCATGGGACAAATGTTGTAAATAGATACGCGAAAGCGAATGTGGCCACCAGCCCCACAGCGACCAGCAAGACTATCCCCCGCCAAAAACACTTGTATCGACGACGTACCACGACGTCAGATGTCAGCTCGTTCCAGCGCTGCTGCATGTGTTCCGCCTCGCGCGGCTTGAGAACTAACCACGAATTCCATTTTAGCTACCAACAGCCCAACACGATCTACGCTTTCGGGAATTCCAGCGAAATAGACCTCCGAAAAGCGGAGGACAACGACATATTTTCTCGCAGTCAGGAAGAACCAGGTCTGCCGGTCGTTCGGGTCGGACGCGCGATGATTAACATTTGCTTTCCCATCGGCTTCACGGGCGATCGTAGATATAGCCATATCAGGGAGGAGTGTATTCTCAGCCGACTCTTTACCGTCAGCGGCGTGAACTTCGGTCTACAATCGACAATGTCATAACCGTGCGCGCGAAGAAAATCGCACATCGTCAGATGGGAATATACAGTGACGTGTGTGTAATCATCGAAATATTCCCGGTACGCATATCGATAATTGGGTTGCAATAAGCAGAGCAGACCGTTGACGGACAACTTGTCCTGAAGTTGATGGAGTACCTGCCCTAATTCGTCCTGGGTGATGTGCTCGAAAAGGTTGCTGGCGAACGCGAAATCCACCGAGCCGTCTTCAAGAAATGACAGGTCGGTTACGCTCCCCACATGGCATTCGATGCCGGGTTGAACATACTTGGGCATCTCGGACCAGAGGTCCAACGCAATACGGCGCCTCGCTATTACGTTATTAATGAAATGGCCGTATCCCGCCCCTAGTTCGAGGACACAGTGATCTTCGCGGATCCAGCGCTTGAAGAAGAACCTGTAGAGAGACCGCCACAGTGTCTCCCGGCGTGCGTCGTATTCGAAACGAGTCTCGTGATAGCCCGCGTCTACGCTCACGAGAGCCGGCCCCATCCAAATGTCAATCCCCAGATCATCCGCAATCCGACTTTAAGTGCGCGCAGATTGTTCACGTTTCCTCCCTTGCTCACACCGATGCGTGGGTGAAAGGTTATTGGGCACTCAACGACCGAAAAATTGTGTCGCAGGGCGGTGTCGAGAAAGTGGGCGTTGAATTCAAGGTTGATCGTGGGTTGCACAAACCGAAGAATGTTGGCTACAGTCCCGCGCCGCATCACTTTGTACGTGGTTCCCACGTCGGTGAACGTGCCCCTACCCAGATGCTTCGCCTCGAGTAGTTTTCCCGCGAAGAAGTTTCCGTAATACATAAACGTGCTCAATTGGGTGTTGTATTCCCGTAACTGCTCGACTATGCGGGTGCCGTTGACAATCTCCGCGTGAGAAATATACGCGACGAACTTGTCCAGATCGGCCGCTCGATAGGTCATATCGCCTTCGCAAAGGGCGACTAGCTCGGTGTCCTCCCACTGCACCGATTCGGCGAGGCAGCGATAAACACAGTGGCCGTATCCCTGTTGCTCCTCGTTCACCGTGATTGCTCCGGCCTGAATGGCGCGGTCCATCGTGTGGTCGTGGCTGTTGTTACTGACGACGATGACACGCTTGACCAAGGGGTGGCTGAGAAAGTCTCGAACCGCGGTCGCGATGCTCAATTCATCGTTGTATGCAGTTAAGGCAACGGTAATCATCGGCTCGTCGCCAAGCGGCAGGGGAACTTGGTGAATACCTCGCCGTTTGCGCGGAAAATAAGCTCCAAGGTCGACGGCAATGAGGATGACGCCGATTGTCGTTGGAAATCCGCTGATCCAAAGAAGCTTCGTAATCGAGCCAACAAACAAGTTCTGGTGAAGAAGCGCGAGGCGCAAGATCGAGAGGACAATCGCCCCGAAGTATATTCCAAGGCCAATCAAGAGCGACCACAGCCCCCAGAAAAAGAACGGAAGTTGCTCTCCACGGGCTTGCCGAGGAAGGTGCAGGTTGGACTCGTCGGGTTGGGATGACCTCTCCGGCGGGATAAAGTTCTGACGCATTTGGGGAGATTGAGGCGCCATTCAAAAACCTAAGTTGATGGGACAGCTATCTTGTCACCATCTGAGGTCAAGCGAGATACCGACTTCCTGTAATGCATCGGCGTTTCATTCCTCCCGAAGGTCTCAATCAACAGCGCACTAACAAGAAGAAACGCAGCGACAAAATACCGCGGCTCCGCGATGGGGAATGCGAGAATGTGCAGGCAGCAAAAAGCCGCAGCAACCAGCAGGAGTCCCCTTGATCCTTCCGAGTAAAACCAAGCCAGTGCACCCAGTAACACCCAAAGCGAGCAAACCGACAGCAGACCGGTGACTCCATGCACCAGGTAGCCTAAGTAGTCGTGGAAAGAGATAGGCGAAACTGCGTTCGCCGGGTGGATCAAGCCGCCGGCGAAACTGTGCCGTATCAGCACCGTCCAGCCATAATTGTGGGCATAGTGATTGATGACGGCGACCGCAGCCCCGGCCAGTGCAGCGCAAGCAACTGCCGCTCGCCAATCCACCATTCGTTTGAGCGCAAGAACGACCAACAGAGGCGCAAGAAAAAAAAGATTATCCGTGCGAACTCCGAGCGAAAGCAGCAGTGCAGTGAGACCCCCTGCCACATGGCCGCGCTTCACTAACAAAAATCCGCCCAGCACCACGAATCCAGACAGGGCATCGGGCGTAATTTCGCGCGCAATCACGAGCAGGTCAGGAAGAAGAGTGAGCGGAATCACCCACCAGGGACTCTGCACCCACAGCGCCAATACCAACACAATACCTACATAAGCCAAGGGCGAAACCGCCCGTAAACCAAAGAGGGAAAGTGCGTAAATGTAGAGCGGGCGGATGGCGTAAAACGGAACCTGCTCGGCAACGAGTGTCGGTTGTGCCAGCAACTGATCGGTAAACGCGGTATGCGGATAATTCGTCGTGCCCGCCAACTGGAATGCCTGCTGAGCGATTTGGTTTGGATCTGCAGTGTGCAGATGCACGACCGTGGCCGCATAAAGCAAACGGTCAAATGTTGGAAGCGGACTGCGGTATGCTCTGACGGCCACCGCCAACGTGAGTCCGAGCAGGATTGCGTAGCCTACTCTCGTCCGCATTTAACAGGCATCTCCGCGATCTGCCTCGCTGCATTGTACTACTGGTCTCCGTAAGTCAATCTTCCAAGCCCCGACGCAAGAGGAATGCAGGTTCACATCACCGAAGTAAGTCTTCGATGACGATTTCCTGCCTCAACGATATCGTGAATTGTTGTGTGCTAGAATCGTGCCCAGACGACGGTAGGTCGGACGCGCCCCTTCATCGAAACGGAGTTCGAAGGTAAGTATCGATGAATCCGACTAGGCAGTTGCTTGACGGTCCAGCTGACCGTGGGCTTAAAGAGCATCCCCTGGACAGGCTCCAGGAGTTATACGCAGCCCCCCAACCCGAACTGACGATCAGCGACTACTGGCGCATCCTGCTAAAGCGCAAATGGACGATTCTGGTCTGCGCGCTGGTGGTGGTAACCATCTCCGGCCTTGCCTCGCTGCGCATTACTCCAATCTACGACGCGGTGGCGCGGGTTTCCATCTTTGGCCAGACGTCGAACCTTCTGAATTTCTCCAAGTCGCAGTCGGCGGATCTGGACGAGGCACAGCTGAGCATCGACACGCAAGTCAGAATCCTACAGTCGAACACTCTTGCCCTGCTCGTGATCCGCAAACTTAACCTGGACAGCCGGCCGGAATTCGCTGGGCCGTCCGGATCCGACGCGAAGCCCGGTGCGATATCGAAATTGTCTCGGCAAAACCTGGGCAGAGAAGAACAGTTGTTGCAGACGTTTCAAGGCAATTTGCGCGTGCAGCAAGTTCCGAATACGGCCATTGTCGAGATTCGGTATTCCAGCCCCGATCCGGCGTTGGCGGCGGAAATCGCCAATGCCACGGCCGATAGCTTTATTGAGCAAAACATCAAGTCGCGCTATGACAGCACCATAACAGCCGCCGATTGGCTCTCGAAACAATTGGCGGACCTCCAGATCAAGGTCGAGACTTCACAAGCAAAATTGGTCGAATACCAGAAAGAACACAACATAATCGGCGCCGACGACAAACAAAACCTCACTGTCGAGAAGCTGGATGGGCTGAGCAAGGAACTGACGCAGGCGCAGGTGCAGCGTATCCAGAAAGAGTCACAATACGACATCGTCAGGGGTACCAATCCGGAAGCGGTGGGCCTAGTCCTGCAAGATCCGTTGCTATCAACCGTTCGCCAGCAGCAGACAGAGCTGGAGGCACAGGACGCGCAGTTGTCAAGCCAGTTTGGCAGTTCCTATCCCAAGGTCCAGGAAGTTCGCAGCCGGCTCGCGCTGATCAAAGACGCCTACAACAAGGAGCTGCAGAATGGCATTCGGCGTGTGCAGAACGATTACGATTCGGCACTGAAGCGCGAACAAATGCTGCAGGGGGCGCTCGATGCGCAAACGACCGTTGCCGATCAGCTGAACGTCAGCGCCATCGAGTACAAGCTCCTGAGGGAGGAAGCCGATTCGAACCGGCGACTATACGATGGGCTGCTGGAGAAGCTAAAAGAAGCCAGCCTGGCTGCGGCATTGAATTCCAGCAACATTCGGATCGTCGACAAAGCACGCGTGCCAATGGCCCCGGCTCGTCCCAACATCCCGCGTAATCTGGAGTATGCGCTCATGCTGGGATTGATCGGCGGAATCGCCATTGCGTTTGTGCTGGAGTCGATGGACACCACGGTTCGTACGCCGGAACAAGTCGAGGCCTTATCCGGTCTTTCGATGTTGGCCATGATTCCGGTGAAAGGCGAGCTGCAGAGGCCCACTCCGCGAAGGGTGACCGGACTCCTCAGAGGGGCTCAGCAGGAACAAGTGCCCGCAGTATCTCTTGTGACCTGTCTCGAGCCGCAATCGGAAATTGCAGAGGCTTACCGCGCGCTACGTACATCGATTCTGTTGTCGAGCGCCGGTGGGCCACCGCACTCGATCGTCTTCACTAGTCCTATGCCTCAGGATGGCAAGACGATGACCAGCATCAATACGGCGATCGTACTGGCGCAGCAGGGAAAGAAAGTTCTGCTCGTTGATGCTGACCTGCGGCGTCCGGGCGTTCATCGTGCATTCGGACTTCGTCAGCAGCTTGGATTGTCAAACGTCCTCAGTGGAGGAGCCGACGTAGGGATGGCGACCTTCACCACTCAGCAGCGAAATCTTTTCGTCATGCCCGCCGGTGCGATGCCGCCCCAGCCGTCGGAGTTGTTGAGCGCTACTCTCCTGCAAGAGTTGTTGACACAATGGCGCGATGAGTATGACCACGTCATCATCGACTCGCCACCAGCTCTATCCGTAACTGATGCTGTCCTACTATCGGTGCAGGCAGATGCAGTGATACTGGTGGTTCGCGCCAACCAGACGACGACGGGGGCAGTCCTCCGGGCGCGTGACCTGTTGCTTCACGTGAAGTGCGGCCTGCTTGGCGTGGTGCTGAACGCAGTCGACTTGGCCTCGCTGGGCGACTATTACTCCGGTTCGCGTTATAGCCTCTATTACACGGATTCCAAGCGAAAGGGCAGTCGCCACGCGCCAGTTGAAGAGGACGATGGCCAGGACGAACCAAGATCCGCGAGTTCCGGCGAACTCTAGTGCTGCTGGAACATCCGTAGCGGTCGCACAGCACTTGGAGTCGCGGCGTGCGTCTTCAGCCATATTGCTGCTGATCTGTTCGCTCGCCGCGTTCTATGTCTGGGGTGCGGTTCGCGTATACCAGGCTCATCGGTTTGCAGTGAGACGCGACCAAGTTTCGCTCGAGCGTGCAATCCGGCTGCAGCCGCGGGACGCAAGCAATCATGACCTGCTAGGCCAATACTTCATCTGGAAAGCTCAGGATCCGCAAGCTGCGGCCTTCCAGTTCCGGCAGGCCACCAGGCTGGATCCCTACGCTTCGTCGTACTGGCTGCATCTGGCGCAGGCCGAAGACAGCCTCGGCAATGACCAAGGGCAGATCAAGGCGATCCGAAACGCGATTGCTGTTGACCCAACCACTCCGGAGGTCGCATGGAACGCGGCCAACTTGTTTCTGGTACAAGGCAAGACCGACGAGGCTCTCGATCAGCTGGCAGTCGTCGTGCGCAACGATCCCATTATGGCCGGGTTGGCCCTTGATACGAGCTGGCGCGCTTTGGGACAGGTTGATCCCATCCGTCGGCGATTGCCTCCCGATCCTGAGATCTATCTGAAGTTCGTTAAAGTGCTTGTAGCAAGGCAGCAATGGGGAGCGGCCGATCAAGTATGGTCATCAATGCTGCAACTAAATCGGGAGTTCGATCCTCGGGCCGCTTTGTTTTACGTGGATGTATTGCTGGCTCAGCGAAATGTGGCGGGTGCACAGAAAGTCTGGCAGCAACTTGAAGAAAACTCCGCCAGTTTAAGGCCATACATCACGCCTGGCAATCTGGTAGTAAACACCAGCTTTGAACATGACTTCCTGAATGCTGGATTTGACTGGCACTATACAGCGCTGCCGGGAATCGCAGTGATGCTGGACTCAACCCAGGCCCACCGCGGCAGCGAGTCTTTGCTTGTCACCTTCTCCGGCAGCGCTGACGATGCAGGGGTCTGGCAATACGTGCCTGTGGCGCCCGGCACTTCGTACCTGGCCTCGGCTTGGGTAAGAAGCGAGGAACTGGAGAGCGCCGATGGCCCGCGCCTGCGGATTTACGACGCTCACAAAAACACCGAGTTGGGCCATTCGAAGGAAACTCTTGGTACCACCAGCTGGCATCGCGTGGAGGCGACATTCACTGCCGAACCCGACGGGGCGCTCGTGGTGATACGATTTTCGCGCAACCCGGGCGATACGCTAATACGTGGCCAGTTCTGGATTGATGACGTCCGGCTGTCGCAACTTGGTGGCGCCAGCGCCGAGGAATAACGGTCTTGCAGGAGCTAGGGTGAATACAAGTCGATTTTAAGTCAATTTTAATTGCGGATCGCTTGCGCTAAGCCAACGATCTGCATAAAATTTACCCAACGCTGTACCCGTCGACCCGAGAACAGGGTCGATCGCCCCTCTCGTCCTGCCACCCGTCCAGACTGAAAGTATGGGTCACGGACACAGCATGTCGTTTCTGGTATCGCGACGTACCGTGCGGGAGCTTTGCGGTCATGCGGGTCGCGCAATTGACCGGCTACCACGTTTGCTTTTCAACCGCGGTGGCCTGATCACAGTAGACGGCTCGCTCTCGATGATTGCCATTTGGCTTGCGTGGCAGCTCCGCTTTGACTTCCATGTACCGGAAAATTATCAAGCGGCGGTGCGTGTGTCCGCAGTCGCACTCTTGCTGGTGCGTCCCGCGTGTCTCTGGATGCTCGGCGCCTATCGGGCCATCTGGAGATACTTCAATCTTGGCGACGCGATGACCCTGTGTCTCGCCGCTATTCCGCCTACGATTATCATGCTGATGCTTCGTATCGGCTGGCTGCAGTACCATCCTGTCGCAGTCCTGCCACTTACTGTGATCGTGGTTGATTATGGAGTGTTCGTGATGTTGGGGGTGGGAGTCCGTAGCCTGAGGCGGTACTTGTTCGAGGCATCGCTGGGCGGCTCCACTTCCAAGAGAACGCTGCTGATCGGAACCAGCGAGGGCTTGGCATCTGCCTTGCGGCAGATTTCGTTCCATTCTGACATTCATGTTGTATGCCTGTTGTCGCCCGACACGAGGCTGCACGGGGCGAGGCTGGCCGGGTTCACGGTCTCCGATGGGCTGGAGAGTTTGTCCAAACATCTGGCTTCTGACAAGATCGACTTGGTACTTATCGCCGATGCTGATGTGGAGACGATAAGCAGCGTGATTGCCACAGCCGTGGAATTTGGCATTGAGGCCCGGCTTCTGCCTTCGGCGGCTCACGTCGTTAACGGCGATGTGCGTGTAGCAAGAAATCCGCGGCCTGAACTAGCGATCAAAGACGCAGTCCCGGTCACCTCGCGGCCCGATCCCGCCGTGGAGGAGGCTTTTCGGGGGCGCTCTGTACTCATCACCGGTGCCGGCGGATCCATCGGCTCTGAATTGAGCCGGCAGGTCGCGCGCCTTCCCGTTGACCAACTTGTGTTGCTCGATCAGGACGAGAATTCCATCTTCCACATGCACAGCGAACTCGCCTCGAACGCGCGAGCGAAGCTGCAACCGGTGCCTCTTGTGGCGGACATTCGAGACCGCGACCGCATATCCGCTGTCTTCAACAAACACAAACCCGACATCGTTCTACACGCTGCGGCTTACAAGCATGTGCCGGTGATGGAGCACAACTGCAGTGAGGCGGTGCTGAACAACGTTCTTGGTACCCGCACCATAGCCGAAGCTGCGATCGAATGCGGTGCCGAACGCTTTTTGATGATCTCGACTGACAAGGCCGTGAACCCGAGCAGCATCATGGGTGCGACCAAGAGAATGGCGGAACTCACAATCCAGCACCTGGCAATGCGGCAGTCAGAACGGGAGAGCATAACCAGGTGTGCGTGCGTGCGGTTCGGGAACGTGATGGGCAGCAGCGGAAGTGTCGCGCCGATCTTCCTCCGGCAGATTGCCGCGGGTGGCCCGGTGACAGTCACGCATGAAGAGATGACGCGCTACTTCATGACGATCCCATCGGCGGTGCAGCTTGTATTGCAGGCAACAACCCTTGCATCGAATGGAGAGATCTACATCCTCGACATGGGTGACCCGGTGAAGATCACGACTCTGGCCACGCGGCTGATTGAGATGTCGGGACTTCGTCCCGGATACGATATTGAAATCCGCTTCGTCGGCACGCGTCCGGGAGAGAAACTGCACGAACAATTGTGGAGTGATTCCGCCAGAGTGAATCCGACGAGCTTCCCTGGCGTCTTGCGTATCGAGCCTTTGCCGCCGGCGGCTGACTTCGATCAACAACTCGCGGCGCTCGAGGCCGCCGCCTTAACGCGAAATGACGAACGCGCCCGGAGGACGATGATGGAGATGCCGATCAGCTCTGAAGAGTTTCTGCCAGCGACGGCGTGAGGAATCGTTAGGTTGCAGGGATGTGGAGCAGATGTTTCGCTGGCCGCCAAGCTCCGAACAAAGGGTCAGGAAATAACTGATACCAGGCATCGCCGGAAACGGATCGGCATCATACCATCCCAGAGTTCTTAGTCGTTCTTAGTCCTGCGCGGAGGCAACATGTTAGGAGAAACGTTGCGAAAACTTGTTGCGGTGCTGCTGGTGGTGGTTTGTCCATCAGTCTTGCTGATGGCAGAGCGGCCGAGCGCCATGCTTTACGCAACCGGAGCCGTGACGCTGAACGGGATGCCTGCGGCTAAGTCGATGAGCGTGTTTTCGGGCGACCGTATCGATACGGCAGATGCGTCGGTAGTGTCCATCAATCGTAGTGGCCTTTCACTCGTGATCGACCCGAACTCTTCGGTCCAGTACCAAGCCGATGGTTTCACGATTCTAAAGGGCAAGACCAGCGCCAGGACGTCCAACGGAATGTCGGCGCATGCCGGTGC
>Ga0070765_100002790_pt1 | contig 11063 bp, 9 predicted proteins | sample HubBroMetageWFT5_FD_71516 | JGI IMG/M metagenome (GOLD analysis project Ga0070765, IMG submission 71516) | Warmed and freeze-thawed soil microbial communities from the Hubbard Brook experimental Forest, New Hampshire - Hubbard Brook CCASE Soil... | ecosystem: Environmental > Terrestrial > Soil... | reverse complement strand
ATATGTGTCGGCAATCTATGAGAATCAGCAGGTTTGCGACAAGACGATGTTTGTGGACGGAAAAAAAGACACGGTGAGCGAACTGCGCGAGCAGAAATTCGACATTGCTCTGTTGCTTCAAAATGCCTTTGAGGCTGCTTGGATTGCCTGGCGCGCGGGAATTCCAGAACGCATCGGCTATGCGCGTGATGGCCGCAGTTTTCTTCTGACGAAAGCTGTGTCCGTCCCCAAGCCCGGCGAAATCTCGGCGCACGAACATTATTACTATCTTGAATTACTTCGACGCGCTGGCTGGCTGGATTCGTTGCCGGCCGAATCTTTCATCAAACTTAACGTTCCCGCAGCGAATAGTGAGCGCGCCGAGGAGTTCCTTGTTTCCGCCGGAGCGAAACCCAGCAGTATGCGAATTGCCATCGGCGCCGGCGCATCGTACGGCTCAGCGAAATGCTGGCCTCCGGATCGCTTTGCAGAACTCGCGAATCGTCTTCAAATGCAAGCGCAGGCCGATGTTATTCTCTTCGGCACTTCCGCTGAAGCCGCCGTCTCCTCGGCGATTGCAGCAGGCATGAATCATCCGCCGATCGATCTTACCGGAAAAACCTCTATCCATGATTTGCCCGCGCTCCTTTCGCAGTGCCATCTGTTTATCGGGAATGATTCAGGCGCAATGCACGTCGCCGCGGCTGTTGGTCTGCCGGTCGTCGCCGTTTTTGGACCAACCGATCCATTCGGCACCGCCCCCGTGACGCCGCGTTGCAGCATTGTTCAAGAAAAACCATACTGCAGCCCATGTTTTCTGCGGCGCTGCCCGACGGATCACCGGTGCATGACTCGCGTCACGCCCGAATCTGTCGAAGCGGCCGCGCGACAGTGGATTTCGTCGATGGAGGCGCGTCCTGCCTGAAACCAGCCCACTCCGGCCTGCGGTTTTTCTCGATCGCGACGGTACCATCTGCGAAGAGGTCGGCTACTTGAATCACGTCAGCCGATTTCGTATCTTGCCGCGTGTCGCAGATTCCATCCGTCGATTAAATGAAGCTGGGCTCCCGGTGATAGTCGTGACAAATCAGTCTGGCATTGGCCGCGGCTACTTTCCGGAGTCGCTCGTTCACTCAGTTCACGAACTTATGACCCAGCAACTCGAAGCTGCCGGAGCACGTCTGGACGCCATATACTATTGCCCGCACAGGACGGCCGATGGCTGTGAGTGCCGTAAGCCGAACCCTGGAATGCTGGAACGCGCGGCCCGCGAGCATTCCATCGATTTGCATCGCTCTTTTGTCGTGGGGGATCGTCACGGTGATGTCGCGCTTGCCTATCGTGCTGGAACCCGTAGTGTCCTGGTTCGGACGGGCTACGGCGAAGGTGAATTTCTTTGGAACGCTGCAAAGTGGCCGATTCAACCTGATTTTGTAGCCGCTGACCTTGCGGATGCCGTTCACTGGATTTTGAGGCCAACGAAATGAAGCGCGCTGCAAAAAAGAATGCACCCTCATCTTCCGTCGATCTTCTAGCCCTAGCGGACTATGTGGACCAGTTTTCCGCGAAGACGGTCGTTCTCTTTGGCGATTTTGTCGCTGATGAATATCAGTTTGGCGAGATTTCCCGAGTCTCGCGCGAAGCGCCCGTCCTGATTCTCCGCCACCGTGAAACGCATTTCGCTCCCGGCGGCGGCGCCAACGCAGCTAACAATTTTGCTGCTCTCGGCACACGCGTCTTTCCCATCAGCGCCGTGGGAGATGATCCGGCTGGAGAAGCGCTCATCACTTATTTTCGAAGCAAGTGCGTCGACGTGTCCGGCATCGCTCGCGTCAAAGGTTGGACGACTCCCACCAAGACCCGCTTCCTCGCCGGCTGGGCTCACACCGTCGGTCAGCAAGTTCTTCGCGTTGACCGCGAACCGCAATCGCCGCTGCCGGAAGCCGTGCACAAAAAGCTTCAGCTGAAGTTGCAAGCAAAGCTTCGTTCCGCGCATGCGCTGGCCGTTTCCGATTACGGATTTGGAGTCGCCGCGCCAACCTTGGTCCGCCAGGCAATTGCGAAACAAAAGAACGCGCCACCGGTCACGCTCGATGCGCGACACAATCTACACGAGTACGCCAAGGCCGGCATCACCTCGGCCACTCCCAATGAAGCGGAGCTGGAAGCTCTTCATCACGCCGCCATAGGCCAGAATCTTTCCGAGTTGACACGGTGCGGCGCGGCGACGCTCGCCGAAATGAAGCTGCAATCTCTTCTCGTCACGCGCGGGCGCGATGGCATGGCTCTCTTCGAACCCGGAAACCGCCTGACGCAGATGTCTGTCTATGGAAGCGACCAGGCTGTCGACGTCACTGGTGCGGGCGATACGGTCCTAGCCGCTTATACGCTTGCGCTTGCCTGCGGCGCCTCTCCTCTCGAAGCCGCACATATCGCCAACATTGCCGGCGGCCTCGTGGTGATGAAGCGCGGCACAGCTACCGTCACGCGCGATGAACTTCTCACCGCACTTCGCCAACAAGCCGGCGGGGCTGCTTCCTGACTCATGCGCAACGCCGCGTCCAAAATCGTCACTCGGGAATGGCTCCGCGCCAAATTAGCGGAGCAGCGGAAACTTGGTCAGCGAATCGTTTTTGCCAACGGATGTTTTGACACGCTGCACGTTGGGCATGTTCGTTATCTGGAAGGTGCGCGCAGCGAAGGCGATATCCTTGTCGTCGGAGTCAACGGGGATTCAAGCGTCTGCGCTTTGAAAGGTCCCGGACGTCCCATTCTTGATGAGACTGCGCGATCTCTTCTAGTTGCCTCACTTCGAGCTGTCGATTACGTAGTTCTTTTTAGCGAACCGAGGGTCGAGTCGCTGCTGGAAGACCTGCACCCAAACGTTCACGCCAAAGGAACCGACTACACTGCGGAGACTGTGCCCGAGCGTGCCACAGCGGCTCGCCTCGGCATTCGGGTTGCTATTGTCGGCGACCCCAAAGACCACTCCACGCGCGATCTTCTAGAATCCGTTCGCAAGGCTCCGCATGCCTGATCCCCGCTTCCTGGTATTGCGCCTGGGCTCGCTGGGTGACATCGTGCACACTTTTCCCGCTGTTGCCGCGTTACGTGAAAGTTTTCCGACTGGCGAAATAGTTTGGCTTACCCATCCGCGCTGGAAGCTTTTGGTCGAGAGCAGCGGATTGGCCTCGCAAGTCTGGGCCACCGAAACCCGCTCCATTTCTTCGCTGCGCAAAATCATCGAAGCTCTGCGAGCCGCTCATTGGGATGCCGCGATCGATTATCAAGGTCTCTGGAAATCCGCGGCGCTTGCCTTTTTCGGTGGTATCAAACGCCGAATCGGTTTTTCCTTGGAGACGATTCGCGAGTTTGGCGTTCCCGTCCTGTACACCGATCGAGTTCGCTGCGCCACAACCCACATCGCCGATCAGAACGGAGAGTTATCTCTTCGCGCAGGAGCCGGCAACTCCGTCGCACCGTTTGCGTTGCAAATTGCAGAAATAGATGACTCCGGAATTCGAGACTATTTGCAAAGCCTCGGACTGGATCGCTACATCGTGCTAAGTCCCGGCGGCGGCTGGCGCTCGAAGTGCTGGCCACCGGACCGCTTCGGCCACCTCAGCAAAATGATCCGAGATTCCCTTGGCTTGCGTTGCGTCGTGAATTTCGGTCCTGGCGAAGACGACCTGGCCCTCGCGGTCCGTGAATGTAGCGGCGATGCCGACCCTGTCCCTTATAATGGCCCGCTTGGTCCACTGATGGCTCTCTTGCGAAACGCGGCGTGCATCGTCGGCGGCGATACCGGGCCGCTGCATCTTGCGATCGCACTTGGCACGCCGGCCGTCGCTCTCTTCGGCCCCACGGACCCTGCGCGCAACGGCCCTTATCGTACCGACGACATCGTTTTGCGCGCGCCCGGCGCGGTGAGGACACACAGCCGCATCGATGAGACCGACCCTTCCATGCTGCAAATCCAGGTGAACGAAGTGTTCGAGACTGTTCGCCGCAGGCTTGGGATCTCCGCATGAGTTCCGCCGGTGCTTTCTTTTCTCGCTGGCGTGTCCGTCTCAGCTACCCGTGCGCTGTTCTCGTTTTGTGGTTCGCGCGGCCGACTCCGCGGAGCATTCTTTGGGGAGTGCCACTCGGTTTGCTCGGCTTATTCGTTCGCGCGCGTGCCGCCGGCCATCTTCACAAGCAGGAAGTTCTCACGGTTACCGGCCCCTATGCTTACACGCGCAATCCGCTCTATGTTGGCAGCGCTATTCTCACACTCGGAGCGGCTGTTGCAGCGCATTCCTGGCTTTCGGCTGTGATTCTCTGTGCTTACTTTGCGTTGTTTTATTCCATCGTCATGCGTCGTGAGGAAACGGAGCTTCGTCGGCATCACGGAGCCGCATTTGATGAGTACGCCCGCGCCGTGCCGTTGTTTTTTCCGCGGTTTTCTCCTGCGAGCCTTTCTTTCGCAGGCGCGGGGTCCTTTTCGATTGCGCAATATAAGAAGAACCACGAATACCAGGCGGCTATCGGATTCCTGCTATTACTCGGGGTCCTGCTGTTGATCTGGTGGTTGCGTCCGCACTGAGGCCGCGCCCGCTATTTCTCCGGGACACGCCACGAAGCAGCTGATCTCGAGCTGCTTCCCGTCTGTCAACACATGCACGGCCCCATCGCGGTCCGTCCGCAGAATGCGTATCTCCGCGCCTGTAAGCCGTTCGAGCAGCTCCGGGCTGGGATGCCCGTAAGGATTGTCTTCTCCTGCGCTAATCACCGCGACGCGCGGGTGCACAGCAGCGAGGAAGCGTGGCATCGTCGAGTTCTTGCTGCCGTGATGACCGACCTTCAGCACATCGGCTTGTAGCGTCGCCTCGTCGTTTTCCGAGAGTATCGAATTCTCGGCCTGTTTTTCTGCATCCCCCGGCAGCATTATGCTGCGGTCTCCGTACTTCAGCCGTAACACCAAAGAATCATTGTTCTTTGGCGCAGGCCCAACTTCTTCCGGAGCAATCTCCGGCCACAGGAATTGTGTTTCGACCCCATCCCACGCAAAGGTGCTTCCGCGCGCTTCGTGCAAGACAGGGATTTTCTGTTCGCGGGCCAGCTTCTCCATGTTTGCAAGTGCCCCCGACTCGACCTCTCGCCCAATCCACAGCGTTCCGACGTGAAAGTTTTCAAGGATCGCTGTCAGTCCTCCGATGTGGTCTTGATGAGCGTGCGTCAACGCCACGACGTCCAATTTCTGAAAACCACGCGACCACAAGTACGGCGACACGGCTTCTTCACCGGGGTCGATGCCATTGTGTTCCTCACGCCCCGGGAAACCACCGAAGGCACCACCTCCATCGATCAACAACGTTTTGCCATATGGGGAAACGACGAATAGCGAGTCTCCCTGGCCCACATCCAAAACCGTCAGTTCCAACTTTCCCGCGGACCAGCGCGGCGCAAAAGGAAACAACGCAATCGTGAGAGCGCTTATTACAAAGACGCCAACCGCACTGCGAACGGCCCAACCGCGCCAAGAGTAGGAGATGCGTGCCGTTGCCGCCAGAAACACGCTGGCCATGAGAAACACTACAATCAACCACGTAGGCGGCCCCGGAATGCGGTAACTCCATCGCGGAAAGTGCGCAAACCATTGCACGATGTGCACCAGCAGCATCGTCGCCCATGTCAGCGGCGCCGCGAGTAATTTTCCCAGTGCATGTGAAATAAGTCCGCAGCCTAGTGTCAGGAATCCCAGCGGCACAACAATTCCGGTTAGCGGCACCGCCGCCAGATTGACCAGCGGCGCGCTCAGCGTGACGCGATGAAAATCACGCGCCATCAGCGGCAGCATTCCGACCTGCAACGCCAGCGTTATCACCAGCAATTCCCATACGCGTAACGAAACACCGATGCCGCGCGCCAGCACGCTTCCCGGGGCGTTGCCGAAGCGTGCTGGCAAACGCGAGGAAAGCCAGCGTGCGGTCGCCCGCAGGTCGATCCGAAATTGCGCCGCCCGCGGCTCGTGCGACGCATCGCGGGTGACGTCGCGCCACCCTCGGAGCGCCGCGACATACGGTTGAACGGTTTTGGCCAGCCACGGCGCGGCAAGCCCCGCGATACAACCGATCGCCAAAAATGTCAGTTGAAAACTCGAATCGCGAATGGCCAGCGGCTTTGCAATCAGCAAAATGAGCGCGGCCATTCCCGCGGAGTTCAGCAAATCCAGCCGGCGAAAAAATAATCCGCCAATCACGACGATTGCAGTCATCAGGGCAGCGCGAATCACCGGTGGCCGCTGCTCCACCACGGCTACATACGCAAACAACAGAGTAAGCGTCGCAAGGGCCGTCCAGAACGGCGTGAGAGGTAGCACACGTCCCATCCAAAACAAAAATACTGCCAGCGCTCCCACGTGCAGACCAGCCACAACCAGCAAATGGAAAACGCCCGTCTTCTGAAAAGCAGTAGACTCCGAACGCTCCACAAAGCTGCGGTCGCCCAAAAGCATTGCGCGCAACACTCCGCCAACTTGCGGTGTCTTCGCGAAAAGTTCGTCGATCTCATCTCTCAATCTGCGTCGCGCGCGCGCCAAAAGTGCCGCGGCCGTAGTTGGAGACGTGGCAGTGCGTTCCATCAATTCCGGAGCGCGCAACGTCGCGACCAAATCAATATTTTGTTGAGACAAATACGCGCGCCGGTCAAACGCGCCTTCGTCTCTGAAAACCTGCGGCAGCTTGGCTTGCGTCGCGACTATGACGTCGTCTCCAGCATGAACGTCCGGTGCCCCTGTCTGGTCCGGACTCTCTGAAAAGCTGACGCGCAGGCCCCCTCGCACAGGGATGAGCGATCCCTCGTACTCCACTCCACTCAATCCGATCTCGTAGCCGTAGCCCCAAGGCAATCGCGCCGGTTCGTCTCGCAGCCGACCGTGCCACCGCAGCGGTGTCTTCAAATCCACGCGTCCCGCATCAACGACCGACAAAATATAGTCCCCAGGCCGCGGCTGATTTGCGACGCCCGCGCCAAGCAGACCCAGAATGATCCAGCTCAAAATCGAAAGAGCTGCAGCAGGGAAGAGGCGCCCGATTCTACCCAAGACCAGGCCCGCGCAAATCAGGAAGCCAATGGAAGCAAAACCGACCGCGAGATAAACGTGCGAGGAGACTCGTTCTGCGAACCACGGAGACTGGCCAAGCACAACGCCGCAAGCAAATAATGCGGCGATGGCTACGGCCGGCAGCCTCATGGAACTCTTCGCAACCTCACGAGCGCTTCGATGTGATACGTCTGCGGAAAAAGATCGAACAGATGCATTTCGCTTATTTCATAACGAACGCTCGGCCCCGCAATTTCCTTGGGCTTGCGGGGCGAGTTTGTCAGCACCGCCAAGTCTCTCGCCAGGGTGGATGGATCGCATGATAGGTATACGATTTCGCCGGCTCCGAGCTCCGCAAGCAGCGCCGAAGTCTCGGCTCCCAATCCCGCCCGCGGGGGATCCAGCACGATGAACTCTGGGCGCTCCTGCGTCTTCTTCAGAAAATCTTCGGCGTGCTCGTTATGTGTGGTGACCGATACTCCCGCAGCTTCCGCGTTGGCGTAAAGGTCGCGCGTGGCGGCGAGGTTTGCGTCGACGCTAACGACTCTCTCAAACGCTCGCGCAAGCGGGAGTGTAAAAAAGCCGACTCCCGAGTACATATCCAGCGCCATCGTGCCCTTCGCGCCCGATGTCACTGTCTTCAACAGATCCTCGATCAAGAAGCGGTTCACCTGAAAAAATGACAGATGGCTTACGCGAAACTTGAACCCGCCAGCCTCATGAATCAAATATCCCGGGCCCGTCAATTCAAACTTGTCTTTCTTTTGATCGAGCAGGAGTAGACTCTCCACTTCCGGAATCGCCTCGCGCAGAACCGCAGCGAGTTCTGCAGCAGGCTTCGGAAATCTCTCGAACGCAACGTTCAGCGCAATTTTCTCGTCCGCCGAGTCCGCGAACGCTTCGATCTCGAGGATTCCGACGGGCAGAGTGCCCGACCGCGCCATTTCCTGCAATTTTCCAAACGTCTGCGCCAGCCGCGGCGAGAGCACCAGACACTGGTCAATAGGCACAATAAACGAACTCTCCGGCAAAAAATATCCCAGCGCGCGAGGCATCCCGCTCTTCACGGCCCACTGCGCGCGATTTCTGTAAGCGTACGGCTCCGCAGTGTGTTCCTGAATGGCGCCGTCCCAGGAAATGCCGCCCAGCCGCGAAAGCGTCTCGCGCAAAATGTCTCTCTTCAGCCGCACTTGCTCGCCGACGGCAATATGTTGGTAGTGGCAACCGCCGCATGTCTGGAAATGTGGGCACGGCGCTGCTGTGCGATCCTTGGATGCCGCAGTCACTTCCAGCAACTTGGCCCAGACTACCTTTTTCTTCTTCGACTTCTCCGCGGCGCGCACTTCTTCTCCCGGCAACACGTACGGCACAAAAACCGTGTTCCCGTCGGCGTGCCCCAGCCCGTCGCCACCATACACTAGCTTCTCAATCGATAATCGTAACTCGTCTGTCATATCCGTAAGGTCCCATTCTGCGATTTTTCGCGTGGAAAGAAAAGGTAATTGCTTCCGGAAAGCGGCTTCAGGAAAAGTAGTACAAACTCAGCCGCGGCAATTTGAATTCTTCAAGAAGCCGCTTCTGCAAATATTGTTTTTCAACGAGCGCGATCTGTTCCGCCTTCATCTTGCGCCGGTATGCCGCCAGCTGCCCGTCCATCTCGCGCCGAATCTTCAACATCGTCCCTTCGCTCACAACGCTCATCAGCAGCGCCATCAGCTTGTCGTCCAAAATCGTCAGTCGCCTCTCCAAATCTTCCAAATCCAGCGCTCCGGGCGCATCGAGCAGCACCGCGGCGCCGCACAACGATGTCGCGATGTCGCCCAAACGGCTAGCGAACTCTGCATCCGCTAGTCTTGTGGCGTGTGCGGTGTTTTCCATCTGCGCGGCATTTTTCGCGATGTAGGCCTTCAACTCCTCACGCGAAAATGGGTCCTTCTCCGCGGCTTTCCCATTCTTCGGCGCACGCCCTGCTGCGGCTTCCAATTGCTCTTCCGCCGCTTCCAGCACCGCGTCCGTGCAATACGCCAGGCTCTTCAGAGGCTTTCCCGCGCCGCGCCGCGAGCGTTGATAACTTTCAAACGCGTGATCGATCCCCTTCAAGACAGCTTCCAGCGGCACACCCGCCTTCTGCCACGTTTCCATGATCGCCCAGTCCAGCGGCGACACCAGCAAATGTGCGCCGCGCTTCTTCCAGAAATAATTTTCGATTTCCGTGAAGTAGTTGAAGTAGTTCCAGCCATCCATGTGATTCGCCGCACCGGTGGGACAGACATTCCTGTCTGTCTCTTGTTAGCACCAACGGCCAGTGGCGGCCCCGCATAAGCGGAGAGCCCACACCAACCTATCTCTAAGCCTTCTTCGACGGCCCCGGAAACGCCGCTGGCTCCGCAGTCTTCCCCCCGCGATTCACCGCCGCAGTCTTCGCCGCCTCGGCGGGCTGATTCTTTTCCCAGATCAGCCGCAGCCCGGTCAACGTCAGAAATTCATCCGTATCCTGAATCTGTTTTGAACCTTTCGCCACCAATCTCGCTTGCCCGCCGGTAGCAACCACCTTCACTTCTCCGCCCATCTCGGCTTTCATCCGCGTGAGCATCCCGTCCACCATGTCCACAGCGCCATAATAAAGACCGGCCTGCATGTGCGTGACGGTATTCGTGCCAATCACTTTTCCCGGATCTTTAATCTCAACGCGAGGCAATCTGGCCGCCCGCGCAAACAACGCTTCCGAAGCAATCCCCAGCCCCGGTGCAATCACTCCGCCAAGATATTCTCCGCGCGCCGAAATCGCATCAAATGTGATCGCCGTCCCAAAATCCACCACGATGCACGGCCCGCCGTACTTGTGAAACGCCGCCACCCCGTTAACGATCCGGTCCGCCCCAACTTCCAGCGGATTGTCCACCAACACGGCCATCCCCGTTTTCACGCCAGCTTCCACAAACAAGGCCTTCTGCCCAAAATAAATCCGCGACATCTCCGCCAAAGTCCAATTCACAGGCGGCACCACGGAACTGATAATCACGCCGCTAATCGACTCTCGGTCCAACCCGGCGATCGTAAACAAATTCCGCGTCAGCACGCCGTATTCATCGATAGTCTGCTGTCGCGCCGTCGTCAACCGCCAATTCGCAATCAACTCATCGCCGCGGAAAACGCCCAGCACCGTATTCGTATTCCCCACATCAATCGTCAGCAGCATAAAGTCCTTGTAGTGGCGCAGCATGTTTACCCTGAGCCTCGAAGGGCTGCGCGCTGTTTTCGAACAACGTTAGGTGTGACCCGTGCCCATCAACTACCGCGCCTCCGCCACGTCACCCGAAATCACCGTCACCACCTGCCCGTCCTCGCGTTTCACCAACAGCAATCCCTCCGGCCCAAGTCCGGCCGTAGTCCCTGCAAAACTATCCGTCCCGTTCGTAACCCGCACGCGTTTCCCCTGCGCATAACTCGAAACAGCTTCAAATTTCTGCGTCACTCCGGCCGGGCCTTCCCGCACAAAACGATTGTAGTCGTTCTCGAATTCGCGCAGCAACCGTACCAGCAATTCCAACCTCGAAACCTGTTTGCCCGTTTCTAGTCGTAGCGAACTCGCCGTAGTCCCCAGCTCGCCAGGAAACTTCTCCTGATTCACGTTCAAGCCGATTCCCACGATCACAAATCGCACTTGCGAAGGTTCGGCGTGCATTTCCGTCAGGATGCCGCCCACTTTCTTTCCGCCCACCATCAAATCGTTCGGCCACTTCAAGTCCGTCGCCAATCCCGTCGTCGCTTCGATCGCTGCACGCGCCGAAAGGCCGGCCATCATTGTCAAAAGCGGCGCCTGCACCGGCGCTAGCCGCGGTCGCAGCAGAAGCGTCACATAAATTCCGGCCGCTCGATCGGATTGCCACGCACGTCCCGCGCGTCCCTTGCCCGCCGTCTGCTCTTCAGCCAGGACGACCGCACCTTCCGCTTCACCGGCGTGTCCTAACTCCAGCGCCACCCGATTCGTCGAATCCGT
>Ga0070765_100002788_pt1 | contig 11064 bp, 12 predicted proteins | sample HubBroMetageWFT5_FD_71516 | JGI IMG/M metagenome (GOLD analysis project Ga0070765, IMG submission 71516) | Warmed and freeze-thawed soil microbial communities from the Hubbard Brook experimental Forest, New Hampshire - Hubbard Brook CCASE Soil... | ecosystem: Environmental > Terrestrial > Soil... | reverse complement strand
ATCTGCGCGTGCTGATCGCCAACGAGCGCAAGGATCGCTTGGCTCTGGTCGCGCCGATCGTGGCGGCCCTGGGGCACGAGGTGATCGCGCGGGAGATCGAGGTCTCAGACGTGGGAGCCGTGACCGCGCGCGAGCAGCCCGACGTCGCGCTGGTCGGGCTTGGGGAAAGCTCCGACCACGCACTCGGCCTGATCGAGAAGATCGTGCACGAAGCCGCATGTCCCGTGATCGTGCTGATCCACGCACGTGATCCAGAATTCGTCAAGGCGGCGTCCAAGCGCGGCGTCTTCGCCCACATCAGTGACGACGACGTCGAAGACTGGCAGAGCTCCATCGACATCGTGCTACGACGCTTCGCCGAATACCACGACCTCGAAGGCGCGTTCGGGCGCCGCGCCCTCATCGAACGTGCCAAAGGCGTCCTCATGGAACGCCACTCCATCAACGACGCCACCGCCTTCGAAATGCTCCGCGAGCACTCCCGAACCGCCAACCGCAAGCTCATCGACATCGCCACCGCCGTCGTCGACGGCCACCGCCTGCTTCCCAAGCAGCCGCACGCGCAGCCCTAAAGACGACGACTGGGCGTGAGCTTGCCGGCCGGTTGAAGGCCTCGGAAGGTTGTGGGCCTGCAGAAGCTCGAGCTTTTCGTTGCCCCGGCCCGTTCTCGCCTATCTCCAGGAGCGGCTACATCGGCGTATCGCTTCGAAAGGCGTCCCTGGCATCCAAGCACCCCCGGCGGATTCAAGAATGGAGCGTATGCTGGGCGATGGGGCACGGATCAGGTGCCCCTCATCCGAGGAGGCCACGATGGAAGATGCTGTGATCGTCAGCGCCCTACGGACCCCTGTTGGTAGCTTCGGCGGCCAGTTCAAGGACGTCGCGGCCACCGAGCTCGGCGCGCGCGCTGTCCGTGCCGCGCTCGAGCAGGCCGAAATCGCTGGCGAGGAGGTGGACGAGGTCGTGCTCGGCTGTGTCCTGACCGCGGGCCTCGGCCAGAACCCGGCGCGCCAGGTGGCGATCGGCGCAGGGATCCCGAAGGAGGTGCCTGCGACGACGATCAACATGGTCTGCGGTTCGGGCCTCAAAGCAGTTGCGATCGCCTCGCAGATGATCCGGGCAGGCGACGTGGACATCGTCGTGGCGGGCGGCATGGAGAACATGACACGCGCTCCGTATCTGATGCCGGCCGCGCGTTTTGGCGCGCGGATGGGCGATGTCCAGATGATCGACTCGATGGTCCACGACGGCCTCTGGGATGCCTTCAACGACATGCACATGGGCATTACCGCGGAGAACCTCGCCGAGCAGTACGGCATCAGCCGCGAGGAACAGGACGAGTTCGCCGCGGGCAGCCAGCAGAAGGCCGAGCGCGCCGTCGCGGCAGGAATCTTCCGGGACGAGATAGTGCCGATCGAGGTGCCCGTAAAGGGCGGCACGCGCATGGTTGACAGCGACGAAGCGCCACGCGCGGGCACCACCACCGACACGCTGGCAAAGCTGCGCACGGCGTTTCGCCGTGAGGGCGGCACGGTGACCGCGGGCAACGCCTCGGGAATCAATGACGGGGCATCGGCGATCGTCGTTATGGCGGCGAGTACGGCCAACGCGCGCGGCCTCGAGACGTTTGGGACTGTCGAAAGCTACGCCTCTGTCGGGGTCGAGCCGAAGATCATGGGCATCGGCCCGGTGCCTGCCGTGCGCAAGGCGCTGGCCCGGGCGGGGCTGGAACTCGACGACATCGATCTGTTCGAGCTCAACGAGGCGTTCGCGGCACAATCGCTTGCCGTGCTCCGAGAACTCGACATCGACCCCGACCGGATCAACCCCCGTGGAGGGGCGATCGCGCTCGGGCACCCGATCGGCGCCAGCGGGGGCCGGATCCTCGTCACCCTCTTGCATGAGATGCGCCGGCGCGATTCGCACCGCGGCCTCGCCACGCTGTGCGTCGGCGGCGGTCAAGGACAGGCCGCGATCATCCGTAATGGCGCCCAAACTAGATAGCGACCAGGGCGCGACTGCCGGCGGCGCCTCCAGCCGGGACGACGGTTGCTCTCCCCGACCGATCTCGTCGACCATCATGAGATCCCGGCGAGCCGGACGCCCGATCCCTCCTGACTGACGCGGCGTTTCGAGCGACCACGCGATCGCGCGGTGCGTTTGGGCGCTTGACTCGAGGAGTATCTTCGGTGGTGGAGGGCATCCATTGTGAGGTCGGCCCCACCGGGCGGGCAACACAACCTGACTTCTGAGGTTTCCACTAGCCCGGAGGTCGCGATGCCCCACCCACTGGTTCTCCCCGACCCGGGGTCGCCGTGACCTCGGTGAACTCCTCACCTGAGCCGTTCGACGTGCTGATCGTGGGCGGTGGCGTGGCGGGGCTCGAGGCGGCGCTGGCGTTGCGCGAGCTGGGCGACGATCGGATCGCGACGACGATGATCGCGCCTGACCCGGAGTTCGTGTATCGGCCGATGACCGTGCGCGAGCCGTTCGGCTACGCCGAGGCCCGCAGGTATCCACTCGACGAGATCGCGCGGGACATCGACGTCGAGCTGCGCGTTGACAGCTTCAAGTGGCTGGAGCGTGAGCGGCGCGTGGTGCACACCGAGACCGGCGACCAGGTCTCCTATGACGCGCTTCTGCTCGCCCTTGGCGCTCGCTTGTACACGCGCTTCAACCATGCGCTCACGGTCGACGACGCGCGGCTGGATGAGTTGCTGCACGGGCTGATCCAGGACATCGAGGGCGGCTACGTGCACAGTCTCGCGTTCATCCTGTCCGGACGTGTCGGATGGCCGCTGCCGATCTACGAGCTCGCGCTGATGACAGCCGCGCGCGCTCAGGACATGAACATCGAGCTTTCGATCACGATCGCCACCCCCGAGGACGCGCCGCTGGCGATCTTCGGCCACGAGGCCAGCGAGGCGGTCCGGCAGCTGCTCGAGGACAACGAGATCGTCACGATCACCTCGGCCTCCTGCGAGGTGCACGAGCCGGGGTGCGTCGCGATCAATCCGGGTGGGCGGCACCTTGACGCTGATCGCATCGTCGCGATGCCCGAGCTGCACGGCCCCTCGGTGCCCGGTGTACCCGCTAATTCGGTCGGCGGTTTCATCGCGGTCGACGTTCACTGCAAGGTGCCCGGTATCGACCGCGTCTGGGCCGCGGGCGACGCGACCGATTTCGCGATCAAGCATGGCGGTATCGCCGCGCAGCAGGCCGACGTCGCCGCGCAGGCGATCGCCGCGCTCGCGGGTGTTGCTGAGGAACCCGGACCGTTCGATCCCCTGATCCACGGAATCCTGCTCACGGGCGGCAGGCCGCGCTACCTGAGCGCGCATGTCACCGGCGGCCACGGATCGAGCTCGCAGATCACCGAAACACCGACGTGGTCGCCACCGAGCAAGATTGTCGCCAAGTACCTCGCGCCTTACCTGGAGGAACACGACCGTCTGGCAAGGACTAACGCATGATCGCCGCGATCGTCAATTTGAATCACCCGGCGAACACTGTGCACTGGCATTTCTTCTCGATGTCCGTGGCCAACGTGGTTGTGCTGGTTTTGATGTTCGTCGTGTTCGCGGTTGCGATCCTCGCGCCGTTCCCGGGGCATCGAGGAGGCGCGCGATGAGCAATGTGAACGGAGAGCCGACGTCTGTGAATGGCAAGTCGTGGACGGCTCGGGCGCGCGAGCGGGCCGTGGGGGCGTTGCCGCCCGAGAAATTGCTGCCCGACAGTCAGCCGTCGTATATGTCGTCGTGGATCTACGTGTTCGGGGTGCTGACGCTCACGTCGCTGATCGTGATCATCGGATCGGGTTCGATTCTCGCGTTGAAGGGACCGGGGTGGTGGCACTTCACTGGTATCGGTCACTTCTTCAACAGCATCCATCTATGGTCGGTGGAGTTGTTCTTCTTCTTCATGGTGATCCACTTGTGGGGGAAGTACTGGATGGCTGCGTGGCGCGGCGGCCGCGCCCGGGTCTGGATGACCGGCGCGGTCGCGTTCGTCGTCGCGGTGCCATGTGCGCTGACCGGGTACGTCTCTCAGCAGAACTTCGACGCGCAATGGATCTCGACGCAGGCGAAGGACGGGCTGAACGCGGCCGGGGTGGGCTCGTTCTTCAACGTCACCAACTTCGGCCAGATGTACAGCTACCACGTCTACCTGTTGCCGCTTGCGGTCGTCGCGATCGTGATCGCCCATGTCCTGCTCGTGCGCAGGCACGGAATCGTGCCGCCTTTCCAGCTGTCCGATCGCGGAGAGCCGACAGCCCGCGAGCCCGAGCCCGCGCGACAGCCCGACTCCGCTCCCGTGGGGGGGCGTGCGTCATGAGCCGCGAGAGCCGCCGACGCGAGGACGAAGCCGCCCGCGAGTGGAAGGGCGCCTACCGGCCATACGACATCCTCAGGGAGGCTTCGATCGCGCTCGGCGTGGTGCTCGCGCTCGCGGTTGTACTGACAGTCCTGTTCTCCTCTCCCGACCTCAAGCCGAGCACCATCCAGTCATGGTCGCGCGGTGACCCGGTCGACTTCGCGACCACCGCCACGACCGAGCTCGACGGCTCGAGCGGAACCGGCGGCTACGGCCCGCCGTACAACCACGCCTCCGACGGACAGCACATCGCGTTCATCTACCCGGCGAAGTGGCTCGGGGTAAGCCACCCGATCAATACCGCCGAGGACTTCGTGCTCGCGCCCCTGCGCGCGATCACCGGCCAGCCTGCGCTGCAGAGCGCCGTCTCCGCCTACGAGCGCGCTCCCGCGAACACTCAGATGACGTGGACCAGCGCGTACGAGAAAGCGCTCGGCAACGCAACCGCCAACCTCAACGGGTCGATCAAGGTCAAACCCGGTAACTACGGGCCGCTCTCCACGATGATGAGCTCGCTGCTCACCTTCGCCCAGAGCGGCGGGCTCGACGGCGCGCTGCTGACCAGCAAGCAGTTCTACCAGACCGACTACACCAAACCGCTGCTATTCATGGCCGACGGCGGAGTGCTCGCGAACCGCGCCCAGCAACAACACCTGCTCGGCACCCAATGGGGAATGATGAACGAGACCGGCAGCTACCCCGGACAGGTCTGGCTATGGCTCTACACCTTCTGGTACCAGATCAAACCGTTCTCGACCTCGACCAACGCCGACATCCTCGTGATGGCCGTAATGGGCGTCCTAAGCCTCGCCTTCATCCTGATCCCGTTCCTCCCCGGCATACGCGATCTTCCGCGCAGAATCCCGATCTACAAGCTGATCTGGCGCGATCACTACCGCACCCAGCAAGCAGGCGGCGCCTAGCACGAGCGAAACGACCCATCCCCGCGGTTGGGCACCGAATCGTCCCCGGCGCAGAGCGATACCTCGAGGCGGTGCGCGTCACCGACGACGCCCTGCCCCGGCCGCTAGCGGCAGGCCGGCAATCATCCGCCCGTTCCCGTCCGCTCGACCGTCCGGTCAGACCGGTGGGTTGCGGTCAGGATCTCGAGCAGCTCGCCGACGCTCTGGCCGCGCGCGAGCGTGTCAGGGAGCGGGAGGTGCGCGTTGATCGTGTAGTGGTTGCGCCGGCCGTTGCGCTCGCGCGTGATGTAGCCGGCGTCGGCGAGTTCGGCGACGATCCGATGCGCGGCCCGTTCGGTGATCCCGACACGATCGCCAATGTCGCGCATGCGGACGCCGGGGTCACGGGCGATGCAGACCAGCACCTGGGCGTGGTTGGTCAGAAACGCCCAGCCCCGTGCCGCGTGCTCAGTCACACATATAAGCATAGCATTTCTAGATTCAGTTTTCATGCTATGATAGTCATGTATTTACCGAGAGGACTGCAGATCCCCTCGCACCACGCGACGAGGAGGTCCTCAGATGCGCTCCACCACACGCAAGATCCCGGTCAACTCCCCCTTACCGGATGTGACTCCGATCAACGGATCGGTGAGCGAGCAGCCACGGGTGGCGCCCACCACCGCCCGCGCGCGGGAAGCCGCCGCGGCGGCAAACGGGACCGAGACACGAACCGAGCACTTTCGCCGCAAGGCGCTTCGGGGACGACTTCACGGCTACGCGATCGGAACCGTCGCGCTCGTCGCGCTGCTGATCGCGCTCGCAGCGTCTAACACCGGACAAGTCAAGGTCAACTGGTTGATCGGCAACTCCCAAGTCTCGCTCGTATGGCTGGTGCTTGCCGCCGCGATCCTCGGCTGGGCGCTCGGGCTCATGGCCAGCGCCAGGTTCCACTGGCGCACCCGCGCCCCGCGGCGCCAACGTGAGGCCCGGTCATGACGCGCTCGAGACACATCACACACGCTGCTGGTGCACGAACGAAGCATCGGGCCGGCGCAACTGCCGTGTCCGCGCCGGCGTCGATGAAGTTCCTGGCCTTCGAGGAGAACGGCGGCGCCTTCCACTGGGCGATCGTCGCCACGAGCAGCGATCCACTCGTGCAATCAGCGAGCTTCGCGTCCTGCGAGGGAGCCAAACAAGCCGCGGGCATCGTGCCCTCCTCCAGGTCCGGCGCAGCGCTGTTCGAGGACCGCGCGGACGACACTCCCCCGCTCGAACTCGCCGCCCGCCGTGAGACGCCGACGGTGCGAGACGATCTGGATTCAGAGCGTTGGCTGGATGAAGGCGGCAGCTTCAGCAGCGAGGCGGTGACACGGTGGCCGGCGTGACGCTGATCGCGCCGGCCGAGCGGCTCGCGCCTTCAGCCAAGCCCGATCCGAGACGGACCTATACCTGCCCCGAGTGCGGACATGCTCTGCGCGTGTCGGGTCTCGGACGCCACCGCGTGTACTTCGAGCTGACCGACGAGCGGGCAGACGACCCTGTAATGAACCGCGTCTGCCCAGCGTGTGTTCACAGCCTGCCTGGGAAGAACCGAGCGTGATCCCGAGCCATGCGCAACGTTTGCTGCCCGCGCTGCCGGCTGCGTTTCACTCCCGCCGCCGCGGCCTACATCACTGCGTGCCCGGAATGCGGTAACTCGCCGCAACCGATCGCCAGCCTGGAGCGCACCTTAGGCTTCCGTGTCGTCGGACCAGAGGATCTCCCTCACGAGCTCCCCCACGCATCAGCGATCGCGATCAAATATCCCGAGCCGGGCGGAGCGCGATCGTGACCGACTCACACATCCGCATTCTGCAGCTGATCGCGCACAAACGCCAGCGTGAGCTCCGCAACTACGACGCTGTCGATCACAGCGACGCCCTGTCGACCAACCGGCGGCAAGACCTCGAGCGAGTCGCAAGCCGGACCAGTGCACGCGTCGCGGACGCCCAAACCCGGCGGCCGCAAACTCTAATTCGCTGGCGCATGGGCACAGTCAGCCACCGATGAGCTCGCGGAGGGTGGCATCGGCGCGGCCGCCCGCCGGCGGTGCGGCTCGCTCGTTCGGGCATGGCCTACAGATCGGGGCGCGGGCGCGAGAGTTGTGCCGGGCGATCCTCGACGGTTTCAAGCAGCATGACCTCCTGACGTACTCGAGCGCAATCTCGTTTCAGATCATCACCGCCGTGGTTCCGTTCCTGATGTTTGTGCTCGCGCTGGCCGGACTCCTGCACCTGAACAGCGTATGGGTAAACCACGTTGCCCCCGAGATCCGTACGCACGTCTCAGCCGCCGTGTTCAGCGTGATCTCGAGCGCAGTCAACAAGGCCTTCTCCAGCAGAGCACTGTTGTGGGCCACCGTCGGCGGTGGCCTTGCCCTGTGGCAGGTGTCCGGAGCCGTGCGAGCGGTGATGGGAGCGTTCGATCAGATCTACGGCGCAACTTCCGAGCGACCGTTCATTAGGCGCTATCTGATCTCGTTCGCGCTCGCGATCGCGACGGGAGCATGCTTCGTCCTTGCCGCAGTTTGCCTGGTGCTCGCCCCGTTCTTCGCGGCGCGCCATCCCGGCCTAGCCTGGGAAGCGCTCGCGTTCCTCGCACGCTGGGCGCTCGGATTGGGCTTTCTCTCGCTCGCGGTCGGCCTGCTCGTCCACGTCGCACCGGCGACATCTCAGCCCCTGCCCTGGGTCAGTGTCGGCACGATGATCGTGATCGTGTGGTGGGTGATCGTCTCGGTCGGCTTCTACTTCTACCTCACAGGCCTGGCCTCATACAACTCGGTATTCGGGAGCCTCGCCTCGGTGATCGTCGTAATCGCCTATCTCTACATCTCGACGACCGCGTTCCTATTCGGAGCCCAACTCGACGCGATCATCCGCGCCCAATCCACAGGAACGCTCTCCGGCGTCGAACTCGACCCGTCCTAGGACACAGCAGCGCACACCACCGCGAGCTAACGTCACCCCGGCCCTCGGACTACGGCCCTCCGCGCGATGACCGCGAGCGTGGACAGCGCCCTCCTCACTGCGGCCGGCGGTGATTTTTTTCGGCGCCGAACCCGCTGGATGCTGTAGACCGACCAGCGGAAGCCCGACATCGGAAGCCAGTCCGGCACGGTCCAAGCCAACCCGGAGGGCTCGACCGACGTCTACTTCGGTCCTACCGCTCCAGCTGGCAAGGCCAGCAACCGGATTCAAATCGACCCAGGCAAAGGCTTCTTCACGATCCTCCGGCTGTACAACCCCTCCCGCCGTTCTTCGACAAGACCTGGCGGCCAAGCGAGATCGAACCCTACGGCCCCTGATCCAACGGACACCACGCGCCACCCGGCAGCGCGACAGGCCCCGGGCGAGGCCAGCAGATGCGGATGACATGCGTCGTCCTCCATGACACGCGTCAACCACGAAGCACGGTCACAACCTGAGCGTGCCGAGTGCCCTGCTCGTCGGCTCAATCCGAGGTCTGATCAGGTCAGAAGCGTGCGCTGTGAGGATCAGGCCATTGGTGCCTCCCACTCGGGCGCCGAACCGGCGGCCGCGGGCACGCGCTCCTCGGGATGGATACTCACCTCGCAGGGGTGACGCCCCCCGGTCACCTAGGTCCCCGAGTCAGGCGGGGTCCCGTTGAACAGCGACTCAAGATCGCTCCGTACGAGCTTGGCTTTGGGGATGAATCCGCTCGCGCCACTCCGCTGCAGCTGCTCCGGCGACCCGGCCGCTGGATCGCTGGACATGAGAACGATCCGCGGCGAACCCGACACGGTCAGGCGCTCGCTGACCAGCGTCACGCCATAGCCATCAGGCAGCTGCACGTCGAGCAGAATCCCGTCGGGCCGCAACCGGCGGCTCTCGGCCACAGCATCGCGAGCCGTGGCGGCGTAGCCGAGAACGCGAAAACCGCGATCGGCAAGGAGTTCCGCCGCCGCACGACAGAACGGCACGTCATCGTCCACGATCAGAATCGTGGACGAGCGGCTCGCGTCCCCTACCGGGCTCAACATCGCCGTCGTCAGACAAGCAGACTCGCGAGCCGCGCTCTGGTTCGCGTCGCAGGCTCAGCACACAAGGCCGACGCCGAACGTGGCTGATGTAATAGTCATATTTGACAACTTCATCAGTTTGGTCTAAGCTGGCAACCGCGATGACCAAAACAAACATTGATAACTCACAGGGATTCGACTTCGACGTGGCGATCGTCGGCTACGGCCCGGTCGGGCAGGCGCTCGCGGCAATGCTCGGCCGAGCCGGGCATCGGGTGGCCGTGTTCGAGCGCTTCGGCGAGGTCTATCGCCTCCCGCGCGCGGTTCACCTCGACCACGAGATCATGCGGCTGCTGCAGTCGCTCGGGCTTTCCGAGGTGCTGGCCGACGAGATGGTTCCGGTTGACGAGTACCGGTGGTTGGGCGCCGACGGTGAGCTGCTGTTGCGGTTCGAGCCCGGCAGTCCGGCGCGCTCGGGGTGGGACGGCTCCTACATGTTCTTCCAGCCCGAGCTTGAACGGGCGATCGACGATCACGCGTGTGTCCCGGCGGGCGTGAGGGTTGAGCGCGGATGGGTAGCCGAAGGGCTTGAGCAGTCCGATGAGCGCGCCGAGCTCACGCTCCGACGGGTTACCGAAGAGGAGCCCGGACGGCTCGCTTTGACCGGCGAGACCCGAATCGTGAGCGCGCGGTGGGTCGTCGGGGCGGACGGCGCCAACTCGTTCGTGCGCGAGGCGAGCGCGATCACGCGCCGGGACCTCGGCTTTCAGGAGCGCTGGCTGGTGGTCGATGTTGAGCCACACGACATGGCGGCAGTCGCGCACTTGCCGATCGCAAGTCAACACTGCGATCCATCGCGTCCGACGACGTTCGTTCAGAGCGGGCCCCGGCACCGGCGGTGGGAGTTCATGCTGCTGCCCGACGAGCAGGCATCGGACTTCGAGGATCCCGAGCGGGTGTGGGCGCTGCTCGAGCCGTGGTACCGGCCACAGGACGGGCCGCTGACGCGCAGCGCCGTCTACGAGTTTCGCTCGATCCTGGCCGACCAGATGCGCTCCGGGCGTGTGTTGCTGGTGGGGGATGCGGCCCACCTAACCCCGCCGTTCCTTGGCCAGGGGCTGTGCTCGGGCCTACGGGACGCCGCCAACCTGGCCTGGAAGCTCGACCTCGTACTGAGTGGCCTGGCGCCAGCGCAGCTGCTCGACACGATCGACTCCGAGCGCCAACCGCAGAACGAGGCGATCATCCGCCTGGCGATCGAGCTCGGGAAGGTGCTGTGCCAGCTCGACCCGCAGGCGGCCGCCGAACGCGACGCGATGCTGCGCCAGGTCGAGGCGCCGCCACCGCTCGAGCTGCCGCCGCTGAGCGGTGGCTTACTCCACCGCGCGGTCGCCGGCGTGTCAGACCCGCTCGCCGGCACCCTGAGCACACAGGGGGTGGTGCGCCGAGCCGGCCGCGCGGGCCGGTTCGACGACCTGGTTGGGCGCGGCTTTCAGCTCATCGTCGCGGATGGCGATCCGCTTGCCCAGCTGTCGAGCGAGCATCGCGCATTGCTCGCCGCGCTCGATGTCACCGTCGCCTCGCTTGACCCGGCCGTGCCGGGAGGCGTCGGCGATGTGGACGGCCGGCTCACGGCTTGGCTGGCTGACCACGGCGTCCACGCGGTACTGGTGCGCCCCGACTTCTACGTGTTCGGCAGCTGCCCGTCAGTTGGGGAGCTGCCGGAGCTTCTCGACGACCTTCGATCCCAGCTTCAGCTGACTTACA
>Ga0070765_100002787_pt1 | contig 11065 bp, 8 predicted proteins | sample HubBroMetageWFT5_FD_71516 | JGI IMG/M metagenome (GOLD analysis project Ga0070765, IMG submission 71516) | Warmed and freeze-thawed soil microbial communities from the Hubbard Brook experimental Forest, New Hampshire - Hubbard Brook CCASE Soil... | ecosystem: Environmental > Terrestrial > Soil... | reverse complement strand
AAGAAGCCGATCTCGGTGGAGCAGGCGGTGCGGACCCTTTCCGCTGCGCGCAACATGATTCTCGACGGCAGGCTCCGTTACAATCGGCACGCTCTCGACCTGACGGTTTCTCTCGCTTACGGCTCCAGAAAAAAGGTCGAGGCCCATCTCATGAACCTCAGCCAAGGCGGAGTTGGGATCCGCCTGCCTCGTCCAGTCGCGTTGCCCGGTTCGGTACGAGTCAGCTTTCAGCTCCCGGAGAGCAAGGTTCAAATGAAGCTTCAGGGAGAAGTTGCCTGGACGGATAAAATGGGCAACGCCGGAATCCGCTTCCTGGGGATGAGTCCGGAAGTAAGGCGCGACTTGCAGCTTTGGCTGGCCCAGCAGTATCTCACGCACTGAGCCAACCGGAAATTGCAAGTCGCCGCTCATTCGGTGGTCTAGTGCGCGCCGATTGCTTTGTCTGGCGAGGCGCCGAAAAGCTCCGGATGCAAGTAGTGCCCTCGCTCCTCAACAGGCTTCTCGACTTCGACTGGACCACGGTGAGATTCTGCGTAAGCGTCATGACGAATCCCAGTCACCTGCCACGACACCTTCAAGCCTGAAGTTCCTCCTCCGATTCGGAAACTGTTGTTCTTGATCTCTTGAGCAACATACACGGGAGCGAAACCGCCAATGCACGTGAGTTGGTAGCGGAAGTCTTGATTCAGAGCTTCAAAATATTCAGGGAGCTGTATCTCGCCCTCACCATTGGCATCCAGCACTATCGTGCCATCGTAGATATTCTTCATGTCAGGCGACTCTACGGAGGTGTGGTAGAGATATTTGTTCGCGGGGTCGAGCGGGTGGTCGATCTTGAAGTCCTTTGTTCCCGCCGTGATGGACCCGGTCACGGTGAGATTGCCGGCGACATTAAAAGATTCCTCGCCTGGGAAGGGGGCGAACGTCAAGTCGAGGTTGCCACTTGTGTCCACCTGCAAGGCGGCTATGTGATTTACCTTATTATTATCCCAAGATTGGAATTGTTGGGACTGAGAAGGACAATTCTGGCGGGATCCACTAGTGCAATCCAAGAAGATCGCAGCGGTATCGATAGCACCGGCACTCGTTGCAAAGCCATAGTGCCACGACCACTGAGGCGCAGATGGTTCCACAACGATCGCAGTTGCGGCAAATCCTGCGGGCACTTTTCCTCCGCCCGAGCCTCCAGTAATTTGAATGCCAAGAATTTGAGAGGCAGTGGTGTTACTGTTGCCGGGACCGATGTCATCTTCATAGCCGATGATGTTTTTCGGCGTGCAGGGAGAGGTGCAGTTCCCGCTCGTCAAGCTGTTCAGGCCCCAAACTCCAAACGTGCTACCCGTAGCCAGCCCTTGAAAATAGCCCCCTGCCGCCGGAGTGCCGGCATTAGGGTCGTTAACGATGCCCATCACGCCAAAGGTGGCGGGAACGCCTACACCGCTGGAAGGAACGTTCAGGCATCCACCCACCGCTGTTGTGTAGTAATTGTCCTGCCCCGAACCATAAAAACTCGCTCCGGGATTGCAACCGTTGATTGACGCCAGAAGGTTGTCGTTACCTTGCGTGTTGCTCCACACGCCTGGTTCAGAGATGTTCAGCGGCGATGCGGGTGTGGTCGTGCCGATACCGATTTTCGCGCTCGTCCCGGTCCCGGACTGAAAAATGGCGGAGTTCTCGATGTCGGTCGAGGTGGTGAAATACGGAATATGCCCGACCGTCCCTCCAGAGGTGGTAACGTTCGACAACGACGGCCGCTTAACCCCGCCAGTACCCGAGCCTGCTGCAGTGGTCGGCGCCTCCACGATGCTGGTAACGTTGCCGGCATTTGCCTGAAGGAATGCTGACGCCGGCAATCCGCCTAGAGTGTCCGCGTCCACTGCCTTTAAGGCATAGGGCACGCTGGCTAACAGCACTCTTGGCTGTTCTTCCTCGCCCGATAGTTGCGGCCTTACTCCGAGCCAGCGTGGTTGTCCGGAGGCAAACAGTTCTGGGGGGATACCTGCGCTTGTGCTCTCGCCCAGAAAGACGGTGTAGCGGCCTTGGGTGAATTGAACATTTTGTGTCTCCTGCCACAGCGGCGCTCCTCCGGTTTGCTCGCTATAGATGGCGAATGTTATGCCCACTGTGTTGGTCAGCAAGTTCCCCGAGGCGTCCTTTAATACGCCACCGAACTTCACCAGACGCGGCACTCCCGGGGCGACAGTTGGTTGAGCGGGTGTTTGCGCTGCCTGACCGAAGGCGAGGACAGAAAACATCGTTGTGAGAACAGCAAGTGCCAGATGAACCCAAGGGCGAAGATGCTTTTTCATGAGTGGCCTCCCAGCCGTCTAGCGTGTGGAGGCGCACTGTGTCATGGTTCTTCGACCCAATGCAAGTTGCTTGTGGAAATTTACGAATGACGAACAGAGGCGGGGTGCCTAAATGAAGTACGCGGCATAAATCCGCGCACGGTCTTGTGCAAATGGGCCAGTGTTGGCGACGCAAACAGAGTGCAGAGATCCTTCGCTCCGCCCAGGATGACAGCGTGAAGGTATGCTGTGAAGTTTCGCAGAACAACCTAGCGGAATCGTGGATGGTCTTCTTCTTCGCCGTACATTCCCGACTCGAAGCATGCCATCCTAGCCAGATGTTCACCGGGCGTGCTGCTGAACCAGAAGACAAATAGAAACCAGTAAAGGCCGACGAAGACCGCCGTGACCGCGATGGCGAGGGGTAGCGTGACTAGCCATGTGGGTAGCACATCGGTGATGACCATAGCCATCACGGCAAAGAGCAGGATTGCACACAGCAGGATCAGGCCGTCCAGCATTTTGGAAAGTGCGTTCAGGGAAATTGGAATCGGGCACCAGTGAAGCCGCACGCGTCGGGGCTCTGGACGCGGCAGAAGAATCGGAGTGGCTACTGGCGGCTCAAGCGGAATGGCCGGCCGCGGAGCGGCTGAAAACAGCAGTTCGGTCGCGCCCTCGGCATGATTGCCCTTGACCGCTGCCGACTCGCAGGGCGCGAACAGATACGCCGCTGAAAGAATCTGAATAAAGACCCACTCCTTCAGCAAACGTTGAGAACGTTCGGGCAGATCGACGAACTGGACTCCGGCTTGTCCCCAGGAATCGGTCCAGGCAATTCGACCTGACGCTTCGATGCGTAGTCGCGGAGATGGCAAATCAAAGCGAACCTGAACCTGCTGGTCAGGAGTCAGAGGAGTGACGGTTTGCATGGCGATCCCGAATTCGCTGAGATCGCGGAGAATGGCTCCATTCGCGGCGTCCAGGTTCACGTGGGCCAGGGTGCGAATCTTCTGCCGATACGGGCGCCGCGAGATGCGTGGGACGCCCGCCAGCTTACCCCTTTGGGATTCGACCAGATTCGACTGTGGCTCCATGACTAAATCTTAGCCTTGACCAGGACGCGCCTCAGTAACCGTGGAGGTTCGGGCTTCAGGAAGCGGTGCGGTGAATGGCGGGCTCGGCTTCAGGATGAGTCTTTTGGGTTCGAGCCAGGTCGCCGGCAATCAGGCGATTGAGGTCATAGCTGTAGGGTCCGTAAGCGCGGAAGGCTTGCTCATCAAACAGACGTTTGATGCCACAACCGAGGCAAACCTGATACGAGTGATCCTGGAAGCGCACCGGCCAACTCATCTTGCCATGCCAGCAACCGCGGAAGATCACTACTCCAGCCGCTCCCAGCCCAGTAGCAACCACACCCAGAGGCCACAACCAACCCGACTTCTTTTTCTGTTCACTCACCAGCCACTACCTGTAAGTCCTTCCAAAGGCTAAGGATATGCTGAAATCGAGGGGCGCGCAATGATTTTTCGGAAAGCTATGAATCAACAAGGTTTCCGCAGCTTACCAAAGAGCATGGCGACGATCCTTACCTTCGTGCGCCGAAAATATTGCGATTACCACCAAACCCCTGTAACTTACGAGTAATGCCACGGCCGAAGGCAAGGAACTCCGCAGAGACCATTTGCGGAAGTTCAAATGATTAATCAGAAGAATATTTCTCCCCCAAGATTGACGGTCACAATTGAGCGTGAGGGTAGCCGATTAGGACTGATCGTCCCGGTGGGCGTTTTCCGCCATTTCCATGAGCGCGATTCTGAACAATGCGGGCTTGGAGTTGATTAAAGAAGAAGCCGCGGAAGTTCCCGCACGCGCAATCCGAATTCCTTCGCCAACTGAAGCCCTGGGCCACGAAGCTTTGCAGGCTCTGCTCGCCTTCTCCGCTCTACACGAACAGATACGTACGCGGCGTGCAAAGCAGCTGCGCGATGGCGGGCGTCCGAGCCCTGAGGATGATTGGCAACTCGAGCAATTCGTCCTGGATGAAGTGCTGCAACTGGTGGCCGAGCGCGCGCTGGCGATCACTGGGGCTGACGGCGTAGCGATCGCATTGGCGGAAGGCAACGCCATCGTCTGCAGGGCTTCAGCGGGAAGCATCGCACCGGATGCGGGAATTCGTCTCGATCCGAACTCAGGATTTTCGGGGGAATGCCTGGTGTCCGGGCGCATCGTGCGCTGCGACGATGCCGAGAGCGACTCCCGAGTGAACGTCGCGGCTTGCCGCCGGCTTGGCGTCCGCTCCATGCTGGCCGTGCCGCTTTCGGCGAAACAAAGTGTCATTGGTTTGATCGAGGCCTTCTCCAACGAGCCCTATGGATTCAATGACAGCGATGTTCGCAGTCTGGGCCTGCTGGCGGAGCTGATTCTTTCCGCGATGAAGCCGGAAGAGGAAGACCGGCTGAGCGAGATTTCACGACGAGTCGTTCACGCGGCCGAGCCCGAACAGGCTGCGGAGAAAATCAATCCACGAACCTCAGAACTGAATGGCTTCTCCGTCCAAAGCGAGAGTTCTTCTGCAGGCAGTGAAGTCGCAAAATTGGATCCCGAATCACCTGCGGACTTGAGCTGCAGCCCGGAATCTCTGAGCCCGAAGAAAATTTGGGAGAGAAATCTAGTCGAGAATTCAGAATTAGTTGCGGCCGAGGCTTCGAAATCAAACGACCATCCCGTCGCTCCAGCAGAGCATGCCCTTGCGGAGCGAGCGGAACTCGACCATTCCCGGCCCGGCCTTGCAGTGGTTGCTGTGGTCGTGTTGTTCGCGATTGCTTTGGGCGCGGGAGTCTGGTGGACCCTTGGCCATCGTGCGCGCTCGGCGAAAGCAGAGGCTCGAACGGCTACACTAGCAGCCCCACCGCACACTTCACAGCCCGCAACCTCGCCCGCGGAGCTGGTTGCAAGCGCGCCGGTGCCGGCGGCAGAAACGGTTACAGAAGACTCGGGCGACGCTTCGCCAGTAAATGCGGAGGAAGCTGGTGTGCTGCCTCGGGTCACTGACATTCGGCATTGGTCGTCGGCTGACTCCAGCACCGTGGTGATCGACATACAGGATCAGGTGCAGTACGAGGCTCATCGGCTGCCGCGTCCGGAGCGAATTTATTTCGACCTGCACGACACTACGCTGGCAGCGGCGCTCTCGAATCGGAGTATCGCGGTAAACGATGCGCTCCTGCAACGAGTTCGCGTCGCGCAGCCGATGGCGGGTGTGACCCGCGTGGTGCTCGAGACCAACGGCGCATCGGATTTCTCGGTAAGCCTGGAACCGAACCCGTACCGTCTGGTGATAGAAGTTCGAAAGTTTGGAACCAAGCCTCGCGCCCGAACCAAGGTCGATCTTTTTGCTCCAGTCAATTCGGCGCCTTTGGACCAGACTGCAACGAAGCAAGCTCCATCCAGTCTGCCTGCGGCGGAGGTTGCGGTGAATCAGAAGCCGGCCAATGTGCCGCTGAACCAAATTCCGCTAAGTGCCAGCCCGTCTCTTTCTGTGCCGAAGCTGCGCATTGTTCTGGACGCCGGCCATGGCGGTTGGGATCTTGGAACGGTTGGCCGCAAGGGACTGTTGGAAAAAGATCTGACGCTCGATATTGTGCAACGCCTTGGTCAGCTGGTCGAGAATCGTCTGGGGGCGGAAGTCATTTACACCAGGAAAGACGACAGCTATCTCGCGCTCGAGAAGCGGGCTGAAATTGCGAACGTGGCGCAAGCCAAGCTCTTCGTTTCCGTGCATGCCAATTACAGCGATTACCCCTCGGCTCGCGGAGTAGAAACCTATTACACAAACACCTATTCGTCAGTAAAAGCAAGGACCGAAGAAGCAGACGAAGCAGCGGCTGCGGGCGTGAAAGCCGTCGATTGGACGAATGTCGACATCCGCGAAAAAGTACACGAATCGCGACGGGTCGCAGCCAGCGTGCAGCGGTCGTTGTATGCGATGCTGTCGGCGAAGAATCCCGGCCTGCCCAACCGCGGGGTTAAGGAAGCTCACTACGTTGTTCTGACGGGGACGTCGATGCCCGCGATTCTGGCTGAAGTTTCGTTTGTGAGCAGTCCAACCGATGAGAACAATTTGCAGAGTTCAACTTACCGCCAGCAGATTGCCGAAGCGCTTTATAGTGGGATTGCGCACTATCAGGCGTCCAATCGGCCGGTGAAGATTGCTAGCGCCTCGGCGAAGGCGACGGGAAGATAAAGCACGCCTTCTTTGCCTGAGCGTTTCAGTGCTGTGCTCCGATCCCGCCATACTTCTCCAGCCACTTCAATTCTTCCCGCACCTTGATCTTCCCGTGCCACGGATTCTTGTCGAGTTCGTGCCCCTCTCCCGGACCTGCTCCGGGAAAAATCAGCAGCGTGCTGGGAACGCCTAGGGAATACAACGCGCGATCAAGAAGATAGGCATCGGCCACCGCGACCCGTACATCAGCGGCCCCGGCGACGATGTGCGTGGGAGTGCGTACTTTATCGATCTGGAAAATAGCTGCTTCGTCGTGATAGCGCTGCGGCGCTTCCCATGGCCGTCCGCCCAGAAAGTAAGCGTCATCGAAAGTCGTATCGTCGTTACCCCAGTTGGCGACGTTCTCCACCGCCCCTGCACCCGTCACTGCGGCCTTGAAGCGAGTTGTCTGCGTGATCAGCCAGTTGGTCATGTAGCCGCCATAGCTGTAGCCGCCCACGGTAAGATGATCGGGATCGGCGATGCCATCTTTCACCAGCGCGTCGACGCCTTCAAGAATATCTTTGCCCGGACGGGAGACAATTTCTGGAACGATTCCCATGAGAAACTTGTCGCCGTATCCCTCCGAGCCGCGATAGTTGGGCTCAAACACCAACCAGCCCTGAGTCGCGGCCAGGCGGTCCCACACGTACCAGTCGGCTTCGAAGTGATTGCCGTCGGCATCGTCCGGGCCTCCATGGATGCACACAAACATGGGCAGATGTTTGGCTTCGAACTTTCCCGGCGGATACATCAGCATGCCTTCGATTGAAGTCCCATCGTCCGCTGTCCAGCGGTAAGGCCTGGCTTTGGGCAGATCGCGTTCCGCGAACAATTTGTTGAAAGAAGTGATGGGACGGGCCGACTTGAGCGCCTCGGGGCTGTCGGCCAAATATACTTCGAGCGGCTCCTGGATCGCGGAGTGTATGAACGCGACTCGCCGCGAGTCTGAACCCAGCACGGGACTCGCATAAGTCCCAGCCTTGCCCGGCAGTTGCGAGAATGGCGCAGAAACCCTGGGCTGGAAATAAACCTGTACTTCGGTCGCAATCCGCCCGGACGCCAGCACTCCTCCGTCGGGGGTGACTGCGTATTCCTGCACCGCCCCTTCGAAATCAGCCGCCCACCGCTGCACTTCACTGGTGTCGGCATCGACCCAGTAGAGCCGGATCTGCGTGTCTTTGTACTTGCCTTCGACCGAGCCGTATTGCACCTGGAAGAAAATATGTTTGCCGTCTTTAGCCCACTGAATGTGGTGTTCTTCGGCTTGGTTATGAGTCACCTGCCGCGGTCGCCGATCGGGAGTAGCGTTTGCCAGCTCTACGGAATAAATCTCATAGTCCTCGACTTTCTCTTCCCGTCCGGACACCGACTCGGTTTCAAAAGCCAGCCTGTGCCCGTCGGGTGAAGCTTCGAGCTCAGCTACATGCCACGGAGTTTTTGCCAGCGGGTGCGAGCCGGGAGTTGCGTCCGACTGATCGTCAGAATCCTCGGCTGCCTTGGTTCCCTCCGATGCGCGCTGGGCGAGGACATCTGCAACGCCAATACTGAAGATCATGTCGCCACGTTCAGCCGCCCGATACCGCACGACGTCCTTCCACTCTTTCTTGTATGCATCTTTCTGGGCCTTGGTCCAGGGAGTGCGCGTAGCAAAATACAGCGTGCGTGAATCGGAAGACCAATCGAACGAATGCACTTCCTCTTCCCCCTGGGTCACGGGGAACGCTTCCCCGCCCGCCGTCGAGATCAGATAGAGCTGTGCGACTGCTTCTTCCTTCGATTCTCCATCGCCTTTAGCCTTCGCGTTTTCGCGTTCAGAGAAAAATGCGATCCAGCGCCCGTCCGGCGACCACTTCGGCGAAGTGTTGTCGCCCACCTGCGTGAGCTGGGTAAGCGAGCCTCCTCCGTGACCGCCGTCGCGGTAAAGCCAGAGGTCGCGACGATAGATGCCCTGATCCCAATCAGCGCGTTCGGTGCCGATCACAACCGAATTGGCGTCGGGAGAAATCGCAACCGCCAGCACATCGATGTAGTTGAAGAACTCGTCGAAGCCAAGCTTGGGTTTGTCAGCAGCGTGGGCGAAGTTGAGAGCGAATGCAACAAGAAAAGAGATGAGCAGGAGCCTTCTATTTGTCATGGGCCGAAACAGAGGTATACCGGAGGACAGCAGAGCTTGTAAACCGGAATCGTACAGCCTGAACCGCGAATCACGTTGCCCGATAAGAAAATTCCGGCGTCGGCGGCGCCCAGAGCAAACGCACAAGTCAAAGTTAAAGAGCCGAGAAACCGAAAGCTTCGAATTGAATTCATAAAGTTCACGGGGAGAAAAAATACTAGCGCCAACCGTCGGTGTCAACCTCAGGGCGCGGGTTCTGAGTCCTTCAGAGCATCGTCGAGGCCCTGATTGCTTTTAGGAGCGCTGCCTTCGATGACTCGCCAGCCATCGTCGTATCGGCGAAAGCCCACCGTCGCCTTGTACTGCACACCGCCGGCGTAGAGCGCGGCTCCCACTTCGTTTAGCGGCATCCACTTCCATAGGAAGTCGACATCGGCGGTGTTGCCGTTTCTGCTGATCCCCGTGATCCCGGTCAGTTGTCTGCGGGCCACGGGGACGCCGAAGTATTTTGCATCAGCCGTGCCGGTGGGGATCAGGTCGTGAAACGTCTCAACTCCGATCGGAGTCAGTGCAACCTCCCAACATGGCGGAGGAGTCACGTCTGGTGGGCAGGGGCTGCCTGTGCCAGTGATCCAGCCACGACGCTGCAACACAAGATATTCCGGCGAGAGGTAATCTTTGTTCGAAATGACCCCAGTCCGGAGAAAGAACTGTTGCGTGCTCTTGAAAGTGTCGGATGTGGCGATCAGATCGGAGGCCAGACGCCGGGTGAGAAAGTCGCGAGGCGAGCAAGCGGCCGCGATGAACAGAAGTCCCAGGGCGAGCGCGATTCGCAGTTTCCGCATGAAGTTTGGTTGAGCCGAATTATTAATCTAGTTGAGGATTGTAACCAAACGCGAGCCGCGGCGCGGCAAGAAAGGATGATCGGTAATCTGTCCCTCGAATTGAGGCGCCCAACGGCCCGGAATTTCGGCGCTGCAAGATGGACAATGGCCATCGGGGGTTAGGCGGTAGTCTTCGACAAAGTAGCTGCGCCGCTTGATCAACGTGTCGCCGCAGTTGTGGCACTTCGTGTTTTCGTGATCTCCCACCATGCCCGGCAAATTTCCCGCATACACATAGCGCAGACCCGCCTGCTTCCCGATTTCGACCGCCCGCAGCAAATCCCTCGGCCGCGTGTTGTCCGGGTCTTCCATCTTGTAGTCTTTGTGGAATGCGGTCACGTGCCAGGGAATTTCGGGTGAGACGCTGGCCAGAAAATCCGTCAGTCCGCGCAACTCCGCTTCAGAATCATTGAAGCCGGGGATGAGCAACGTCACAATCTCCAGCCAAAAGCCCATCTGGTGCAGGCTGCGAATCGTCTCGAGAATCGGTCCAATGCGTCCGCCCAGTTCGTGATAATGGCGATCGTCGAAACTCTTCAGATCCACCTTATACAGATCGATCCACGGATGCAGGTATTCGAGTACTTGCGGCGTACCGTTGCCGTTCGAAACAAATCCGGTGATCAAACCGGCAGCCCGAGCTTCTTTGAAGACAGCGACCGCCCACTCGCTGGTGATAAGCGGCTCGTTATAGGTGCTGACCAGAACCTTTGCACCCTGGTGAAGCGCGTCCCGCACCAGGGCCTCTGGCGATGCTTCGAGGGGCGGCGAAACCGCATTGGGATCGCGCAACGCTTGTGAGGTAACCCAGTTCTGACAATAGCCACAGTGCAGATCGCATCCCAGCATTCCGAAGCTATAAGCCAGCGCACCCGGGTAAGCGTGGAAAAACGGTTTTTTTTCGATAGGATCGCACTGCACGCCGCCGACATATCCCCAAGGTACGTAGAGAGTTCCGCCGCGATTGTAGCGCACCTTGCAAACTCCGGGCTGGCCTTCGGGGATTGGGCAGCAATGACCACAGGCATAACAGCGTACCCGGTTGCGGTCGAGTTTCTCGTAAAGTTCGCCTTCGCGCACGTGCTGGTCGACGATCTCGCGAAGGGTAGCCACGATCACAACCTCTACTGACATTCTAAACCCCAATATCAAGGCGGAGGTCAGTTAGAGACCAGCTTCGGGCGGAGTGGAGTATAGGTACACTGCGTCGTTATTCGCTCAGGACTAGTAGTTTTTGCTGTTGAATCGTCTTCTACGAAGCATGATAGTTGAGTCGTTGGACTCTGCACTGCGTTGCGGTTCCCTGTTGCCCAATGGTGCCGCCTGATAGCACATGGGAGCCATTCCGTATGGCCGTAAGGGAGCCTAGTCTGGACTACATCGATAGCGCCCGGGTTGGGGGTAGCATGGCATTAGTCCGCATTCTCGTGGTGGATGACTTGGAACCTTGGCGTCGCTTTGTCTCTTCGACGCTCCAGGGGCAGCCGGATTTAGAGGTCATCTCCGGCGTCTC
>Ga0070765_100002786_pt1 | contig 11068 bp, 7 predicted proteins | sample HubBroMetageWFT5_FD_71516 | JGI IMG/M metagenome (GOLD analysis project Ga0070765, IMG submission 71516) | Warmed and freeze-thawed soil microbial communities from the Hubbard Brook experimental Forest, New Hampshire - Hubbard Brook CCASE Soil... | ecosystem: Environmental > Terrestrial > Soil... | reverse complement strand
CGCCAGAGTATGAAATGCCGCGCATTGGAGGCCGCTTGCCGTTACCTGCCTCGAGGAACTTTGGATCTGACGCCGCGCGGGGAAGCTCGGTGATGTGCTTGGTGATATCGAGATCCGAGATTACCTCGTCGACCATAGCTGCGCTGATCACCCGCTCGCGCAGCGCGCAGCCCAGGGAAAGCGCATTAAAACAGAAGTTGTTGATGCTGCGTGGAATCCCTTCGGTAAATTGCGCGATGGCCTGAACCGCTTCCGGCGCAAAAAGCGGAGTGCCTGCATGTCCCGCAATGCGCAGACGATGTTCGATATAGTTGCTGCTCTCCGCCACCGAAAGCGGTGACAGGCCGCTGAGCAACGAAATCCTCTGCCGGAGCTGCGAGAGTCTCCGGCCGGCCAGCTTGTCGGCCAGTTCCGGTTGTCCCGCGAGAATAATCTGCAACAGCTTCGCTTTGGGAGTTTCGAAGTCCGAAAGCAGTCGAATCGTTTCCAGGACCGAGGGGTGCAGGTTTTGTGCCTCGTCAACCACAATAATCATCCGCCTTCCGGCGCGAGCTTCCTGCAACAGGAGCTTGTTAAATTCATCGTGCATGCGGACAAAGTCCTGCTCATGCGCGTCCGAACCAAGTTCGGACAGCAGGAAACGCATGAACTCGCGGGAGGTGCACTGAGTTTGAAAAAGAAACGCCGTGTGAGCCGTGCTGCGAAACTTTTCCAGCAACTGAAACAGCAGAGTAGTCTTTCCCATGCCAGGCTTGGCAATTAACGCCATGAAGCCCCGTCCGGACTCGATCCCATAGTAAAGACACGCCAGAGCCTCGCGATGCGCAGGACTCAGATACAAAAAACGAGGATCGGGCGTGACCCCAAAAGGCTGTTCCCGTAAGCCATAGAATTCTAGAAACATTTTTTCTAGTCCTTGTCTGCCTATATCGGAAGGAAAGGAAATAAAGAGGATTTCGATCCAGTCCGCTTGCGACTACCGCGCGCTCGCAGCCATGACGAGACCGCCGTACGGAAGCTTTGACGCCTCTCTTCCTCGCCTGTCGGCTTAACTAGCCTCAGCGGTCGGGGTCGGCGAAATGTTGTGCTGGCGAATCTTGTACAAGAGAGAACGGTAGCTGATGCTCAACAGCTTGGCAGCTCGCTTCCGGTTCCAGCCCGTTTTCCGCAGAGCACTGCTGATCGCGTGAACCTCGGCTTCGTGCCGATGGCTGCGAAGCGACAGGTTGGCCGTCGGCTCCAGACCAGCAGCCACTGCGGTCTTGCCAATGTTCGGCTGCCATGTATCGGAGCGGGCGGTATCGGAGCGGGCGGCGCTCTCATTACCACCGCTGTTCCCGCTCTTGAATTCGGCGTCATTCATAAATTAACCCCACAGCACGTGAAATTCGACCACATGGCCCCAGCGACATCGGTCGCGTCCCACTCTGAAACGTTTTGCTTGAATCGTTTTGCTGAATCGATAGGGAATTCGTGGATTTAAATCGGCTCGAAGCGGTATCCATCAATGCAGACCGATAACGAACGATGGATGGGCTCAACCGAGATCACCAGATTGCGATCATCCTGTGCGGCGAGGATGCCTTCAATTCCATCCAGGGCTCCTCCCCTTATGCGTACCCGTTGGCCCACTTGAAGAAAAGGGCGGTCTGTCATCGGGATCTTATTCGCCAGCAGAGTTCTCAAACTGTCAATCTGTCTCTCGGGAACTGGAATTCCCACCCCACGCACCCCGACGAAACCTGCAACCCCGTGAGTCCGCAGGACGCGCAGACGATCAGGGGAGTAGAGCGCCAGGCGCGCAAAGCTGTAACCGGAGAACAGCGGCAGCTCCACTTCTTTTTTGCGGTCGCTCCACTTGCGAGTGCTCTTTACCAAAGGAAGAAAGCTCTCAATGCTTTGCTTCTCCAGTTGCTCAGCAACCATTTTCTCGTGGCGCGAGCGTGTGCGGATCGCATACCACTGAGGACTATCGAGTAACGGAACCTGACTCACAGCATCCCAACCCATCCCTGTCGCTTGACCGCTGCTCATAGCTTCGCCCTTTGAGTCACATTTCAGTGACTCCCGGAAACAAAGAACTCCCACTCCGTCGTCTTGGCTGCAAGCCAGTCGCCCGGTCTACGAACTGTTAGTGTGGGGGAACACCGATTGAATAGTGAACAACCTGGGGATTAAAGATCCCGTACTCTTGAGGCGATTCTAGCCATGTGCGCAAAAACGTGCAAGAGGTGGAAAGTAGAGAGAAAAAAGACTCCTCCGGCTTCGCCTGTTCGCTCAAGTAACTTCGGTAACCTCCTATAAACAATATGGATGGTAGTTGCCAATATCTACTCAAAAGGTTGCCAATTTAATGGCCACGTGCCTCCAACGCCACTCCTCCCGGATGGTCTAGGATCCCGTTTCCTTCTTAGGAGATTGCTCACCTGACCTTAGGTCACAGCCCACCCGCATCCAGAAAGGGCCACCTTGGAGCCTGGCGGCGACCATAAGGCGACCGCCAGAGGTGCAAGAATTTGCAACTTTTGTGCCTTCCCCAACCGATGGAAGCCACGACTTGCCACATACCTAACCTGCACGATAGTGCCATTTACGATGGCTCTTTCTTCCTATAGGCTCTAGTTAAATCCTGTGGACCGACGCTTTGAGAACCGGCTACCGGGTCTCGCTCCATGAAGGTTTCGGTTTGCAGTTCCCCACGGGTGTTACGCCAGCATTATGCCGGTTATCACTTTATCCACTATCTGTGCGAAATAAACTGACAGTAGCATGAAGATTCACCAGCGTATGGCTCATTTGATGGCACTTCCCAAACAAGACCGCCTCCGTGTTCTAGCTGCGGACAGCACTGCTATGAGCACGCAACTCTTGGTCGAGGCCCTGGCTCGAGATGTGCAGTTTCAGATGATCGAGTCGCCCTCCGAAGCAGCGGCAATCCTTAATCTGGTCGAGCGCGAGAAACCGCAGGTGGTGGTGATCAGTGCGAAGCTGGGCGAGGATCATACCGGAGGCGTCGACTTGCTCCGCGAGCTGCGGGCCCAGTCGCCTTCGCCGCGCGTGATCATGCTGCTCGACTCTTCCGAGCGGGAAGCGGTCATTGCGGCTTTTCGGGCCGGCGCCCAAGGCGTGTTTTGCCGCACCGAGCCCTTCCGCCTGCTAGCCAAGTGCATCCAGTGCGTGGATGCCGGCCAGGTATGGGCAAGCAGCAGCGAACTGCAGTTTGTACTCGAAGCCCTGACCCAACCGGCGCTCGCTCACCTCAGTAGCAACGGCAAGTCGCTGCTTTCGGCACGCGAAATCGATGTCGTTCGATGTTTAGCGGAAGGTCTCACCAACCGCGAAATCGCCCGGCGTCTCAAGCTTACGGAACACACGGTCAAGAACTATCTGTTTCGCATTTTCGACAAGTTAGGTGTTTCCAGCCGGGTAGAGGTCGTGCTTTACGCTTTAGGCGGTGGAGCGATGCACGCTCCGAAGGCCTCATCCGCCACCAGACGGTCCCGTCCCGCCGCCTTCGTTCGCTCCAAGTCCTCAGTGATGTCCGTTCCGACCGAAAAAGACAGGCGATAATCAATCTGCTCGAGGAATTTTCTACTGCGGCAATCGGAAGTCCAGCGTAATCCGCGTCTGCATCTCCGCGGCACGACCATTTGCCAGGCGGGGCTTGAATCGCCACTGCTTCACGGCATCGGTCGCAGCTAGGGCAAGCAATGGAGGGCCGCTCACCAGAGCAGCCGACAGCACGCTGCCATCCCGAGCGATGTGCACGCTCAATACTACCCTTCCCTGAATCCGCTGCTGCCGGGCTTCTTCCGGATAATCAGGCTCCACCCGATGGAGTAGGCTGCCCTCGGCCACGTCCGCCGGCACCTCCAGCACGTCCGCCGGTTCAACGGACGAAGCGCGCTGCACTGCGGTTTCATGCGCAGTCGCTACCTCAGCGGGATCCTTGCGCCTTGCATCCGCCGCCTCACCTTGATCCACAGCGGGTTTCATCCGGAAAATTTCTTTTCCGTTCTCATACACCATGAGGCTGCCCAGCGGCGGGGACATCCCAGTTGCGCGCGATGCGCCCGCAGCGGGAACCGTGCTCACTGTTGCGGTGCGCGACGTACCGGCCAGGGTAGATGGGTTTCCGGAAGTGGGCGAACCTGCAGTTTGTCCAGACCCTGCCGGCTGGCTCCCCGCCACCGTTAGCGGGGCAGAGACCGCAACCGCCGCATGCGCACGCGCTGCAGCTCTCCGCCAGCCCAGGCGATGTGCCACCAGCACGGTCAGCAACACGGCATACCCCAGAACTGCGGCGCCCAGCGCCAGCGTCATGAAGTTCACCCCACGCCCGGAAGCAGCCTCGTGCGCCGCATGCGGCAACGGTCGATTCCGTAGATCCCATTTCCCAAAGACTCCGTCGGAGTCTTTGACGGAGACGGCGGACGCGGCGTGAGCCGCAACCTCATTATCGTGCGCGACCGCCTGCGTACTCTTCAAAGATTCTGCAGAGGAGATTGGCCCAGACGCCCGCTCCAGGTTATTGAGCACGCGGCGCGAGAGCGCCACCAGCGTCTGCTCGTCGCGCTCTCCAAACGCGGATGCCAACGTCGAAAACGCCTCGAACACGCCCACCAGTTCCCCGTTCTGCAGCAAGGGGAGAATGATCACCGACCGTATTCCAAGAATCCGGCAAGCCTCGATATCGGTGCGTGAGTCTTTTTCCGTATCGTGACAGCGCTGCACCGTTCGCGTCTTCACGCACGCGCCCGACAGCCCCGACGCAGTGTCCAGCCTCGCTCCCAATCGCGGAGCGCTCCGGCCCGTGCTCGCCCGGCAAACCCACTCCCCGCCCCGCTCCAGCACAATCGCCGCGCCGCTGGCTCCGGTCGCCAGGCAGGCTTGCTCCACAATCTCGTTCAGCACAATCTGCAGCGCCAGGTCGGCCGAGAGTTCCGGCGACACCTTTCCACCCCCGTGCTCCGCAAACTTCGCCGCGAGCTCCCCCAGATCCCAGTTGCCCGGCCTTGCCGCCTCTGAAACCGCTCGATCGTCTTGGCCTCTTTCGGCCGCCGAAGACGCCGGCTTCGGGGGATCAGACCCGAATATTGGATTGTGTGCCATGCGAGAGGAAGAGCAGATGGAAAATTCTACTGCTGTAGCGGAGTTTCGCCCCAAATCAGGGGGTTGTCAATATGGATTCCAGCCCCTCGCTGCCTAGATCGGAAGCTTTTGCACAAGATCCGGAATCTCGAATTGATCCCGAGATTCAGATCGTCTGTCGGACACGGCTTTCGGCTGCAGGGGCGTCAAAAATCGAATCCCTGATCCTGCTTTCTCTATCCCAAAATGACAAAAAATGGCAATCAAACACTTCTCCTGGAGTCCTTTGTTTCCTTTTCGTTCGTACGAGGGAATGTTAGAATTAGCAAATCTTGGGTAACTGAAAATGCTTCTCCGAGTTAGTTTCAGTGACTTTCCTCCCCGTGGCTTCTTTTGAAAACACCAAAAACAAGGCCGTTCGAAGACCTTTAATCCAGGGAGTTTGAAACATGCGGATCGCTGTCGTTGGTTCCGGATACGTAGGATTAGTTGCTGGCGCCTGCTTTGCTGACCTCGGCCATGATGTCATTCTCGTCGACAACGACGAGCGCAAATTATCCGCCCTCAAGAACGGGCAAGTCCCCATCCACGAGAACTTTCTTCCCGAACTGCTAAGCCGTCACCGCGGTCACCGTCTTACTTTCTCTGACGATCTGCAGGAAGCCGTGCGCGCCAGTTCCGCTATCTTCGTTGCCGTTGGAACACCGCCCACGGAACGCGGCGAGGCTGATCTGTCTTACGTCGAGTCGGTCGCTCGCGAAATCACCGGCGCCATCAACGGATACAAAGTGATCGTCGAGAAGAGCACGGTCCCCGTTTACACCAGCGAGTGGGTTCGCAAAATCATCCTGCGCAACGGCGCCGACCCCGAATCTTTCGACGTCGCCTCGAACCCCGAATTCCTTCGTGAAGGCACGGCCGTCACAGACTTTCTTTTTCCCGACCGCATCGTCATCGGCTGCGACACTGAGCGTGCTGCCGAGGTTCTCCGCGAAGTCTACGAACCGCTCACCAGCGGCAGCTATTACGAACGCAGTGACGCCATCCCGCAGCCCGACCGTGCCTCGATTCCCGCTCCCATCATCGTAACCAGCACCAAGAGTGCGGAACTGATCAAGCACGCTTCCAACGCGTTCCTGGCCATGAAGATTTCCTTCATCAACGCGGTCGCTTCTATCTGCGAATCGGTGGGCGCCAACGTCAATCAGGTCTGCCACGGCATCGGCACCGACGCTCGCATCGGCCCGCGTTTCCTGAATCCCGGAATCGGCTACGGCGGTTCCTGTTTCCCCAAAGATGTCATGGCATTCCGCGCCGTCGCCCGCGAGTGCGGCTATGACTTCCGTCTGCTCGATGAAGTCATGCGCATCAATGAAGACCAGCGCGAGCGTTTCCTGCGCAAAGTTCGCAGCGCTTTGTGGACGCTCCGCGGCAAGCAGCTCGGCGTCCTCGGCCTGGCTTTCAAGGGAGGCACTGACGACATTCGCGAATCGCCCGCCCTTTTCTTGGTGCAGGCTCTATTACAGGAAGGCTGCAAGATCACAGCCTACGACCCGGCGGCCATGGAACGCACGCAGGAAGCAATCAGCTCGAATCTTAAGTACGCCAACTCCGCCTACGAAGCAGCCAGTGGCGCCGATGCCCTGCTGATCCTCACTGAGTGGGAAGAGTTTGCCAACCTCGATCTTCACCGCCTCAACCAGGAACTCAAATACCCGATCGTGATCGACGGCCGCAACCTCTATGATCCCGAAGTCATGGCGACGCACGGCTTCACTTACTACAGCGTAGGACGCGCCGCCTCTCATCCCGACGGCGTGCCCGTCGCCCTGAAGAACGGGACAATGAAGAACGGCGTCAAGAAAGCATGAGCTCACAACGCGCCCTGGTCACCGGCGGGGCCGGTTTCCTGGGATCCCATCTCTGCGACGCCCTGCTCGGCGAAGGCTGGAGCGTGGTTGTAGTCGACAACCTGCTCACCGGCCGCCGCGCGAATCTCGATCATCTCAAGAACGATTCTCGCTTCGATCTTGTAGAGAAAGACATCTGCGAACCTTTCGATGTCGGCAAAATCGATTTCGTCTTCCACTTCGCCAGCCCGGCCAGCCCGGTGGATTACACCATCCATGGAATTCCCACGCTGAAGGTCGGATCCCTCGGAACTTTTCACGCCCTCGACGTCGCACTCAAATACAACGCGAAGTATCTTGTCTCGTCCACTTCAGAATGTTACGGTGATCCGCTCGAGCATCCGCAAAAAGAAGCCTACTGGGGCAACGTGAATTCCATCGGCCCGCGTTCCGTCTACGACGAAGCCAAGCGCTTCACCGAAGCCGTCACCATGGCCTATCACCGCTATCACAAGGTCGATACGCGCATCGTTCGCATTTTCAATACCTACGGACCCCGCTTGCAATTGAATGACGGCCGCGTGGTGTCGAATTTCATGAAGCAGGCTCTGCGCGGCGAAGACCTCACCGTCTACGGAGACGGCAGCCAGACTCGCAGCTTCTGCTACGTCAGCGACGAGATCGACGGCTTCATCCGTTTATCGAAGTCCTCGGAGCATCTGCCGGTAAACATCGGCAATCCGAACGAGTTCACCATCCTGGAGTGCGCGCAGCAGGTAATAAAAGTGACAGGATCGAAAAGCAAGATCGCCTATGAACCCCTGCCACAAGACGACCCGAAGCAGCGCCGTCCCGACATCACGAAAGCCAGGCAGTTGCTGGGCTGGGAACCGAAGATTCAGTTGGAAGCCGGACTGCGAATGTCCCTGGATTATTTCCGCAAAGCCGTAGCCGAAGAAGCCGCAGCTGCCAAGTAGCCAATTAAATTAATCTTTGTCATTCCGAACCGGGCCGAAAGCCCGGTGAGGAACCTGCTGTGGACTTTCTCAGTAGGATCACAACTGCATCGGATCCAGACTGCCGACATCACTTCGATGACGGGTGCCCCACTCTTCCGCGTTCTCTGCTGAAGGGTGGGAGCCACACACGTAAGAATGTGCTCGGTCCTGAATATTTCCACAGCGCTCTGTGACATCCAAACCTTGCGTCTACCATTGCAATCGCGCGATCATGGTCGAGGCAGTGACGGTCGTGAGAGACCGAATCATGTCGTCCCAAGTCTTTTGTTCTGAAGATTTTGATATCTAAGTTCTTTGACATCAAGATTTTGACACCCCCTCTTTGCGAAACCCGCGCTGGACAGCGGTTTCAGAGGTATGGGGGGAGGGGGGGGTACCCCCTCCGGCACACGTAGGCACTCCTGTTCAGGAATCTTCCGCAAAGGTTTATTGTCGAGGGAAATCCACAAGCACCCGTATGCTCCTGGAAGCCCAGACCAACTCCTATTCTCCTACCTGCCAGACGCGATTGACCATTCCCCTGACAGAACGTGATAAATTGACCTTCGCTAACCAACAACGAAAATCCCAGTCTATTTCCACCAACGGAGAAAAACGCTCGATGCGAACGCTCATCTCGAGAATCGTCCTGTTAACCATCGCCACCGTCGCACTATCTACACTGATTCACGCGCAGGCAAAAGACGAAACGTCAACCGTCAAGGTGGAAGCCACCAAGACCGACACCACCAAGCCCGACCAGTTCAAGCCGGAACAACAGGCCAGCAAGGGCTCGGTCACCATCGGCGGAAATGTCGTTAATTACGACGCCTACGCCGGCACGCTGGTCGTGCATCCGAAAGGCTGGGACGATGTCCCGCAAAATGCCGATCCCGATCCCAAGAACAGGGGTCCGGAAGCCAGCATGTTCTACGTTGCCTACTTCAAGTCTGACAATAAAGGCGCGCCCCGCCCGGTCACGTTTCTCTACAACGGCGGTCCGGGCTCCTCGACCGTGTGGCTTCATATGGGAGCGTTCGGACCGAGGCGCGTCGTCACCGCCGACGATACCCACACTCCGGCCGCGCCCTATTCGCTCGTCAACAACGAATACAGCCTGCTCGATGTAACCGATCTGGTATTTGTGGATGCGCCCGGAACCGGCTTCAGCCGCCTCAGCGGCAAAGACCGCGAGAAAGCCTTCTACGGCGTCGACCAGGATGCCCAGGCCTTCGCCGATTTCATCTCGCAGTTCCTGGCGAAGTATGGACGCTGGAATTCGCCCAAGTATTTATTCGGCGAGAGCTACGGCACCACGCGGTCCGCCGTTCTCGCTAATGTCCTCGAGAACGAACGCGATGTCGACTTCAACGGTGTGATTCTTCTGTCCCAAATCTTGAACTTCTCGCTCGATTCGGACGTCCCTAATTTCAATCCCGGCGTCGATTTAGCCTATCAGCTCAATCTCCCCACCTACGCCGCCACCGCGTGGTATCACCACAAACTGCCGGATCAGCACCCCGACCTTCAGTCGCTGCTAACCGAGGTTGAGCACTTCGCCATGAACGACTACGCTCTCGCTCTTGGAGCCGGCTCTTCCCTGCCTGCGGACCAGCGCCACGCCATCGCCGCCAAGCTTCATGATTACACCGGCCTGCCGGTTGCCTACATTGAGAAAGCCGACCTGCGCATTAACGGCGGAGAATTCTCGAAGAATCTGCAGGACGACAGCAACCTGACCACCGGCCGGCTCGACACCCGCTTCTCCGGTCCTACCTTTGATCCGCTCAGCAAGGAAGCCGACTACGATCCGCAATCGTCGGCAATCTCCTCAGCCTACGTTTCCGCGTTCAACGACTACGTGCGAAAAGATCTGAAGTTCGGCGAGAACCGCGAATACAAGCCGGAAATTGAAGTCTTCAAATGGTGGAGTTTTGCGCACCAGGCTCCCGGACTTCCCTTCGCGTTCCCCGGAGCCACCAACGTGATGCTCGACCTCGCCGTCGCGATGAAATCTAACCCGACCCTCAAAGTCCTTTTGAACGCTGGATATTTTGATCTGGCAACCCCGTTCTACGAGGGCGTCTACGAAATGCAACACCTGCCCATTCCGCCGGACTTGCAAAAAAACATCGAATTCAAGTTCTACGAATCAGGCCACATGGTCTATGCCCACGAGGCCTCTCTGAAAGCGATCCACGATAACGTGGCCGCTTTCATCCAAAAAAGCTACAACGCCAAAACAAAGTGAGTCGAAAAAGAAATCTGCTACGAAGGGAGAAGAACTGAGAACTGCTCTTAAGACTTCTCGATCATAGTCGCCGCGAAGTCGATCAACTGCTGCACCCCATGACGTTCGTCCTTGGTGTTCAGCTTGAACGAGATGCCCATCCCGTAGCCGGGATGCGAGGCTTTCACTACACCGCTCAGGCGCAACTTCATATCCTGGGTGCGCACCGTGATCTCTACCGGTGTGCCGGCTGGAAAGGCCAGCGGCATCTCGAGGTAGCATCCGCCGGGGCTCAGATCGCTCAGATGGCAGTAGTTCCGCACTGAGCTTCCCCTTTGGTAAACCTCCGCTCCCAAACGGCACGCATATCTGGTCTGCCCGCGGCGATTATCGGGCTTGCCACGCAGTCGAGCCCCGGCTTCCCCGTCTCGGCCCTGCGCTTCGTGCCGCTCAACCTGCTGTTCCGCTGCAGTTGAATCGTCACTCGGCGCGACGGAAGCTTCCGCCGTCCCTGCCTCCGCAGCCGTTTCCTGCATCGGCACTTCGGACACGTTCACCTTCAACCACTCCTGCAGCACCCGCCGCGAAGCTTGCGGCACATCCACAAACTGGATTCCCGCCCGCCCGTTCCAATCCTGCCACACCACCTGTCCCGAGAGCCGCACATTCCTCATCTGGCCAGGCAGCTGAAACTGAAAATAAACTTTGCAGGTCGGCGGCAACTTCTTGCCGAAGTTCACTCCCATACCATCTTCCGCAAGGTTCACCAGAGTAGCCTTCGCTCGTTCCTCCCCGGCGTAGTCGATCGTCGCTTGCGTATGCACGGCAGCGCGCGTCTTGCGGCGTTTATCCCGGTGCAGCACGGTTTGCGCTGCCCGCAGCGTGCTCAACGCCCGCTC
>Ga0070765_100002785_pt1 | contig 11070 bp, 8 predicted proteins | sample HubBroMetageWFT5_FD_71516 | JGI IMG/M metagenome (GOLD analysis project Ga0070765, IMG submission 71516) | Warmed and freeze-thawed soil microbial communities from the Hubbard Brook experimental Forest, New Hampshire - Hubbard Brook CCASE Soil... | ecosystem: Environmental > Terrestrial > Soil... | reverse complement strand
GTCATCCCCGACAAGAGCTCCGTTCCCTTCTGGCTATGGGCAGCCGTAGCTGCACTGTTGGTCTTCTCGATTTACTCCGCGTGGAATACGCACCGACTCAACAACGAGGTCCGCCAAGCCAACGAACGCGCTGCGGCTCTTCGCGATGAACGTGAGAGAACCGAAAGGGACCTCGCCCTTGCCAAACGGGAAGCCATGATTCTGATGGACCCGAACTCCGTGAAAATTGCTCTCAAGAGCGGCGACGCCAAGGGCCCCCAACTGGAAGCCAAGTGGCATTCCGAGTGGGGCGTCGTCGTTATGGGAGAAAACATTCCCATGCCGTCTCCCCATCATGTCTTGCAACTGTGGTTCATCCCCAAGAAGGCAGGACAAATGCCCATGCCCTCGATGATGATTCGCCCGGATGCAAACGGGAAATTCGTCCTGCTGGTCTCGAATCCGCCGGAATCCATGGACGCCACCAAAGCTCTTGCCATCAGCGAAGAGCCCGAAGGCGGCAGCCCCTGGCCCAGTAACCCGCCCCGGTATTCCGGCGGCGTCAGCTAAACCTCGGCCGAACGTCAACGGAACGTCCGTCAGACGTCAGCTAACTATGTGTCTCTTTCCGTAACGCAACGCGAGCCTAACTTTGCGCCGTTTCGCCGCCTCTCGAAAGCGCCGCCTCTCCTCCGCCGTCTTAAGGATCAGTGGTGCCACAGGTTTCGGCAGCTTCGTATACTGATCAATCGCCACAAACGTGACATACGCCGACGTCGTGTGTTTCCGCTCCCCCGTCATCGCATTCTCGGAATAAACCTCGACGCCCACTTCCATCGAAGTACGGAACACCCGATTCACTTGCGATTTCAAATTCACGATCTCTCCCAGGTTAATCGGATTGCGAAAATCAATGTAATCCACCGACGCCGTCACCACATAACTGTTCGAATGCCGATGCGCCGCCATCGCCGCCACCATATCCACCAAATGCATCACCTGCCCCCCGAGCAATTTCCCCAAAGGGTTCGTCTGCGCCGGCAACACAATCTCCGTCATCTCCGAGCGCGAAGCGCTAACCGGCTTCCCCTTCAACTCCAATTCCCCGCCCATCTCACTCTTCACGAGCTTCTTGCGTTTCATTCGCTCCCCGTTCCTCGGCTGCTTTCAGACGCAGTCTCATTCCCCGTATAATACGGGAGCCAACCATGCCCGACCAAAAGAAAACGCGCCGCCAATTGCTCGAAGAGTTCGTCGCTCAAAAACCGGACGATGCCTTTTCCCGCTACGGCCTGGCGATGGAGTGCATGAACAGCGGCGACCCGAGCGCCGCCGACGTCCACTTTCGAGCCCTCCTCGAGCGCAACGCCGACTATATCCCGTCGTACCTGATGTACGGTCAGTTGTTAGCCCGTGAGTCCCGAAACGACGAAGCCAAGCAGGTTCTCTCAAACGGTATCGCCGCTGCCTCCAAAAAGAACGACGATCACGCCCGCTCCGAAATGGAAACCCTTCTCGGTGAGCTTTCCTGAGGCGGGCTCAGCTGAATCTTTTTATTGAATTATTTAGACGTCAGCGGAATAATTCCGCTTTGAATCAGCATTGTGCTATTCGTATCGCAACGCCACCACAGGATCCACGCGCGTCGCCCGCCGCGCCGGAATGTAACTCGCCAGCAGTGCCACCAAAAACAAGAACAGCGCAACCTCGACAAATGTCGCCGGATCGGTCGGCGTGATATGGAAAAGAAAACCTTTCATCAACCGCGTCAACGCAAAGGCTCCCGCGGAGCCGAGCGCGATGCCCAGCAACGTGAGGCGCATTCCATTGCTCAGCACCAACCGCAGCACGTTGTCCTGTCCAGCCCCCAACGCCATGCGAACTCCAATCTCATGCGTTCTCTGCGCGACCACGTTGGACATCACTCCGTAAATTCCGAGGCTTGCCAGAGCCAAAGCTAGTCCCGCAAACAGGCTCAGCAACATCGTCCGAAGTTGTGGCTGTGCGATAGCCTCCGCCAACAACTGTTCTCCAGTGGAGAAAGCCCCTACGGGTTGGTCTTTGTCCATCGCCACCACTTGGCTCCGTACCGTCGCCGCGATCTGCGACGCATCGCCATCAGCTCGCACGAAGAGATTCATATCGCCCCATCCCATCTGAGTGGCGGGTTCATACACGGTCATCGTAGCTGCCTCGCCGAGGCCGTCGTCCTTCACGTCGCCAACGACGCCCACGATTTCGCGCCAAAGGGGCCCTCCAGGCCTGGGCGCTCCTACTCCAATCGCGATCGTCTGCCCAATCGGATTCTTGTCATGAAAAAATCTTTGGGCAACGGACTGGCTGACGATCGCTACGCGAAGACTGCCGACAGAATCTTCCCGAGTGAAATAGCGGCCGACCAACAGCGGAATCCTCAGTGTATGAAAGTAATTCGCGCTGATAACGTAGTACCCTGCCGATGGCTGGTCCGCAGGAGAAAGCGCTTGCAGACCCTTTGTCGCAAAAGAAAATGAAAGGTTCGACCCCTCCATGGGATTCCCGCTGGCCGCCGCAACTTCCTTCACGCCTTGCACAGACTGAATGCGCTCGAGCAGCTGATCGAAAAACTGCATTTTCTGAGCATCCGTCGAATACTTTGACCTTGGGAGCGAAACATCCGCCGTCACGACGCTCTTGTACTGAAAACCAGGATCCACCGTTTGCAGCCGAAGAAAGCTCTTTAGCAGCAAGCCCGAGCCAACCAGAAGCACGAGCGCCACTGTCGTCTCTAGCACGACAAGCGCGCTGCGCACGCCGTGGTGGCCGGTGCTGGAGCTTCGGCCACCTTCTTTCAATGTCTCGGCTGGCGCGCCTCGCGTAATCTGCAACGCCGGTGCAAAACCAAAGAGCAGGCCAGTCAAGACCGCGACTCCCACCGCAAAACCGAGCACTGGCAAATCCAAACCAATGCTCGCCGCTCTCGGCAGATTGGAAGGTGGCAGGGTCCGCAACGCACGAACGGCCCACTCCGCCAACAGCAACCCGAGTCCGGTAGCGATCCCGCTGAGCAGAATGCTCTCCGTCAACAATTGGCGAGCAATCCGCAGCCTGCTTGCGCCCAATGAAAATCGAATCGCAATTTCCTTTTGCCGAGCCGTAGCTCGCGCCAATAGAAGATTTGCAACGTTTGCACAAGCAATAAGCAATAGAAAGCCTACCGCGCCAAACAAAACCAGAAGTGTCGGCCGAACATTTCCGACAGTCGCCTCATTCAACGACAATAGCCTTGAGGTCCAGCCGGTGTTCGTCCGCGGATATTGCTGCTCCAGCCGCTTCGAAATCGCAACCATCTCCGCCTGCGCCTTATCCATGCTGACGCCCGGCTTTAGCCGCGCCATCACCCGCAAATAATGCGCGCCCCTGGCCCCTGGGCTCAGCGCGTCGGCATCAAACTCCGAAGGCAGCCACAAATCCACGCCGCGCGGAAACTGAAAACCGTTTTGCATCACGCCCACCACCCGATACGACTGTCCGTCGAGCGTCATAGATTTGCCGAGAATTTGCGGATCGCTTCCAAAATGCCGCGCCCACAAACCATAGCTCAGTACGACGACACTCGCTTTCCCAACGACGTCGTCGTCCGGCAAAAACGTTCGTCCCATCGCCGGCGTCGCTCCCATCACCGCAAAAAACGAGGACGCCACACGCGCTCCACTCAAACGTTCCGGCTCCGGGCCTCCCGTGTAATTGAAATCTCCTCTGTCGATGGATGCTATGTGTTCAAACGAAGTCGAGTCTTTTTTCCAATCCGTGTAATTCGGCGGCGAGACAGAGAATTGCGGAAATCCCCTGCTCGGATTGCTCTCGAGCAGCAACACGATGCGTTCGGGATCGTCATAAGGAAGCGGATTCAGCAGCACGGCATGTATCACGGAAAAGATCGCTGTGTTTGCTCCAATGCCGAGCGCCAGCGTCAACACGGCGACCACGGCAAAACCTGCGTTCTTACGCAACATCCGTGCACCGCAGCGCACATCCTGCCAAAGCGACTCGATAAAAGTGAGGCTGTTCATGCGATAGATCTCCTCTCGGATCTGCGTTGGATTGCCCAGCTTTCGCCTCGCCGCATAACGCGCCTGTTCCGGCGTCATGCCTCTAGCAATGTTTTCGTCGGTTTCAATGTCGACGTACGCCTGCAGTTCGCGCCCGCGTTCTTGGTCCCAGCGCTCCCGGCGGAAAAATCGCGTCCACCCCATGGCGCTACTCCTTAGCGGGCCGCAGAACCCGGTTAATCGCGCCCACCAATTGTTCCCAGCGGCTCGTTTGCTGGGCGAGTTGCCGCCGACCGGCCGCAGTCAGCCTGTAGTAACGCGCCTTACGGTTGTTTTCTGAGGTGCCCCAAAACGAAGCGATCCAGCCGCGGTCCTCAAGCCGATGCAGCGCCGGATAGAGCGAACCGTGTTCGACTTGCAAGACCGCGTCCGAGCGATGCTCAATAATGTGCGCGATGGTATGCCCATGCGCCGCGCCAAGCAGGAGCGTCTGCAGGATCAATAGGTCCAGAGTGCCCTGGAGCAAGTCCGCTTGTAGGGGAGGTGCGCCTCGTTTTGCCATGTCGCTGGTTTTATACTCCCATAGATGATCTACTGCAAGAGCATTTCTCCCACGCTTAGACGCACGCCACGCAAGAAAGTGGCTCTCTAGACCGGAACTGGCTCTCGGTAGACAATCTATGGGTTAGCGGCAGCAACCAAACTTCTCGCCGTCCTACAGAGCAGGCTTTTTCGCCCTCTGGTATGATTTGATCAGGAACAATGCGGCCCGATCGTATTCCGCTCTTTCCACTGAACGTCGTCCTTCTCCCCGGCGGAGACCTTCCTCTGCACATCTTCGAGCCGCGTTATCTTGAAATGGTCAGTAGGTGCCTGAAAGAGAAGACCGAGTTCGGCGTTCTCCTGGCGCTCCCCAAGGGCGTTGCTCGCGTGGGGTGTACTGCGGAGATCATCGAAGTCGTCAAGCGCCACAACGACCAAACAATGGATATCTTGACGGTCGGCCGCGAGCCCTTCCGCGTCATCGAGTTCTTCGACGAGAATCCCCTCGCCGAGGGCCATGTCGACTATCTCGAAGACCGGGACTCGCCGGCTAACCCATCCTTGCGGCGGGAACTTGTCGAGCTCTACGAAACCTGTCACACGCTCGTCTTTGAGGACTATCCCAAAAACACCGACGGCGAGGAGTCCGCCCATATCTCGTTCATTGTTGCCGGCACCCTGCCCATGGATTTGCTCTGGAAGCAGCAGATCCTCGAGTTACGCTCGGAATTGGATCGTCAGGAGCGCCTCGTCGGGTATCTTCGCGCGTGGGCGCCGCATCTACAGAAGATAGGCGTCAAGCGCCAGCGCGCCGGTGGCAATGGACACGTATTGAACTAACACTAGTGGTTTGCGTCCCAAATTTTTTTGGGGACGCGGAACGGGAACCCATGACGGCAACCACATTCATGCAATCCTCAGGACATCCGAGAGCGCGCACCCTCGGCGAACTCAAACGCATCCCGGACTTCGACGCTCGCACCGTCTCGCGCTCCGTTAAGGCCGAGATGCGCCAAAATCTTCTGCGCATGATCGAAAAGAATGAACCGCTATTTCCCGGCGTGCATGGCTACGAAGACACCGTCATCCCGCAAATCATCAATGCCTTGCTCTCTCGCCACAATTTCATTCTTTTGGGCTTGCGCGGCCAGGCCAAGAGCCGAATCCTTCGCGGCTTGGCTCAGTTCCTCGACCCGGAAATCCCCGTCGTCGTGGGCTGCGAAATTAACGACGACCCGCTCCACCCCATCTGCCGCGCCTGCCGTGAGAAAGTCGCCGCCGAAGGCGACGACACTCCTATCGCCTGGATGCCCCGCGATCACCGCTATGTGGAGAAGCTGGCTACCCCCGACGTGACCATGGCCGACATCATTGGCGACGTCGATCCCATCCGCGCCGCCCGCGGTGGCCGCGATCTTTCCGACGAGCTGACCATCCACTATGGCCTACTCCCCCGCGCCAATCGCGGCATCTTCGCCATCAATGAACTTCCCGACCTCGCCGGCAAAATCCAGGTCGGCTTGTTCAACATCATGCAGGAGGGCGACATTCAAATTAAGGGTTACCCGCTGCGCCTGCCGCTCGACGTCCTTCTGGTCTTTACTGCGAATCCCGAAGACTACACAGCCCGCGGCAAAATCATCACTCCGCTCAAAGACCGTATCGGCGCCGAAATTCGCACGCACTATCCTTCCACGCTCGAAGAAGGGATGGCCATTACCTCTCAGGAAGCTTGGGTCGCTCGCGACCTCGGACGCAAAGTTGAAGTTCCCGCTTATCTTCGTAGCGTTGTCGAAGAAATCGCGTTTCAGGCCCGCGAGGACAAGCGCGTCGACCGCCGTTCAGGGGTTAGCCAGCGCCTCCCCATCACCACTCTCGAAAGTCTGGTCAGCAGCGCCGAGCAGCGCGCCGCTCGCACCGGCGAAAAGACGGTCGTCGCGCGGATCGCCGATGTCTACTCCTCGCTCCCCGCCATCACGGGCAAGCTCGAACTCGAATACGAAGGCGAACTGAAAGGCGCCGACACTGTTGCGCGCGAACTTATTCGCACCGCCGTCGGGCGCGTTTTCAGCAAACATTTCGCCGAAGTCAGCTTCCAACCCGTCATCCAATGGTTTGAAATCGGCGGCGAACTAAAACTCCCCGAGCTAGCTACAACTTCCGACCGGTACCACCAGCTCTCGAAAATTCAAGGATTGATGGAACACATCGGCCGCCTCGGGGTTCAGGACCGCAAAGATGCGGGCGCCGCAGCATCTGCTGCGGAAATGATTCTGGAGGGTTTGTGGGCGCATCGCCGGATCGGCCGCAGCGAAGAACGCGGCTTCTACGCTGACAAGCCCAAGCAGCAGCCAGAGCAACGCGAAAATCCTGGCCGTCCCCCGCGCCGCCAGTTCAACTGACGACCGAGCCAGGGGTCGTCATCCCGAGGAGCATCGCGGCGAGGGGTTTGATCTATATGATGAAAGCGACTAAGGATCGCTGCCCATGAAATTTATTCGCTACGGAAAATACACCGGCGAACCAGCCGATGCGATCGACCTCGAGGAACTCGTCAAACGCATGGGCGATTTTTTCCTGCAAAGCGGTTTTGAATCGCAATTCTACGGCGTTTCGCAAATGGATCCAGACCGCTCCATGGAAGCTCTCCGCGAAGCCATTCTCCGCGCCCTGCAGGAAGGCGACCTGCTCCCTGAAGACGCCATGAGCGAAGAGCTTCGCCGTATGCTGCAGAATCCCGACGCGCAAAATAATCAAGCCGTGAAAGATCTGATAGAGAAGCTGATGGAACGCCTGGCCCAGGAAGGCTTCATCAATCCGCAGCAACCGCCTCAAGTCACGCCGCCGCCGCAAACGTCCGCCCGCGGCCAACTCGGCCAGCTTCACGAAAAGTCACCCGAAGCGCGCTTCGAGATCACCGATAAGACCATCGACTTCCTTGGCTTCAAAACTCTCCAGGACCTCCTCGGCTCGCTCGGACGCAGTAGCTTTGGGCGCCATGACACCCGCGATCTCTCCACTGGCATCGAATCCGGCGGCGTCTCTCGCCCCTACGAGTTCGGCGACACCATGAATCTTGACGTCAGCGAAACTCTCTTCAACGCCGTCCGCCGCCAAGGCGCAAAAGTTCCCATCGACATGGCTTATTCCGACCTGATGGTGCATCAGTGCGAATATCACAGCTCCTGCGCCACTGTCGTTCTTCTGGATTGCAGCCACAGCATGATTCTCTACGGCGAAGACCGCTTTACTCCCGCGAAGCGCGTCGCCATGGCTCTCTCGCACCTCATTCGCACGCAATATCCCGGCGACACGCTCAGCCTGGTCCTCTTCCACGATAGCGCCGAAGAAGTTCCTCTTGGAGAACTCGCACGCGTCCAGGTCGGACCCTACTACACCAACACGCGCGAAGGCCTTCGCCTTGCGCAACGCATCCTTCTCCGCCAGAAAAAGGACATGCGCCAAATCATTATGATCACCGACGGAAAACCTTCGGCTCTAACGCTAGAAGACGGCCGCATCTATAAAAACGCTTTCGGCCTCGATCCCTTCGTCGTCGGCCAAACTCTCGAAGAAGTAAACAAGTGCAAGCGCGCCGGCATCATGATCAATACCTTCATGCTTGCCAGCGATTACAGCCTCGTGCACTTCGTCCAGAAAATCACGGAGATGTGCCGCGGCAAAGCCTACTTCACCACGCCTTACACGCTCGGCCAGTACTTGCTCATGGATTACATGCAGCGAAAAACCAAGCAAATCCACTGATCATGCCTACCTCATTGTTCCCATATCTGAGATCTTTGTATTCGCACGCGGCGCAGCGGCACAATACTGCCTCTCTTTCAAGGCTAGGCTAAACTTAGTTTATGGGAATCTTGCGGCGGCTTTCACGCTGGATCGGCACGGAAGGCACAATGACAAACATCGTTGCGGGAAATACTGCTCCTGACTTTTCGCTAAAAGGACTCGATGGAAAAGAGCTTTCGCTCGCGTCGTCGCTCCAGCGTGGACCCGTCGTCGCGGCTTTCTTCAAGGTCTCCTGCCCCGTTTGCCAATTCACGTTCCCTTTCCTCGAGCGCATGTACCAACGGTACGGCGGCGACAGCGTGACATTCCTGGGCATCTCGCAAGACGACGCGCGCGACACAAAAGACTTTGTCAAGGAATTCGGCGTCACTTTCCAGATGCTCTTCGATGAAAAGCAAAAAGGCTACCCTGCTTCAAACGCTTACGGCCTCACCAGCGTCCCGACGATCTTTCTCATCGAGACCGACGGCACCGTGAAAATCAGTTGTATGGGTTTTGACAAAAATGATTTGGAATCGATAGCCAGGGAACTTGCCGAGCGCAGGAAGATGACGGCGGCCCCGCTTTTTCGCGCGAACGAATCCGTCCCTGCTCACAAACCTGGATGAGGCTCGAAAAACTAGGTCCGGTCCGGACCTAATTCAAAGGAAGCGAACTCCGGTACTCTCAGAAAATTCTCCGGCTCTACTCCGCTTCCTTTTCCAGCCACTTTTTCTTGTGCTTGGCTGGACGCGCACGCTTATCCGCGATCACCCGCGTGGCTGAAGGCGCAATTCCGGAGTTGCGAGCTGCCCGCCTGGCCTCCACGCCGACATCCAACACTTTCTTTTTGCGCCTCTTCATTGTTTGTTTCGTGCAACCTCTGCATCAAGCCACTTGAACCGCCTAAGAATTGCAGGCAGTTAAAACGTGAACTGCACCTGCAAGTCAATCCGGCGATTTGCAGTGGAAGACGAGTACGGCTGACCAGCCAGCCCGTTGGCAAGACCGAAGAGCGGCGAACTCAAATTTCCAATCGGTGTACTCACATTCACGTCATTGAAAATGTTTCGCGCATTCACGCTGAAGGTCAAATTGTAGCGGTTGTTCGAAGGACCTCCGCCGAACATTCCTCCCATTCCGCGGTCGCCGCCGCCACCACCGCCGCCTCGCGGTCCACCGGGGCCCCGTCCAAATGTACCGCCGGATCCTGGTCCGCCAGGTCCACCGCCAGCAGTTGCTTCCTTTTTCTGTCCAAAGCCAAACGTCTTGCTCAGGCGCATGTTGAGAGAAAAACGCCCCGGAGCGGTCAGGTCATTGATTGGAACCATCGTCTCTCCGGGCTGCGGAACGAGATCGAACGAGCCATACTTATTCGTGACCACATTTAAAGGATTCGATTTGCTGCTCGCAAACGCCGGCCGGTCATTGAAGATAGAATCGCCGTTCAGGTCCTGCCCCGTCGTGATGTTATACGGTATTCCGGAACTTGCGATCAGGAATGGACTGATCCGGAAACCATACCGCAGGCCGACCGTGCCCCCAATGAACACCCGATGACGCACGTCAAATCCCGCACGGCCATAATCCAAAGCGACGTTATTCGAAGTTGACGGAAAACTCCCGGCACCCGAGGTGTCGCTATTTGCATAGCTAAGGGTGTAGTAGCCGAAAAGCGAGAGGTTTGTCCCAACTCGAATGCTGCTGTTTACGATCAGCTGGTTCTGTTTGAAGATTCCCTCGGATTGGTACTGATAAATGTTGTCCGTGTTGCCAGACGGATGGGGGCTGGTGATCGGATCGCAGGGTAGCGACGCGCAAGCCGGCGCGTTGATGTTTTCGGTGAAGAACTGGTGCACGCCTCGGGAAGTCAAGTAGGTGACAGAGAGATTCGCGCTCTTGGTGAGCTGGCGCTCGAGGCTTAGGCCGGTTTGCATCGTGTAGGGTGTACGCAGGTTCGGGTTGGTTTGGTAAAGGGTCGGCGCGCTTTGCGGCAACGCGGAAGGGGCGGGGATGTTGCCGAGGTAGAAAGCGGGGTTGGATACAACAAATTGCTGCTGGGTGACACCGTTTAAGCGCTGCTGCTGGAGAACGAGATCGTAGCTGAAGCGATCGTAAAAAATGCCGAATCCTGCACGCAAGACTGTCTTGGGTGACTTGTTCTTTCCGTTGCCATCAACGGCCCAAGCAATACCAAGCCGCGGTGCAAAGTCGGCGTGGTCGCCAAGGTTATTTTGAGTTTCGTAGCGCAATCCCGTACTCAGAGTTATGTTCGGGCGGATGCGCCAGTCATCCTGTATATATGGACCAAGGTCGAAGTAAGTCACGTCAGCGCGCGCGCTTCCGGTGGCGACAAGATACTGGCTCGCGCCGCCGCCCGCGGCAATAATTGCAGTCAAATTCTGCCCCTGCGCCAGTCCTTGGACGGTCATTTGGTAGGCGGCAATTCCAGTGATGTTGGGACAAGTTTGAGGCGTGCTGTTGGGAGGGCATGACGGATTCTGACGCGATCCAAAAGTGAACGTTCCGTTGAAATTCGGCTGCTGCTCATTGGCATCGCGGTTCACGCGAAGGCGGGCTCCAAATTTCAGAAAATGCTTGCCGATATTCATCGAAGTGAAATTCTGGAGTTCATAGCGATCGAGGATATCGCTGAGCTTGCCACTGGGGAAGCCGCCGCTTACGAATGCCCCCTGCACGGAAATTGTAGGACTCGTGTTTTGCGGCGTCT
>Ga0070765_100002782_pt1 | contig 11073 bp, 10 predicted proteins | sample HubBroMetageWFT5_FD_71516 | JGI IMG/M metagenome (GOLD analysis project Ga0070765, IMG submission 71516) | Warmed and freeze-thawed soil microbial communities from the Hubbard Brook experimental Forest, New Hampshire - Hubbard Brook CCASE Soil... | ecosystem: Environmental > Terrestrial > Soil... | reverse complement strand
TTCAACGTGAAGGCCTCGGTGCCTATCGAGGGCGTTTTCGAAAAGTGGGAAGCCACTCTGAAATTCACGTCTCCGGATGTCACCACAGGCGCCTTGGACATCAAGGTTGACGCCGCTAGCGTGAATACGGGCAGCAGCCTGAAGGACGGCAAATTGAAGGGCAAGGATTTCTTCGACGCGAAAGATAATCCGTACATTACATTTCATTCGTCGAAGATTGAACAGACAGGCCCCACGACCTTTGATATTCCGGGCACGTTCACAATACGCGGAGTGTCGAAACCCGAGACTCTGAGCCTCACCTTGTCCGGCAAGGGTACGGGCACCGGCAATATCAAAGGCTCGATGGCCTTCGATCGCAAGGAGTACGGGATGAATAGCGGCATTCCGTTCATCAAAATTGCCGACCGCGTTGAGGTTGATGTCGCCCTCCAGGCAAAGCAAATTAACGGACCTCGCGTCGTTTATAAGCAGTAGGCGATTCAACCGTTCCCGAGGCAATCGCTTCACCTCGCAGCGCGCCTTTTCGATCCTTGCGGCCGGGGCGTGCGCACGACCTCCTCTTGACAATGCCAATGACCTGGGTAAAAGTCGCAATCGCCAAGAGCCGAGAAAAGAGTGAACGAAGTTCTTCGCGCCCCCTTCGCTACTCCAACACCTCAACCGCAGCATAAACAAAAACTCCCAAGGCCCGCTGCGGAAGGCCATAAAGACGATGTAACGACCCAACTCCGGAGGCAAATATGAGCACGAACGCAGCACCTGGCATCAACCCCACCGCGGCGACAGGCGACATGAAGTTCGAGATTGTCGTCATCCCCGTCTCGGATGCCGACCGGGCGAAAGCTTTCTACACCAAGCTTGGCTGGCGGCTCGACGCTGACTTCGACAACCACAAAGACTTCCGCGTGATCCAGTTCACACCGCCCGGCTCCGGCTGCTCGGTCATCTTTGGCCAGAACGTCACTGCCGCAGCGCCAGGCTCCGCTCAGGGCTTCTACCTGATCGTCTCCGACATCGCGGCCACCCGCAAAGCGCTGCTCGAACGCGGAATCCAAGTCAGCGAAGTGTTCCACAACGAAGGCGTGTACGCGGGCACCGACGAGACTTACCTGTTCGGCAGCGTCCGCGTCAGCGGCCCAGATCCCGAGCATCGCAGCTACCGTTCGTTCGCCTCTTTCAAAGATCCGGACGGCAACGGTTGGCTGTTCCAGGAAATCACCGCGCGCCTGCCCGGCCGCATCGATGCCGCGACGACAACCTTTGCATCAACGAACGATCTCGCAAACGCCATGCGGCGCGCCGAGGCCGCGCACGGTGAGCATGAAAAGCGCACCGGCGCGCGAGATGCGAATTGGCCCGACTGGTGCGCCAAATATATGGCGGCCGAGCAGGCGGGAACAGAGTTGCCGAAGTGACTGAACACGCGACTGTGGAGACCAAAGGGTGGTGCTCAAAATCGTAAATGGAGAAACACTATGAAACGGATCGGTTTTTTTCTGCTTGCGGTTGTTATCTTGGCCGGCATTATTGCTCACATACCCAGCGCATCTGCGCAGTCGGACGGAGACTCCTCCCCACTCTACGGAGTGAAAATCCCCGCCGGATATCGCGATTGGAAAATGATCGCCGTGGCCAACCTTCTAATCCCGCCCAAGACCGACCAGATACGCGCTCAACTCGGCAACGATATAGCGATCAAGGCCTACAAGGAAGGGACGCTCCCGTTCCCTGATGGCAGCATCATTGCCGCGATTCATTGGAATCGCGTCTCGTCGGAATTCAACAACAAAGTCCTGGACGGTCCGTTCCCCGGCGCTCAATCTTTCGTCGTCAGCTCCCGCATGAATGTGCAGTTCATGGTCAAGGACTCAAAAAAGTACGCCGCGACCGGCGGCTGGGGATTCGCTGACTTTACTGGCGAAAAGCCGGGCGACAAGGCGCTGCACGAAACCTGCTTCCCCTGCCACGTTCCCGTGAAAGATCGCGACTATGTCTTCACGCGTTACGCACCTTGATGGCGGGAACGAAACGCTTGCGCCTAAACCAGAATCCAGCTAGAAGCGAGCTTGACTTCACGCACGCGTATCGCAAGAACGAAAGGAGACTCACATGAAAACGGCTCGAATCTTCGCAGTAGCGTTGCTGATCGTCGCAGGCGGTTTGGCGCTGCGCGTGGCGCGCTCGCAGCAGACTGCCATCAAGCGCACTGAACTCCAGCGGCACGATCTCAGCATCCCCGGACGCGAGGCGGTCCAAGTGCGCGGGGATTTCCCGCCGGGAGCGGCGGTCCCCAGGCACACGCATCCTGGCGAAGAGCTTGTCTATGTCCTGGAAGGCACGCTGGAGTTTCAGCTCGAGGGCCAGCCGCCGGTAACGCTCAAGCCCGGCGAAGTCCTGTTCGTCCCTGCCGGAACGATCCACACGGCGAAGAACGTCAACAGCGCCAACAGCGCAGCGCTCTCCACCTACATCGTCGAAAAAGGCAAACCGCTTCTCACGTTGGTCCAGTAAGCGCCCAACGGATCGCAAATGCTATTACCTCAGTTCACTGGCAATTTGCAGGAACTCCGTAGCGTGGAATGTGTTTCTTGCGGCTGGCGTCGATGATGAGAAAACGCTGGCAATGGGTAATTCCAACTGCTCTCCTCTGCGGAATGGCTCTTCCCTTCGCCGCGGCTTTCGGCCGTGGCTATCGGCAATTCGAGATACTTAATTTCGAGGCGGCTACCGTCGCTTCGGTCTTTAGCCCACAGGAACCGATTGAGCAAGGGAAAGAGCTTGAAGTCAGGATTTCTCTCGCTAACCCGGAATTTGCGGCAAATGGAGCTCTACAACTCCGCGTCGAGATTTGGAATGTGGGGACTCGGGATCTCCTCATCTGCAGGAAGATCTTTTCCTACTATGGACCTTGCCATCTGAGGCTAGACTTCCAACCACTCGCGAAAGTACAGCACGGCGGCACCGCGTTCGATTGCGTCCCCTATGAATGGGAGCCACATACCCCGCCGAACGCGCAAGACTTTGCCAATATCCTGATGAAGGACTGGGTCTCGATTCCCCCGAACCATTCCTATGGCGAGACAATCGAACTAGACCCACCGTTGTATCCTGAACTTCGAGTGCCCGGACATTATCGAATTAGCGGGATTTATTCCTCGGGAGGATTGCTCGACTCGTACTGTTACTACGAATTGAAACCGTTTTCTAAGGAGGTCGCAAATCTTCCGGCCAAATCCTGGCACGGAGTAGCCTATTCAAATTCGGTAGCGGTGCACGTACGCAAGAAGAAAAGCTGACGGAGATCCGTCGGCTAACGTCTCGTAAGTCACGGAACCCGACATCGAGGGCAAATTTCTGCTTGGCGCGTTACTCAGGATTTGCGGTCGCAACTTGGATAGACTTTCCCTTATCGAAATTCGTGAAGCGGACTCGCACCAGCCAATAAACCAGCAAAACCAGCGGAAGTAGCGTCAGAGTCAAATACACGCCGGTACTGAATAACGCCGGGGATAGATGTTGTCCCAGGCCCGCCGCAGACAGCAATCGGAGTGGCCGATTGGAGGGCCCCAGAAAAAAAGATCCCGCTGCGATGAAGAGCCCGAAGCACATGCGCCAGAGATGTCGTGCGATGCGCTGCGCTCCAGCAACACCTCCGCCCACCAGCATGCGAACGTCCCCCGCGGCTGCCAGCAGCATCACCGTGCCCATAAAAAAACTCATTCCAACGGGGACTCCGTCCGGCGAGTCCACCCCGCTGCGCACGATTGCAATACCATTCTTCCAAGTGAGGAGACCTAGCGCCAAGGGAATCACGAGCACAACCCAATCAAAACGGCTCGTTTCTCCGTCCTTGCGCCGGGCGGTCAGCCAGGCAGTGAGAATCAGGTAGAAGGTAAAAACTCCGCCGCCGATGTTACTTGGTTCGTGTCTTCCGATGGCAATGTACGCCGCAAAGCTCGCCATCGTGAGCATCGCTACCACAAAGACTCTCCCCGCCAGTGCGTGACGGCGGGAACCTTTGCGGAAGATCATTGCAGCGGTCCCGGCCAGCAACCCCAAGGTCCCGGCGGCGATATGAACAAGTAGAACCGGCGAATAGGCCATCGGCGCCTCTTGGAGATGTATACGCCGGAGTCAACCGGAAGGTTTCACCCAACTCATACAACGAAGGCAAATCCAGGCAAGTCGCGTTACCGGAGAAGTGCTTTTGTCCCAATTTCACTTCTCCGGGCACGACGTCAATCAAGCAAGTCCATTACTTCCGAAGGGACGCCAGCGGCATCGCTCGCTGTCGCCCGCCACTAAGCGCTTGCAGCAGCTGCTTCTTCAGAAACCTTAGTGCAAACAATCGTTAAGCCGTTCTTGTTGGCATCGAATCGTTCTTTCCGATCCAAGCTCTTCAAGAATTCCCTCGCGGCCTTGCCGATCGCCGCCGCCATTGAAGCGGTATCAACCTCAATCGTTCGTCCCTGCGGGCCATTCGTGCGGTGCTGGTATTCCAGTTTCACTGCATACATGGATTCTCCCTCCGCCTCTAGGATAACCGAACATTGCAAGCCGTGTTTCACTTTTCCTGCGAGGCGCGCCGGTTCAGGCGCAACACCATCCCGAAACCTGCTCGCACCAGTTTCAGAGGGGCAATATTGCTCAGGCAATTCGCGTTCCTACAGACTGTATCCACCATCCACGACGAGGTCCGTTCCAGTAATATGCGCCGATTCATCACAGCTCAGAAAGACAATCGCGGCCGCGACTTCTTCTGGAAATGCCATTCGTTGTATCGAGGGTCTATCGGGGTCAGCGCCGCCCAGGGAATCCCACGCACCTTCCTCACTTCCGTGCTCTTCGACAATCGCTTGCCAAAACGGCATTTTTTTCCACATCGGAGTGACAACCCCTCCGGGGGACACACAGTTCACGCGAATCGCTTGAGACTTGAATTCCAGAGCTGCTGTCTTCGCCAGCATCCGTAAGCCCGCCTTGCTCGCGCAATACGCACTCGCGCCAGCAGACGCTTTGATTCCCGAGGCTGAACTGACGAGGACGATTGCTCCGCCTCGGTTTGCCTGCATCGCTTTCACGGCATATTTAACGCTTAAGAACGCTCCGTCCAGGTTTACACCTATCACGCGGCGCCAATCAGCGAGGCTCGTCTCTGGAATCGGTTTTGCTTCGGAGATTCCCGCGCAGGCAACCAGTACGTCAAGATTAATGACTTCCTGAAACAACCGCTCCCAATCACTCTCTTTGCCGACATCCAGGCAGACAGCGGTTCCGCTGCCTCCAATTGCAGAGCCGGCAACCGGGAAATCTTTGTCCGCGCCAATCACTTCTGCCCCCTCTCGCAAGAAGGCCGCAACAACTGCTTTGCCAATCCCTGAAGCGGCGCCCGTTACGAGAGTCTTCTTACCTGCCAATCGCATGGTTTCATCATATCGTCGGACCGACAGATTTCAGAGTGCAAGCTGTGTCGCGCATTCGGAAACTGACTCACCAACTGGCGGGCGCAGCACGCCCCGCTTGCTGCAAACAGCTTTGTTGTCGGGAAACTACGAGGAAATTTCGGCCAGCCAGGTGATGCTTTTCTTTTTGAGTTCTTGGGATCAAACGTGTACAGTTGCGCCGGCCCAGTAGCAAGGGAGCTATATCCGAAACTAGTAACCCGGACAGCGATCGGAAAAGAGAAGCGTGAACCTGCCTGCCAAAATATCGCTCGTCTTGTGCCTGCTGGCGACTTCTCCCGCCCTTTTCGCGCAGCAAGCACCGGCGGATTCGGTCGTCGCGGCCATGCGTCAGCAACTTGACCGCTCCATGCAGGACTTCAAGAAAACCCCAGTTCCACCATACTTTCTCTCCTACGAGCTCACCGACAATCGCGCGATCAACGTGGCCGCTTCCTTCGGGACGTTGATTTCGACGACGGATGAAACCACCAGAGTCCTGGACCTCGATTTGCGAGTCGGCGATTACAAGTTGGACAGTTCGCATCCATTCCGCCAGGATACTTTCTCCCAACCGATGCAGGAGCGCCTGGGATCGCCCCAAATTCCGCTAAACGATGATCCTTTGGCTCTACGGGTAGCCCTCTGGCAATCCACGGAACAGCACTACAGGCTCGCGGTGGAGCGCTTGCAAGAGGTCCAGGCGAACGTGCAGGTAAAAGTCGCTCCGGAGGACCAGTCGCCGGATTTTTCCGCAGAGCCAGCTCACGTCTATTCGGAGCCCATTGCGGATTTCTCCCTGGACAAACTAGCGTGGGAGCAGAAACTGCGCAACGTGACCAAGCCATTCGCGGACCACAAAGAAATTCTCGAAGCCAATGCGCGGTTAGACGCCGAAGTCGAGACCCGGCGATACGTGAACAGCGAGGGCAGCGAAATCCGCATGTCCACGCCCTTCTATCGGCTCATCATCTGGGCCACCGCAAAGGCAGACGATGGTATGGAGCTGCCCCTGTATCACACATACATGTCATTCCGCCCGGACGGATTGCCGGATCAGGCCGCGCTCTCCGCCGACGTGAACAAAATGATCGTTACGCTCCTGGCCTTGATCAAGGCCCCGGTGGCCGACCCGTACACGGGCCCCGCGATCCTTTCCGGACGCGCCAGCGGCGTTTTCTTCCATGAAATCTTTGGACATCGCATCGAAGGACAGCGGCAGAAGAACGAAGACGACGCGCAGACCTTCAAGCGCAAAGTGAATCAGCCCGTCCTCCCCGATTTCCTTTCTGTTTATTCCGACCCTACGTTACGCCAGCTGCGGCAGACCGAATTACTCGGCTACTATGCTTTCGACGACGAGGGTGTTCCATCCCGGCGTGTCACAGTCGTGCAGAACGGGGTGTTGAAGAATTTCCTCATGTCGCGCACTCCGATCACCGGTTTTGATCGCTCCAACGGCCACGGCCGCCACCAGCAAGGTTTTGCGGCAGCGGCGCGGCAATCGAATTTGATCGTCGAGTCGTCCAAATCCGTCTCGCGCGATGAGCTCAAGAAAATGCTGATTGAGCAAGTCAAGGCCGCGAACAAACCTTACGGACTGTTTTTTGACGACATCGAGGGTGGCTTCACCTTCACAGAGCGAATCATCCCCAATGCCTTCAACGTGCGGCCGACTGTAGTGTATCGCGTCTATCCGGACGGCCGCGAAGAATTGGTCCGTGGCGTAGACCTGATCGGGACGCCTCTCACTTCCTTTAGCAAAATCGTCGCCACGGACGATCACGAGGAAGTCTTCAATGGCGTTTGTGGAGCTGAATCCGGATGGGTCCCGGTTTCCGCAAGCGCGCCGGGCATGCTGATATCGCAGATCGAAGTCCAGCGAAAAGAGAAATCGCAGGAGCGTGCGCCACTGCTGCCTCCGCCGCCCGCATCGGCCGGGAATAATTGAGAATGGCCCCGAAACGCAGAAACGCGCGATTCAAATGGCTCTTCGGAGTCGTGGCGATCCTCGTCGCTCCGTTCTTGCAGGCCCAGCGCCCGCAGGACGATGTGGTCATGCGCGCGATGCAGGACGAATTGGCGCGCTCCATGAGCCAGTTGCAACTCCTGCAGATGGACAAGCCCTATTTTATTGCCTATCGCGTACAGGACGTTACGGTACAGGAGATAACGGCGACGCTGGGGAGCTTGACATCCCGCACCGGGTCTCCCACTCATAACCGGATCCTCGAAGTCGAACTCCGGGTCGGCGACTACGATCTCGATAACACCAACTTCTTTTCCGAGCGCAGCTTGGGCGGCGCGACCATGTTCGGCGGCATCGGGCAAGGCTCGTTGGACAACAACTACGCTCAAATTCGGCGTGAACTGTGGCTCGCGACGGACATGAGATACAAACGGGCGCTGGAGGATCTCTCAGCGAAGCGCGCCGCCCTCAAGGGTCGCAGCGGCGGGGAGAAGATCCCGGACTTCAGCAAGGAAACCCCCAACAGCGACGCCAACATAACCCCCGCGCCCGTTCTCTCTCACCTCGACGATCTTGAAGCCACCGCTCGCGATCTTTCTGCCGCTTTCCGGTCCGCTCCGGAAATCTACAGGTCTGAAGTCACGATTCGATACAGCGACGTTTACACGCGGTACGTGAATAGTGAAGGCACAAGATTCACCCGCTCGAAGCCACTGATTAAGCTGGAAGTGCGCGCGGAAACGCAGGCGCCGGACGGACAGCCGATCTCGGATTCGTTCGCTGTCTACGCCAGCGACCCGACGGCTCTGCCTTCCACGGACGCGCTACTTGCGCGCGTCCAGCGGATGTCCTCGTTGATCGTGAAGCTTCGCTCCGCGGCTTCGCTCGATCGCTATAACGGCCCGGTTTTGTTCGAGGGAACGGCCGCAGCCGAGATTTTCCTTCAACAATTCGGTTCGCGGCTTGCCACGTCGCGCTCTCCGGTTAGCGACAACCCGCAATTCGAGATGATGTTCAGCAAGATGTTCGAGCGCATGGGCGGCGCCTCGTTCCAGGACAAGATCGGCGCCCGTGTCCTCCCGACTTTCATGTCCGTGCGGGACAATCCCGCGCAAACCCTCTTTAACAGTGTTGCGTTGCTTGGCACTTCGTCCGTGGACGATGACGGGGTCAAGACACGCGAAACGGTCCTGATCGATCATGGCATTATCAAGAACCTGCTTGCGGCGCGTGTCCCAGTTTCCGGTATTTTGCAGAGCACCGGCAGCCGCCGCGGCTGGGGCCCGCTTCCAAGCAACCTTTTCGTCACTTCCGGAAAGACACTATCGCACGATGAATTGAAACAGGAGTTGCTGCGTCGCGCGAAGGAAAGAGGGCTCGACTACGCGCTCATCGTTCGCAGGGCCGGAGCGGGATCCGGCGCTTCTATAATGGAAATGGCAAGGCAGATGGCCTCTCAGCAAAGTGGCTCTCCGTCGATCCCGGAAATCTACAAGCTATACTCGGACGGACATGAGGAGCCTCTCCGCGGCGTGCGCATTTCCGATATACCCGTCGAGTCGTTCAAGGAGATCGTTGCCACGGGCGATCCGCCGGCACTCTATAGTGATGAACTTATGCCGCGTGTGAGTTCCATGCTTTTCATGGGGTTCTCGTTCTCCTCCGGAAGCGGCTTGCCCGTGGTTTCCTGCGTGGCCCCCTCGCTGCTCTTTGAGGAACTTTCGCTGGCGAGAAGCGAGGGTCCGTTTCCGCCGACGCCCATATCGCCTTCGCCGCTCGCAGCAAAGTGAAGCGATTTGCGCTTTATTTTCCTTCGCGTTCCCACATCATAGGATTCTAGACGCAGCGCTCGCGTGCCATTCACAATCTGCTCGCTGCAAACAGATTTGACACTGGGACGCTACGAGGAAATTTCGGCCAGCCAGGTATCCAGCACCTTCAATTGCTCCGGCGCGGGATTCACGAACGTCACCCCCATCCCCATGCCGTGTTGCACGTAAACGATCTTGCCCTTCGTCTCAAACACGCCTTGGTCGCGTGAAATGCGCACATCCAAACCCGTGCCTTCCGGCAACGTGATCATTACGTCCACGTAACATCCCTTGCGGCTGATCTCCGAAATCCTCCCGGAGATGCGCGTATCGGTCTGTGGCTCGCGCAATTCGATGCTGGCGATCAGCGTGAAGCGCGGCACTTCGCGATGTTCGCGATACGGTCCGCCAGGGTTAACAGGTGCGCCGGAGAATCCGCCCATGAACTTTTCTCCCACCGTGCCTGTGCCTATTCCCGTGCCAAAACTTGAGGCAAAAATTGCGCCACAACTTGCGCCACAACTTGTGTCAGATTGGCACAGCGCCGCTCGCCCCGCCACCTTTCTCTCCGCCGCCTGACGCCTAAAATGAACCGCCGCTTTCTATTCGCCTGCTCACCCTGCCTATGCGTCCAGCGCTCGCGTTTTGCCGTACGCGGCAGCCCGGTCCCCGCAACTTCCGCGCACGAAGCATTTCTATCGTGATACTATTACTACAGCGTAACTGCGTATTACTTTTTCGGCCCTCCGTACTTATACCGACGCCGCCGCAGCTGTTTTCGCTTTCTTGACGCCCGGCTATTGGCTCTATCTTGGACCTGCGATAACCTATGGCGCGGGCAGGCGGATTCGCTGCTGCCGCGCCGGCGGCAGTTTTTGGGGCTGCGGATTCTCCTATGATTTCGGAAGAATTTTTTGCGCGAAAGAGAAACTGCTTCCAATTGAAAGCAAGCTTTCGCATTTTTCCGATTTTCGCCGGTGAATTCAGCTGCTGAAGATGAAGAGTGGAAAGCCACCGCGGACTGTTGCGCAAGATCCGCGGCTATTACCGTTCACAGCTTTATGAAGCAGGTGGGCAGCTTCACCCCCCTGCACCTTTAGTCTGCTGGAACCGCCGAGTTCCGGAGAGAGGTCGCGCAAATGGAGCCAGCAACTCGTTCAGGTAACCAGCTTCGGGAACTCCGCAGCCGTCTGGGCGTAACGACGCGGGAAGTGGAAGAACTAAGCAAGAAGATTGCCCTCGAGTCGGAAAACGAGGAGTTCTACATCTCCAACGCCTGGCTGACCCAGATCGAGAACCGCAACTCCGTCCCCAGCATCTATAAATTATTCAGCCTCAGCGTGATCTACCGCACCAAATTCACCGATCTGCTCGCTGCCTTCGGAGTCCTGCTGGACCAAACCATGCGTTACCAGCTCTCCACCCCGCTGCAGAATACGCACCTGGCCGCACTGGAAGCTCCTCCCGCCGACGGCAAAGTGATGAACTTCCCGGTGCGTTTTGACCGCGGCTTCAATCTGGAAAAGACGAACTTGCTTTCGCGCATGGTCGAGCTGTGGGGAGAAGTTCCAATTTCATTCATACAGCGGCTGGATCTGCGCCACTGTCAGTACGGATATATTGGCACCGACGATTCTTCGATGTATCCGCTGCTCCGTCCCGGCTCGTTCGTACAGATTGATAGCCATGTGAGCCGCACCCACCCCTCGCGCTGGCGCACCGAATTTGATCGCCCGATTTATTTCATCGAATTGCGCGACAGCTACGCTTGTTCGTGGGTGGAATTGCGCGGCTCGGAACTCACCTTGATTCCCCACCCTCTTTCCGGTTCGGCCATCCGGCAATTCCC
>Ga0070765_100002781_pt1 | contig 11073 bp, 10 predicted proteins | sample HubBroMetageWFT5_FD_71516 | JGI IMG/M metagenome (GOLD analysis project Ga0070765, IMG submission 71516) | Warmed and freeze-thawed soil microbial communities from the Hubbard Brook experimental Forest, New Hampshire - Hubbard Brook CCASE Soil... | ecosystem: Environmental > Terrestrial > Soil... | reverse complement strand
TGGAAATATTTATTTCGGAAAAAGTGCCGGCGCGGGATCGACAGGTCCGGCGATTCGGGACGTCATCCGGATTAGAACAATCCGGGGATTTTCAAGCCCATGATCGTGGGCATGCCGCCGGCGAGATTCTGTACCTGCTTGGAAAGCTCTTCGTCGACTCGGCGGGTTGCGTCGTTCACCGCAGAGAGGATCAACTCCTGCAGCATTTCCTGGTCTTTGCTCTTGAAAATTTCCGGCTCGATACGAACTTCGGTGAGCTGCTTCTGGCCGTTCATCTTGACGGTGACCATGCCGCCGCCGGCGGAAGCTTCCACGGCGAGCTCGTCAATTTGTTTTTCGAGCTTCTCCTGCACCTGCCGGAACTGCGCCAGCATTTGTTGAAGAGCTTTGGGTTCCATTTGTTATTCCTCGCCTGGGCGCTTCACTTTCGAAATCTGGCCGCCGAATTTTTCTAACATCGCCCTAACGATCGGATCCTGCTCGAACCGGGCGCGCAACTCAGTACTGGGACTCGAAGCGGCGCGACCTGACTCCAGTTTAACACAGACGCGAAGCGGCTGGCCCACGACTTGGTTCAGAACTGTGCGCAAACGTTCCATTGGTTCGCGCGCCTGCAACATTTCGGAGAGCACGCGGCTTTCGGTGGGAAAAAAAAGGCGGAGCTCACCGTTTTCCACTTCCCAGCGGGTGACGGCTTCGACCATGGACCAGAGAAATTTTTGTCCTTGAAGCGCGGCTTTGATGGCGTCCACTTGCGCGGAGGCAAGACCGCCGGAGGATTCCTCCGCGGCGCGCGCGATAATGCGCGGAGGCGATGCCGGAATAGGAGCAGCGGGCGCGGGAGAGGGAACGGAAACTGATTCAGGCGCGGCGAGTTTGATGGGAGGCGGCTGCTGCGGCGCGGGAGTTGGCGCCATGCGCGCGGCGGTTGCGGCGCCGGAAGCCGCGCCAGATGCCGCTGACGGAGAAGAAGAAACGGATTGTGACGCAGAGAATGCACGGGGTGCGGCGGTGGATGAAGATGGCGACGATGGCGCGGGGGCCAGCTTTGGCGCGCGCGGCGCGGTTTGCGATTCGCCACGATTTTCACCACGAAGCCCGGCGAGGACTTCCTCAAGCGGCGCGAGGCGCTGCGCGTTGACGAGTTTCAGCAGGCCAAGTTCGAGATGCAGACGCGGATCGGGATGTCGGCGCAAATCGTCGTCGGTGGCGAGGAGGATGTTGAAGAAGCGCGTCAAATCCTCTTCAGTGAATTGCGCGGCCTGATCGGCCAAGCGCGGGCGTTCATCGCGCGGCGCGGCAACGAGATCAGAATCCGCGCCGCAAACGCGGGCGACAAGCAAATTGCGAAAATGGCGAATCGCTTCGCGGCAGAAGTGCTGGAGATTTTGTCCGTCGGCGATGAGGCGATGGACAAGGCTGAGCGCGCGATCGGCGGATTGCGCGGCGATGGCGGCAACGAGATCGTCGAGGACACTTTCGGCGACGACGCCCAAAAGCTCGCGGACCTGCGCGTCCGTGATTGCTTCGCCGCCATAGGCGATGGCTTGCTCAAGAAGAGAAAGGCCATCGCGAAGGCTGCCTTCAGCGGCGCGGGCGAGGACGGCTACGGCGCCGGGTTCGATGGAAAGTTTTTCTTCATTGATGACGCGGTCGATTTCGCCGGCAATTTCCTGAAAGGTGAGAGCGCGGAACTGGAAAAGTTGGGCGCGGGATTTGATGGTTTCGACGAGATCTTCGGCACGCGTGGTGGCGAGAATGAAGACAACGCGGTCAGGAGGCTCTTCCAGAGTTTTCAGGAGCGCGTTCGAGGCTTCGTCGGTGAGTTGGTGCGCTTCGTCGAGGATGACGACTTTGTTGCGGCTGGTGGCGGGAGCGTAGCGAACCATTTCGCGAAGCTCGCGGATCTGGTCAATGCCGCGGTTGGAGGCAGCGTCAATTTCGATGACATCGAGAGAGTTGCCGGCGGAAATTTCGCGGCAGGAATCGCAGGTGCCGTCAGGTTCGGAGGTGGGGCCCTTAACGCAATTCAGCGCCTTGGCGAGAATGCGCGCGGTGGTAGTCTTGCCGACGCCGCGGACACCGGAAAAAATGTACGCGTGAGCGACGCGGTTAGAATTGATGGCGTTGGCGAGAGTTCTGGTGACGTGCTGCTGGCCGACAATTTCGCTGAAAGTTTGCGGGCGATATTTTCTGGCGATAACTTTATAAGTCATCTGGGTTCCACGGCCTTTTGCGGCCCGGCTTGAAATTCCTCAGCGACGGCACCTGGGACTCCGCGAGAAGAGGAACTTCGGGTGATCCGCGGCACACGAAACTGACCCGCTACCGTTGCTCCCTTCCGGGCCTGGCGGGGTTCGCGGGGAATCGTTGCGCAGAGCCCGAAGTTCCACCGATCGGCAGTCGCGAAAAAAATCACACCTGAAAGACTGCTTCGCGAAGTCTAGCATAGGGATTTCACACGTGAAAGCACACGCGCGAGGGTGGAACCAAGGTATCGAGAAGGCGGTCGAGCCGATTTCGAGAGCAACTTGTGCGGAAGGTCGACGCATCAGAACGGGAGGGGCACGGTGTATAAATTTTGGTCCGAGGTGACATGATGCGCAGAATAAGTTTATACATTGTGGTGTTTTGCTTCAGCCTGTTTCTAGCGGGTTCCGCGCGAGCGCAGGATAAATTCGAACTATTCGGCGGGTATTCCTTTATGTGGTCCCCAGTAAGTGTGAACGCGAATGGCGGTTGTCCTATCGGCGGCTCTTCGTCGTGCTCGGTGGTCGGTGTGACGAACCGGACGTACATGAACGGCTTTGAAGTGTCTGGCGCAGGAAACCTTACGTCATGGTTCGGAGTGGCGGCGGACTTTGGCGCAACCTTTGGGACGGATCTGGGCGCGAGCACGCATCTGCAAACGTACATGTTTGGACCACAGGTTCGTTATCACGGGCGAGTGTCGCCCTACGCGCACGCCCTGTTCGGGGGCGCTCGGGAAACTACTGGCGTTTCGGGGGTGGTACCGTTCGCGGCGACGTACAATTCGTTCGCGGCGGCGTTGGGAGTTGGAATTGATATCAAAATAGCTGACTCGGTGTCGATTCGGCCCATTCAGATTGATTACCTGTTGACCCGCTTCGGGGGAACAACGCAGAGCCAGCCGCGATTGGGCGCCGGCGTGGTATTCCATTTTTAAAACGTAGAACAACAGCAGACTCCTCGAAAACGCCTCGCTATAGGTGTGTCTCCGCGTGACATCGGAAGGCTGGTCGTTCGCTCCCATTTGTTTCATTGATCAGAATTGGGCTGGCACGGAACATTGCACGCAACATCGCACGTGACATCGCACGTGACATTGCGCGAGCAGAAGGATGGGTGTACGTTACCGGGCGCGAGCGAAATAATGGGGGAAAAAAGTGCGACAACGAATCGGGCGAATTGTGTTGGCGGTGATCGCGTTGAATGTGGGGATGGGCGGATTTGTGCGAGCGGCGCGGGCGCAGCAGCGCGCTGGGGCGCTCGATGACGCTGTAATTGCCAAGCGGAATGCGGTGGAAGCGGAACTGGAAACGGTGGCGGTGGTTGACCGGAAGGTGATGGTGCCGATGCGGGATGGGAAGAGGATGGCGGCGGACATTTACCGGCCGAAGGATACTTCGAAAAAGTATCCCGTGATTTTTGTGCGCACACCCTACAACTTTAATTTTTGGGACGTGACGAATGGCGTGCCACGCGATTTGAGCACCGAGCTGGACGCCGTAAAACGCGGCTATGCGTATGTGGAGATGAACGAGCGCGGGCATTTTTTCTCGGAAGGGAATTACGACATTCTGGGGCCGCCGCTTTCGGATGGGGACGACGCGTTGACGTGGATTTCCTCGCAGGCATGGTCGAACGGAAAAGTGGGAACGATCGGATGCTCGTCGACGGCGGAGTGGCAATTGGGAGTGGCGTCACTGGGTAACAAGGCGCTGGCGGCGATGATTCCGGAAAGTTTTGGAGCGGGAGTGGGGAGAGTTGGTCCTTATTACGAGCAGGGGAATTGGTATCGCGGCGGCGCGGTGCAGATGCTGTTCATTTCATGGATCTACGGCGAGCAGAACCAGGTGCGGCCGATGTTTCCACCGAACACTTCGCAGGAGGATTTGATTCGCGCGTCGAAATCTTTTGATCTGGCGCAGCATTTGCCGCCGGTGGACTGGTCGAAGGCGCTTCGACATCTGCCGGAGATGGACATTTTCAAGGCGATTGATGGGCCGCACGGAATTTTCGCGGATAAAATGCCAGTACCGACGGGCGGAGCGATGATCGAGCGCACGCCGAACGATCCGGCGTGGTATCGCGGCGGATTGTGGCACGACAACATGAAAATCAATGTGCCGGGACTGTGGTTCATGACGTGGTACGACGTGTCCGTGGGACCGAACCTGGCTGCTTACAATTTTGTCCGGAAGACGGCGAGCCCGGAAGTGGGCAACGAGCAGTACGCGATTATCGCGCCAACGTTGCATTGCGGGTACAAGCGCGCGACGGACAACCTGATCGTCGGGGAACGGAATATGGGGGACGCGCGATTCGATTACGACTCGCTGACGTACGGATGGTTCGATTATTTCCTGAAGGGCGAGGACAATCACATTTTGCAGAGCACGCCAAAGGTGCGCTACTACACGATGGGGATGAACAAGTGGCAAACGTCTGACACGTGGCCGCCGAAAGGCGCGGAGCCGATGACACTGTTTCTAACCAGCGGCGGGAAAGCGAATTCGTTGAGCGGCGACGGGGCGCTGGTGGAAATCGCTCCGGCGGCCGACAAGGCCGACAGCTTTGCGTACGATCCGATGGACCCGGTGCCGTCATACGGGGGGAATGTGTGTTGCGAGGGCAATGCGTTGACGGGTGGCGCGATGGACCAGAGGAAGATGGAGGCGCGGCCGGATATTCTGGTGTACACATCGGAGCCGCTAAAGGAGGGGATCGAGGTGAGCGGGCCGATCAGCGTGACGCTGTATGTATCGTCGGATGCGAAGGACACGGATTTTACGGTGAAGGTGATTGACGTGGCGCCGGACGGGCCTGCCTACAATCTGGATGAGACGATCCAGCGGGTGAGGTACCGGAACGGGTACGACAAGCCGGAAGCGCGGATGGAGGCGGGGAAAGTGTACAAGGTGGATTTGCAGCCGATGACCACGAGCAATTTCTTTCCGGCGGGGCATCAGATACGGATTGAGGTTTCGAGCAGCAATTTTCCGAGGTTCGATCGGAATATGAACACCGGTGGGAAAAATTACGACGAGGCACAGGGAGTGGTGGCGCATAACGCGGTGCATCATTCGAATGCGTATCCTTCGATGGTGACGCTTACGGTTGTGGAGCATGACGAGAAGTAACGGCAGCAAAGGCAAAGACTTTTCACCGCAGAGGGCAGAGTGAAACGCGGCTGAGGCCGGGCGTTAATCTATTTAGATGAAACGGTAGAGGAATGCGGGAAGGTCGAGGATTAGCAGGGCGCCGTGGAGGGCGTAGCCGAAAAGCGTGAGCAAGGCCAGCGGCAGAATAGCGAAAAGGAACGGGTCGCGGGCGTCGCGATAGGAAAGCAGCAGATTGCGAATCGCGCGGGTCTGCATCCACATGGCGAGCGGTGCGTAGAGCACGATGGGCCAAACGCTTTGCGGGCCGGTGGGGCCAAAACGCGCGAGGCGAAGCACGGGAAAGACGAGAATCATCGGCACGAGCGTGAGAATCGTGGCCAGCAGCAGCGGACGTTTCCTGTCTCCCATACGCAGCAGCGTAGCACCGGAATTCCCAAGCGCAGGGAACGAAGCTGGCAGTGCGACACGTAAGCGGCATTGACTAATTTGAAAAATGCGCCGCCGGGCGGGGGATAGCGGTTAGGAACACCAGAGCTTGATTGGGGCGCAACCATTTGCGGCGTTGGAGTATCTTATTGGCCGAGGTGCGTCCTCCGCATCTTCTCCGCTGCGCCAGCGGTAACCCCCACGAAACGGGGGCACCCGGAGGTATGGCTCGGGTTCGCCCCGAAGCACTCATCCGGTTTCAACCCCAAAATTGAAAGCCATTCGCGCGTTTCCGCCCAGGGACATCCCTCGCGCGATCGAATGGCATCTTCAAGATGGGCCAGAGCCCCGCAGCGGGCAAGCCCCCAACGGGGGCAAGGCACCACGGTGCCAAGGAGGAATATATGAAGCGTCTGGCAGGTTCGTTGGTGATGGCGGCAGTTCTGTTGGCGTTCACATCGGTAGTTCACGCGCAATCCACAGAGGTAATTCCCGGCACGCAGGTGCGGCTTACGCTGGTGAACGGGTTGAGCACGACGGTGGCGCACGAGGGCGACCCGTTTACGGCGATTGTGGCTGAGCCGGTGTTCGTGGGGAACACGATGGTGTTGCCGGCGGGCGCGAAGGTTCATGGGAACGTGACCAGCGTGACGCGGCCGAAATTGTTCTCGATGTTTCGCGGCGGCGCCTCGATGAACATCAATTTCACCTCGATTGAAGTGGAGAGCCGGATATTTCCGGCACGCATGAGCATCCTTTCCATTTATAACGGATCGATCGAGTCGGACAAGAAACGGAAGGACGTGAAGACGGTCGAGGGAGTGGTGGTGGAAGAAAAGCACGACGTGAAAGGGTATGTGGAAGACGTGGCGATCGGGACGAGCGGCGGCTCAGTGGCCGGAGCAATCTTCAGCCACGTGCTGCGCGGGACGGTGATTGGACTGGTCGGCGGAACTGCGTACATCGTGGCGAAGAAGGGCAAGGATGTGGAAATGCCGGCGCAATCGGGAATGCTGGTGAGAATGGATACGACCGTGTCTCTGCCAGGCAATTTGTTGCGCAGTGCGGCTTATACAACCGGAGATAAATAGCGAATCGCGGGTAGCGCGAGGTGCGCGGCTTGGTTTCGGGAGCCGCGTGCCGATGCCTCGGGCTGAGGCGGCGCGCGAAATTGTAAACGACGATAAGAGCCAACGTATGACCTAACCTGGCGGCGCTTCGGTGTCGTCCGCCCCATCGACATAATCAATCCACGGATTTTCCCACTGCAATCTTAAGGCTCCCACGAAATATCCACCCGGGCGCGGCTCCGCGCGCACGATTTGAAATAAAACGGGACGCAATTTGTTCTCGCATGCCCCCTTCGGGGGAACAACGCTGAGAGCCAGGATAAGTCCCTTCTCGACTTCCATATTCAGATGGAAGCTGCAGCCCATCAGGCTTACATCGCTGGTCGTGGTGTGCTCGGTGTGAAACCGGCCCAAACGATCGAATCCCGAAACTTCAATCGGAAATGCGAGCGTGGCTCGCGAGCCCCTCCGGCGATCCTGCGTGACGACTGAAACCGACTGCTGCAAAGTTGCTTGTGGATTGCGCATTCAGCTCCCCCTGCATGCGAAATGCAGATGCAGGGCCAAGCAGGGAGCTTCGCGGTTGCACAAAAGAATGGGTTTGTGGCCGCGCGCGGAGTGCGGGGATGAGGCGGGTTGAAACGGTGTTCAGGATTGAAACTATCCGAGCGACGAGATGGCAGGCGAGGAATCACACGCGCGCGTGCGAGCTAAGGACTAGGCGGCGCCTTTGGCGATTGCCGTCTGGCGGGTAGTTCGCTTGAGGAAGCGGTAGAGGCTGGTGCGGCCGATGCCGAGGACCTGCGAGGCGCGGACGCGATTGCCGTTGCACATTTCCAAGACGCGCTGGATGTGGACCTTGCGGACTTCGTCCAGGGGGAGCGGGCGCCAATTTTCCTCCGCGGAGGGAAGGGCGTGGCGATGCGGCTTCTGGAGGTGGTCGGGCAAGTCGGTTACGTCTATGAAATCGGCATTGGCGGTGATGGCGGCGCTGGAGATTACATTTTCGAGTTCGCGGACGTTGCCCGGCCAATTGTGCTGCAAGAGAACGATCTGGGCGCGGCGCGTGAGACCCTGGAAGGGTTTCCCGTAGGCTTCGCCATATTTCTTTGTGAAGTGCTGGACGAGGATGGGAATGTCCTCGGGGTGCTCGGTGAGGCCAGGAACACGGATTTCGACGGTGCTGAGGCGGTAGAAAAGATCTTCGCGGAAGCGGCCGGCAAGAACTTCGGCGCGGAGATCGCGATTGGTGGCGGCGATCAGGCGAACGTCAATCTGCTTCACTTCGGGTGAACCGACACGCTGGATTTCGCGGTTCTGGATGACGCGCAGGAGCTTCGCCTGCATGGCCAGGCTGGTTTCGCCGATTTCGTCGAGGAAGACAGTTCCTTTGTTGGCGTATTCGAACAAACCCTGGCGCGTTTCGTTTGCCCCGGTGAATGATCCGCGGACGTGGCCGAATAACTGGCTTTCGAGCAGGGTATCGACCATGGCGGAGCAATTGCAGACGGCGAAGCGCTCCTGCGAGGCCGGACTGAGCTGATGAAGTGCGCGAGCGACAAGCTCTTTTCCGGCGCCTGTGGGACCGCTGATGAGGACGTTGGTGTAATGGCGGGCGACTTTTTTGGCTAGTTCGAAGACCTCGAGCATCGCCGGACTTTTTCCGACGATTCCGTGGAAATGCAGGTTGTGAAAGAGCTTTTCTTCGAGCTCGCGGATTTCCGAGCGCTGGGAGAAAAGAGCAGCCAGCTCGTCCAGGGTTCTTTCCAGGCGCGGGAAATCGAGCGGCTTGCAGAGGTAGTCGTAGGCGCCGCGCTTCACGGCCTCGATGGCGGAATCGATCGAATAATTTCCCGTGATGAGAATGACGTAAATTCCCGGATCGAATTGCAGAGTTTTTTCGAGGAATGCGAGCCCGTGCATCCCCGGCATTTTCAGATCGCACATGACGACGCGGCATCCGCCCAGGCGAATTTTCTGCAGGGCTTCCTGGGGATTTGTGGTGCCGACGGCCGGGTAACCGGCTCTTTCCAGGCGAGTGGTGACCAGATTGACCTGGTCAGGCTCATCATCCAACACGCAGACGGTGAGGTTTTTTCTGACTAATTCGACAACCGCTTTTTCCATGAGGGCCACAAGGTGATAGATGCAGGCACGGCGCATGCCAGAATGCTTAAGCGGTACAGTCCCGCCGTGGAGGAGGCGCGGGAGAATGAGATTCGGAAGCGATTGTGGGGTAAGGCATGTGGATTGATTGTGTTAGTGAGCGGAGAACGAAATCATTTCAAAGGATTCGGATCTTTCCAGATGGCGAAAAGAGGCGAAGGGAGCTGAAAACGAGTTCCGAACTGGAACCGAGGTCTCGAACTGGAACTTTGGAAATCTTGTGGCTTTGCCGGCATTCTCGAGAATATAGCCACGTCTTAGATAAGCGGGCCGATCCTTCCCTTTTCAGCGGGGCTGAATCGGCGGAAAAGTGCGGGCGCTATTCAAACCTTTGCATTCAAGTTTTATGCGACGCGGGCGGCTGCTTCGCCGAGCAAACGCACGGTTTCCTTAAAAGAAGCGCGCGGACGCAATTGCGCCAGCCGAATCTTCATGCTCCCTCGCGAATCGCGCGGAGCAACGCGGATAGCCTGGTAAGCGATGGGGAAGTTGTTGGCGTTCGCGTTTGGCTGCAGCAAGCGCACGAACACGACACAGCCTTCCTCCAAAGGGGCCTGGAGCGAGATTTCTTTCTTTTCTTCGCGGCCCCATTCCAGAAGCGTTTTCTCCACGAAGAAATTTTCACGTGAGTCCCACCCCGAAACTTCCACGCGGTAGCTTGAGTTTTGATCTATCTGGAGTTCCATACCGTGCCTCCACATGGGGTAATGCAGAAGAGATGCCAAAGGGAGGGCGTGTTGCGCGCTCAAATGGAAAGACTTGTGGGCGAGAAGAGAATGGGAGTGTGACGGCAGGTTGTTCCTTCGGCGATTGGTGTACGCGTTTGAACCAGGCGGGTGAGGGCGGCGTGCTTCTGGCGCCCGTAAGTGAGCGCTCGGCGATTCAATGCTGGTTAACTCCGATTCGGCCGGTTAACCCCAACTCGAGCCGGGGTATAAAATTGCGAGCGAAAAGCGAAAAATGTAACCGAAGATCTTGTCGTAAAGGGTCCAGGCGAGGATCAAACCAATCAGACCGAGGCCTTGCCGGTGCGTCCAATCCATGAAGGCGCGAGCCTTTTCCTGGCTCATCAGCAAGGTGATGCCGGTGTTGCCGTCGAGCGGAGGGACGGGAAGGAGGTTGAACGTGCCAAGCAGGAGATTCAGGACGAAAAGGACGCTGAGGAATGTGGCGACGAGGCCTGCGTTGCCGGTCGCGACGGCCTCCGTGATTTTCGCGAAGCCTGCTGATTCGGGCATCTTCAGATAGCCCATGGCCATGCCGATACGGATTGCAATCGCGGACAAAATTACGAGCACGAAATTTGCGCCGGGTCCTGCGAGCGCCATCCACGCAGCGCGCCGAGGATGCCGCTGCTGCCAGACCGGATCGTATGGCGCGCTGGCCCAGCCCATCATCCAGTGCGCGAGAATGTAGGAAAGAATCGGGACGACAACCATACCCATCGGCTCGCGGCGGATGTGCGGCAAGGGATTGAGCGTTACCTGGCCGCCGCTGAAGGCTGTGGAATCACCGCCCAAGTGTGCGACCAGAGAATGGGCTGCTTCGTGGCAGGTCGTGGAAAAAAGGAAAACGATGTACCAGATCACGCCCAGCATTATGAATTCGGGAGTCATGCCGCCGGATAGACTATGGCGTTCGATGGCGTTGTGCAAGTGTGACGGCGGGAAATTGGCGCGACTTGCGGACTGCCATCTGGGCACCCCGGCGATCGGGGCGACCTGGGCCGGGGGAAAGTGGCTCCGGGGCCTGGACTCGAACCAGGATAACCAGCTCCAAAGGCTGGCGTGCTACCAATTGCACTACCCCGGAGTAGCGGGAGAACAATTACACGGGCAGGATGCCGAGAAATTGTAGCAGACATCCTCGCGATTTGTTTCTTCGCGTGATAAGCGCCGCGATCGTCGTTTGCCGGCACCGCTCCAATTTGTTAGGCTTCTTAAGCCTCCGGCGACGGAGAGGTGTCCGAGCGGCTTAAGGAGCACGCTTGGAAAGCGTGTGTAGGGGAAACTCTACCGTGGGTTCAAATCCCACCCTCTCCGCCA
>Ga0070765_100002779_pt1 | contig 11077 bp, 6 predicted proteins | sample HubBroMetageWFT5_FD_71516 | JGI IMG/M metagenome (GOLD analysis project Ga0070765, IMG submission 71516) | Warmed and freeze-thawed soil microbial communities from the Hubbard Brook experimental Forest, New Hampshire - Hubbard Brook CCASE Soil... | ecosystem: Environmental > Terrestrial > Soil... | reverse complement strand
AGTTCCATGTCCAGGAATATGTATGCTGCGGTAACAAAATGGGTGGTGAATTTCCCACAGAGGGCCTGATTCAAGCCTGCGAGTACGCGCGCTGGTTGGGAGGCGTGCGCAAATTGGGCGGCGAGGGCCATCTGAAGCATCGATGCGATTAAAGCAGCGGGCAGGCCGTGCCCCGTAGCGTCTGCGATCAGAATCCCTACATGTTTTTCGTCTACGACAAGGAAGTCGTAGAAGTCACCTGCCACTGAACCCATCGGAACAAAGCGGGCAGCGATTTCAAGGCCCATGATTTTCGGAGTTGCATGCGGCAGAATCGCAAGTTGAATCTTACGCGCCATTTCCAACTCACTATTTATCGCAATCAGCTGTCGAGACAGTTGTTCGCGCGCTTCTCGAAGCATAAGGTGGGTATGCACCCGGGCCTTTACAACCGCCGCCAAAAAAGGTTTGTGGATATAGTCTACAGCTCCCATATCGAAGCCTTTCGTCTCGTCGTCGGCTTCGGTCTTGCCTGTCAGGAAAATCACTGGTATGTCTCGAGTTTCCGACGACGCCTTGAGGATTCCGCAGACCTCGTACCCATCCATTTCCGGCATCACGACGTCCAGTAAGATCAGATCCGGTAGCGGTTTCACTTTGACCAAGACCAGAGCCTTGGCAGCGCTCGTGGCCACTCGGATTTTATAGTCGTCCTTCAGAATCGAATTCACGATCTGAAGATTGGCCGGGGCATCGTCCACCACGAGTACAGTCTTTTTTTCTCCCACGCTAGCCATTCCCATGCTCCCAATCCGCCCCGTATTCCCTGGTGATCTCATTCAACTTCAGAAGCGCTCCCTCAAAATCGAACTCGCTGATGGCCGTGCTCAGAGCCTCCAGTCGCGACTTATCCACCCTGCGGGCAAGAATATTTTCAACGGCGAGGAACGCTTCCGCAGCATTTCCATCGCTCGTCTCAAGCAGCGCCCTCAGGTGCGCGATTGCTGTTGTTGCCGACTGTGCATCGAACGTTTCACTTTTCTCCCACTTCGCCTCCTGGCCGAGCCCGGCGTCGAAGATTGCTTGTCGAATGGCCTGAACCTGGTGTTTCAGTACCAGGGTGAATTCTTCGAATAACCTGAACCTGTCCGCCTCCTCCCTCCGAATCGCTCCTTCCAGCTTCTCCGCCGCCTCAAGTACTTTCCCAAGTCCGATATTTCCCGCCACCCCCTTTATGGTATGGACCATGCGCTCGGCCAGATGGGAGTCTCCGCTCTCGATTGCCGCGGCGATCTGCGAGCCCGCATCTGCCTGCTTCGCAGCGAACTGTTGGAGCAAGTCGCGATATAGCCGCTTGTTGCCGGCCACCCGCTTCAGTCCTCCCTCCACGTCAACGCCGGCAATCTCGGGGAAAGGCACTTCTTTGACCTTCTCTACCGGCAATGATGCAATTGCTTCTTCGCGTGTCTGGCGAGGCTTTGTCCAACGCAGCAAAGTCGCGAACAGTGCATCGGGATCGATGGGCTTGCTCACATGGTCATTCATCCCCGCGTCCAGACAACGCTGCCTCTCCTCCACCAGAGCGTGTGCAGTCATCGCAATGATTGGCAATCCCTGAAGTCGGGGCTGCGCCCGAAGAAGCCTCGTCGCGGTGAAGCCGTCCATCTCGGGCATTTGCAGGTCCATGAACACAACGTCAAACAAGGGCGGCTCATTCCCTTCCGATAGAATTTCTACCGCTTCGCCGCCGTTGTTCGCGATTCTCACGTCGGCTCCTGCACTTTCAAGAAGCTCTGCTGCCACCTGCTGGTTCACTTCGTTGTCTTCCACTAATAGGATCCGAATCCCGTTCGCATCGGGCGAAGGAACATCCTCTCTCACCTGGCGCAGGCGACCGGTCTCGCGGTCCGCCATTCCCAATACATCCATCAGCGTGTCATAGAGCAGAGAAGGGCTGACTGGCTTCAGAAGGTAGCCCCTGATTCCCATCTCCTCTGCCTGAGCGCGAATCTCCTCGCGTCCAAATGCCGTCACCATCACGATCTTGGGCACGTTCTTCAGAAGTCCGCCGCGTATAATTTGGCGGCTCGCTTCCAGCCCGTCCATGCCTGGCATGTGCCAGTCCATCAAGACCACTTGATAGGGATCCCTCGAATCAGCAGCGGCCAGCTCTCGGAGTGCGGCCTCACCGGAAGAAACCCAGTCGACCCTGAGCGCGAACCCCTTTAGCGTGTCTGCCAAAATCTCGCAGGCCAGCGCATTGTCATCCACCACCAGGGCACGTTTCCCCACCAGATCCGGAATGAAGTGCCTCTGCTCCAACCCTCCCGACCCGACGCCGAACGATGCCGTGAACAGAAAAGTGCTACCCGCACCGTAGGTGCTCTCGACCCAAATTTCACCCCCCATCATCTCCACGAGTCGCTTGGAGATGGAGAGACCAAGCCCGGTGCCGCCGTACTTCCGGGTGGTGGACGTGTCAGCTTGGCTGAACGCTTGAAATAAACGCGCGGTCTGCTCGGGCGTCATCCCGATTCCGCTATCGCGAACGGAAAACTTCAGCTTCACCCGATCGGGCATTCCTTCCTCGATCGCGACAGTCACCACTATCTCGCCGCGTTCGGTGAATTTCACCGCATTATTGACGAGATTAATAAGGATCTGGCCCAGCCGTAACGCATCCCCCACAAGATTCGGCGGCAGGCCGTGCGGTGCTGCGATTAGGAATTCCAGATTCTTATCGTGGGCTTTCTGGCTGACCACGGAGGACACATTCTCGAGCACACCATCGAGGCGAAACTCCGCCTTTTCCATGTCCAGCTTGCCCGCCTCAATTTTTGAAAAGTCTAAAATATCATTGATAATCCCGAGCAACGCTTGGGCGGCTACCTTAGTCTTCGTCAAATAGTCTGTCTGCTTTGCAGTCAATTCCGTCTTCAGAGCCAGATGCGTCATCCCGAGAATGGCGTTCATCGGTGTACGAATCTCGTGGCTCATGTTCGCCAGGAAATTAGATTTGGCTCTGGTGGCGGCTTCAGCGACTTCCTTCGCTGCTACCAGTTCCGCCTCTAGCCTCTTGAATTCCGTAATGTCCTGTGAGACGCCGTACATGTCGGTCGCCTTCCCGTCGGCATCTTTCTGCACATGTCCGAGTGCGTGAACCCACGCGATGCGTCCATCGATCGGACGCTTATACGCGAACACCGTATCGTAAGTGGCTCTTTTGCCCTCCACTACGGCGTTAAAAGCCTCGCGCGCCGCTTTGGCCGCAGTCTCGTCGCCCTCACTTGCATGAGCAAACATTTCATCTAGTCGGTAGCGGAAGTCTGGCCGTGGGATTTCGCCAAAAACTTCCACTCGGCGGGGCGACGAGTTGTACCAGCCCGAGCCGTCCAATGGGACGTGCCAATAGCCTGCTTTAGAAAGTTCCAGCGCCGTGTCCGCGAGAAAGTTCGCGCGACGCAGTTCTTCCTCGCGCTTTCGGAGCAGATCTTCCGCGGTCCTCCGTTCCGTAATATCTTCCTGCAAGGAAGCTACATACTGCGGTCTGCCTGCGGTGTCCCGGAGTAGAGAGAATCTCACGCTTGTTACGACGATGCGGCCATCTCTGCGGACTAAGCGTTGCTCCCATTCATCTTTGTCGCGCTTCCCCTCGACCAGTTCGGCATAACGTTTCGCGTCGGAGGCGCTCTCTTCAGGATCGGTTATCGCGTCCCACGTCTCCAGACGGCCAAGCTCTTTCTCGGAATAGCCCAGCATCTCCTGCAATGCACGGTTGGGACTAAGCTCCCGTTTATCGATCTTGAAAACACCGATCCCGATCTGGGCGTTCTCAAAAATTGAACGGAACAGCTGCTCGCTCGCCTGCAAAGCCTCTTTGGACTGTAAGCGTTCCGTGACGTCTTCTGTCATATTGAGGATGTATTGCGGTTTTCCACTTGCGTCCCTGAGGACTGAAACCTTGCGGGACGTATTAACGATCCGGCCATCGCTGTGAACGAAACGCTGCTCCCACGCGTCTCCATCACTCTTACCCTCAAGGAGTGCGGAATAACGTTCCGCTTCGGCAACGCGTTCGTCCGGATGCACAATCCTGTTCCAGTTCTCAACCAAACTCAATTCGTCATGGTTGTAACCCAACATCTTGCGCAGTGCGCGGTTCGTGAAATACTGCGCCCCTGAAACGCTATAAAGACTGATTCCGACCTGGGCATTCTCGAAAATCGAACGGAAGAGCTGCTCGCTCGCCCGCACCTTTTCCTCTGCCCGCTTCCGTTCTGTGACGTCAACAACCGTCACCACCGCCCCGGTGATCCTTCCTTCCTCGAGAATCGGAAACGACGAGTACTCGACCGCGATCGCGGAGCCATCCCGTCGCCAGATAACCTCCGTGTCGGCGCGGCAACCCTCCCCCTTCTTCAACGCTCGGTAGAAGGGACATTCTTCTACCGGATAAGGGGAGCCGTCCGGCTTGTGATGATGAATCAGTTCGTGCATGTTCCGACCCAACGCCTCTTCGGGTCGGTATCCAAGCATTTCGCACGTAGCCCGATTGATGAATGTGCAGCTTCCCTGCAGATCGATCCCGTAAATACCTTGGCCGGTAGATTGCAATAGCATCTGCATTTGCTGCGTGACACGATTTCGTTCCTCTCGTGCTCGCTTGCTCTCGGTAATGTCTTCCGTTAAGGACGTAACGTACTGCGGCTTTGCTGTTGCATCCCTGACCAACGAGAACCGTGCGTTCGTAACGACAATGCGGCCGTCACGGTGCAAAAAGCGTTGTTCCCACTCATCCTTGTCACGCTTGCCCTCGACGAGCTCAGCATATCGTTTCGCCCCCGAGACCCGTTCATCCGGGTGAATAAGCTCGTCCCATTTTTCCAGGTGTTTCAGTTCTTTCTCGGTGTAACCCAACATCTCCTGAAACGCGCGGTTCGTGAAAACTGCATGTCCATCGATATTGAAAAAGCTGATCCCGATTTGATTGTTTTCGAAGACCGAACGGAAAAGCTGTTCGCTATCCCTCAGCCTTCTCTCGGCCCGTTTGCGGTCGGTAATGTCCGTAAAGATTCCCGCGGTGGCGTAAACTAAACCTAAGTCGTCAAATAGCGGAAATTTGATTGAGATGTAGTCGTGCGGCCCATCCTTGTGCGGCGCTATCTCTTCGAACTGCAAAGGACGGCCCGTCTGCGCTACTTCCACGTCGTTGGCTCGAAAGCGGTCGGCAATTTCCTTGGGAAACAAATCGTGGTCGGTCTTGCCGAGTATCTGCGATCGGTCGAGGCCGAAAATTTCCTCGAATCGCCGATTGATGCGCACATAGCGTCCGCTTAAATCCTTCACTTGGACGACGGCGGTGGAGTTATCGAGAATGCTCTGAAGTTCTCGGTCGCTCATCTCTACTTTCCAGACACCAGGGCGGGCACACGGTTGTCTTCAACAGGGCAAGCTGTCAGCATCACCTGGCAGCGGGCTGGAGAGTATTGTCAGTAATAACAGGTCCGGGAATTCTTGTTAGGGAGACACTTCTGGGCGTGAGCACTTGGATCTGCGTCGGAAGCTCCGGACTATTCGCCCGCATCTTCGTATGATTATCCTCAGAAAGGAGTGCTCCTGAGGATGTGATTGCTTCGCTGCGCGAGAATGCGTTCAGCTACTTTCGCCCTCCGTTTGATCGCGTTTTGCTGGCGGATATGGTGCACCAAGCAGTTTCTGAGCCTTGTTGGGACGATAGCATTGAAGTTATTTCGGCAGTTCCAGCGTCAAGCCGACCTTCCGGAAGCGGAAAGAGAGGATTTGGCTGCAGACCGCTTGGTTCCGGTTGCAGCATTTAGCCTAGGGTACACGAGGGCGCGTCCCGCTAAAGCAATCCGAGATGGTCAGGGTACTTGGCTTGCAACGAGCTCACCAAAACCTCAAACTCTGGTAGGTCGCGTAAGTTTTTTAGGTGAGGGTCCTTGAGGAAAAAGGGCCAGCACGCGAACCCACTCGTGACGCTCCGCTCAAACCACTCAAATCCAGCTTGTCGCCGCTCCAACAATGCAAGTATGCAGGCGATTTGATAGTAGCTGTGGTGCGCATGCCCAAAGGATTTTGGGCTCGCACAAGCCGTTGTCAGGCAGTCGAGCGCCTTTCCCGCTAATCTGTTGGCCGCGTAATACAAGCCCTCCAAACTGACAATTAGCGGTTCTTCCGGCAACAACTGAACCGCTTCGTCCAACAGAGCTCTTGCTTCTTTCAAATCTCCTGTCAGCAAGGCCAGTTGAACAGCAAAGTAGACAGGGTATTTGTTCTCCGGATTCTCGGCACGCCAAGCTTCGATCTCTACGCGTGCCAAGTCGTATTCTTGGTTCCAAACGTACACTTGTACGATGCTGTGACTAACAGCTTTTCTGGGATGAAATGGTCGTGCCCGCTCGAACATTTCACGGGCGTGCTCGAGCAAACCGATGTGAGCCAAGATCGTTCCCAGACGGTTGTACGCTTGGGGCTGATTGTTCTGCAGAGCCAAGGCTCGTTTGAGTTCGTCAATGGCTTCTAGGTGTTGGAAGTTCCTGGACGGCCCCCAAAAGAGAAACGCGCGGGCGACGTGCCCCTCGGGCAAATCCGGATCCAGATCCAGCGCGCGGCAACAATGAAACTCGGCCTTCTCCCACCACGCGCTCGATGGATCAAGTTCAAAGTGACGAGTGGCGCAGACCACGGAAAGCACTGCGTGCGCCAAGGAAAATGCTGGATCTCTAGCAACCGCATTGCTCAGGTGCCGAGCAGCTTCGTCCAGCATCGCTGGATTGCCAGAGGAGTTGAGCTTGTAACCCCGCATGAAATCCGCATAAGCCGTAGGGTCCTTGCTATAGCGCGGGGAGCGTTGAACTGTCGCTGCACCCAGCGGCCGGTTCAGTGCCATGGCGATTTGCTTGGCGATCTCATCCTCGAGGTCGGATAGGCGATTGAGGTCCAGATCGCGCTTCCTTGTGAAGCAGACACTTTGCAGATGCGTGTCGAGCATTTCCAGTGAGAGGCGCCAAAGTCCCTTGGATATTTGAATGCCACCGTGAACGACAAACCGCACGCCAAGTCGCGAAGCGGCGTCCACAGGCATCGCCCCGGCCGGCACGCCAAGCACTGCGGAGGTTGGAAGGACGTCCACACCCGGCAAATTCCCTAGGCGCACGACCAGTGCATCGGCAAATCCCAGGCACACGCCATAGTCATCCGCGGCCCTGCCGAGAAGCATCAGAGGCAACACGGCCAGAGAAGTGCGCTCGTTCCATTCGCGGGTCTTCTCCGGGACGGCCGCGTGTACACCACGCGGCCCAAAATCGGATTGTGGATAACGCGCGTCCAGAACTCGCACTGGTCCGACAAATCTGTACCCTTTGCCCACTACGGTTTCGAGAAAACGAGGCTTCGCGGAGTCGTCATCCAGAGCGGAGCGGATTTTTCGCACAATGTTGTTGATGTTGGGCTCGGTATCTAGGAACAAATCCGAGCCCCACAATTTGCTTACGATCTCCTGGCGCGAAACCAATTGATCTCGGCGGCTCACCAAAAAAATCAGCAGTTCCATCGGCTTCTTTTCGAGTTTGACTCGCTGGCCCTGTCGGCGGAGCTCATAACGCCCCAGGTCCAGTTCGATCTCGCCCGTCGCCGATCGTTTGCGTCGCATGAGACTCTCGAACGGCATTATCCCGTAAGAATCAGTAATTTGCGACGATATAGAAAAGATACGCAACCAGTATAAACGCGTCATTTGAATAGTCCTCGGCTTAGGACATGATTCCCGGAGTTGGATACCAAACGACGGAGGTTCGACAATGAAACGATACTTGTTCCTAGCTGTTGCAGTGGCTGGAATATTCTCTTGGGTGGGACTGGCGTTCACCAGCGCCGCGCAGGATGATTCGCACAAAAAAAACGCATTCACCCCCGACACCATTTCCTGGGGAGCGGCTCCGCCCGTTGTGCGTCCTGGTGCGCAGTTTGCTGTGCTCGAAGGCGATCCAACTGCCTCTACCGGCGACTTCACGATTCGCTTGAAGATGCCTGATGGGTTTCGCATCGCGCCCCATTGGCACCCGAATAGGGAAAACGTCACAATCATTTCCGGTACGCTCAAAGTTGGCATGGGCGATCAGTTCGACCCCAACAAGATGAATGCGTTCGTTACAGGTAGCTTTGCCTTCCTCGATCCCAACATGCACCACTACGCCCAGGCCAGCGGAGAAACGATTGTCCAGGTCCACGGACAATCTCCGCTTCAGTTCAACTACGTGAATCCTGACGACGACCCCAGCAAGATTAAGTAATCGGTACTCGCGCACCTCATCATTCAACGAAGAGTCAAAGAAATCGGATTTACAAAGGAGAATTAGAATGGCACTCGATATGGACAAGCTAAATGTGTTCGTAGGGCAATTCGTTGGGGACCTAGGCGCTGCGGTCCACTCTGGCATGGTGGTGATCGGCGAAAAATTGGGGCTGTACAAGGCTCTCGTCCAAGGCCCGCTGACTTCGGCCGAGCTAGCCGCTAAGACCAGAACCGACGAACGTTATGTGCGCGAATGGCTGAGCTCACAAGCTGCAGGGGGCTATGTCACCTATAGCGAGCAGACTTGCAAGTTCAGTCTGAGCGAAGAACAGGCATTTACGCTGGCGAACGAAGACAGTCCAGCTTATCTTCCGGGCGCCTTCCAATTGGCCCTCGGCTCTCTGGCCGCAGTTCCCAGGATTACCGAAGCTTTCCGATCCGGCGCAGGCATGGGTTGGAATGAGCATGATGAAGATGTGTTTCATGGCTGCGATAAATTTTTCCGGCCAAGTTATGCAGCAAACCTTGTCAGTTCTTGGATTCCTTCGCTGCACGGCGTCCAGGCTAAGCTCGAAGCCGGCGCGCGCGTCGCCGATGTTGGGTGCGGCAAGGGTGCGTCCACCGTGCTGATGGCTAAAGCCTTCCCAAAATCGCAATTCTTTGGCTTCGACTATCACGACAAATCCATCGAGGGGGCCCGCGCGACGGCCGCTAGAGAGGGTCTCGAGGTTCAACTCAACTTTGGCGTCGCCAAGGCCAAAGCATTTCCAGGAAAAAACTACGATTTGGTCACCGTGTTCGATTGTTTGCACGATATGGGTGACCCGGTCGGTGCCGCAACCCATGTGCGCAATTCACTTAGCAAGGATGGCACATGGATGATCGTCGAACCGTTTGCCCACGATGAGCTTAAAGACAATCTGAATCCGGTCGGCCGCGTATACTATTCTTTTTCAACTTTGTTGTGTACTCCCTGTTCGCGTTCACAGGAAGTTGCGCTGTGCTTGGGTGCGCAGTCAGGCGAAAAACGCATTCGCGAAGTAGTCACCGCGGCTGGCTTCAGCCGTTTCCGCAGAGCCGCGGAAACACCGTTTAACGTCGTCTACGAAGCCCGTCCATGAGTTTGGGCCACTCGGAGGCAATCTTAGTGCTCTGTGAGTAGTGCGGCGGATTTGCCTGGGCTGTCAGACCAAGGAGGGCCCGGTCTGGCTCACCGAGAAGGGTCCCGTTTCAGCGGCGATTGGTGCTCCAATCCGCTGGTGTGTAGGCGTGTACCCTGATGTAGCCTTTTCCAAAGGCTTCTCGGAGAGTCTTTATGGAGAGAGTTCTGGAAAGGCATACATGACCCTGCATGCCTACACTGTGGTGGGGCGATGGCAGCGGCGGGCTACGCTACTGCCGGGCCTGGTCACGGTGGCACAAGGACGTATTGTTGCGCGAAGCGATCAGACACAAAAGCGTCGAGTAGAGACACAGCGTCGGCGTGGGGCTGCGAAAGCAGCGTGGAAAGATTCTGCTCTTCCCGGCTGGCTCGACGAGGGGGTTTACTGTGTTGAGATTCTGCCCCGACTAAAGCAGGTTTCACTTTCGGAAACCGTCAAAGATGCAAAATACCGAGAACTCGCGATGTGCCGGAATCATCGGGCCTACTTAGACCAGCGAGAAACGAAACTACCGCGGCGAATGGTTCACTGAAGACAGAAGTGGCTCAAGCCAACGCCAATCCGATGACCTGAACATGGTGAACATCATGAACATTGAACGGATGGGTACATAGCTAACGGCTTCTTGCGAATTCACGAGCGACCAGCGCTTTAGCGTTGCTCCGTCTACATGGTCTAGGGAGAAGCCGTACAAACCGGATACAGCCCCGCTTTGGGAGAGCCTTGTGAATAGGTTGAGGATTCAAACCTAGGACCAACGGAGTAATGGGCGGACGGAACTAAATTCCTCGTATACCTCGCTCTTGAGTGGTTCCGGTGCGGGTTCTTAAAAAATCAGCATAGCTTGGTGTTGCCCTCGTCATCAATGATTTTGCCCGCATTCCCGTCACAGCAGCGTCACAAGGGCGAGTCGTCAAGCAAGTGGAATTGAATTGGTGAATACTGAGCTTGTATCGGGGGGCAATTGCCAACTCTTGTTCTGACATCTCACCGATCCAGCGTTATACTCGGATTATTCGACGTTCTTGTCGACATCGGCGCTCCTGCCGAGAAGGAGGTGATCCAGTGAGGTACGGTTTACGTTGACGCAGTAGAGGAGGCGCTTGTGAGGTTACCGAGCGCCTCTCTCCTTTTTCTCCGCTCGTTCGAATCCCCTGTCTGCTTTGAACAGATGTCTCAAGCCGCAACGTGTTAGCTTGTTCCAGGGATCCTGGCAACAAGAGGGTCCCTGATCATGCGTCGAATCCCATATGGGAGTACAGGATGTCTTCATCAACGGCAGGAAAGCATGCGGGCTCGGGCGCGGCGAGTAACCAACCTGCGATCGCCGAACCTACGTTTGCCGAACGAGCGCGTACCTTGGTGTATCTGAACCGAGTTGGGAGTCTCTCGACACTTTCACGTAAACAACAGGGGTTCCCCTTCGGATCCGTGATGCCATATGGATTGGACGACCACGCGAATCCTGTTTTCCTCATCAGCACGATGGCCATGCACACTCAAAATGTGCAGGCAGACCCGCGTTCCAGCTTGTTAGTCACTCAGCCTGATGCCATCGGCGATCCCTTGGGGGCGTCAAGGGTCACGTTGCTAGGAAATATTCTGCCGGTACCTGCGTCGG